>Ga0194125_10002899_pt1 | contig 28085 bp, 19 predicted proteins | sample TA2KigC250mmetaG_FD_148626 | JGI IMG/M metagenome (GOLD analysis project Ga0194125, IMG submission 148626) | Freshwater microbial communities from Lake Tanganyika, Tanzania - TA2015034 Kigoma Deep Cast 250m | ecosystem: Environmental > Aquatic > Freshwater > Lake | place: Tanzania: Lake... | reverse complement strand
GTTGCTCCCCGTCGTGAGAATCGAGCCGACCCGGCCGAGCGACTCCCCGTCCGCGTCGAGCACCTCGCACCCGATCAACTGGTAGTGATAGTAGGTTCCCTCGGGGAGTAGGGGCAGGTCATCGGCCGCGATCTTGAGGGCGGCGCCGCGCAGGGCCCCGGCAGCCTCCACAGAATCGATCCCCTCGAAGACCACGGCGACCGCGTCCTTGTACGGTCTGCTCGCTCGGATCTTCAGGGGATCCGCGATGTCGTCGACCCAGAGCGTCGTTCCCGGGGAGAATCGATCCCGGCGATCCCCGGTGGGCTCGACACTGACCTCGCCGCGCAGCCCGATCGGCCTGCGGACGAGCCCGACGATCACGAGCCGGTCCGCGGCGGGCCTCGCCCCCACCGGGCCTACTCCAGAATCTCGAGAACCGCCCTCTTGTTTTCCTTTGTCGCGGCCGCAGCCAGGAGCGTTCGAATCGCGCGGATCGTCCGCCCGTGCTTTCCGATGATCTTGCCCAGATCCCCGTCCCCGACTCGGAGTTCGTAGACGGTCGTCTTCTCCCCCGCGACCTCCTGGACGTCGACCTCCTCGGGCCGATCGACCAAGCGCCTCGCGATGTATTCGATCATCTCCTTCATCTTGACCTTCCTTCCGCGGGAACTAAGATCGCTGCGCCGGGCTTGCCCACGAAGTCTCAGAGGCGACCCTGTCTCCCCCTACGAGCCTGAATCCGGGCGATCCTGCGACCGCTGGCGCTCCTCGAAGCGCCTGAGCAGCAACTCCACGGTCTCGGACAGCCTCGCGCCCTTCGAGACCCAATCGTGGATCCTGGGGACCTCCATGCTGAGCTCCGCCGGATCCTTCAGTGGATTGTAGTAGCCGACCTTCTCGATGAAGCGTCCGTCGCGGGCGAATCTCGAGTCCGCCGCCACGATCCGATAGCTCGGCTTGTTCCTTCCCCCCGCCCGTTGCAGGCGAATCACAACCGACACGTCTTGTCCTCCTTCGTGACTGTCCCAGTCCATCCTAGTCCATCCCGGGGCCTCTGGCGCGTAGAATCTGAGGCGCCCCGGGTCGACATCTAGAAGCCCCCGAGCCTCGGCATCCCCCTCCGCTTGCCCTTGCGGGCCTGCTGGAGGAGCCGCCTCATCAACTGATAATCTCGCAGGACTCGGTTCACATCCTGCACGACGGTGCCGCTCCCTTGTGCGATCCGCCTCCGGCGGCTCCCATCGATCGTTTCGGGGCGCTCCCGCTCCCGCGGCGTCATCGATTGCAGGATCGCTTCCACCTTGCCGATCTGCCGCTCATCCAGGCTGGCCCCGCCCACCAGAGCCTTGGAGGCCCCCGGGATCATCCGGACAAGATCCTCCAGGGGGCCCATCCGCTTCACCTGGCGAAGCTGCTCCAGGAAATCCTCGAGCGTGAACTGCCTCCGCTCGAGGCGCTCCTGCATCTTGCGCGCCCGTTCAAGATCCGCGCTCGCCTGGACCTTCTCCACGAGAGAGAGCAGATCGCCCATGCCCAGGATGCGCGAGGCGAGCCTGTCCGGATGGAAGATCTCGAGGGCCGATGTCTTCTCGCCCGTCCCGAGAAAGAAGATCGGAATCCCCGTCGCCGCCCGCACGGAGAGGGCGGCTCCCCCTCTGGCGTCTCCATCCATCTTGGTGAGCGCGAGGCCATCGATCGGCATTTGCTCCTTGAAGGCGGCGGCCACGGGAACCGCCTCCTGTCCCGCCATCCCATCAAGGACGAGAATCGTCTGATGCGGAGCGACCGCCTCCCGCACGCGCCGCAGTTGCTCCATCAGGTCGGCGTCGACGTGGAGTCGGCCCGCCGTGTCGACGATGAGAAAGTCGGCCGCCGACTCCTTCGCCGCCTTCAGGGCCGCGGTCGCGACCAGGACCGGATCGCCGCTCGCTCGATCGACGTGAACCTTCACCCCGATCGAGCGCCCCAGGCTCTCGAGCTGCTCCACCGCCGCCGGCCGCGCCAGATCGCAGGCAGCGAGCAACGAGATCTGCTTCCTCTCCTTCAAGTGCTGGCCCAGCTTCGCCGCGAATGTCGTCTTCCCGGAGCCCTGGAGCCCCACGACCAGCAGGCGCGTCGGAAGTTCTCCGCTCGCCTCCAGGGGCCGGGCCTTGCCGCCAAGCGTCTCGACCAGAACCTCGTGGACGACCCGGATCACTTGCTGCCCCGGACTCAGGCTTCGAAGAACCTCTTCGCCGACCGCCCTGCGCTCGACCTCGCGAACGATGCCGCGGGCGACCTCGTAGTGGACATCCGCCTCCAACAAGGCTCGACGCACCTCCCGGAGGGTCTCGCGGATGTTCTCAGGGGTGAGAACGCCCTGCCCCCGGAGGCGGCGGAAGATCTCCTCCAGACGCCCCGTCAGCTGTTCAAACATGGTCCTCAGGAGCCGTTCAGACGCGGGTCGACACGGCGAAGATTCGACGATACCAGAGGATCGTGGGGCGGAACAAGAGTCAGGGGGGCCTAGGAGGCGGGCCGTCCGGGGCCGCGGGCCACGCCACCCACCTCCGCCTGCAGGCTCCTGAATGCCCGGAACGGGTTGGGATCGCGGAAGATGGCGTTGCCGGCGACCAACCAGTTCGCGCCGTTCGCCGCGGCGTCCGAGACCGTGCCGCTCCTGATCCCCCCGTCGACCTCGAGAACCGGCCGCCGGGGGGATGCGGCGCAGAAGGCGGCGGCCTCACGGATCCTCTCGCTCGACCCTTCCATATAGGATTGCCCCCCGTAGCCGGGCATCACGGTCATGACCAGGATCAGGTCGAACAGACCCCCGATCGAGGCCAGAGTCCCGGCGACGGGCCGATCGGGCCGGATCGCGAGCCCGAGGACGATCGAGAGCCTGTCGGCGTCTTGACGGATCCGCGCGAGATCGGCCGTCGCCTCCGCGTGGATCGTGACGCTGTCCGCCCCCGCTTCCGCGAAGGGAAGAAGAAACGCCCCCGGGTCGGTCACCATGAGGTGCGCGTCGAGCCAGAGATCGGTCTGGCCCCGGATGGAAGCGACCACGGCGGGGCCGAAGGTGATGTTGGGGACGAAGTGGCCGTCCATCACGTCGAGGTGGAGCAGCTGCGCGCCGGCCTCCTCCATCGTCTTGATCTCATCCGCCAGATGGACGAAGTCGGCGCTCAAGAGGGACGGAGCGATCAGCGCCTCTCCCCGGATCCGTGCCCAGACTCTCTGGCGCTCAGCGGCCGACCTACTCGCCTTCATGCCCGCAAACCTCCGGTCAATAGAGAAGCGCACGCTCGCCCGACGCGATCGCTTCTCCCGCCGGCGGGCTCTGCTCCATCACGAACGCCCCCCGCGACTCGTCAGGAGGGGACGCGACGATCCCGCCCGCGCCCAGCATCGCGCAGGCCTCCTCGATCGGACGGCCTCGAAGGTCGGGCATCAGATAGAGGCTTCGCCTCGTTCCGCCGGACACGAGGAAGTCGACAACCGCGTCGGGCTTGGCGAGCGCGCCGCGCCCCGGATGGGTTCCGACGATCTGCCCCTCGGGGACCGTCTCGGATGGGAGGACGAGGATCGCTCCCTGCCGCAGCCCGAGCTGCCCCAGATCGAGCCGCGCCGATCGCACGGTCCTTCCGGCGAAGTCGGGGATCTCGCGGACGGGGGCCCCGCTGCTGACGAGGAGATTGACGACGCGGCCCCGGCGCACGACGGCCCCGGGCGGCGGATCCTGCGAGAGGATCTCTCCCGCCTTCGCCGCGCGGTCGGGCACCTCGACCAGGTTGCCCAGCCGCAAGCGCGCTTCTGACAGCGCGGGCTCGGCGTCCGGCCGCGCCTTGCCGCGCAGGTCGGGAACGGTCGCGATCGCCCCCTGGCGGACGACGAGAGGCATGAGGAGCCGGTCGAAGAGGACCACGCCCAGGACGAGACCGGCGAGAAGCTGCGCCACGATGAGCAACCGCCGGGGCGTGCGGTTTCGGACGCCGCCACCCGGCAGCCTGCCCATGAGCTTCAGACCTTTCACTCGCCTCGCCTCAGCATCGGAACAGGGAAGCATACACCCCGTCGCACGCTCCCTGCCCGGGCAGAATTCTCAGGCACCCGTCCCCCTTCTCCACATCCTCCGGAGTCGCGATCGGGATCGTGAGCGGCCGGATCCCGCGGTGGCGCGCCAGGAAGCGATCCCTCACGTCGTCTGTCTCCTCCGGCTCGGTCGAGCATACGCTGTAGAGGAGCCAGCCGCCCCTGCGAACGAGGCCGGCCGCCGCGTCCAGCATGCGGATCTGTTCGTCCCGGTGGCGGAGGAGATCGGACTCCCTGACATTCCATCGGGCGTCGACCCGGCGACGCAGGACACCGAGGGCGCTGCACGGGGCATCCAGCAAGACCCCCGCCGCGATTCCGGGGCGCAGGGGAAGGGCCAGCGCATCGGCGACCATCAGGGGGCATCGATCGCCTGTCCGCGCCAGGGTCTCCCTGAGCCTCACCATGCGCGAGCGCCTCCTGTCCATGGCCAGGACGCGGCCCGCGCCGAATCGCTCGGCGAGATGCGTCGTCTTCGTCCCCGGCGACGCGCAGAGGTCGATGAGCCATCCGTCGGGGGTCTCGGGGGGAAGCAGCCCGACCAGCGTCTCGCCCGGATCCTGCGCCGTCCACTCGCCGGACAGGAAGCTCGGATCGTCCGCCGGCCGGTACGATCGCGGCATCCGATAGGTGTCGGCCACCCACCCGCGCTCTCCCTCCGGGGCCCTGCCTCCGCGGCGCGCGCGCAGCCAGACCGGCGCGTGCTCGTTGTTCCAGCGGAGGACCGACAACGTCCTCTCTTCTCCCCAGCGCTGCAGCCATCGGTCGACAAGCCATCGCGGATGGCTGTGCGCGACGCACCACTGGGCCGGATCCGACGCGCCGCCCACCAGGGCCCAGCGCGCGGCGCCGTCCTGCGTGAGCCGCCTGCTCACGGCGTTGACCATCCTCTCCGCACCGGAGGGAGCGACCTTGGCGGCGAGGCGGACCGCCTCGTCCACGACGGCGTGGGGAGGAATCGAATCGAGGACGCACACCTGGCAGGCGGCCATCTCCAGCAGGATCCGCACGGACGGGTCGAGACTCATGAGCGGTCGATGGAGCAGCGGCTCGAGAACCGCATCGAGGCGGGCCCGCCAGCGGAGCGTCTCGACCACGAGGGCCCAGAGAAACCGGCGATCGCGTTCCTCGTGCGCGGCCGCGGCCAGCCGGAGCGCCTTGTCGATCGACCGCCTTCCCCGCGCGCTGCGGTGCAGGATCCCGAAGGCCGCAAGGCGGACGGGATCGATGTCCCGGGAGGAGCGTTCTCCCGCTTTCCCCTCTCCCGTCGGATCTCCTCCGCTTCGGGTCATCGCATCAACCGAAGCGCTCGCCTTCCGCGAGACGCGCCCCTCGGATCCAGTCCCCCGCGTCCATCTCCCTGCGTCCGGCGGGCTGGACGCGGCGGAGCCGCACACAGCCGGGGAGCGCGGCCACGATCGGCGCGGGAGCGATCGAGAGCAGGCAGCCGGGCGGGCGCTCGCGCGGGACGAGATCGACGAGGTCGGCCCGGAGGACGCGAAGCGGCTGCCCCTTCGCGCTCGTCGCGGCGACCGGCCACGGGATCATGGCGCGGACGAATCGCTCGATCTGATCGGCGGGACGAGACCATGAGATGAGGCCATCCTCCTTCTCGAGAGGCGGGGCGTTGGTCGCCCCCGTCGCGGGCTGCGGCGCGTAGACGTCCCGGCGTTCGCGGATCAGCTCGCAGGCCTCCTTGAGAACGACGCCTCCCAGGAGCGAGAGCCGCGCGCCGAGCGTCTCGGCGGTGTCGTCGGGAAGCACCCGCTCCGCGCGCTGGATCAGGATCGGACCGGTGTCCATCCCCTCGTCCAGGCGGAAGATCGTGATCCCCGACCAGGCGTCCCCCTCCAGGATCGAGCGGGCGATCGGGGAGGCGCCGCGGTGGCGCGGCAGAAGGGAGGCGTGGACGTTCAGGCATCCGAGAGGCGGTAGATCGAGGAGCGGCCGGCGCAGGAGCCGGCCGAACGCGCAGGTGACGATCAGTTCGGGCGAGAGGCCACGCAGGATCGCGAGGGTCGATTCCTCGTGGAGCTTCTCGGGCTGCAGGACGAGCGCGCCCGCCTCGCGCGATCGACGCGCGACCGGCGTCTCCTCGGGCTTCTGTCCCCTGCCGCGGGGGCGATCGGGCTGGCTGATGACCCCGACCAGGTCGTCGGGGCCATCGAGGAGCGCCTCCAGGGAGGGTATCGCGAAGGCCGGCGTCCCGAAGAAGAGGATGCGCACTACTTGGAAACGACCGCCTGGACGGCCGACTTCGCCACCTCGACCTTGACCTCCTCGGCGAGCTTCAGGACGACGATGTCGTCCTTGACGTCCCAGACTGTGCCGAAGAAGCCGCCGGAGGTGAGGACGCGATCGCCGCGCTTGAGCGCCGCGATCATCTTCGCCGACTCGCGCTGCCTCTTCTGCTGGGGACGGATGAGGAGGAAGTAGAAGATCAGGATGAAGGAACCCAGGACGAAGAGGGTGCTCAGAAGCTGTTGCGACCCTCCCCCCGCGCCCCGCGCGCCCTCCTGCTGCTGGGCCTGGGCGACCCCTACGAGAAACCGCTCCATCAGCTCTCCTCTCGCTTCCGCGGCCCGCGGGGAGTCTCCCCCGCGGCCGGGCGCAACCGCTCCAGCATGCGGCGCTTGAAGTCCGCGAACCCTCCCTCGCGCAGCGAGGAGCGGATCCCCTCCATGAGCCTCATGTAGGCGCGTATGTTGTGATGACTCAGCAGCCGCGGCCCCAGGAGCTCTCCCACCTGAAAGAGATGGCGGACGTAGGCCCTGCTGACGGTGCGGCAGACCCTGCAGTCGCATCCCTCATCGAGAGGCCCGAGATCCTCGGCATGGACCTTCGCTCCGATCGTGTAACGCCCATCGAACGTGTAGACCGTCCCGTGTCGCGCTCCCCTCGTGGGCAGCACGCAGTCGAAGAGATCGATCCCGCGGTCGACGGCCTCGAGGATCTCCTCCGGCTGGCCCACCCCCATGAGATAGCGGGGACGCTCGCGCGGCAGGTCGCGATCCCCCCGCTCCACCATCTCCCACCGGACCGCCTCCGGCTCCCCGACCGCCAGACCGCCGAGAGCGTAACCGTCGAAACCGATGCTGACAAGGCGCTCGGCGCACTCCTTTCGGAGGTCGGCGTGGACTCCCCCCTGCACGATCCCCATCTGGCCGCGGCCTGGCCGCCCGGACGCCAGGAATCGTTCGCGCGACCGGACCGCCCAGGCGAGCGTGCTCTCCATCTGCCGCGCCGCCGCCTCGCGACTGGAGGGGTACGGGGTGCAGATGTCGAAGGCCATGACGATGTCCGAGTCGACCGCCTCCTGGACCTCCATCGAGAGTTCCGGCGAGAAGAAGTGTTCGCTGCCGTCCAGATGGGACCGGAAGCGGACGCCGTCGGGCAGGACCTTGCAGAGGTCGGCCAGGCTGAAGACCTGGTAGCCCCCGCTGTCGGTGAGGATCGCCCCTCGCCAGCTCATGAAGCGATGCAGACCGCCCAGGGACCGGATCCGCTCGTGCCCCGGGCGCAAGTAGAGGTGATAGGTATTCGCGAGAACGACCGGTACGCCGATCTCCTCGAGATCCCACGGCGTCAGCGTCTTGACCGAGGCCCGGGTGCCGACCGGCATGAAGCAGGGGGTCTCGAACCGGACGCCGCCGACAGCGATCTCGCCGCGGCGCCCCGCCGTTCCCGCACAGGCGTCGGTGATCCGGAACTCCACGCCTCAGCCCTCCCTGCCGAAGATCAGCATGGCGTCGCCGTAGGAATAGAAGCGATAGCCGCGCTCGACCGCCTCTCGGTAGGCATGGAGGATCCGATCGCGCCCTCCGAAGGCGCAGACCATGAGCAGCAGGCTGCTCCGCGGAAGGTGGAAGTTCGTCATCAGCACATCGACCGCCGCGAATGCGAAGGGCGGGACGATCGTCAGATCCGTCCAGCCAGCGAGCGCCCCCGCGCCCCGCGACTCGCTTCTGGCCCATGACTCCAGGGCCCGGGTGGTCGTAGTCCCGACGGCGACGATCCGCCTTCCGGCGCGGCGGGCCCCGGCGATTCGATCCATCTCTCCCTCTTCGATCGCATAGTACTCGGACTCGACCCGATGCTCCCGCAAGTCCGGCGTCCTGAGCGGACGGAAGGTCCCCGGCCCGACATGGAGGGAGAGCCGCGCGATCTCGATTCCCCGGGACTCCAGGGCCTCGACGAGCGGCTCCGTGAAGTGGAGTCCGGCGGTCGGCGCAGCCACCGCCCCCGGCAGCCGCGCGAAGATCGTCTGGTAGTCCTCCCGATCCGCCGCGTCGTCGGGCCTGCGGATGTAGGGGGGGAGGGGAACATGACCGCAGGAGCCGATCAGGTCGGCGATCTCTCCATCGACCCGCAGGGTCGCCGTCTCCCCTTCGCGCCCGAGGAAGACGAACCGAGCCGTCTGTCCCGGGAACTCGATCGGGTCCCCTTCCCGCAGCGCGCGGGCGGGGCGGACCCACGCGAGCCAGATTCCTGGCGCCGCCTCGCGCGTGAGGAGGATCTCGATCTCCCGGTCGCGCCCCGCGATCCGACCCAGCAGGCGCGCCGCCACGACGCGCGTCTCGTTGACGACGAGGAGATCTCCGGGGCGGAGCAGCTCAGGCAGGTCGGCGACGCGCCTGTGCTCGATCCCGCTTCCGCATTGCGGCAGGACGAGCAGGCGGGCGGCTTCGCGAGGCGAGACGGGGCGCTGCGCGATCCGTTCCGGAGGAAGGAGATAATCGTAGCGCGCGATGTCGTCCAGAGGGGCCAGCAGATCCGCCACGGCTACGAGAAGAGCCCCGGGCTCTCCTTGCCCGGCGGCGTCTCACCGACGATCGCGTAGCCGCGCGCCGTGGCCAGGCGTCCCAACCGGGTCCGCTCGAGGAATCCCTGCTGGATCAGGAACGGCTCGTGAACCTCCTCGAGCGTGTCGGGCTCCTCCCCCACGCTCATCGCGAGGGTCGCGAGACCGACGGGGCCGCCGCGGAACTTCCGGATCAGCGTCTCGAGGATCCTCCGATCCATCTCGTCCAGGCCGATCTCGTCGATGTCGAGGCGGGTCAGCGTGGCGGCGGCGTCTGAGCGCCCGATGCGCGCCGTCCCGTCGACCTGGGCGAAGTCGCGCACCCTGCGCAGGAGGCGATTGGCGATCCTCGGCGTTCCCCTCGAGCGTCGCGCGATCTCCTCCCGGGCCTCCGGAGCGAGCGGCACGCCGAGAAGCTCGGCGGAGCGCGCGAGGACGGTGTCGAGATCCCCGACGCCGTAATAGTCGACCCGCCCGTGGAAGCCGAAGCGCGCCCTCAAGGGGGCGCTCAGGAGCCCCGCCCTCGTCGTCGCGCCGATCATGGTGAACCGCTCGAGATGGAGACGAACGGTGCGGGCGCCCGGACCGCGGTCGAGGACGATGTCGAGCCGGAAGTCCTCCATCGCCGGGTAGAGGTACTCCTCGATGACCCTGTGGAGGCGGTGGATCTCGTCGATGAAGAGGATGCCGCCGCGCGGGAGGGCGGTGAGGATGCCGGCGAGGTCTCCCGGCCGCTCGAGGGCGGGGCCGCTCGTGCAGCGGATCTCCGCCTCCATCTCCCTGGCGAGCAAGAGGGCCAGCGTGGTCTTCCCCAGGCCGGGAGGACCGGTCAGCAGGATGTGATCGAGCGGCTCGCCGCGCAGGCGCGACGCCTTGACCAGGACATCGAGGTTGCCCCGCAGCCGGTCCTGCCCCACGAACTCCGCGAGCCTGCGCGGGCGCAGATCGGTCTCGAAGGCGCGCTCCTGCTCCTGCGGGATCGGATCCATCAGAGGCGAGCGGGTCAAGGGCCCCTCCTTCCATCGCTCGCAGGAGAGGCTACCACAGGCCAGACGATCCCACCAGGGAGGCCCCCGCCGCCTGCCTTCCGTTGCGGATGATAGCGGGACGCGCCCGCGGCGCCGGCGCATCGTCGCCAGGCCGGCGAAGCGGGCGCATCCTGCGAGCGATCCCGCCGCGCGTTGACCTTGGACGGGCGCATTGGAGACAATCCCCGCTCATGGGAGAAACCTGACCTTGTCCCTTCGATCGGCCATACGCGCGCTGCTTCCCCACCTCAGCGAGCTTTCGCCCTGGCTGCGCCGCCACCGCCGGGCCCTCCTCGCCGGCTATCTCTGCACGCTGGCGACAAGCGCCTTCAGCCTGGCGATGCCGATGGTGATGCGCTCCGGAATCGCGCATCTCGAGGCGGGCGCGGAAGGAGGAATGCACCGCTATGCCCTCCGCCTGGTCGGCCTCGCCGCCGGCGGCGGCATCTTCCTCTTCCTGACGCGCCGCATCCTGATCGGGACGAGCCGGCGGATCGAGTACGAGATCCGAAACGACTTCTTCGCCCACGTGCAAACCCTCTCGCTGTCGTTCTTCAACCGGCAGAGGGTCGGCGATCTCATGTCCCGCGCCACGAACGACCTGAACGCCGTCCGCGATGTCCTCGGGCCGGGGATCATGTACGGGATGAACACGGCGACCGTGGTCGCGGCGAGCGTCGTGCTCATGATCCGTCTGGATCCCATCCTGACCCTCCTCGCGATCGCCCCGCTGCCGCTGCTCGCCTTCCTGGTGCGCCACTTCGCAGGCGAGATGCACCGCCGCAGCCGCGCGGTCCAGGATCACGCGGGGCTCATCGCCGCCACCCTGCAGGAGAACATCAACGGGGTCCGGGTCCTGCAGGCCTACACCCAGGAGGCCTTCGAGGCCGACCACTTCGACCTCCTCGGCCGCAGGTACATGGATCTAGGGTTCCGCCTGATCCGGTATCGCGCCCTCTTCATCTCGATCCTTGGAAGCCTGATCGGCCTCTTGATGCTGATTCTCCTCTGGGCCGGAGGGACGCGAGTGATCCGCGGCTCGATCGGGCTCGACGAGTTCGTCGCCTTCCTGGGCTATCTCGGAATCCTGACGTGGCCCGTGATCGCGCTCGGCTGGGTCCTCTCGATCATCCAGCGCGGCGAGGCGGCGATGGCGAGGATGCTCGAGATCAGGAGGAGCGCGCCGGAGATCGAGAGCCCGGCCGAGCCCGACCGGGGCCCCCGGATCCGGGGCGAGATCGCCTTCGAGCGGGTCCGCTTCTCTTACGAGCCGGGAGGCGAGGAGGTCCTCTGCGGGATCGACCTGGCCATCCCCGCCGGATCGACGGTCGCGGTCGTGGGAGCGACCGGCTCCGGAAAGACGACTCTGGTGAGCCTGATCCCCCGCCTGCACGATCCCTCCGCGGGGGCCGTGCGGATCGACGGCATCGATGCGAGGAGGCGCGACCTCGCGGAGCTCCGGGAGGCCGTCGCCGCGGTTCCGCAGGAGTCCTTCCTCTTCTCCGACACGGTGCGGGCGAACGTCGCGATCGGAAGGCCCGAGTCCTCGGAGGAGGAGATCGCGCAGGCCGTCGCCCTGGCCTGCCTGACCCGGGACATCGAGACGTTCCCGCAGGGGCTCGAGACCCGGGTCGGCGAGCGCGGGATCACCCTCTCGGGGGGGCAGCGCCAGCGCGTGGCACTCGCGCGGGCGCTGCTCGCCGACCCGGCCGTCCTGATCCTCGACGATGCGTTCTCGAGCGTCGACAGGATCAAGGAGGCCGAGCTGCTCGAGAACCTGCGCGGTTCCCGGCGCGGGCGGACGACGCTCCTGATCGCGCACAGGATCTCGACCGTGCGCGAAGCGGATCGGATCTTCGTCCTCGAGAAGGGCCTGGTCGCGGAAGCGGGAACCCATCAGGAGCTGATCGCGTCGGGGGGGATCTACGCGGCGATGGAGAGGCGGCAGAGACTCACGGAGGAGATCGAGCGTGCCCCCGCAGCATGACGACGAACCCCTCTACCGCAGCCAGATCGATTGGCGGCTCTTCACCCGCCTGCTCGCCATCGCCCGCCCGCACGCGGGGGCCCTCGGCGCCGCGATCGCTCTTCTGATTCTCGTCTCCGGCGCCGAGCTCCTCTTTCCCCTCCTGATGAAGATCGGGATCGATCGCTACATCCGGACGAAGGACACGGCGGGCCTCTTGCGGCTCTCGCTCGCCTACCTCGCCCTGCTCGCCGCCGTCTTCGCGCTCCGTTACGCGCAGATGCACGCGACGCAGGCCCTCGGCCAGAAGATCATGTTCGATCTCCGAAGGAGGCTCTACCGCCACACGCAGACCCTCTCGATCTCCTACTTCGAACGAAACCCCGTCGGGAGGATCATGACCCGCCTCACCGGCGATGTGGAGGCCCTGAACGACCTCTTCACGTCGGGTGTCGTCTCGATCTTCGGGGATCTCCTGCTGATCGCGGGGATCGTGACCGCCATGCTGATGCTCGACGTGAGGCTCGCCCTCGTCTGCTTCCTGGTCGTGCCGCTGCTCGCCGTCGCGACCTTCCTCTTCCGGGCGCGGGTTCGGGAGGCGTACACGACGATCCGGGCCAAGGTCGCCGCCATGAACGCCTACCTTCAGGAGCACTTGAGCGGCATCGCCGTCGTGCAGCTCTTCCGGCGCGAGGAGGCGAGCGCGCGGCAGTTCGGGCGCCTGAACGCCGAGCACCGCGACGCCTTCCTCAAATCGGTCCAGGCCTTCTCGGTCTACTTCCCCGTCGTGGGGCTCCTCGACGCCATCGCCGTCGCCCTCATCCTCGGCTACGGGGGAAGCAGGGTGCTCGATGCGACCCTCTCGATCGGCTCCCTGGTCGCCTTCTTCCAGTACAGCGAGCGCTTCTTCCGTCCGATCCGGGATCTCTCGGAGCGATACAACGTCCTCCAGGGAGCGCTGGCGAGCGCGGAGCGTGTCTTCGAGCTGCTCGACACGGAACCTGAGATCCGCTCGCCCGAAGGAGCGCGGCAGTCGAGCGGCATCCCCCTCGTCGGAGCGGGAGAGATCGTCCTCGACCATGTCCGCTTCGGCTACAAGCGCGAGGAGCCCGTGCTGCACGATCTGTCTCTCCGCGTCTCGCCCGGCGAGGCGGTCGCGCTTGTCGGGCACACGGGCGCGGGAAAGACGACGATCGCTTCCCTTCTCGTCCGTTTCTACGACGTCTGGGGCGGCATGATCAGCATCGATGGAGTCGACGTGCGCCGGTGGGATCTAGGGGCGCTGCGCCGCGGCATCGCGGTCGTCCCCCAGGACGTGTTCCTCTTCTCGGGATCGGCGATTCGGAACATCGGCCTCAGGGATCCATCGATCGGGCCCGAGAGCGTCGAGAGGGCCATCGATGTGGTGAGGGCCCGCGACTTCCTCTCCGCGCTCCCCGAAGGACTCGAGACGGAGCTTCGCGAGCGGGGGAACATCCTCTCCGTCGGCCAGAAGCAGCTCCTCGCCTTCGCGCGGGCCCTCGCGCGCGATCCGCGGATCCTCGTCCTCGATGAGGCGACATCGAGCGTCGACACCCAAGCCGAGCTTCGCATCCGCGAGGCCCTGCGCAGGCTGACGCATGGGAGGACCAGCATCATCATCGCCCATCGCCTCTCGACGATCCGCCACGTCGATCGAGTTCTCGTCCTGCACAAGGGACGGCTGGCCGAAGAGGGAACGCACGCCGATCTTCTCAGCCGGGGCGGGATCTACTCGAAGCTCTACGACCTGGAGTTCCGGCAGCAGGAGGAGGAGTCGGGCGAGACGGCGGCAGAAGGGGCGGACTAGCCAACCCGTCCACTCAGCCCCCGCAGAGCGCCGCGAACGATCTCGTCCAGGATCGGGGCCGCGCCCCCCTCGCCCCGGGACTGAAGGAACCGGCGGACCGCCTCCCGCGCCTCCACAGCAGGATAGCCGAGCGCCGTCAGGGCGCGCAGCGCATCGAGCGAGAGATCCCCCGCGGTTGCGGCATCGGGCGTCGGGGCCTGGATCTGCAGCATGCTCGCGGGAATCTTCCCCTTCAGCTCGAGGACGATGCGGCTTGCCAGCTTCCTTCCCACGCCGGGCACCAGCATGAGCTGCTCGACGGAGCCGCGCTCCGCTTCCAAGAAGAGGACACCGGGGGCCATGAAGGAGAGGATCGCGAGGGCGATCCTCGGCCCGACGCCGCTCACGCCCAGGAGGGCATCGAAGCAGAGCCGTTCCTCGGGCTCGAGAAATCCGTAGAGCAGCGGGTCGCCGTCGCGGATCAGAAGGCGCGTCCAGAGGACCCCGCGAGCGTACCCTTCCAGCCGCTCCGCGACGGTCCGCGGAACATGGACGCGCACTCCGAGGCCGCCCATGTTCACCAGGATGTGGCCCGGGCCGACTTCCAGGAACTCCCCCTCGATGCGCTCGATCATGGAATCCCCCGTAGCGGTTTCGCGCGGGCTATTGCGGGACGGACCAGGTGGCAGTAGGCGGCCGCGAGGGCGTCCGCCTCGTCCTCCGTGGGGCTCGCCGGCGGTCCGATCATCAGGCGCGGGAGCATCCTCGCGACCTGCGTCTTCGATGCGGATCCGTTCCCCGTCACGGCCCGCTTGATCTCGGCGGGGGCGTACTCGAAGACATCCAGGCCGGACTCGAGACAGAGAAGGAGCAGGACGCCGCGCACATGGCCGAGGACGAGGGCGGCGCGGACCGAGCGCGCCACGAAGCATGTCTCCATCGCCGCCTCATGCGGGCGATGCTCCCGCAGGAGCCGGAGGAGCTTCTCGCGCAGCTCCGGGAGCCGTTCCGCGAAGGCCCGCTCCGTATCGAGCCGCACCTCCCCGCTGGCGATGCGCTCGATGCCGTCGGGACCTGAAGCGAGAAGGCCGAATCCGGTCCTCCTGCTTCCCGGATCGAGACCCAGCACGATTCGCGCCCGTGTCATCCTCTGAGCGCCCACCCTAGGGGGAATCTGGAAAGCCGCACGCCGCGGCCTCGGGGCCTAGCCCCGCAGCTTCTCCATCATCTCGTCGGCGATGTCGAAGTTCGCGAAGACCTTCTGCACGTCGTCGTGCTCCTCGAGGAACTCGAGGAGCTTCAGGAATCCTTCCGCTGTCTTCTCGTCGTCCAGAGAGACGTTCGTCGAAGGGACCTTGGTCAGCTCCACGCTCTGGGAGGGGATCCCCGCCTCCTCGAGCGCCTTCTGCACGGGGTCGAAGTCCGCAGGTTGCGCGTAGACTTCGTAGATGTCGCCGGCGGAGCTGTCGACATCCTCGGCCCCCGCCTCGAGCGCGACCTCCAGGAGCCTGTCCTCCGCCACGGCCTCCCGTGAGACGGTGATCAGGCCCTTGTTATGGAACATCCAGGCGACGCAGCCGGCCTCTCCGAGGTTCCCGCCGTACTTTGTCATCAGGTGCCTCAGCTCGCTCGTCGTCCGGTTCTTGTTGTCGGTCAGCACCTGCAGAAGGATCGCGACTCCTCCCGGGCCATACCCCTCGTACAGATACTCCTCGTACGTGGTCCCCGGCAGTTCGCCCGTCCCCTTCTTGATGGCACGCTCGATGTTGGCCGCCGGCATGCTCTGCGCCTTCGCGTTTGCGATCGCAGTGCGGAGCCTGGGGTTCCCCTTCGGATCGCCGCCCCCGTCGCGCGCGGCGATGGTGATCTCCTTGATGAACTTGGTGAAGAGCTTGCCCCGCTCGGCGTCAGCCTTCCCCTTCTTCCGCTTGATCGTGCTCCACTTGGAGTGGCCGCTCATGACTCCTCACCCCCTGCCATCAGATCGCCGGGAGAGCTAGGCGTTTCCCTCCTGCTGTTCCTTCCGCAGCTGCTCGACGAGCCTGTCCTGCAGCTCGCGCGGCACCTCCTCGTAGTGATCGAACTGGAAGGTGTAGCGCGCGCGCCCCTGGGTTATCGAGCGAAGCTTCGTCGAATACTGGTAGAGCTCGGCCGCGGGAACCAGCGCGGTCACCTTCTGTCCTTTTCCGGCCGAGTCCATCCCCAGGATCTTCCCCCTTCGGCTCGACAGATCGCCCATCACGTCTCCCATGTAATCGTCCGGGACCGTGACATCGACCTTGTTGATCGGCTCGAGCAGGACGGGCTGCGCCTTCTCGACGCCGTCCTTCAGCGCCATCGAGGCGGCGATCTTGAAGGCCATCTCCGAGGAATCGACATCGTGGTAGCCACCGAAGTGGAGGCGGACCCTGATGTCGACGACCGGATAGCCGCAGAGAACTCCCTCCTGCACCTTCTCGTTCACCCCCTTCTCGACTGCAGGGATGAAGCGTGAGGGAATGACACCCCCTACGATCTCGTCGACGAACTCGAGTCCGCTCCCGCGGGGTAGCGGCTCCACCTTGATCGAGACATCCGCGAACTGCCCGCGGCCGCCGGTCTGCTTCTTGTGCCGGTACGAGACATCCGCGTTCCCCCGGATCGTCTCGCGGTAGTCGACCCGTGGCTTGGATGTCGTCGCCTCCACCTGGCCGCGACGCCGCATCCGGTCGAGGATCACGTCAACATGCAGATCGCCCATGCAGCGGAGGATCGTCTGGTGCAGGCTCGACTCGACACGGGCCCGGATCGTCGGGTCCTCGGCCTGAATCCGGTTCAGCCAGTTCCCGATCTTGTCCTCGTCCCCCTTGCGGGCGGGCGCGATCGAGACCTCGTGGACCCCCTCCGGGAAGGGGATCGGCTTGAGGACGATCTTGCTCTCGCGCAGGCAGAGGCAGTCGTTCGTCCCGGTCGACTTCAGGTTGACCGTCGCCCCGATGTCGCCGGCGACGATCTTGTCGGTGTCGGAGCGCTCCTTGCCGAGGAAGTTGTAGATCTGGCTCATCCGCTCCGACTGATCCCGCCGGGAGTTATAGACATCCATCCCCTTCTCCGCGTACCCGGAGAAGACCCGGATCAAGTAGACGTCCTGGGGAAGGACCTCGGAGGTCGTCTTGAAGACGATGGCGGCGAGCGGATCGGATGGCCCGCCTTGGATCGGCGTCTCGCTCTCGGAACCCGGCCTCATCCCGAGGGGGCCGGGGACATCGAGCGGGGAGGGCCCGATCTCGGTGAGCATGTCGGCGAGCACGGAGATGCCGATGTTGCGGTCTGCCGACGCCGCGAGGATCGGGAAGATCTTCCCCTTCGCGACGCCGCGGCGGAATCCCTGATAGACCTCCTCCGGCGAGAGGGCCCCGCTCTCGAGGTACTTCTCCAGCAGGACGTCGTCGCTCTCGGCGGCGAGCTCGGTGATCTGCGTCCGCGTCTCGTCGATCTGGCCTGCGAGCGCCCCGGGAGCGTCGCTCTCGCGCGGGCTCTTCGAGTCACCCAGGGTGGCCTTTCCGGTCAGCGTGTTGGCCACACCTTCGAGAGCGCCCCCCGCGCCGATGGGAAGGACGAGGGGAACGGCGTGGGCGGTGAGATTGCGGATCGCCTCCGCGCACTTGGTGAAATTCGCCTGGTCCTTGTCCATCATGTTGATGACGAAGAAGACCGGCTTGCCGAGCTCGACGGCGAGATCGAAGTGCTTCTCCGTATCGCCCTCGACTCCGGAGACGGCGTTGACCACGATGAGCGCCGCGTCTGCCGCGTAGAGACCCGCGTAAACCTCGCCGACGAAGTCGGCGTAGCCGGGGCAATCGAGGAGGTTCAGCTTCTTCCCCTTGTGCTCAGCCTGAGCGAGAGAGACGTAGAGGCTGATCTGACGCTTGACCTCATCCGCCGTGTGCGCGAGCAGAGAGGTCCCCTCCTGGACCTTCCCCTGGCGCGTGGTCGCGCCCACCGCATAGAGGATCGCCTCCGCGAGGGAGGTCTTCCCCGAGCCGCTGTGTCCGAGAATCGCGAAGTTGCGGATCGCCGCCGTGTCATAACTCTTCACCGCTCAAGCTCCCCCATCCGCCATGGCCATCGAGAAGAACAACAGAAGCCTCTGAGGACCATGGCGGCCCTTCCCCGGGACTCCCGACCGTGACTGGCGAGAACAGACTGCGTAACGGTAACACCCTGGCGCGACGATGGGCAAGCGGGCACATGGGAGGGAAAAAAGAAAGACTCCTGGCCGCACAACGCGACCAGGAGCCCTCGCAAGATAATCCGGCGGCGTCCTACTCTTCCACACAGTCTCCCATGCAGTACCATCGGCGCTGGAGGGCTTAACTTCCGTGTTCGGAATGGGAACGGGTGTTGCCCCTCCGCCATGACCACCGGAAACCGGATCCCCGGCCGAAAGAAACAACGCCGGGGCAATACGCTGACAACCGTAGAGGGCGACGATTCACGCCGCGCGAGCGCGCGCAACGAAACAACTCGATCAAGCCGCACGGCCGATTAGTACCGGTCGGCTAAACGCATTACTGCGCGTACACCTCCGGCCTATCAACCTCCTAGTCTCGGAGGGGCCTTTAGGCAGGTTACCCTGCGGGAGATCTCATCTTGAGGTCGGTTTCACGCTTAGATGCTTTCAGCGTTTATCCGATCCGGACATAGCTACCCGGCGCTGCCGTTGGCACGACAACCGGCACACTAGAGGTCCGTCCGTCCCAGTCCTCTCGTACGAGGGACAGCTCCTCTCAAATCTCCTGCGCCCACGATGGATAGGGACCGAACTGTCTCACGACGTTCTGAACCCAGCTCACGTACCGCTTTAATTGGCGAACAGCCAAACCCTTGGGACCGCCTTCAGCCCCAGGATGCGATGAGCCGACATCGAGGTGCCAAACCCCTCCGTCGATGTGAACTCTCGGGAGGGATCAGCCTGTTATCCCCGGCGTACCTTTTATCCGATAAGCGACGGCCCTTCCACACGGAACCGCCGGATCACTAAGCCCTGCTTTCGCATCTGCTCGACTTGTAGGTCTCGCAGTCAAGCTCCCTTATGCCTTTGCACTCTACGCGCGATTACCGACCGCGCTGAGGGAACCTTTGGACGCCTCCGTTACTGTTTGGGAGGCGACCGCCCCAGTCAAACTGCCCACCTGACAATGTCCCCCGGCCGGATTCACGGCACGAGGTTAGAATTCCAACAACACAAGGGTGGTATTTCAAGGTTGGCTCCACAGAGGCTAGCGCCCCCGCTTCAAAGCCTCCCACCTATCCTACACATGCATGGCCAAAACCCAATATCAGGCTACAGTAAAGGTGCACGGGGTCTTTCTGTCCAGTCGCGGGTAAACGGTATCTTCACCGCTGCTTCAATTTCGCCGAGCTCTTCCCCGAGACAGCGCCCAAATCGTTACACCATTCGTGCAGGTCGGAACTTACCCGACAAGGAATTTCGCTACCTTAGGACCGTTATAGTTACGGCCGCCGTTTACTGGGGCTTCAGTTTGGAGCTTCGCCTTGCGGCTGACCCCGCTCTTTAACCTTCCAGCACCGGGCAGGTGTCAGACCCTATACTTCGCCTCATCGGCTTAGCAGAGTCCTGTGTTTTTGGTAAACAGTCGCTTGGGCCGTTTCTCTGCGACCCCCTTCAGCTTGGATTGTGCATCCTCACCTACTTGGGGGCATCCCTTCTTCCGAAGTTACGGGATCATGTTGCCGAGTTCCTTAGGGAAGACTCACTCGAGCACCTTAGGATTCTCTCCTCACCTACGTGTGTCCGTTTACGGTACGGTCACCCGAAGAACTCACTTAGAGGTTTTTCTTGGCAGCGTGCTTCAGATCAGTTTGTGGTCTAAGACCTCCCCATCGCCTCTCGGAGTTAGCGATCTCCTGGGTTTTCCTGGGAGATCCTCCTACGGGCTTGGACCGGAACTACCGACGGTCCGGCTGACCCTACGCTTCTGCGTCACCCCATCGTGTCTTTGTCGCCCCTCGGGTGGTACGGGAATGTTCGCCCGTTGTCCATCACCTACGCCTTTCGGCCTCGGCTAAGGATCCGACTGACCCTGAGCGGATTAACCTTGCTCAGGAAACCTTGGGTTTTCGGTGGACGGGTTTCTCGCCCGTCTTCTCGCTACTTATGCCGGCATGATCACTTCCGGTTCGTCCACCGCCTCTTGTCGAGACGGCTTCAACCTACAACGGAACGCTCCCCTACCACGCCCGGGCGCAATTGCCCGGACATCCGCAGCTTCGGTACCAGACTTGAGCCCCGTTAATTATCGGCGCAAAACCACTAGACCAGTGAGCAGTTACGCACTCTTTAAATGGTGGCTGCTTCTAAGCCAACATCCTGGTTGTTTATGCAGCTTCACATCCTTATACACTTAGTCTGGATTTGGGGACCTTAGCTGGCGATCTGGGTTGTTTCCCTCTCGGTTGTGGAGCTTATCCCCCACAGCCTGCCTCCCGTGGTACATGTGAACGGCATTCGGAGTTTGAGTGGGTTTGGTAACCTGGTAGGGCCCCTAGCCCAATCAGTGCTCTACCTCCGCCACACATTGGCACGAGGCTAGTCCTAGAACTATTTCGGGGAGAACCAGCTATCTCCAGGTTTGATTGGCCTTTCACTCCTACCCACAGCTCATCCAAGGACTTTTCAATGTCCACTAGTTCGGGCCTCCACGTACTTTTACATACGCTTCACCCTGGCCATGGGTAGATCACCTGGCTTCGGGTCTGCTGCGTGCGACTTAATCGCCCACTTAGGACTCGCTTTCGCTGCGGCTTCGCGCCTGAAGCGCTTAACCTTGCCACACACAAGCAACTCGCCGGCTCATTATGCAAAAGGCACGCCGTCAGCCTAGCCGGAACCGAAGTCCCGGTTCAGCCTCCGACCGCTTGTAGGCAGATGGTTTCAGGTTCTTTTAACCCTCCGTCAGGAGTGCTTTTCACCTTTCCCTCACGGTACTTGTACACTATCGGTCGTCAGAAAGTATTTAGCCTTGGGAGGTGGTCCTCCCGGATTCCCGCAGGGTTTCTCGTGTCCCGCGGTACTAGGGAACTGCACCCGAGGAGCCAACATGCTTTCGTCTACGGTACTATCACCCTCTCTGGTCAACCCTTCCAGATTGCTCGACTAACATGCTGGTTTCTGACTCCCCGACCCATCTGCACACAGGTCCGGCACAGCCCCACAACCCCACCGACACAACGCATGCAGGCTTGAACATGTCGATGGTTTCGGCTCTTTCCGTTTCGCTCGCCGCTACTCAGGAAATCGAGTTTTCTTTTTCTTCCTAGAGGTACTGAGATGTTTCAGTTCCCTCCGTTCGCCTCATTCGGCCTATGTATTCAGCCGATGATGACGGGGCATTACCCCCGCCGGGTTCCCCCATTCGGAAATCTCCGGGTCTCTGCTTGTTTGCGGCTCACCGGAGCTTATCGCAGCTTACCACGTCCTTCATCGCCTTCTGACGCCAAGGCATCCCCCATCTGCCCTTAGTAGCTTGATCGAACCCGTTGTTTTGGTGCACGAGCTCTCGCGACACCGGATTCCTCCTGCAAGCAGGAATCCACCGGCGCCGCGTGGCTACGCGGCAGAAATCGTTTCTACCCTCTACAGTTGTCAAACAACGAAACTCGCCACGCATAGGCGCGGCAAAGAAAAGAGTTCACCTGCGCGTCCGCTTGGATCTTGGAGATAACCGGGATCGAACCGGCAACCTCCGCCGTGCAAAGGCGGCGCTCTCCCAATTGAGCTATATCCCCAGAATCTTGACGAGGGGACGCACGCCCCAGGACCCGGTCATAGATTCGATCGCGATCCCGAGACGGATCAAAAGGGATGGTGGGCCTAGGTAGACTTGAACTACCGACCTCACGCTTATCAGGCGTGCGCTCTAACCACCTGAGCTATAGGCCCGACGAATACGGTTCGACACCGTTCGTCTGAGGTCCTAGCTCCTGGTTCAACAAGAGAGAGAGTGTAGGCGGCAAGTCGAGTCGATCGACCGATGAGTCTGGACTGGCGCCGCGGTTTCCCGCAGGGCCGTTCCTGACTCCTTAGAAAGGAGGTGATCCAGCCGCACCTTCCGGTACGGCTACCTTGTTACGACTTAGCCCCAATCACCAGTCTTACCTTAGGCGCCCGCCTCCTTGCGGTTGGCACAGCGACTTCGGGTACTACCAGCTTTCGTGGCTTGACGGGCGGTGTGTACAAGGCCCGGGAACATATTCACCGCTGCCTGCTGATCAGCGATTACTAGCGATTCCGACTTCATGGAGTCGAGTTGCAGACTCCAATCCGAACTGAGACCGGTTTTTTGGGATTGGCTCCATCTCGCGATCTTGCAACCCTCTGTACCGGCCATTGTAGCACGTGTGTAGCCCTAGGCGTAAGGACCATGAGGACTTGACGTCATCCCCACCTTCCTCCGTCCTATCGACGGCAGTCTCCCTAGAGTGCTCAACTTGACTTGGTAGCAACTAAGGACAAGGGTTGCGCTCGTTGCGGGACTTAACCCAACATCTCACGACACGAGCTGACGACAGCCATGCAGCACCTGTGCACCGGCCCCGAAAGGAGGGTGTGTTTCCACACCTGTCCAGTGCATGTCAAGCCTAGGTAAGGTTCTTCGCGTTGCATCGAATTAAACCACATGCTCCACCGCTTGTGCGGGCCCCCGTCAATTCCTTTGAGTTTCAACCTTGCGGTCGTACTCCCCAGGCGGGGCACTTAATGCGTTAGCTGCGGCACGGGAGGGGTCGATGCCTCCCACACCTAGTGCCCACCGTTTACGGCTGGGACTACCAGGGTATCTAATCCTGTTTGCTCCCCCAGCTTTCGCGCCTCAGCGTCAGTAACAGACCAGATGGGCGCCTTCGCCACAGGTGTTCCTCCCGATATCAATGCATTTCACCGCTACACCGGGAATTCCCCCATCCTCTCCTGCACTCAAGCCCCGCAGTATGGGACGCAGTCTCCTGGTTGAGCCAGGAGCTTTCACATCCCACTTACGGAACCGCCTACGCGCCCTTTACGCCCAGTAATTCCGAACAACGTTTGCTCCCCCCGTATTACCGCGGCTGCTGGCACGGAGTTAGCCGGAGCTTCCTTCTGCGGTACCGTCGAGGTCCCCCGGCTGTTCGCCGTTGAACCCTTCTTCCCGCACGACAGGGCTTTACAACCCGAAGGCCTTCATCGCCCACGCGGCGTCGCTCGGTCAGGGTTTCCCCCATTGCCGAAGCCTCTCGACTGCTGCCTCCCGTAGGAGTCTGGGCCGTATCTCAGTCCCAGTGTGGCTGACCATCCTCTCAGACCAGCTACCCATCGTCGCCTTGGTGGGCCGCTACCTCACCAACTAGCTAATGGGACGCGGGACCATCCTCGAGTGGTAGCTTGCAAGCAGAGGCCACCTTTGACCGCAGAACCATGCGATCCCGTGGTCTTATTCGGTATTAGCACCTCGTTAGAAGTGTTATCCCCATCTCGAGGGCAGGTTTCCCACGCGTTACTCACCCGTTCGCCACTAGGTTGGAGTTGCCCCCAACCCCGTTCGACTTGCATGCCTAATCCACGCCGCCAACGTTCGTTCTGAGCCAGGATCAAACTCTCCGTGTTCGAAAACTCGGAGCGTCCTCGATACGAGATCAAGGACGTTTGAATATGACGGTGCGCCTGTCGGCCTTGCCTGAGACAAGGCCGCAGCGCGCCGACTCGGGCTCGCCAAACCTACACTCTTCTCTTGTCAATGAACGTGCCTCGCGCTGACGCGCAAACCGACATAATATGCCCGCGGCATTGGCTCGTCAACTGGGGATAGACATCCCTGGACGGTAGGGCTCAAGCGGAAAACCAAAGCCAAACCCTTGCCGACGGATTTTCCAATCTAGGTTCATTCCGCGCGGCCGTCAAGCCCTTTGTTGCAGTCTTTTTTCGCGACCGGTCGAATCCTGCAACTCGCTGCAAACAATGGGATTGGGGACCGAAGGGCGCGGACGGCCGCGGGATCCTCCCTCGCGATCCGGGCCTGCCGATCCAATCATCGGCACCCCGCGGCGCCCGCCTGAGGCAGAAAGGCCGCTGCGCGGGCCGGCAGCGACGGGCGAAGGCCGCGCCCCTGGCGCGCCGGCCAGCCCCCACCTCCGGGGGGTCGTCTTGACCCCCATCGCGAGGGTGTGGTTCGCTCGCGCCATGAAGCGCCTTCTCATCGCCATCGTCGTCACTCCGCTCCTCATGGCAGCGGGGCTCTACGCGCTCTTCATGTTCTGGGGAAGCGGACTGCCGATCCCGAGCACGATGGAGGAGCTGCGACCGAGCGCGCGCTCGGTCGTCTACGACCGCAACGGCAGCCCTGTGGGAAACTACTTCGTAGAGGACCGGCAGCCGATCGCTCTCGCGGAGGTTCCGCAAACGATGATCGAGGCGGTGCTCGCCGCGGAGGATCGCCGCTTCTACGGCCACTGGGGAGTGAACCTCACCGCGATCGTGAGGGCGTTCGCGCGCAACGTTCGCGCGGGAGAGGTGACTCAGGGCGCGAGCACGATCACGCAGCAGCTCGCGCGAAACCTCTTCCTCGATCAGAGCCGCACGCTCGAGCGCAAGATCAAGGAGATCATCCTCGCGATTCGTCTCGAGCGTTCCTTCTCGAAGGACGAGATCCTCGAGCTCTATCTCAACCGCATCTACTTCGGCGACGGAGCCTATGGAGTGCAGGCCGCCGCCCATCGCTACTTCGGCGAGGACGTGCGCGATCTGACGGTCCCGCAGGCTGCCCTGATCGCGGGCCTTCCCGCGAATCCGACCGCCTTCTCCCCCGTCCGCAGGCCGGAGCGGGCGATGGGGCGGCGCAATCGAGTCCTCGCCGCCATGGCGAAGCGGGGATTCATCGACACCAACGCCTACCAGGAAGCGATCGCCGCGCCTCTCGGAATCCTCGGCGGCGCGTCGCCGGCGGGAGAAGCCCCCTACTTTCTCGAGTACGTGCGCCTGCAGCTCATGGAGCGCTACGGCGCAAAGGGGGTCTACCACGGAGGGATGGGGATCCACACATCCCTCGACCTCCGCCTGCAGCGGGCCGCCGAGAAGGCGATCGACAAGAGTACGCGCGCCATCGAAGAGGACCACTTCTATCGCGACAGGTTCGACTCGTACCGGGAGAGCGAGCGGCCGGGGGCGGAGGAGGGGACGCCCTACCTGCAGGCGGCCCTTGTCGCGCTGGAGCCGCAGACGGGAGAGATCCTGGCCATGGTGGGGGGCCGAGCGTGGCAGGACAGCCGATTCAATCGCGCGGTCCAGGCGCGCAGGCAGCCCGGTAGCGCGTTCAAGCCGTTCGTCTACGCGATCGCGCTGCGCGAGGGGGCGAGGCCGGGCGATCTCATCGTCGACGAGCCTGTCAGCTACCCGATGGGGCGGAGCGCCGCGATGGGGTACTGGACGCCGCGCAACTTCAAGAACCGATTCGAGGGCTCGATGACGCTGCGCCACGCCCTCGCGAAGTCGATCAACATCCCCAGCGTGAAGCTTCTCGACCGAGTCGGCCCTCGGCAAGTTGTCGACTTCGCCCATCGCTGCGGTATCCGCGGGGAGATTCCCGCCTATCTCTCGATCGCTCTCGGGACGGCCGAGGTCACCCCCCTCGAGATGGCGTCGGCCTACGGCTCATTCGCCAACCAGGGGATCCTCGTGTCGCCGGTCTCCATCCTGAGGGTGGAGGACCGCCTTGGAAGAACGATCGAGGAAAGCGTGCCCCGGAACGTCGAGGTTCTCGACGAGAAGACGAGCGCCTCGCTCGTGAGCATGATGCGAAGCGTGATCGACCGGGGCACTGCCGGCACCGCCCGCAGCGAGATGGAGTTCCGGGCTCCGGCTGCGGGCAAGACGGGGACCACCGACGACTACACCGACGCATGGTTCATCGGCTTCACGCCCAGGTGCGTCTGCGCCGTCTGGGTCGGCTTCGACGTGAAGCGCACTCTCGGCAGCGGCATGACCGGCGCGAAGGCGGCCCTGCCGATCTGGGTCGACTTCATGAAGGAGTTCGTCCGGATCAACGGGGAAGAGGAGTTCCAGGTGCCCGAAGGGATGGTCGGCGTGGCCACGTGCGAACGCAGCGGCCTTCTGGCCGGCCCCCACTGTCCCGTGGCTCACGACATCTACCGCGCGGGCACGGAACCCACCACCTACTGCTCGGCGCACGCACCGGGCCTCGATCTCCCCGAAGAGGAGACGCCTACCGCCGACGAGGGATGGTAGAGCCCTTGGACGGCGCCCGGTCGCGTGGGGTCAAGAAGGGGGCGAGGAGAGAGCCTCCGAAGCGGCCCTAACGAGAGACCTGCTCGATCAGCGGGGGAATCGATCGGGGCTTGGCCGGGGAGATGACGAAGGCCTCTCGAATCCGCTCGACGAGCCGATCTCCGCGGTGATCCGCGCCGATGTGAGCCTGCGCCAGGAGGTCTTCCGCGCCGACGCGGTCCCCCCGACGGACGCCGAGCACGACTCCAACGCTGGGATCGATCCGGTCCTCCACCCTCCGCCGTCCCCCGCCGAGATCGACGACGATCTCGGCGATCGCGCGGGCATCGATCCGCCTGACCCACCCCGCCCGATTCGATCGGACCGAAAGGACTCTTCGCGACGATGGAAGGAGATCCGGATCGTCGGCGACCCGGGGATCGCCGCCGTGCGCCGCGATCATCGCGCGCAGGCGATCGAGGGCGGCTCCGGAGGCGAGGGCCGAATCGACTCGCCTCTCGATCTCGGCTCTCCTGCCTTCGCCTCCCACGCGCAGCATTGCGCAGGCGAGGGCGCGCGTGACGAGCGAGAAGTCGGCGGCGACCGGCTCGCACTTGAGGAAGCGGATCGCTTCTCGGACCTCAAGGGCATTGCCGATCGTCTCGCCCAGCGGATCGCCCATCCAGGTCAAGAACGCCTCCACGCGCATCCCGAGATCGCGCCCCGCGCGAAGCAGGAGGGAGGCGAGGGCGCGGGCGTCCCCGCGCGATCTCATGAAGCCGCCCGAGCCGACCTTCACGTCGAGGACGAGCCCGTCCAGGCGCGCGGCCGCCTTCTTGGACAGAATGCTGGAGACGATGAGCGGCGGCGATTCGACGATCCCCGAGACATCGCGCAACGCGTAGATCCTGCGATCCGCCGGAACCAGGTCCTCCGATGCGCCCGCGATGCTGCACCCCACGCGATCGACGATCGATTCGAATCGGGCGGGGTCGATCTCGACCTGATACCCGGGGATCGACTCCAGCTTGTCGAGCGTGCCGCCCGTGTGCCCGAGGGCCCGCCCCGAGATCATCGGCACCCTGAGCCCGCAGGCCGCCGCCAGCGGCGCGAGAGCGAGGGAAACCTTGTCCCCCACGCCCCCGGTGGAGTGCTTGTCGACCACCGGCGGCCCGTCCCTCCATGGCGGCAGCAGCGCGCCGGAGCCGATCATCGCGCGGGTCAGTCCCGTGGTCTCCGCCCGTGTCATCCCCCGGAACAGGATCGCCATCAGCCAGGCCGTCATCTGGTAGTCGCTGACGGAGCCGTCGACGAATCCCGCGATCATCGCCTCGATTTCGCCGGGAGGATGCGATCCGCCGTCGCGCTTGCGGATGATCGCCCGCACCGCCGAGAAGGGGAGGTTCATCCGCGGACGCCGGTCCTCTGGGGGGCGGCGGGAAGTAGCCTTCCGAGAGAGGTCCGTCTCGCTGGGAGCGCGTCGCACAGCAGGACGATCGGGAGGTCTCCCGCGACGCGCAGGAGCATGTCCCGACAGGCTCCGCAGGGTCTGGTGGGCCGTGCCGTCGGCGTGTAGATGAAGAGCCGCCGGAAGCGGTGGATTCCCCTGGATAGGGCGATTCCGAGAGCCGCGCGTTCCGCGCAGAGCGAGAGGCCGATGGAGGCCGACTCGAGGTTGCACCCGGCGTGCAACCGGCCCTCGCGATCCTCGAGCACGGCTCCGACCCGGAAGCCCGAATAGGGGGCGTGCGCGGCCGCGGCCGCCTCCCGCGCCGCCCGCGCAGCTCTGGCGTCCGCCGCACGACTCGTCCTCGACCGCGTCCTCATCTCCATCCCCATGGTATCTTCCCGCCATGGGAACGAACGAGTCCAGTCTTCTCGAGGGGATGAGCCGCCTCCGCGACCTCTGCGCCAGGCTCCGGGGCCCGGACGGGTGCTCATGGGACAGGGCGCAGACCGGGCCGGGCCTCGCCCCCTATCTCGCCGAAGAGGTCCAGGAAGTCCTGGAGGCCCTCGCCCTCGGCGATGTCGGCCGGCTGGAGGAGGAGATCGGCGACGCGCTCTACCTCTGGGTTCTGTTTCTGACCGCTCTGGAGTCGGAAGGAACGATCCGGATCGCCGGCTGCGTGGGGCGGATCGAGGACAAGCTGTCGCGCAGGCACCCGGAGGTC
>Ga0194125_10002898_pt1 | contig 28087 bp, 27 predicted proteins | sample TA2KigC250mmetaG_FD_148626 | JGI IMG/M metagenome (GOLD analysis project Ga0194125, IMG submission 148626) | Freshwater microbial communities from Lake Tanganyika, Tanzania - TA2015034 Kigoma Deep Cast 250m | ecosystem: Environmental > Aquatic > Freshwater > Lake | place: Tanzania: Lake... | reverse complement strand
TTCTACTGAGTCTGCACATTGATCAGCAGCCAACCGAAAACGAACTCAAATACAATCATTTCCAACTATCCGTAAAACCAAATGCCCAAAGAAATAAATCATCCGCCAGGACCGCCCAAAAACGCGCCTGCTGAAAAAATCCAATCCACTGGTATGAATACAATGTTGTGGATTTTGTTGATATTATTGCTGGGTTTGACGATGTGCGGTGTGGCGCAGCGGCAGTCCGGCTTCAGATTCTCGATTTCGGATTGGTCTGAAACAGCCGGAAAAATGATGCCGCCTAACAATGCCGCATCCTGGCGAGCGCTGGTCGATGAATACCTTCAGCGTCATCCCTATATCGACAAATTGCAATTTGCCGAAGACGACTTTAAAACGATTGTGCGATTGGAGTTTCTACGCAAAATCTTGATTTTTTTGTCCGGCTTCGTCCTCGTTTTGACAATTATCCTGGCGATAGTTCAGAACGGCGTTTGGAAGCGCTTCAAAACACGGTTTTTGACGATTGTCGGCTGGTATATTTTGCACTCGTTGCTAAGACCGGATTATACGCTGAAAATACTGTCAGGATTTAACATCGCAGCATATTTAATCGTAACTTACCTCCTCTTCGGCGCGATCGTTAAGACCATAAAGGATATCAAATTTGAAACGGGTGTTCATCCAGGCGAATCGAAGTCGGTTGGGCTGCGAGGCATATTGAGTTCAAGATTTTTAACATTTCTGATTTTAGCGCAGGTATTTGTCGGCAGCCTATTCAGCGCTATTCGGGCGGCGGATCCGAGCGCGGTGCAGTTGCGTTTTATTAATGTATTTATACCTATGCGGCATAAATTGATGAATCCCGAATTCGGCAGTTTCTTTGGCAATTTGGAGTCTAATCCGGTTTTCACGCAATTCATTCACGGCTGGCTAGTTATGGCTATTTTAGTCTTCTACACAATGATGCGTTTTATATGCACCTATCTGCCTTTTCGGGGCAACGCCCGCTCGTTGTTCCGCTATTCGGCGTTTATTTTCATCGCCCAGATTGTGATCGGCATTATGAGTTATAATAATCCGGCTTCATTTAAAATCAGCGTTCTGCATTCCACGGCATCGCTCATTTTTTTCGGCTTGGTCGCGGCTATCAATTTCGATTTACGCCATAATGTCGGTGAAGTCAAGAGCGAGACCTTGACGATGTTGAAACAACGGACGGATGATAAAAAAGACGATTTTGTCGATGAAGATTGGTAATAATATATCACATCCTTTCCGTCCAATTTGTCCACCATTTCAGACAAATCTTCCCACGCTTTAACCTGGCAGGATCAGGTCGCGAGAATTCGCGGCTTGGGGAAAACGCGCGCTGAATTTCTCTCCTTGCAAGGCTTCAAGACAGTCGGCGATGTGTTGCTGCGAGCGCCGCTGCGCTTCATCGACCGCCGGCTCTCGCCGCCCTTCGCCAGTTTGGATCCGCCTCCCCGCCATGAAATCGCCGCCATCGGTAAAATTGAATCCTTCGGCGAAAAATATAAAACTAAACGCCGGCTAATTGTCTATATCGGCGACGGCACCGGCTACCTGCAAGGCGTTTGGTTCGAAAACTATCGCTACTTAATTCCTAAATTGACGCCCGGACGGCTGGTAATGTTCACCGGTAAGGTTACCCTCTTCGATGGACCGCAGATTGTTCACCCGAAAATCACCTTCATCGACGACGATATCGACCTTTCCGGCAAAACTGGATTGCTGCCAGTCTATCCATCCGGCGAGGAATGGGAGAAAATTGGCCTATCGCGACGGCAATGGCCACGGCTCATCGATAGAATCCTCGCCGAATGGGACGGCAAAGGACCCTATCTGCCGGAAGAACTACGGCTCGAATACCGCCTTCCAACCTTACTATTCGCAATTAAAGGTTTGCACAAGCCTGAAACCGTCGAACAGTTCGACATCGCCGTCAAAGCCATCAAATTCGTTGAATTATATCATCATCAGTTATTGATGGTCGCCTTGAGACGCAAACGCCGCTCCGGCGAAGGTATCGTGATTAAATCTAAAGGAGAACATTTCGCCCGGTTTATCGCAAACCTGCCTTTTAAGTTGTCGGATGGACAGAATCAAGCGCTGGAAGAAATAAAAGGCGATTTCGCTTCCGGCCGACCGATGTATCGGCTGCTGCAAGGTGAAGTCAGCGCAGGGAAAACAGTCGTAGCCTTCGCTGCCGCAGCGCTGATAGCCGACGCCGGCTGTCAAGCCGCTCTGATGGCGCCAACGGAAATCCTCGCCCGGCAGCATTATCAAACCGCGCTGCGGTTTTTAGAACCAGCCGGTTTAAAACCGGCGCTGCTCACCGCCTGGCGCGATCCGGACGAAATCCGCCGAGCGCTGTTCGATACCGCTGTAGGCAACGCCGACATTCTCATCGGAACGCATGCCTTGTTTCAGAAACGCGTGCGCATTCCAAGATTAGGTTTGGTCATCATCGACGAACAGCAGCGTTTCGGCGTCCGCCAGCGCGCCGCCTTGGTCGGCAAGAGTTATCTAGCGACTCATTCAACTGACATTCCCCGCCAAAACACCGCTGAAACCGCCAAATTTCTAAAATCCCACGTGCTGCTAATGACCGCGACGCCCATCCCGCGCACCCTGGCGCTGGCGCACTACGGCGATTTAGATTTGACCTTTCTGCCTTTACTGCCCGGAATGCGGCGTCAAGTGAAAACGCGCGTCGTCCACGAAAGCCGGCGCGATATGGTCTTCGATTGGCTGCGCAAAGAACTGCAGAGCGGCAGACAGGGCTATTTAGTCTTTCCGGTTATCGACGAGGGTCCAGCTGGACTGGAAGCGGCAGAGGCGCGGTTTGAACCTTATCGAAGGATAGATTTCAAAGGTATTCCAATGGCGTTAATTCACGGTCGGATGCCGGTGGAGCGGCGCCTGAGCGCGATGGAGCGTTTCCGGCGCGGCGAAGTGAAACTGCTGGCGGCGACAGCCGTTATCGAAGTCGGCGTCGATGTGCCGGAAGCCTCGCTAATGGTCATCGAGAATGCCGAACGGTTCGGACTAGCGCAACTGCATCAATTGCGCGGCCGCATTGGGCGTTTGGGTAAATCCAGCGTTTGCGTCTTAATCACGCTGGAACAGGAAAATGAACCGGGCTGGCAGCGGCTTAAAAAACTCGAAACTATCGACGATGGACTGGCATTAGCCGAGGAAGATTTGAAACTGCGCGGCGCCGGCGAACCGCTCGGCGCCAAGCAGTCGGGCTTGGTCAAGTTTAAAATGGCGGACCTGTCGTTGGATTATGAAATTCTTAAAGCAGCGCATCGCGCAGCAGTTGACACACTCGACCGCTGGTCAGATCTTGCTCCTTTTCCAGACTTGCGGGAAAAACTCCGCGAGGAATACCGCGCCCGTCCCCGAACCATCTTCGCAGGTTAAAAAAAGAACTAAATGCCGCGCTCGCCATCTCAAGTCTTGGTCATTCCTTTTCGCAGATCTATCGACAGTTCTTTGGAATATGCTGATTTTAAACGACGAGATACTATAAATAGCGACATTATTCTTGCGTTTCTTATACATATCATCCTGAACGAAGCGAAGGATCTCGTTCCCGCTTCCCCAAACGAGATGCTTCGCTGCGTTCAGCATAACGCCCGCGAAATATGCCAACTGAATTATGACGCTGTGTATAATAAAACCGCACCTAGGAATTAAACACTCGTTTAACCTATAGCCCATAATCCCTTGCGATAATTGTTTCTTTTATTTATATTTAAATGTTTTTTCATCCCTCATCCCTCATCCCTCATCCCTCATCCCTCCGGAGAGGTGCCTGAGCGGTCGAAAGGGGCGGCCTCGAAAGCCGTTGTGGGGCTAGTCTTCACCGGGGGTTCGAATCCCTCCCTCTCCGCAATTTACTGGAGGGTGAAACACTTCACCCTCCATTTTGTTTTTTGGACTTTCAAAAACATCAGACGGATAAAAGACATTAAGACTTGACTTTAAACTTGTGAAATATGTATCTTATTATATTTATTAACTGGGCCAACTTTTAGTGTCCTTTGGAGAGCAGGTTTCAACCCGCCCGAAGCGGGACGGAATAAATCCCGCTCGACAAGCCCGAGACACTCTATTCCGCACCCATTAATAAAATGAAGCCTTAGTTTAAATTCTCAAAGTAAAAATGCCAAAATTACATAAAATCGAACGTCCCTTGCCTGCGCCGGCCATCGGTCAGGACGCCTATTTATTGAAGGTTGGTTTGGCCGAAATGCTAAAAGGCGGAGTGATAATGGATGTTACGACGCCAGAGCAAGCCAAGATAGCCGAGGATGCCGGCGCAGTGGCGGTGATGGCGCTGGAAAGAGTGCCAGCCGATATTCGCAAGGAGGGCGGTGTGGCGCGAATGGCGGCGATTACAGTCATCGAAAAGATAATGCAAATCGTTACGATTCCAGTGATGGCGAAAGTGCGCATTGGGCATTTTGTCGAGGCGGAAGTCTTACAGGCGCTCGGCGTGGATTTCATCGACGAATCAGAAGTTCTGACCCCGGCTGACGAAGCCCACCACGTCTGGAAATATGATTTTCGCGTGCCGTTTGTGTGCGGAGCGACGAATCTGGCGGAAGCCTTGCGGCGCATCGGCGAAGGCGCTGCGATGATTCGCACTAAGGGCGAAGCCGGCACCGGCAATGTAGTCGAAGCCGTGCGGCACATGCGGATGGTTATGGGCGAAATCCGCCGCCTGACGACGCTGCGCGACGATGAATTGATGACCGCCGCCAAGCAATTAGGCGCCCCATTTGAGCAGGTGAAGTTAGTCGCCAAGACCGGCAGACTGCCAGCGCCGAACTTTGCCGCCGGGGGTTTAGCCACGCCAGCCGACGCAGCGCTGATGATGAAACTCGGCGCCGAAGCCGTCTTCGTCGGCTCCGGCATATTCAAGTCGGAAGACCCTGAACGTCGCGCCCGAGCTATTGTCCACGCCACAACGCATTATCAAGACCCAAACGAAGTCCTGAAAGCCTCACGCGACCTCGGCGCGGCTATGCCGGGATTGGAAATCAGCAAAATACCGGAAACCGAAAGGCTGCAAGTTCGCGGATGGTGAACTACCCGTTGTATTCGAAGAACTATCTCGTGTTATGCCAAAGCGATAGCGTCAACCAGAAAAATAGCCGGGCAGGACGTCCCGCCTTGCCAATTACAGCAGGGGAGACCGCCTGCGCTGCTATAAAATAACCATCAATATTGCTTTGACAGGATAATGTTACAATTTATGCCGCCAAACATCGATATACCTATCGTCCGGGATGTGCTGGAAGAGTCTCACAAACGGGCGCTGGAGAACCGACAGTTGCTCAACAAACACCATATTTTCGCCGTCAATCTGATGAGTTCGCCAGGCTCGGGCAAGACCACATTGCTCGAAAAGACGATTCCTTTAATACACGCACAAAACTTACGATGCGCCATTATCGAAGGCGATATCGCTACCACGCTCGACAGCCAGCGGCTCAAACCACTCGGCGCGCCGGTCGTGCAAGCCAACACCCAACCATTCGGCGGCGATTGCCATATCGGCGCGCATCTCGTCCAGGCAGCGCTGAAATTCCTCAATTTGGAAAAAGTTGATATCCTTTTCATCGAAAATGTAGGTAATTTAGTCTGTCCTGCGGAGTTCTATTTAGGCGAAGACCTGCGCATCGTTATGCTGTCGGTGGTCGAAGGCGAAGACAAACCACTGAAATATCCCTTGATGTTCCGCGAATGCAACGCCTGCATTCTAACGAAAATGGACCTGCTCCCATTCTCAGGGACGGATATAGCGAACTTGCGCCGTAATCTTCTAAACATCAACGGAAAATTGGCGACGCTCGAATTGTCGGCGCGGACTGAAGACGGACTGGAGAATTGGATTGATTGGCTGTTGCAGCAGCGCACGGCAAGCCTCTAATATGCGCTGCGATTTTAAGTTTAGTCTTCTCCGCATGAATTATCAGCGCGATGCAGTCGATTAGATTAAAAACCAGCCGGAAACTGGCGCTGCTCGGCTTATTCGGTCTGACGATGGGCTATTTCGAAGCGGCGATTGTGGAGTATTTAAGGATGTTATACTATCCAGACGGTTTTGCCTTTCCGCTGGCAGATGTGCCGCTGCGATTACTGTGGATTGAAGTCGGACGCGAGGCGGCTTCGATAGCGATGTTAGTCGTAGTCGGTATGTTAGCAGGGATTTGTTTTATCGACCGTTTCGCCGGTTTTATGTTCGGCTTCGGCGTCTGGGATATAACCTATTATATTTTCTTGAAAATATTTGAGAATTGGCCGCCATCGCTATTGACCGAGGATGTGCTGTTTTTAATCCCGGCTGTATGGGTAGGTCCAGTCTGGGCGCCGGTTGGCGTGTCGATAGCCTTGATTTGGACGGCTGCGATTATCTGGCGCCGACTTGATAATGACAAACATTTAAATCTGACAACGACTGATTGGATTTTAGAAATCGGCGCCGGTTTGCTCATTATCGCCAGTTTTATGCTGCGAGCGCCGGATGCCATAGCCAAAGAGACATTGCCGACATTCCCGTGGTGGTTATGGGCGCTCGGTATGGCGTTAGGATTGTTCGTTTTTGCACGCGCTCTAAGGCGGAATATCCTATAAGGCATCATTATCTTTTATAAATCCGTTTGATGACTTCTTATCCTGAAGTCGTCCTGGTCATCAATCCAGGTTCGACTTCGACTAAATATGCGCTCTTTAGCCGCGGCGGCTGCATCGCCGAACGTGTCGTGAGGCACACGACAGATAAACTTGCCCCCCGCGCGCTGGACCAGTTCGACTACCGGCGGGCGCTAATCGACGCCGACTTAGTCCAGCTATTGAGCGAAGTGAAAATTGTCGGCGTCGTCGGGCGCGGCGGACTACTCAAACCTATCGAAGGCGGCGTATATCGCGTGAACAAAGTTATGCTGGATGAACTGCGTTCGCCGACGATAAGCAATCATGCCTCGAACCTCGGCGCAGCGCTTGCCGATTATTATGCCAGGCGCTTCGACGTCGAGGCTTTCATAGTGGATCCGGTGACAGTCGATGAGTTCGACGAACTCGCCCGCCTATCCGGCGTCAAATGGTGCCAACGCAAAAGCCGTTCGCACGCGCTTAATATCAAAACCGTCGCGCGCAAAGCCGCTGCAGCGGTCGGCAAAGCCGTCGCAGACACCCGCTTTGTTACAGCGCACCTCGGCGGTGGAACATCCATCGCCGCCGTCGTTGGCGGACGCATTGTGGATGTCAACGATGCGCTGCACGGAATGGGACCCTATTCGCCGGAACGTGCCGGCGCAATGCCGATTGGACCATTGATTGAACATTGCTTTTCAGGCGAGGTCACCCAAAAAGATCTGTTGGACGAATTGGCGCGTAAGTCCGGTCTAATGGCTTACTGTGGAACTTCGGACGTTAAGGAAATAATTGCCCGGGCGCATGCCGGCGATGAACAATCCGATCTGGCGCTGCGCGGAATGCTCTATCAAGACGCCAAAGAGATAGGCGCAATCGCCGCCGCGCTGAAGGGTCGGTTCGATGCCATAGTCATCACCGGCGGACTGGCGCATTCTGAAGAAATTATCGAAATGCTCAAAGAATATATTCAATTCTTGGGTCGCATCCTCGTCTTTCCCGGCGAAGGCGAACTTGAAGCCTTAGCCGAAGGCGCCTTCCGCGTCATCGACAAGGTAGAGGAGGCGAAGGAATACCGCTGATAAATCTGAAATCGCTACGGAACCGGATTAAATCTATCATCCAAATCCCGTCGGTGATAAACAGCGGTCAAATAAGCAGAGGTTGAAATGGAAAACCAGAATCGCGACGAACTTTTCACGCGTAAGGTCATCGCCGGCCGGCGAACCTATCACTTCAATGTGAAGCAATCGAACCATGGCGATATTTACATCGTCATTCACGAAGCGACGCCCGAAGCCGGCGTCGTCAAGCATCATCGCATCGTAGTTTATGAAGACCACATCGAAGATTTTCAGACTGGACTGGCGGAAGCCGCGGAATTTGTGCTGGACGCAGTCGCCGGCCGCGGCGAACTAAATCAAGAGTAGATATAAATCTGAAAAGAGGAAATCGTTCTACTTTTCGCTGACGCATCTAACGCTCATTAACTCAGAGGATTGACAGGATTGGATATTAAAACCTACGACCTGTCGAATTATGTGATGGCGTATCTGGATGTCATCCCGACCATAATAATGGTCGTCGATGACGATGTGCGCATCCTGACTTTCAACCGCACATCGACGGAAGTGTTAAGATTGGACGCCGCTAGCGCCATCACAACACGCGCCGGCGAAGTTCTACATTGCCTTCATTCAACCGACTCACCGGAAGGCTGCGGACGCGGACCGACGTGCAAAGACTGCATTATACGCAATTCGGTCAACGATGCGATGCAGAACCACGCGACTAAACGTAAATATCATCCGCTCTCGATTGTATCAGGCGAGAATATCCGGCATATCGAATGCTTGGTGACAACCTCGCCGATATCCTTCAACGGAATGACTTGCGCTATTCTAGTGCTGGAAGATATTTCCGAAATTGCCGAATTACGAAAACTCATCCCAATTTGCGCCTGGTGCCGCAAGATTCGCGACGATTCGAACTACTGGCAGTCGGTCGAGCAGTATCTGAGTAGAAAGATGCACTTCGACCTGACGCACGGCATCTGCCCGGATTGCGCGATTCAATTAAAGCAAGAAATCGAAACGAAAAACAGAAGCGTATAGGCGACAAATGAAATTCGGTATCTTCCTATTAATTCTGTTTGCCACTGTTCTTCCAACCTATTCATCATCGGCAATTGCGGTTGAACACCCCGACAACGCCGAAGATGAATGCCTCGCCACCAATCCTACCAATCCGTTGCAGAAAGCGGATCTGTATGCCTTATTCTGGATGAATGAGAAGGTGATTTGGATGGTCGAATCGTTCGATGCTACAATGATGAGACATTGTGGCGGCAGGTGCGCTGCCGCGTTGACACCGGCGAAAACCTTTTAGCGATGCAGCGCTCAAACTATACGAACCGGCTAAGGGAAGCAGAATGCGCCGTGCAGATTAGACCTGATAACTACCAAGCGCAACAGATGGATGCTATCGCCGCTTGCCGTGTCGCGCTCTTCAAGGGGTTATTTTCCAGCATCGCACTGTGAAGAAGTCTTATGCTGTAGCGCATAAAGACTTTTCTTTATCGACCGCTGCCAGTGACCCGCTGCTGCGATGCTGCTATAGCCTCGCCCGTAAGTATCAGGAATTAACCAAGAAACCAGCGGTTGCTCTGAAACTGCTCAGACTTGGCTGGGCAAAGCCGGATTCAGTAGCGTATTCCTTGGAAAATAGTCTCGCCTTCTCCCCCCGCTTGCGGCTATTGTTTGCTTCTCCCCCCGCTTGCGGCTACTGCTTGCTTCTCCCCCCGCTTGCGGCTATTGCTTGCTTCTCCCCCCGCTTGCGGGGGGATGAAAGGGGGGTGACCTTTCATCTTACATTGCACCGCGGGATGATGATTAATCAGAAATTCTTTTTTAGTTGTCAATCGCAGAGTATTGACAACGAAAATCTTACTACACCTCGCTATGCCCAAAACTAAAAAACTCCCGGCAATAACCGAACCAATGCGGATGTTTCTAACCGGGGATGAAGCGATTGCCCTGGGGGCGCGGGAAGCCGGCGTTTATTTCGCCTCGGCGTATCCGGGAACGCCCTCGACTGAAATACTTGAGACCTTCGCCCGGCTGCCGGGCGTCAAAGCCCAGTGGGCGGTCAACGAGAAAACAGCCTTCGAAACCGGCATCGGCGCTTCGATGGCAGGCGCCCGCACATTGGTCTGTATGAAACATGTCGGCGTCAATGTCGCGATGGATCCCCTGATGACCTTCGCCTACACCGGCGCTGTCGGTGGATTTGTGCTGGTCTCAGCCGACGACCCGGCGATGCACTCCTCGCAGAACGAGCAAGACAATCGCATTCTCGCTCGTTTTGCCAAAGTCCCAATGCTCGAACCCTCCGATTCCGCTGAAGCGCACGATTTTACTATGCTTGCCTATGAAATCAGCGAGCAATTTCAGACGCCTGTAATACTACGCATTACCACTCGTATTGCCCACGCCAAAGGCATCGTCCTATTAAATCCCTGGCCCGAACCCGTCGTCAAAGGCTTTGTTCGCAACATCGCACGCTTTGTGATGGTGCCGCAATATGCCCGACTGCGCCATCACGAAGTCGAAGCCCGTTATGTCCGCCTCCTGAAATATAGCGAAACCTCCCGACTGAACCATATCGAAGCCGGCGTCGGTGAAATAGGTTTTATAACCGGCGGCGTATCCTACGCGCATCTGCGTGAAGTTCTACCGGATGTTCCAGTGTTCAAAATCGGAATGTCCAATCCAATGCCCATCGCTAAAATCCGCGCCTTCGCCGCCGCGGTTAAAAAACTCATCGTGGTCGAGGAATTGGAGCCTTATTATGAGGAACAAATCCAGGCGGCAGGTATAAAGTGCGAAGGCAAGCGCTATTTCCCACTCGAGGGCGAACTAAATTCGGACATCGTCGAGGAGGGGTTGCGCTCAGCAGGTATCTTAAATGGAAAGCCACCGAAATATATCCCGGTCGAAATCGATGTTCTGCCGCGTCCGCCAGTGCTGTGCGCCGGCTGCCCGCACCGCACGGTGTTCAACGCCCTAAAGAAAATCAAAGCGGATGTGTTCGGCGACATCGGCTGCTACACCCTCGGCGCATTGACGCCGATTGAAGCGCTGCACGCTTGTATCTGTATGGGCGCATCGGTGGGAATGGCAGCCGGCGTCGGCATAGCGCGCGGCTCAAAGCGACCGGTCGTCGGCGTCATCGGCGATTCGACCTTCCTGCACAGCGGCGTCACCGGACTGCTCGACGCTGTGTATAATCAAGCGCCGCTATGCCTTATCATACTCGATAACCGCGCTACAGCGATGACCGGCGGCCAGCAGCATCCCGGCACCGGCGAAACCCTGCAAGGCGAACCAGCGCCAGCGGTCGATTATGTCGAACTGTGCAAAGCCTTAGGCGTCAAACATATCTATAGGCTCGATGCCTATGATTATAAAAAAGGCATCAAAACTCTAAAAGAAGCCACCGCGCTCGACGAACCAGCGGTCATCATCACCGACCGGCCGTGTATGCTCTACCCGACTAAACGCAAGTATGAAACCTTCAAGGTCCTGCTGGATATTTGTAACGGCTGCGCAGCCTGCGTGCGCATCGGCTGCCCGGCGATTGTCGTAGTCGATGAGACAACCCGTAAAGGCTTGCATAAAGTCGCCATCAATACCGCCGATTGCACCGGCTGCTCCCTTTGCCAGCAAGTCTGCCCGGTCGATGCTATTCTCACCGAAAGCGGACAGCGGCCGGTCGTGTTCGAAGAGAGATCGACCTGCGATATATGATGATGATGATGATGATGATGATGATGATGATAAAGCAAAGGCTTGAATCCTGCTGAGATATTTGCAGATTTGCTGTTATGAAAATACTCATACTAATTTGCGTTCATTAGGTCACAATTAATTAAACACATCACAAAAGATTAACGGACAAACAGATAACTTATTACATCTAATCTCTTATCCGTTCTATCGGTTTCATCCGTTGTGAATTATATTAGTTTGAGTGTCCTTAAGAACGCAACTTGATATCATAAGTCAAATTTAGAGCATAGAAATACAATCTATCGTTCAAATGACCACAACGCCGACAATATCTGAAGTCTTAGCCAAGTTAAAAAGGCTCGACTCCGATGATATGTTGCGCTTCGTGGTGGAGATGCCGCGCCAAATATTAGCGGCGGTAAAGACTTCGCAGGATTTTCATTCCGGCGACATTCCGCTTGACCATTCCAAACTGCACCTCTTAGGATTGGGCGGTTCGGCAATCGCCGGCGAATTGCTGCGCGATATCCTTTCGCCGCGCAAAAACATCAGCATCCATCGAGGGACGGATGTGCCACGCGACAAACGCGGCGTTATCGTTTCGAGTTATTCAGGCAACACGCTCGAAATCATCGAACTGGCGCGACGGGTTACCGGCGGATTGCGCACCGTGCTGTTTTTCTGCTCAGGCGGAGGTCTGGAGAGTCTCGGTCGCGAGTTGGACTTGCCCGTTTGGTCCATCCCCAAGGGCTATCAGCCGCGCGCTGCCGTCGGATGGTCGATGACTTACATCGCAGCCGCTGCCGAAAGATGGGGAGTTTGTCAGGATTTCGTCCGGCGTCTATCGGCCGCCGCTGCTAAGTTGAACGCTGATTTGAATTCCGGCTCGCTCGAGGATAATCCATTAGTTCAATCGGCTTTGCCAATCGCACAGAGTATAGTCGGGCGCAATACAGTCATCTTCCATTCGATAGGCAGCGCCGGGCTAGCGCGCCGCTTTGCCGCCCAAATTAACGAGAACGGCAAGCAGCCTGCTTTCCCACTGGTCATTCCGGAAGCATTGCACAACGGCGTCGAAGGCATCGGCAGCGCCGATCCGACCAAAACCTGTCTTATATTCATCCCCGACCCGAGCGACCCTAAATCGCTCAGCGAAGCGATATTTAGGACAGCTGACTATTTTTCGCAACGCGGATTTAATTGCCTGCAGTTTCCCGCTCACGGTGCGGAAAGGTTCGTATCAATTCTATATCGATTGTTCATTGCCGACATTGCCAGTTTGTTTTTAGCCGCGCTGAAGGGCATAGACCCGACCCCGATTCCGACTATTACCGAATTAAAGGCGATGCAGTCGAAAAGGTGAATTGAAGAAGCGGACGAAACGGACAACACAAACACCTAGCGCTATGTCAAGCGTAAGATGTCGTCATCCTGAACGAAGTGAAGGATATCATCCTAAAGACTTACTTAACCAGACGAGATCCTTCACTTCGTTCAGGATGATATACGACATTGCACAATTGACATAACACTAGACATTCAGGCGCTCCTCAATGAAAGTCATCATACCGGTTGCGGGTTTAGGCAGCCGCTTAAGACCACACACCTTCACGCAGCCCAAAGCCTTGCTGCCATTAGCCGGCAAACCAATTGTAGGGCATATTGTTGACCAGGTTACGGCTTGGGGCGGCGACCGGCTGGTATTCATCATCGGGCATTTCGGTGACCAGATTGAGCATTATTTACGCCGGAATTATCATCTGCCAATGGAGTTTCGCAGGCAGGAGATGGCGCTCGGGCTTGGCCATGCCGTGCTTATCGGACTGGATGATACAGACAGGGACGTTCTTATTATCTTAGGCGACACGCTTTTAGATGCTGATTTGAGTCCTCTAATTCAGCGCGGTGAAACCGCCATCGGCGTGAAGGAAGTCGAAGACGCCCGCAAATTCGGCGTCGTAGAAATGGAAGACGGCCGCGTCAAACGATTGGTCGAAAAACCGCCTCAGCCACCGTCGAATTTGGCGATCGTCGGCGTATATTATATCCGCGACGGCGCTTGTCTGAAAGCCGCCGGCGAAGAAGTCATCAAACGCGGCAAGATGGTGAAGAACGAATACCAGTTGACCGACGCTTTGCAGATAATGCTGGAATGGCAAGAGCATATCGGCATTTTCCACATCGAAGGCTGGTTCGACTGCGGTAAACCGGAGACGATCCTCGAAACAAATCGCTTCCTCTTCGATAAATTAGGCAGTTCAAATCAAGCGGAAATATGCAACGATTCCATCATCGTTCCCCCAGTCCATATCGCGCCAGGCGCGCATATTGTGCGCTCGATCATCGGACCCTATGCTGTAATCGGAGAAAATTCGATTGTGCAAAATTCGAATGTGCGCGACAGTCTCATCGGTGAAGAGACGCATCTAGAGCGCGCGGTCGTCGCCGACTCTATCATCGGCAACCGCACGCGCATCAACGGCCGTGTGCATCGTCTGAATTTAGGCGCGGCGAGTGAAATCGAAGTGTAATGGACAAAATGGACAATATTGACAAAATTGACATAACCGCAATATTTAACCTATTAACTTTTAATTTCTAACTTTAGGAACATTACTACATTGAAAAACAACGGAGAGTATATCTTTACATCGGAATCGGTTACCGAGGGACATCCCGACAAGATAGCCGACCAGATTTCCGACGCCGTATTGGATGCGGTGTTAAAGGACGACCCGTTCGGACGGGTGGCTTGCGAAACCTTCCTGACGACAGGAATGGCGTTGGTTGGAGGTGAAATTACGACGACCACTTATGTTGACATTCCGCGCCTGGCGCGTTATGTGATAAAAGACATCGGTTATGTTGACGCGGCTTATGGCTTCGATTATGAGACCTGCGCAGTCATCACGACCATCGACCAGCAGTCAGCCGATATCGCGATGGGCGTCGACCGCGCCGGCGCCGGCGACCAGGGAATGATGATCGGCTTCGCAACCACTGAAACGCCGGAACTGATGCCGCTGCCAATACAACTCGCACATACGCTCGCCAAACGACTGGCGGAACTGCGCAAAAACGGAACCCTGCCTTACCTCCGCCCAGATGGCAAAACCCAAGTTTCCATTCGCTACCGCGACGGCAAGCCGGTAGCCGTAGATACCGTTGTCGTCTCCGCACAGCATAATCCGGATGTAACTCAAGCCCGCATCCGCGAAGATATTCTCGAACAGGTCATTCACCCTGTCATACCGGATGAATATCTCGATAAGAAGAAGTTAGTCACACACATCAATCCGACCGGCCGATTTGTGTTGGGCGGACCGCATGCTGACACCGGTCTGACAGGTCGGAAGATAGTCGTTGACACTTACGGTGGTTATGCCTTGCACGGCGGCGGCTGCTTTTCGGGAAAAGATCCAACTAAAGTCGATCGCTCGGCGGCTTATGCCGCACGCCATCTGGCGCGTAATGTCGTCGCCGCCGGTCTAGCCGAACGCTGCCAAATCCAAGTCGCTTACGCTATCGGCGTCGCCGAGCCAGTCTCGCTGTCCATCGACACCTCCGGCACAGGCGCTATGCCAGACCAAAAATTGACGGATCTAATCACCCGTAAAGTTGACCTCACGCCAGCCGGCATCATCGAAAGGCTCGACTTGCGCCGTCCGATATACCGCGCCACCGCGGCTTACGGACACTTCGGACGCACCGAAGACTCCTTCACCTGGGAGCGCAACGACCTCGTCGATACGCTGCTGAAGTAATAAAACTATGTTATGATATATTAATGACTAATGAGCTAATTGCAAAATTGTTGGATTTATTAACTGATGGCAAGGCGGACGCCCTCGTCCGCCGCATTCTATGTTTGGTTTTCGGCGGACGAGGGCGTCCGCCTTGCCAGGTCTGAGTTTTCTGGATTGATCATCACTTTTGCAATTACCTCTAATTATATCGATAAGTTAGCTTATGGCGCAAATTGAGTCATCGGCGCAAATTGGGTCATCCTGAACGAAGTGAAGGATCTCGTCTCCTTTTGTCCAAACGAAATGCTTCCCCCTGCCTGCGCAGGGATCAGTATGACACAATTCATCAATAACCTAATGTGTCAACACAACTAATGACTAATGAATAATAATCTGACTAAAGTCGAGTTTAGTGTTGGAAATCACACTGGCGAAAATGCTATTTCCTTAATAATTAGAAAATTAAAGTCGCAGGTGGCATTTAACCGCCTGCGCTTCATTTATACCTCTCATTTAAACAAGAGGAGTTAATTTTATGAACACCCTTCGCGCGCCGCTTTCAGGTTTGGTTGCGACGCTGGCACTGTTCATCGCCTCCTGCACATTGGAACCTCCCGGAATGCCAACCTGGACAGTTCAAGGCACAGTGCCTTTCAGCGAACGCGTCTATCGAATGGGCGAATTGCTCACCGATTCCGCGCGAATGGCTCGACGAGGCTGGGGCATCGTCCTGAACAGCCGCGATTCAGTGCTGCAATTCGAATCCCGCGACACCATCGAATATCAAGCCATCGGCGACCGCCTGACTTATGAAGCCTCGCCTGTCGAACAATACAGCAACCGCATCGACACCATCCACATCACCGAACCCCGTCCCGACGCTGATACTATTAATATCTCGGAAGCCAATCCAACCCTGCAAGCCGGCTATCAAGGCTCGGTCGCCCCGTTTGTGATGCAGCAAGCCCAAGATACGCTGGTCTTCGATGTTTTTCGCTGGGTGAATGTCTTTTACGGCTGGATGCGTCTCACCGTCACTAATGAATATCCGTTTCCCATCGATAATCTAATCATCCAGTTGACGAATCTCGAAAACGGCGACCCACTCGGCGCCGTGCGCTTCCTGCAGCGCATAATGCCCGGCGTTACCCTAACCGACAGCCTGTCGTTAGCCGGTAAATATGTGCAGAACGAGATTTTAATGACCGCCGACGCAACTTCCCCCGGCACACCAAACACGGTTACTATCGCCGGCGACGAGAAGATGAACCTTCTCATCAGCATCAGCGAAACCGATGTCGAATCTGCGGAAGCCAAAGTTGCCGCACAAAGTTTTAACCAATCGGACGAGTTAGCCTACAATAACCGCAATAAAATTATTCGTGCCGAAATAAAATCCGGCCGCGCCTTTTTTACGCTGCGAAATACGACCCGAATGCGCCTCTTTTCAGAGATGCGCTTCCTCAATATCCGCGACTCGAGTGGAAATCCTCTAGAGCAAAATGTCACCTTAGAACCGCTGTCCGGTAGTGAGTTGATGGTCTTAGATCTAACCGGCGCGACCATTACGATGACCATCGCCGATCAAAGACTTTTAGTTGACAACCGCGTTACTATCGAAGATTCGGACTCGACCCGCTATATGGGCACCGCCTATCAGGTCATTTCCGGCGACCAAGGCGTCGATGTCGAATACTGGACCGACGAGTTGATTATGCGGCGCTTCGAAGGCGCGCTCGACAGCGTCCGCGTCGATATCCCCGACTTCATCAACGCCATCGATATGCCCAAAGGTTTGGACAGCGTCAATTTTACGCGCGATACGATTTATCTCTTCATCGAGAATCAAAGCGCGATGCTGATGAAGTTGAACTTTGATATCCTCGCCAACAACAGTCAAAACGGCCGTAATTATGCTATTCCTGTGAGCAGTGATTTGCTGCCTGGGCTAAATACCATCATCGTTCCTAATTCAGACCGGTTATTGTCGGTCGTGCCAGATACTATCAGTATTTATGGCTGGGCAGGTCTGGGACGCTATTACTTCCCACAATTTGGCTATCGCGTCGGCGATATAAACGAAAACGATGGCGTCTTCGGTAATATCCTCATCCGCTCGGCGTTGAAATTTACCATCGGCTTGACGACCATAACCACCGACCTGACCCACTTGAAGGAACCGCTCGACCTTGACATCGAAAACGTCAAACTGGATGCACATCTGATAAACAGCATTCCTTTGGCAGGAACAGTGAAATTACTGATGGGCAACGACAGCCTGGCGATGGACACGGTCGCCAACATAGTTATTCCACGCCGGCAGATTGTCCATCGCCGGGTCATTGCCGCGGCGGAAACTAGTTACACACTTCAAATACCGCAGTCGTCGCTAAGAAAAATGCGGCGAAAACCGCTCTACACCCAGCAGATAATACAACTGCAGAGCAGTCAGGGGGACACAGCGTGGATTTATCCTGCCGACTCGCTCGTCGTGCAAGCCGCGGCGACGATTTTCTACAAAATCAACGCTGAAGGAGGTAACTAATGAACGCTCTCCATAAGAAATTCGTCGCCTGGGCGCTGTGTTTGAGCGCTGTATTCGGCGCCTGTTCCGCTGCTTATGCACAGCCGATGCGCTACGGACGCAGCGTAGCCCTAGCCGGCTCCGGAGCGCTGGGAATGTATGGCGTTCAAGCCGAAGGCTGGAATCCAGCCAACCTCGGCCTCAAAGCCAACTCCAAGTTCTCCGTCCAACTGCCTTCCTTCGGGATGTTCTTCGGCAACAATGCCTTTACTCCCCAATATATCAGCGACACCTTCCAGGAAGGGAGTTTCCTCGACTCGACCATCAAGCGGGATATCCTATCGCAGATGGACGCCGACCAATTGCGCCTCGACGCTCAATTTGGACTGCCCCTCTTCGGCTTGTCAACCGAACGGATAGGTTTCAATCTGAATACTCATCTACTCTCTAAAGTTGCCATTCCAGCGGATATTTTCGAACTATGTCTCACCGGCTGGATTGAAAATCAAATTTATGATTTCAGTTCGGTTGAAGAGGATATTATGGCTTACTGGACGGCGGGACTCACTGTCGGGACACCCCTGCCGGTCGTGCCGTTTATGAAGGAATTTGCGGTCGGAGCGACCTTTCGCTATATCGGAGGGATAGGATTTACCAAATTGGAAGAGAAAACCGGCGCTTTGCAGGTGACTAACGAGACGATTCGCGCCGAGGGGATGTCGCGCTTTTTAGTTGGCGAGAAGGGCGGCGATGGCGTAGGATTGGATTTGGGCGCGGCTGGCCGGCTGCCCATATTTGATATGTATGTCGGAATGACGCTCGGTAATCTCATTGGCTCGATCAACTGGAACTCGGTCGAAGCGCGCGAGAAGCATTTTAACCGCGATTCCGGCTTGAATATAGACTCGCTCAACCGTAATGAATACTGGAAACATTTTCTCTATCAGACCGACACATCCTATAGTTACGGCGTTTATGAGACGCCGCTGCCGCGTTATCTGCTGCTGTCAGCAGACTTGCCCTATTTAAGCGGCGCCGGCGATTTATTCTTCAGTTATTATCAAGGCTTAAACAACACTGCCGGCCAGAATACGACGCCGCGTCTGGCGCTTGGTTCTGAATTCCGCTGGATACCTATTTTACCTTTGCGAGTGGGCGCGGCGGTCGGCGGCGTCGAAGCCTTTGAACTCGGCGGCGGCTTCGGACTGCGTCTGCTCGGCTACAGCCTGAACTTCGGCGTCTCCTGGCAACGCGGCGTTTTAGCCGGCGCCAAAGGCTTCTCCTTCGCCCTGACCCAAAGCCTCGGTCCAAGTTTCAAGCGGAAAGGTATATAAGTTGCCAACTCATTTCTTCTTCCGCACGGCTTCTGATTTCAAAAACTCCAATACGGCTTGAACGCCATGACTATCGGCGTATTTGGCAATTTTGCGGTAGCCGGCGCCGTAGTCGGCGTCGGTCGATTTCTCATAACTATTGATAAAGAATCTGCCTCGTAAAGTGCCGATGCGGCTGTAAATAAGCGACGATGCCCAGTTAGCGCTGCCCTCCTTTAAGTCTTGCGGTAAGTCGTCAGCGTCGTTTTCATGCTGCCAAATATGCATCAATTCGTGGGCGATGACGCCGCGGAAAAAATCTTCCGGCAGCCCGCTTAAAATGAATATGGTGGCTCTCTCGTCGCCAGGCGCGTGTTTGCCGTTGTCCCAGCGGGCAGCGGCAAATGGATCCGACCCGGGCGCGCTCTTAACGCCCGGCAGACGCTCAGCTGATACTAATTCTATTCTTAAGCCTAAAGTTGCGACGACAATGCCAAACGACGCCATATCATCGCGCACCGTCTCCAGCAGCATCCGTGCTTTTTCCGGCTGCGTGACGGAAGTTTGCGCGCAGACCGAACATACCCAGCGGTTCCTCTCGAGTTCGACGCCATCGCGGGTGACTAATCTGCCGCAGACCATGCAGACCGGAAACTCGTGCGAGTGTCGGATATGAAAGCGGTTACCCCAGAAGTCGCTGAAGGCTGAATCGATGAGCGGCTCGCCGCATACATCGCAGAGCGGCGCGATATATCTAACGAAACAATCGTTGTGATAAGATTTCCCCTGATAGCCGATAAATTTCGGTTCGGCGATGGGTTTGCGGCAATGCGTGCAAATTTGACGCTGCGAGTCCTCTATACAGATTTTATGGTGGAATCGGTCCGATTTATCCTTGATGTAGTCGTCTTTGATCGGCTCGCCGCAAGTCGCGCAGCGAAAACATTCCGGATGATATAAATCGTTCTCAATTACCACCGCCTGTTTGGTGATTTCCTTACCGCAAGCCGCACAAATATATTTGGACTGCCCCCAAACCGGATTATCCAAAAACGCAAACAGCCCTAAAATCCCTATCGTCCAAAACATCCCTATATAAAGGCGTTTAACCATAATTGCAACGGATTAGGGCTTAATTGCCACCGGAATATAACCTTCGACTTTCGTCGGGCTGATATGCCCGTTGAAAGGCTGAACATAAGTTCTGATAATTCCCCGCGGGCAGGGAAATTCGCGCGCCGGCTCACTGGCGGTAACTTCGATGATGAAATCAGCCCAAATCGGCGCAGCGCCGGACGAACCGGTGACGCCCTGACCGTTTGCGCGGAACATCTGGCGGTTGTCGTCATAGCCAACCCACACTACGACGGCAAGTGTCGGTGTAGCGCCGACGAACCAACTGTCGCGGTAATCGCTCGAGGTGCCAGTCTTGCCGAAGGCGACGCCGCTAAATCCCTTCCGTCGTATGATTGTCCCCGTGCCTTCGTCGATGACGCCAGTCAGCATATCGATTAATTGATAGACGATTTCAGCATCGAAACGTTCTTCGCCAACTGAGAATAATTCCGCCAGAGGTTCGCCGCCGATACCTTCGATACGGTTGAGCAGCCGTGAGTCGATGAACACACCCTGACGGGCGATAGTGGCGATGATAGTTGCCATTTCGACCATCGTGATGCCAGTAGAGCCGAGCGCCAGCGATAAATGTGGCTCGAGCGCTGAATTCACGCCCAACCGACGCGCCGTTTCGACAACTTGCATCGGCCCAACCTTATAAATCAATTGCGCCGCAACAGTATTTATCGAATGCTCCAGAGCATATTTTAAGGTCATAGAGCCTAAATACTTTTTTGTGTAATTACGCGGGCTCCAAGTCCTGTTTTTATCTATAGTTAAAATAACAGGTTCATCGACGAAAACGGAAGTTGGCGAAATGGGCAGATTTTCCAGAGCGGCTAAATATATCACCGGTTTGAAGGCTGAGCCAGGCTGACGGCGTGAAATCACCGCGCGGTTGTATGGACTCTCGAGATAGTTGCGACCGCCGTCCAAGGCTAAAATCTGACCGGTCGCGACTTCGACCGCCACCAAGCCGCCCTCGAGACGACCCGTGTCGCCCTCCGGCGGAACTTTCAGATTGAGTTCCAACAAGTCCACGCCGGTAGCAACGACGCGCTCGGCAATGCGCTGTAGACGGGCGTCGATGGTCGTGAAAATTCTAACCCCCCCATAAGTTACGGCATCGTTGCCGATATGTTCGCGGGCTTGGTCAAGCGTAGCGTCAACGGCGTATGAACCGCGCTCCGGCGGCGGCGCAACGTTAGTTATGTGCAGCGGACAAGTCATAAGGCTGTCGATTTGCTGCGGCTGGATATAACCCGCACGTGCCATCCGGACGAGGATAGTTCGCTGCCGTTCGCGCGCCCGCGGCAGATAGTTGAACGGATCCAAACGTGCCGGGGCATTTGGTAGCCCAGCCAGCAGCGCCGCTTCGTGCAACTCCAACTGGTGCGCGCTTTTATTAAAATAAGTCCTAGCCGCACGCTGGACGCCATAGGCGAATCGTCCAAAATAAACTAAATTACAATAAGCCTCGAGAATCTCTTCCTTGCTGAAGCGGTCTTCGATGGCGACCGCCGCCAGCGCCTCAAGAACTTTTCGCTCCCAAGAACGCTTAAATGTAAAGAACAAATTCTTCGCCAACTGCTGCGTGATAGACGACCCGCCAGGGGCATCGTCGCCTTGCCTTATATTCAGCCAGAGCGCGCGCAGAACCGCCAAATGGTCAATGCCAAAATGATGATAGAAACGTTTATCTTCAGCGGCTAAAACGGCATGGATAAAATGCGGTGAAATACGATCGAGAGCAACATACTGTCTTCCGCCAAGCCGACCAATCAGTTCGCCATTACGGGCATAGATTTCCGTCGCCGGCGTCGAAGCCAATACCCGCAGGTCTTCCGGCAGCCGCGGTATCTGCGGCGCGGATTTGAGCGTCAACACTGCCGCGCTGAGAATGGCTATGACTATCAACGCATTGACTGCCCGCAAAAGCGCCTTAAACATCGCTAAGGCGCCTCGCTGTCCTGTTCGAAACCCGGTAGCGGTTCATCAGCGCCAGCCACCGGATCGAAGAGCGTATCGCTGCCCTGCCACGCTAAAGCAAATGATAATCGCTCGAAAGCCTCGTCGGAGATAGGATAACTGATGACAGTCAAACCTTCAGCGCCAGATGTTTCAAAGCCAATGTAAGCGAAGCCGCTGTTCGACGCCGGTGCAAGTCCGACTTGCAGTAATGGTTTAGGCAGCGAGAGCAGAATGGTAGGGTCGGGAAAGATGCGATTTCGCTCCGACTCAGGTATGACAAACAGGTAGGAAATAAACTTCTCGCCGAGATAGATGCGACCGGCGAAGGCAGAATTATGGGCTAATCCGCCGCGCTGCAACCTTCCAGCGCCAGAAATTGCGGCTGCTGCTGCAGGCGAGATGTTTAAAGTGAGCAGAATATTATCGTGGGCGTCGAGCAACAATGCAGCGCCGCCGTCGCCCTGCCGCTGAATCAAAGCCCGCCGCCAATCGCTCGTGTAGTAATAGGCTAAGAGTTCGATGGATTTGATGATCTCAGCCCGCTGTTCCTCCGGCAGCGATAGATAGAGTCCGACGAATTTGGCTGGCGAGATAGAGAGCGATTCACCGGATGGGACTAAAGCCAGCAGTTCGCCGAAATTTGCCACACGATCGGCTTCCAACCGCAATTGAACGGTCATAGCCGCTTCGCCCTCCAATTGCTTCGAGGCTTGACGAGTCTTCTCTTCCTGTGCCCAGAGCGTTCCCCAAGCTTGCCGCTCAGTATTATGGTTGTTGAGCCAGCGGCCGATGAGCCGTTCGATTAAGTGCGTTTGCCACTCGACCAAGCCCAGAACGACAAACAATCCAAACAACATTAGAGCGCTGTTAAAGGATTTTGAACTTCGTTGGATTCTACGAATGGCAGTTGGCTTTTTCGTTCGTATGCGCGGCATTGGGGGACTGTTCTAAGCTGCTTTGTTCTGACGCGCCATCAACTCCTCGGCTAACGACAGATAGTCGCGCGCGCCTTGCGAAGACGCTGCCAGATAGATTGCCGGACGCCCAAAACTCGGCGCCTCCGCCAGACGAACATTCCTGTGAACAATGGTTTCAAAGGTGTGTTGGGGGAAAAATTTCCGCACTTCCTCGCGCACCTGCCGGGCTAAATTGAGACGCGGGTCGAACATCGTCAACACTAATCCTTCCATCTCCAAAGCCGGATTGAGCCGTTTCTGCACAAGACGAATTGTGTTGAGCAACTGTGTCAAACCCTCCAACGCAAAATATTCGGATTGTATGGGAATAAGCGCCGTATCGGCAGCGGTCAATCCGTTCAAGGTCAATAGTCCCAGCGACGGCGGACAATCGATCAAAATATATTCATACGACCGACGTAACGGTTCGACCGCCTTTTTCAGCGCATATTCACGCTCGGCGATGGCCACGAGTTCGATTTCAGCGCCAACCAATTTTATATGCGAAGGCAGAAGCGCAAGATGAGCAAAGTCGGTTGGACGCACAGCCTGCTCAGCCGGAAGACCATCGATAAGCACATCATAGACGCAAGGTTCATCCCGCTCAAGATGAACATTCAGCGATGACGAAGAATTCGCTTGCGGGTCAATATCCAGCAAAAGACAGCGCTTTTCGGCGACAGCCAAGGCTGCTGCCAGATTGACAGCAGTCGTCGTCTTGCCCACGCCGCCCTTCTGATTGGCTATGACGATGACGCGTGATATATTAGCGTCCACTCCAAAACGGAAAGAGATTTATCTGCCAGCCAAGACCGCCAAACTTGCTTACATCTGCCCCAATGGGCGAATACTGCGTCCACATCAATCCGCCGCGCAGCAACAGCAAATCGCCGCGCCACAACGTAAAATCAGCTCCAGCGCTCCAAGATAACATTTTTTCAGTGTCGTCGAAGTCGAAGGTCGTCGTCGTGACCGTGCCGGAAGCAATAGTCGTTCCACCGCGGTTAGTGGTAATCGACCGCTGCGCATAGCCGATGGAGGCTTTCAACGATATATCCAGCCAGTTGCGCAATTTAGGCAGCAAATAAAAACCCCCGGCTGTTAAAAAGGCGGTATTTTGACGCATCACATTGACATCCCAGCGCTGCGTAAAACCGAAGACATCCAATGCCGCCGGATAGTTGAGCGTTGTCTGGTCGTGGATAACGCCGGCAGTGGCTTCGAACCCAATAATAGGATTGGCGAAATAGCGATAAGCAAAACCCAACGCCGGGGCTTTTGCGCTACGTTCGCCCGTCATAAGTTGACTCCACGAAAACACCGTATCCGGAAAGAACGGACTGGTTTGCGTCAAGGTGAAATTAGCGCCGACCTCCTCGCCGTTTAAAATTTGATAGCCTATGAACGGCGTCAATAAGTGCCGGGCTTCCCGCGCCGACGATACCTGTTCAGCCGCGAAAGCCGCGCCGCTAATACTTAAAAGTAGTATGATTACTACTTGTTTCAAGATGGCTCCAGTATAAGTTGAAAGTTCAAAGTTGAAAGATGAAAGTAAGTAAGCAAGTGAATAGTGAAAAATACCGTCCACTTAGCCTATATTACCCATTTTATTCACATTGTCATATCGACATCTTTTAGTATAAACATATTTAAGTCTTTAATCAATAGATTCCACGTTTAAACAGACGCTTGTTCATTATCTGCCTCAACAGCGCCGAGGTCGAGGTGGCGGCCAAGCAAATTCACGAATTTCCAACGTTCGCCCGGCAGACGTTCAGCCTCGAGTCGATTGAAGGCGTCCATCTTGGAATCGATTTCATCCGCAAAATGAAGCAGAAAGGCTTCACGAGTCTTGGGCGCAGTCGGTGAACCCTGCTCTGGACCGCCCTGATGCGAAAGAACTAAATGTTGCACGGCATCGAGAAGCGCAGCCGGAAAGCCTTCGATCTCAGCCGTGTTCCGGGCTATCCACTGCGCACCCAATACGATATGGCCTACCAGCCGCCCACGATCGCTATAGTCGATTAGAACATCGTAATTGTATTCTTCAATTTTACCGATGTCGTGCAGCAGAGCGCCGGTCAACAATAAGTCGCGGTCGGCTTCAGGATACAGCCTCGCCAGCCAACGACAAAGCCGAACTGTTGTGAGAGTATGTTCCAACAGCCCGCCAAGACGATTGTGATGCCAAAGTTTGCCCGCCGGAGCGCGTTTGAAAGCCGAAGAAAATCCCTCATCATTGAAAAACGAATCCAGCAGCGCCCGCAGATTATCATTCCGCACCAACCCGACCATCTTAAGCAATCGCGCAAACATCATATCGATATCGCCGCTCGCCGCAGGTGTCAAATCAGCATAATCGACTTCATCGGATGGGCGAACTTTACGGATGCGACGGACTGTTAAAGCCCGGCTGTCGCGAAATTGTTCGACGCCGGCTTGAATCTTGACGACATCGCCTTCGCCGAAATCCTTGAACAGCGCTTCTGCGTCATCCCATATATTGCCGAACATTCGCCCCGACCGATCGCCGAACTCCAGACGCAGGTATTGCCCGCCGTCCTTGCGCGACTTTAACTCTTTGCCGCGCACCACCACAAAACCGGTGAAACTGTCGCCGACTAAGTGGTCCTTAAGATAACGAACCGATTTCGATTTTGGATTTTGGATTTTAATGCTAATGTTTAATGCTAATGCTAATATCTACAGAAATATATATTTATCATCATCATCATCATCATCATCATCATATTCATATTCACCACTTCATCAAATTCACCTTGTCGATATCCACCGACTCCTTATGCTTAAATATTGTCACGATTATCGCCAGCCCGACTGCGACCTCCGCCGCCGCCACCGCCATCACAAAAAACACTAACGCCTGCCCGGTTACATTCGGAATAAATCGCCCGAACGCCACCAGCGCTAAATTCGCCGCGTTCAGCATCAACTCGATTGACATAAAGATGATGATGGCGTTTCGCCGCGTCAATACTCCCGCCGCGCCAATGCAGAACAACAGCGCCGACAGGACTAAATACCAATTAAGTCCGACCATCAGTCCCGCCTCCCTCCGGCGCCTGTTCCGGACTTTTCTGTTTCAACATCGCAACCACCCCGATAATGGCTATCAACAGCAATACCGACGCCACCTCAAACGGCAATAAAAACCGCCTGTAGAGCGCCAGCCCAACTGCCGCCGGCGACCCCATATCGGTATCTAATGGCGCCGGTGGGCTGACTAATCCCTTCATTGCAGCCAGCGCCACCAGCAGTATCCCCGCCGCCACGACCAGCCCTAACGCCCGCCGCATCCCTGTCGTGAGCTCCCAGGTCTGCTTGTCCCGCAGATTCAGCAACATCACGATGAACAAAAACAGCACCATTATCGCCCCTGCATAAACCATCACCTGCAACGCCGCGATAAATGGCGCCCCGAGCAGCACATACAGCGCCGCCAACCCGAAAAACGCCAGCGTTAAATACAGCGCCGATGTTACCGGATTCTTTGTTAGAATGACCATCATTCCCGCCCCAATGACGGTCAACCCGATGATTAGAAAAAGTATTAATTCCATTGGTTTATTCTAAAATTGACTGTTTAAACTCGCTTGTTTGCCTTATCCTCCCCCGTCTGTCCCGCCGCTTTGTCCACTCACCATCACCATCATCATTTCGCGCGTTTGCGCGAGAATCTTACAAATTCTCGACTTCCCTTCTAAACTCCCCCGCATCCTGAAACCGTCGATACACTGACGCAAACCGGATATATGCCACCTCGTCCACCGCCTTCAGCCGCGTCATCACCATAGCCCCAATCTCCGCCGATGACATCTCGACTGCTTCTTTCTCATAGCATTGCTCTTCGATCTCGCGCACCATCTGCTCGATAGTCTCGCTCGCTACCAGCCGTTTTGCGCAGGCAATTACTATCCCGCCCTTCAGTTTGGCGCGGTCGAACGGCTCCCGCCGCCCGTCCTGCTTGACTACCATCAACGGCGCGCCTTCGATGTATTCGTAAGTCGTGAACCGCCGACCGCAGCCTAAACACTCCCGTCTGCGCCGCGTCGCCGCCCCATCCTTCAGCGCCCGGCTATCCACCACCTTATCGTCCGGATGTCCGCAATAAGGACAATTCATTACGCTCCATACAAATCGTTGGTATTCACCGGCTTACCCTGCAGTTTGAGGTAGTAGAACAGCTGCCCCTTGTGCTGCTTGAGATGGCCCACCATTTCGAGCAGCCGCTGTCCGAGCGGCAACTCCTCCGTATCCCATGGCGCTTTGGATATCTCTTTGTCCAGGCGCTCTTCGCCGGCCAGCGTTAACATCTCCAGCGCGGTCTTCTTATCCGCCGCCAGCATAGCCTTGGCTTCAGCCACGCTGCTTACAGTCGGCAGTTTCTCTGCCGGTGGCAGCATCATTTCCGGCGGGATGTTATTGATGTCTATATCCGGCGGAAAACCCCAATCCCCTGTCACGAAGCCCTTGCAGCACATCCCACATGCATCAGTCATATGATGCAGCAACTGCCCGACGGTCATCCAATTACTTCCCGTCGCCGGCTTCCACCCCAACTCGCTGTCGCTGACCATATCCATCAGTCTCTCCGCGACTGCGTAGTTATACTCAATCCCCCCGCGCAGCAGTGTTGTCCAATTCATAGTGTGGTTTCCTTTATAGTTTTGATTATTATTTGGTTATGCGAATATGTTTGTCATTCTGACCCCTGCGAAAGCAGGGGGAAGAATCTCGTCTGGAAATACTAAATGTCCGTCATTCTGACCCCTGTAAAAGCAGGATTAAGCATCTCGTCCCCTCTAATCATAAGCGCTTTCTCGCGGTGCGATCCGATGAACGATGACCAGCCTTTTATCATCATCCACCGAATACAATATGCACTAATCTCCAATCCTAATGCGATACCGGTTAACGCTGTCGGTCAGTTTGATACAGCCAGGCGGACGGGGAGTCGTGGTCAACACGAGCAACTTTG
>Ga0194125_10002896_pt1 | contig 28116 bp, 31 predicted proteins | sample TA2KigC250mmetaG_FD_148626 | JGI IMG/M metagenome (GOLD analysis project Ga0194125, IMG submission 148626) | Freshwater microbial communities from Lake Tanganyika, Tanzania - TA2015034 Kigoma Deep Cast 250m | ecosystem: Environmental > Aquatic > Freshwater > Lake | place: Tanzania: Lake... | reverse complement strand
AAGCTCTGAATCTCAATCCTGACCCTCGGTTAAAGGAGATAAGAAAAGGAAAAATGTAGTCCCCCATAGAAATTGCAACTCGCTGCAGGATAATCATATAACTATCCTAAATGGTAAAGTTGGGTTATGTTAATGTGCGATGAAACATGGGTGATCAAAGCGCTGGGATGACTACGGATGATCCGTTTTAAGATGTGGGATGAAAAAGCGGAAGGAGAGATGAGACAGAAAGCGGACGCACCTCCGGCGTGGGCTGCCAAAGACCGGCATTGACCCAAACGACTCCGGTCTTGCGACCTTGTAGCCAAATCAATCTCCTTTTCTACCGATTTGACGACTTACCGCACCTGACAACAGCTCATGCCACGTGTACCGGTGCCAACACCGGATGGGTAAAAAGCTGCTCATCACAACGTTCAGTCATCGAAACTACCAAACTGCACCGGTCGATAGCATCAACAACATCCATCAGACACTTGCAGATCGGGTTACATCATCATTCAAGTACGTTTCTCTGTCAACAACTTTTTTCACGGAATCCCGATGATAGTCATAACACATTGAATACTAAACTGATTACGGAGGATGGATCATGGCTCTGTAAATCAACAGACAAATCAGGTATCGGGTTGGCAAACTTTCCTGTCATTAATCTCGCACCATTTGTGATTGATAAGTGCTCATCAGATCCGAGCATGGATCGATCACGGTCTGATCCGGTCCACCACTTCGTTTTCCACCTCGGTGGCGATCTGCCCGATCTGCCGGATCAGATGGGCTGAGCGGTTCAGGATATCCTGCTTGAAGGCAAGGTCATTGATCCCGCCGATATTGATCAGGACGTTGTAGTGCGCTGCCTTGGCGGCAGATAAAGCGGTCAAAGCCGCTACTCCGGCATCGGAGAGGGCGTTGGTATTGCCCACCTTTGCCACTTTTTGGGCAAGGATCACGGCGTCCAGGGAGAGTTCGAGTGTTTCAAAGGGAACCAAGATCGCCTGCTGGGTGCTTTTTTCCACTGCGGCGTTACGGATGGCGGTTTCTTCCGCGGTCTTTTTGGGCAGGCGCATGGCATCCATCATGGCGTTGAAGGCATCGGTGTCTCGGTCAATGCCTTGCAGGGCTTTTTCCTTGATGGGTTGCCCTTCCGCTGCCAATTGGCGCATTTCGTCCTGCACCTGTTCATAACCCTTTTTGTCGATGGTGAGATTGGAAACCATGGCGGACAGGGCACCGGATATCGCCAGACAAAGGGCTGCCACGCTGCCTCCACCGGGCGCCGGGGCATCGGTGGAAAGCAAATCACAGAAAGCGCTGATGGTCATATTGACCAGATTATCCGGACGGGCAATGGCATATTCAATGATCTTCCGGTCCAGCTCGAAGGGGTTCAGTTCCGCCAGACCCATGGACTGGACGGCGGTTTCAAGGATCATCCGTTCGGGGATGCCGGTGCTTTCGTTCATCTTACGCAGATAGTATTTGCCGGATTCCAGCAATGCCTGTTTGGGAATGAGACCCACCAGTTCACTGCCGGTGACCTGGACGCCCATTCCGGCGGCAAGTTCACGGACTTTGTCCAAGACGGCATGCGGGGGCGTGATCCTGTAATTGGTCAGGTTGATGGAGATCTGGGCGCGGTTGTAGCTGTCGATGTACCAGCCGACTGCCTTGCAATGGGTAAAGAGACCGGGGATGATCACCTTGTTGCCGGCAGCGTCTTTGACGAGCTTGCCACTGGCATCCTTATGGGGCTTTCCGCTCTCGCGGATGGTGAGTGCCAGGTCATGCGCCTTTTTCTTGTCCCGGGTATTGAGGTTGATGTTGTAAGCGATGAGAAATTCCCGGGCACCGATGGCGGTGGCGCCACTGCGGGAATTGAAAGCGTGAGGACCGAAATCCGGTTTCCAAGCAGGGTCTTTGGCTTTGTCAGCCAGCGCTTCATATTCTCCGCTGCGGACGTTTGCCAGGTTGCGCCATTCTTCACGCGAGGCGGCATGTTCATAGAGATAGACCGGAATGCCGAGTTCTTCGCCCACCCGTTTTCCCAGTTGGCGGGCATATTCGGCACATTCCTCCATCGTGATCTCGGATATCGGAATAAAGGGACAGACATCAGTGGCGCCCATGCGGGGATGTTCACCGTGGTGTTTGCTCATATCGATCAGTTCGGCTGCTTTTCGGATGGCTTGGAAGGCGGCTTCGACGCATGCTTCCGGATCACCTGCCAAGGTAAATACCGTACGGTTGGTATCGGCACCGGGATCAATGTCCAAAAGCACCACTCCCGCCACACTGCGGATGGCTTCGGCAATGGCGTCGAGCACCTTGTGGTCTCTGCCTTCGCTGAAATTGGGGACGCATTCCATCAATCTCATGTTATACCTCTTTGTTATGTATTTTTACTTTGATGATCTTCTTGTCGGTCGCCTGCAGGATCTGGAGGCGCAGCTTGCCGAGAGTGAGATATTGACCCTGATGGGGGATGCGTTCCAGCGTGTCCAGGATCAGTCCGGCAACGGTCTCGTAATCGCCTTCGGGGAGTTCGATGCCATATTCATCTGCCAGCCGGTCGATCTCCATATCCGCCATGACCAGCCAGGTGTTCGGGTTTACCTGAACGACCTCCGGAGTTTCCTCATCCTCGTCGTATTCGTCTTCGATGTCACCCACGATCTCCTCAAGGATGTCCTCCATGGTGACGATGCCGGCAGTTCCGCCATAGGCATCAACCACGATCGCCATACTGCGCTGACGGTGCTGCATGTCCTTGAGCAATACGTCAAGATCGGTGTTCTCGGGGACGAAGAGAGCATCACGCATCAGGCCGCCGGCGGTCATGTCTTCCCGGCAATCCTGTTTGAGAATGTCGTAGATGATCAGAACGCCGACGATATTGTCCAGCGTATCGCAGTACACCGGATAACGGGTAAAGCCCTCGGTGCGGGCGATCTCCATGATCTCGGGAAGAGTGGCGGTCTCCGGGATACCGATGACTTCCGTGCGCGGGATCATAATGTTGCGGGCATCCAGCTCGTTAAAATCCAGGGCATCACCGATCATCTCCATTGCTTCAGCCGTCTCGGAATCGGTCTCCGTCTGAGATAGCAGAAAGGCGAGGTCGTCTTTGGTGAGATAGGCAAAGTCATTGGATTGCTTGAGTTTGAGCAATTTGCCGAGACGCAGGTTGAGGCGGGATACCAGGATGACAAATGGCTTGAATAACAGGGAAAAGAAACGGATGATGGGATAGACCGGTGGTACAAGCTTTTCGGCATTGTCCCGGAAGATCGTCTTGGGCATGATCTCTCCAAGGACCAGAACCAACGTCCCTACTGCCAGGGATGCCCAACGAGGATCGAAAAAGTCCACAAAAAGACGGCGACTTAAAACTGCCGCCAAGGATGCCAGCAGAACGTTGACAATGTTGTTTCCAAGAAGTGTGGTTCCTAAGACCCTCTCGGAATGACTTAAAAAAGCCAATAGATGGGCACGGGATCGATTTCGCTTGGCGTCTCTTTCCAACTTGATCTTGTTTATCGAGATCACTCCTGTTTCAAAACCGGAGAAGAGGAAACTCAGGACAAGCAAAAAGAGGAAAGCCAGAATAAACAGCAAAATGGTGCCCCAAGGCATTAGAATTCACCTCCTGAGGTGTCGGTCGGTCGCTGATCTGAGTTAGATAAGTCTTGTTCTTTCATCAATTTACTATCCGTCTGCGGCTTCGTTACGCCAAGCGGATCTGAGTGCCTGGACAAAGTCGTCGATCTCGCCTGCCAAGAATGCTTCGAGGTTGTAGGATGTCAAGATAATTCTGTGGTCGGTCACCCGGGACTGGGGATAGTTGTAGGTGCGGATCTTGGCACTGCGGTCGCCGGTGCTGACTTGGGCTTTACGTTGACGGGCGATCTCCTGTTCCTGTTTGCTGATCTCGAGGTCGAGCAAGCGGGAGCGGAGCACGGATAGCGCTTTGGCTTTGTTTTTGATTTGGGATTTCTCATCCTGGCAGGTGACCACGATCCCGGAAGGCAGGTGGGTGATGCGCACGGCGGAATCGGTGGTGTTGACACTTTGCCCGCCGTGCCCGCTGCTGCGGTAAACGTCGATGCGCAGGTCGTTGTCATTGATCTCAAGGTCGATATCCTCGGCTTCCGGAAGGACGGCGACACTGACCGCCGAGGTATGGATCCTGCCACCGGATTCGGTGACCGGGATGCGCTGGACGCGATGGACGCCGCTTTCAAAGCGCATCAGTCCATAGACGCCATCGCCGTTGAGTTGGAAGATGATCTCCTTGAAACCGCCCAGTCCGGTGGGGTTGCTGTCGATGAATTGCAGTTTCCAGCCCTTCTTTTCGGCATAATAGCTATACATCCGGTAGAGTTCGGCGACAAAGAGTGCGGCTTCCTCACCTCCGGTTCCGGCACGGATTTCCACGATGGCGTTCTTGATTTCATTGGGATCGGAGGGGATGAGCAGTTCACGCAGGTCTTCCTCACCTTGATCGATCTTATCCGAAAGCGTCTCGATCTCGTGACTGATCAGGGCGGTCATATCCTCATCCAAGCCGTCCTGCTGCATTGCTTTGGCGTCCTCGAGCTGGCGCATCAGATCACGTAGCAGATGCCAGGCATCGATAATGGTCTGGAGTTCGCGGAAGCGGCGGGTGAGCTGTTTGTAACGCTGGTTGTCGTTGAGGATGGAGGTATCCGCCAATTGGTGTTTGAGCTCGTCAAACTCCGCTTCCAGATTGGCAAGCTTGTCGTAATTGAGCATTAAAGTTTCCCGAGTTCGGTCACCTGATGTTCACTGTAATCCATATCCAGGGCGGCTTTCATCGCCACCAGTGCCGTCTCCACCATCTCGTCGTCCGGGGGCTGGGTAGTGATCCTTTGCAATGCCATTCCCGGGATGGTCAGGATCTTGACGATGGGGTGGTTGATCTTTTTGCCGGAGAACTTGAGAATCTCATAGGACACGCCGGAGATCAGCGGGATCATCAGAAAGTGATATCCCAGCCGGAGCAGGGTGGGAACCGGCTTGCCCAGAATATAGATTGAGACCAGTGTGTCGGTGACGCTAAAGATCAATATCGCCACCAAGAGCACAAAGAACATAAAACTCGTCCCGCATCGGGGATGGATCCTCGTCCAGCGCTGGATATCGGGAACGGTGAGCGGTTCGTCATGCTCATAGGCATTGACGTTCTTGTGCTCAGCACCATGATAACGGAAGACCCGCTTCACATCCCGCATCAAACTGATCAGCCATATGTAAAGCACAAAAAAGACAATACGTATCCCCCCGGCAACCAGATTAAAGTAAAAATCCTGCTGCGACAGGTGCACCCAGTCCGAGATCTTGTAGGGCAGCAGACCAAAGAGCACGAAGGCAAGTCCAATGGCAAAGGCGAAACTGAGGATGTCCTCCAGTTGTTGCATCGTCCTGGACTTGGTCTTGATCGTCTTGCCCTGTTCCGCGGCTTCGGCATTGAGATCCAGTTCATAACGCTTGGCGGAAACGGTCAATGATCTGATCCCGATGCGCATCATCTCGATCAATGAGACGAATCCCCGCAGGATGGGCAGTCCCATCCATTTGATGCGCTGAGTGATGCTGGTAAATGGACTTTTAAAGAGTTCGATGCTGCCGTCTTTACGACGCACAGCCATTGCCAGCGCTTCCGGACCGCGCATCATCACACCTTCGATCACCGCCTGTCCACCTACGTTTATCTGCTTTTTTTCGTTCATTTCATATCCTGATAAAAGAAATCGCCACTCTCCGGTTAATCGATGGAACGGAAAATGGCGAAAAGGGTTGGAAGTCGCTATTTATCGGACTTGAGGTTGTATTTACGGTTAAATTTGTCCACGCGACCGGCGGTGTCCACGATCTTCTGCTTGCCGGTGTAAAACGGGTGGCAGACGTTGCATATTTCAACATTGAGCTTGACTTTGGTAGACTTGGTCTCAAAGGCATTGCCACAGGCACAGTGGACAGTTACCTTGTCGTATTTAGGGTGGATTCCCTGTTTCATTGTATCTATCTCCTTTGAATTAAATCAATAGCGATTGGGCTCCAAGAAAAAATGAGCCCTCTGGCTGTCAACCATTTTTTAGTGCCGTTTGCATTACCCGATGATAAATTCCACCGCACTTCGGGATCAAGACATGTCTGCTTTTCGCTTTGCATCTCCATTTCGGGTGCGTCCAGCCAGTTCCTGTGCCGATTGATTCAGTCGGGTTCATATCATGTTTCTCTCGAGATCCCCTCGAGTACTCGAGGCAACTCGAGGGCAACTCGAGGTAAAAGTGGGTAAAAAGATCAGGAGATGTGGAGGACTGATAGGTGCCGGGAAACGCTGTGCGAATGGTGAACTGCCTGAAATATCAACTATTTGTTCTGCAATCTCTTGATCTGAGCGGTCGATTCTCTCAGGTAGAGTGGTTCCATCTCAGCCAGGATATGCAGGTCAAACTCCAGCGGCTGTGGGTCAAGGGCATACAGGGCAAACATTCCGGCAGCGCTCATCCGGCTCTGATGAGGTAGTGCGATATGGTGATCAATGCCCCGGGCAGTAAGGAGCGGTGAGATGATCAAAGCTGCCGATCCGGTGAGGATAAGTTCTCCGGTGATCAGAACGGTAAATGCCTCCGGTTTGACAACGGCGGGAGGGAGCAAGACCTGAAGGTTCTGATCATACATCGCCAGATAGACCTCTTTCATTCTGGCGTCCAGGGCACTCAGGATATATCTGCCGCAGCCATAGAGATTGACTGCCGTCAATTCCAGCGAATTGAAAGAAATAACCGGAATCTTGAGCCCGTAAGCGATCCCTTTGGCGGTCGCCATCCCGATCCGCAAACCGGTAAAAGAGCCCGGTCCATGACAGAGGAAGATCGCTGTGAGTTCGTGCTTGGGAACTTTACAGAATTGCAGGGCATGGTCGATCTGGGGCATCAGCGTTTCGGAATGCGTCACGCTGATCTGGAAAAATGACTCAAAGATAAGGACTCCGTCACGCATCAACGCAACGGAGCCATAGTTTTGGGAACTGTCAATGGCGAGCCAGGTCACCGGTAGTCAATTGCCTTTGCTCAGCCACTCGTCGTATTTCTTTTCAAAGATAAGCTTATGCCGAGCTTCTTCGGCAGCCAGACGACGGAACAGGGTGGACAGATCGGGATCGGGAAATTTGACACTCATCTCGGAGTAGAGCTTGACGGCTGCTTCCTCTCGTTTCATTGCCTTGATCAGGATATTCTGATAGGTCATGTCCAATTGATCGGCATCGGTGGTAAGGTATTCGGTGATCTGCAGATTGGGCACTTTCTGGATGTCCTCTTCCCGGACGCCTCTCTTGCGGATGTTCTCGATCACGACGATATGCCCCATCTCCATTGCTTCCAGTTCCTGGAGCATCTTCTTCTGATCGAGGAATTTAACCTCTTTCTGCAGATCTTTGTAAAACTGCACCGCTGCGCGTTCACGATTGACGGCAAAATCAAGGATCTCATGGTATTCTTGGATGGTCATCTGATTCTCTCCTGGGAAAAGAACCGGAACCGGTCGTCCCGGTTCCGGCAATTGGGGTCAATTTAGTCCAGCTTTTCAAACATGTCTCTGCCGACGCCGCATTCCGGGCAGACAAAGTCATCCGGCTGATCCTCGAAGGCGACATTATCATGTTCGGCGGGATCATAGATCCAGCCACATGCCATGCATTGCCATTTTTGCATCTTATCCTCCATTTAGTAGGTTTCTTTGAAGAGTTCAAAATATGCCTGCGGGTGCAGACAGCAGGGGCAGAGGTTTGGCGCTTCCGCCGATTCGTGGATGTATCCGCAATTGATACATTTCCAGAAGACCTTGTCGTCTTTTTTGAACACCTGCATGTTCCTGATATTATCAATTAGCTTGCGATAACGCTTCTCGTGTGCCTTTTCCACCTTGGCGATCAGACGGAAAGTACTGGCGACATCTTTGTAGCCCTCCTCCTCCGCGATCTCGGCAAACATCGGATAGAGCTCGGTCCATTCCTCTTTTTCGCCATTGGCGGCATATGCGAGGTTCTTGAGCGTGTCTTCAGGGCTCCAGCCAACCGGATAAGATGCCATGATGCTGATTATCTCGCCTTCAATGCCGTTCTTGACCAAGTGCTTGAAGAAGAGCTTGGCGTGTTCCTTTTCGTTTTCAGCGGTTTCCATAAAGATATTGCTGATCTGCTCATATCCTTGTTTCTTGGCGGTTTTTGCCGCATAGGTATAGCGCATGCGGGCTTGGGACTCGCCGGCAAATGATTTCATCAGGTTTTCAGCGGTGCGGGTTTCTTTGAATGACATTTATTTCCTCCTTGTCAGTTCTTCCAAAGTCCATGTAAATTGCAGTATTCACGGGCATAAAGCAGGTCTTTTGTCTTCACCGGAAAGACCGCTTCGGGCGCATCTCCGGGAGAGAGCTCGTGACGATACGCTTGCTTCCCGGTCAGAACCTCGATCAGGACGATGTAGTGTTTCTCCTCCATCGGATGAGGGATGGAGCCAACCTTGACCCGGATGCTGTCTCCGAGGTCTTCGATCACCGGTACGTGTTTTTCCCGGGCGGCATCGAACGAGTTTTCCACGAGCAGGTTCATTGGCTGACCACAGCAGACCAATGCCTCTGCTTTGGCGTATAACACCTCCACCACGTTACCACAAATGGCGCAGTGGTATATCTGGCGCTGTTCTATCATGTTCTACCTCCAGTAGATTAGATTCTGATTCAGTCGGAATCTCATGCGTTTCTTTTGTCAACTGAAATCTGACGGCATACAGACATAATATTTTCCTTGCCAGAAAAGGCAAAGCTGAATCTTATGCCCTTATCTGTATGATCTCAGAAAGGATATTTGCCATGAAGCGCTCCATACTATTATGTCTCATAGCCGTTGCACTGGTCGGCTGCATCCAGTATGATGAGGAACTATGGCTGAACCGCGATGGTTCAGGCAGGGCAAAGATCCGCATAATCCACCGTTCCAGCTACCCCAACACCCAGGAGATTATCCGCAAATCCCAGCTTCCGGGCATCCATCTGATCAATTATGAGGTCCGAAAATCTGAAGGCAACGTCATCTACAACATCTATTTCAAGTTCGACAGCATCGAGGCTTACAACAATGTCAACGACCGGGTCAGCAACATTGATTTCTGGGGCAAGACCACGCTCAATATAGACAAAGACCGCACCATCCGCTTTCAACGCCGCATCTCACTGGGCAGCCAGGAGGACGAATTTCTCGATGACGATATCCTGGAGTCCATCTTTCACCAGCACGTCACGGAGGACTTCCGCTGGACTTACAAACTCCATGTCCCCTGGCGGATCGTTACTGCCAATGCCTCCACCGAAGACGTGGACAATGCCGGTAAAACCATCACCTGGAGTTATGACACCGATCATATCTGGAACAAGAGCGTCACGATGTCCGCTGAGATGCGTAAAGACCTTCCTTATCTCGTATTTATCCTGGCTGGTCTGGGGGTGATCATTATCGCCTTCAGTTTGTACTGGCTGCTCAGTATCAAACGCAAATCCCATCTGATGCAATGGCTCCATCAGCGGCATAAGAATTAGATCGGAACCGCTCGGTGCCGTCCTGTTTCAGGTATGGTCAGCAATAATTTAGCACTGCCAGGTATGAGCCCCCGCCAAAAATGCCTTGACCGCATACCGCTCCGGATATGCAAGGAAATCATGTTGTTTGGAGAATTGGAATGAAGATTCACTTTCGAGACGTACAAAGCGGCAGCGTGGAAGCACGTGCCATGATTGAGATCGCCGAAGGCGTAATGCTCAATGAAGTGACGGTCCTCAATATCGATGGCGAACTCGTCATCGAATTCCCCCGAAAGAGCTTTCAGGGCAAGGCGCACCGCACCATTTATCTCGATATCGTCACCTTTGAAGACAACGACAAGCGCATTATCTGGGAACTGGAGATAAAAGACGCCTACCGTGAATGGCGCAAAACCAACAAAAAGATCTTAATCTACGAAAATACAACTGGAGGTTCAGTATGATCAGCGACCTTAACGACATTCTCTCCGTAACTATCAGAGGAATGAAGCGTTCCGCTATTCGCGAATTGCTCAAGTTTTTGGGACAACCCGGGTTAATCTCTTTTTCCGGAGGCTTTCCCGCACCCCAATCATTCCCCGTGGAAGAACTCAAGGGGATCATTCAGGAAGTGATGGAAACCGAGGCTTCCAATGCTCTGCAATATGGCGCCACCGAAGGTGACAATCTGCTCCGCACCATGCTCGTGGAACGTTACAAATCCATGGGAATGGAACTCTCCTTGGAAAACCTGATCATTACGACAGCGTCCCAACAAGGGCTCGACCTGATCGCCAAGATGTTCATCAACCGTGGCGATCCGGTCATCGTCGGTCTTCCCTCCTATCTGGGGGGATTGAGTGCCTTCAATAGTTATGGCGCCAATTTGATCGGGGTTACCCAGGATGAAGACGGCGAAGATCCCAACCTGATCGAAGACCACCTCAAAAGCCTGAAGGCTCAAGGCAAGAAGCCGAAATTCATCTACATCATCCCCGATTTCCAGAATCCCGCCGGGATCACTATGAGCGAAAAACGCCGTCTCGAGATCATTGCCCTGGCTCACAAATACGACGTCCTGATCGTGGAGGACAGCCCCTACCGTGAATTGCGTTTCGAAGGCGAGCATCAGCGCACTATGTATGAGCTGGACAACACCGGTCAGGTCATCCTTTTGGGAACCTTTTCCAAGATCTTCTGTCCCGGCTTCCGTATTGGATGGGTAGTGGGTCACCCCGATATTCTGGACAAGATCGTTGTCGCCAAACAAGCCACCGATCTGTGTACGCCTCCCTTTACCCAACGTATCGCAGCCCGCTATATGGAGAAGGGATTTCTCACGCCAAAGATCAAACAGATCGCAGAGATGTACAAGGAAAAACGCAACGTTATGCTGCAGGCGATGGAGGAATTTATGCCCGATTCACTGACCTGGACAAAGCCCGAGGGCGGGCTCTTCCTCATGGTCAAAGGACCGGAATCGCTGGATACTTCCAAGCTCCTCCTCGATTGCATCAAAGAAGCAAATGTCGCCTACGTCGCCGGTGATTCCTTCTTTTGCAACGGCAAGGGTCAAAACACCATGCGCATCAATTTCTCCTACGAAACCCTCGAAAAAAACCGCGAAGGGGTCAAACGCCTCGCCGAATTTTACAAGAAACACATTTGATCCTTACATGACGTACCAGCCGGATCTCACTCGACGGGATCCGGCTTTGTATTGTTCTTCGATTTCTCCTCGCTATCAGGACAACTTTCAAATCCCACTGATCAACCGCTTCCGGATTGTTCAACACCACTACGATCCCAAGCTGTGCAGGCTGGAATCCCAATGGGAAGAATTGTTGGAGCTTAACCCCGGAATAGACCTCTTTGACAATATCCTTAATCGAACCAGTGGTCTCCATTTCCAGCGTCGATCAAGCCCCTAAAACTTGGTGAATGGGAGCATTCTGGTCTATACAGGGGTGGAAATTGACCGGGATGATAGCTTCTTTTGTCAAGTAATGTCTCAGCAAGTCATCCCATTCACTCCTTCTTTATTAGCCTTAATCAAGCCATTATCCCCTCTTAATCAAGCGTTAATTATTAACGCTTGATTAAGAGGGGATAATGGCTTGATTGAGGGAAGCAAATTGAAAGAAATACAGTAAGCTATTGGAAATATACAAGATGGCTGGGAGCCTAAACGCCAGATTTGTAGTAAAATGGATTTAACCTTGTCACCCTGAAAAACCAGACGGGACCGGTACCTCAACAGGTGAAGCAACATAATAGAGCATACTGATCACGGTTGATATCACTTTTTAGACCGGCTCACACAGCACCGGATAAAAAAGCCACTACGATAAAAAACTGGTATCGGCCAATCCTGTCTTCGGCTGCGGCACGGTCTGGGTTGAGAAGAACAGATGTCCTTGGCTAAAATCGTTCGTTTACTTCGGCTGAGCATGATAACTGGTCATGAAACTAAAGGATGGGAATGATGCCGCCGGATGTCAGGGATCGATGAAGACGGCTCTTACCCTGTAGAACTGACGATTCTGAGGAAACAGCGGATCGCTCCAGTTCAAGTTGATAACGCTGTCCCTGTAATTGAAGATGCCATTGGGAGTATCCGCACTATAAATATCATAGGCGAGGGCATCTGGAACTTCCAGCCAGGATAAAGTGCCATTCCCGTCGATCCGGATGCTCGGTCCAGCCGGCAGTACTTCGGCATCAAATCCCACATCATCCACGTACCAGCCATTGAAATTGTAGTGATTTCCTTCCAGCGACCAGGCAATGTATGTAACATCGGCTTCAAGAAAAGAAATGGTAATGGACTCCTCGCCGGATACACTGCCCAAACCGCCCATGATCAAGAAGTCGGTCTCCTGCCAGTAGATCAGGTCATGGCTGTACTGCACACTGGCAAAAATACCTATTGAATAGTCGTCCCAGTGGTGCTTGAATGCAACGGTCAATTCGCTTATGCCGGTAGTATTTACGGGAGGTGATATGAGGCGTGAAGTCCCCTGAGACTCCAGCCAGCCCGCCCAGGTAGCCATAGCTTCATAAGGCGTTCCTCCCGCAATGTCGGTATATTCCAGCGACCACCGGTTGGAATTGAGTTGTCCGGATATCGTCTGTGTCCATCCAGTGGGAAAAGCGGGTGCATTGAACATTTCCAGATATGGTGGAGTGATCGTTTGCGCCACTGTCACCGTCCAAATGCCTACAAACAGACCCCAGCCCAACACCCCGATTATATTCCTCGCTCTGTTCATAACTACCTCTGTCTTTTAGTTTATCTCGCATTTATCGATTATGTTCAGTGCTACCGGCGGTGACGGATGACACCGGCATGCGGCAAGCCACCCCACTGTTACTATCCTCTGATACCAATAATATGTCAAGGATCCGGGTAATTGGCAAAGGCAAATATCGCCGGCGATTCAAACCGATCGATGAGAAAAGCTTGACAATTGCCAGCCAGCCGGAAAAAGGGGATCCATGGAAACGATTAGCATAATATTGATTTTAACGGCATTGTTCGGTGCCGGTCTACTCTACGCCTCGGAGCCTGTCAAACCCGAGAGTTTCTGGCAAGGTAACCATTGTGTCCAGACCACTGTCCGTACCCCGGATAAAGACGAGCAATTCATTGAAGCGGAAGTGGATGGGCAATGGCAGAAGTTTAAACTGACCCGGTTTCCCCCGGCTTTTTGGGAATGGAACCGGCAACGCCGCCGGGAAACCGTGGAGATCTTTCGCGAAATGCTGATCAAAGGGCGGGAAGCGGTGCGCCGTCCGGATCTGTCCGGTCCGCATAACGGGATCGTTGCCACTTACGGTGGCCGCCGTCCGGATTCGCAGTTTGCGCTCAATAATGCGGTCAAGGGTATGGGCTTCCTTCCGCCGGCGGATCAGTTACCGGGCATGATCGCCCGTCTGGAAAGCACTCTGGAAGCGGAATTCCCCATCAAACTGGACATCCTTGATTCGCTGTATGTCAATGCTGAAAAGGTCTTTGCGCCTGATCGGCTGGTGTCTTTGGAACTGTATTCCGAGCCCGGCTTTGTCACGCAGACCTTTATCAACCAGATGCTCAATCCGGCATGCGCCATCGTCTGGCTGGACATTCCCACTTTCAAGGTCAAGTCCATTGTCCGCCTGCTCGATCCCTTGGATCCCGCCTTGAGCGAGTATGAGCGCAATGTGGTACGATACGTCAATCTGATGCACAGCTATTTTCATGGCGCGTTCCCGCGGGATTACATCGCTGCGTTGTATTATATCGTGGAAGTTTACGATAGCTCGCCCGGTAAGGACAATGGCAGAGGCGTCAGGATCGATCCCTGACCGAAGGGTTAATTCTTTCCTGATTATCTGGCGCTGAGCGAAAGTGCTCTTCCTGTACGCCGCCGGACTCGATCGAATATCCGGCAAAACGCTGTTCAAAGTTCGCCAGGACACCGCCCTCGCCCAGAAGCAAAGCGACCACCTCGGAAGGAGTGCGTTTGCGGGTGCGGATGCCGTCTTCATAGGTGCTGACGGAACCGGTGACGCTGATAATGCGTTTCTGGTCACGGTGTTCAATGCGGGAGATACTGCTGGTGATCTCAAATTCAGCCAGATCACGGATGGCGATCGATCCGCCGGTACGGCTGGCTCACATGCGGGCAAGCGTGATGGGGAGCATCCCGTTCACCGGCAAAGACAAGTACAAAGACGGTCAGGGGTATATGTTTGGCAAGGTGGCTGGAATGATCACTGTCTTTGATGACAGGGATGCTGAGATCGCTCAGTCCGCCCTGCTCACGATATTTGCCGGGGCACTTTTCTTTCCGTCCTTTGTCATCAGCGATCAGATCACCCGGATCGCTTCCGACGATTCCAGTGCCACTGCCCGGATGCAGGCGGGCGGAATGGACTTGACCGGCACTTTTTCTTTGATGCGGAAGGACTGTTGACCCGCTTTGAGACCGAAAACAGGTATTATGCCAAGCCGGAAGGGGGCTATGAGAAAGCGCATTTCTTCTGCTTAGTGGAGAACCATTTCCGGCAGGATGGACTGCTGATTCCCCGGAAAATGAGTGCGAATTGGACTCTGGACGGCAAGCCCTACCAGTATTGGCGGGGAACGATCAAAGAGATCCGGTTCCATTAACGGTGACAGATCATGAAGATAGAGCATAATGATCTGGTCAAATTCGTCCTGCATCATCAACTTCACCGCTACAGGGACCGAGGCAAAGAGGGTGTCCTGGCGAGCATTAAACAACTGGGATACTTACAGATCGATACGATTTCGGTGGTGGAACGGGCACATCATCATACGCTGTGGAATCGGGTTGGGGACTACCGCCAGGACTGGCTCGATGAATTACTGGCAGAGGATCGGGCGGTTTTTGAGCATTGGGGACATGCCGCCAGTTACCTGCCGATCAGTGACTATCGCTATAGCATTCCGCGCATGCAACGCTTTCCGGATACGAGCTCTTGGGAACGCACCTTCTTTGACCAGCACAGCGATCTGATGGACGGGATCCTGGAACGGATCAGAAACGAAGGGGCACTGGGAGCACGGGACTTTTCGGATACACGGGCAGAAAAACCCGGCAATGGCTGGGGTGCCGTCAAACCGGAAAAGATTGCGTTGGAGCTTTTATTGTGGCGGGGTGATCTAATGGTGAGCCGCCGGGATAAATTTCAGCGTATCTATGACTTGCGGGAGCGGATATTGCCGGATTGGGTGGATCAGAGTCCTCCGACCGAGGAGGAATTGATGCGGCATTTCATCCTGCGCTCGCTGGCTGCGATGGGGATCGCCACGCTGTATGACCTGCGTAATTACTTTGTGAGCAAGGCAAATGACAGGATGGCACAGTATCTGGATAAACTGGTGGCAACGGGTGAAGTGGTCAAAGCCGAGGTCAGGGGACTGAATGAGGCGCATTATCTCTTGCCGGATGCCTTGGAAACTCCGGTGGAGGATACACGGGAACGGATGTATCTCCTGTCGCCGTTCGATAATCTGGTCATCATCCGGCAGAGAGTGAAGCGGATCTTTGGCTTTGACTACACGATCGAGTGCTATGTGCCTCCGAAGAAGCGGGTGTACGGCTATTGGTGTCTGCCGATGCTTTTTGGAGACCGGATGGTGGGACGGATCGACTGTAAAGCCGATCGCAGGGAGGGGTCGTTGTTGATCCAGGCACTGCATTGGGAAAAAGGGATCAAGCCAGAGGGAGCGATGAAGGCGGCATTGGATGGGGCATTGGATAGGTTTGCGCGGTTTTGTGGGTGTGGATCAACCCGGATGTAGTAGCGATCCATAACGTTACCTGTAGCACCTAAAAAAGGGCGCGGTGTCAAGACATCCCTACGATCAGGAGGAGCGTTCCCGCTCGCGTTGCAGGTCTTTTTTGTGGAGGGTTTCACGTTTGTCGTGGAGTTTCTTGCCTCTTGCCAGGGCGATGATGATCTTGCAGCGGCCTTTGTCATTGATCATCACTTCCAGCGGAACGATGGTCATGCCCTGCTCCTCGGTCTTGATCCGGAGGCGGGAGATCTCGTATTTGTGGAGCAGGAGTTTACGCTTGCGTTCTGGGTCGTGATTGAACCAGGCGGCATTGTCCCAGGCGCTGATATGTAGTTTCATCAGCCAGCATTCGCCGGCATCGATCTTGGCATAGCTGTCGCGGAAATTGATCTTACCGGCGCGGATGGCTTTGATTTCGGTGCCTTTGAGCACGATTCCGGCTTCATACTTCTGGATGATCTCGTATTCGTGGAGGGCTTTACGGTTTTTGATGGACTTTATAGAGGGAGGATGCGGCATATCTTTTCCTGATAGTGTTTGGCGGTCGCGATCAGCGCTTTCTCGTCCAGGGTGGTCAGTTTTCGGTTTTTGAGAACGAGCTTGCCATTGATGATGACGTCGCGGACATTATGACCGTTTAGGGCATAGACGAGGTGGGAATAAGGATTGAAGATGGGCTGACTGTTCAGGGTATCCAGTGCCACGATCGTGATGTCTGCCAGATAGCCGGGGAGGAGAGAGCCGAGTTCATGCTCGCGGTAAATGGCTTTGGCGGCATTGCAGGTGACCATTTTGACCACATCGTGGGCGGGCAGGAGTGCCGGGTCGTGATTGATCATCTTGTGGATCTTGGCGGTGGTATCCATCTCGGTAAAGAGGTCGAGGTTGTTGTTGCTGGCAGCGCCATCGGTGGCAAGGCAGAGATTGACGCCGGTCTCCATATAATCCCTAAGGGGCAGGATACCGGAGCAGAGCTTGAGGTTGCTTTCGGTGCAGGTGGCGACGCTGATATTGCGCTCTGCCAATAACGTCAATTCATCTTTATCCACCCAGATCCCATGCGCCAGGATGGTTCGGGCATCCAGAAAGCCGGTCTGGGCGAGGTATTCTACCGGGCGTTTGCCATGTTTGACGATACAGTCATTCCGCTCTTTTTCGCTTTCACTGATGTGGATATGGAGCAGGAGGTCGTTGTCGATGGCGGCTTTGGCACATTTACGTAAGACATTTTCGGAACAAGAATAGATAGCATGGGGGGCGACGGAGAATTCCACCAGATTGGTCGAGGCAAATTCCCTATTCATGTCAACAGCATATTCACCAATACGGTCTTTTCCATTCGCCTGGATGAGATCGGTAACCGCTTCACCGATGATGCCACGCAGACCGGCATCAACCAGGGCTCTGCCCATCTGTTCACCCTTGAAATACATGTCACTGACCATCGTTGTTCCGCTGCGGATCACCTCGGCAGCGCCATACAGAGTGGCATCATAGATGAATTTGTCGCCTAATTCATCGTTGAGGAGCTTATCCTCGGCAGGCCAGATATAATCCTTCAGCCATTTATCCAGGGGCAGATCATCCGCCAGACCGCGCATATAGGACATCGGAAGATGGGTGTGGGCATTGATCAGACCGGGCATAACGATGCAGTCGGTGGCGTCAATGACCGTCCGGGCGCTGTGGAAAGACACCCCTTCGACACCGGCATTGACGGTGAAATGAGCAAGGGGCTCGATGGCACAAATCTTGCGGTCACGGATGGCGACAACATGGTCGGTAAGGACGTTTAAGCCCTTGTCCATCTGAAGGATGGTGCCATGTTTTATGATGATGTCGAAGTGCTTGCTCATGCTTTATCTGTCCTTAGTCCGAAGTTAGAGGTCCTGATTCCATAGGTACGCTTTCCTCCAGCGCGTTATTCGCGAAAGCCGGGATTTCGGTTGGGGCGCTGAAGGAGAGCGCCCCTACGTAATAATTTCCATTCTCCACTCTCCATTCTTTCATTCTCTACTCTCCATTCTCCAATCTCTACTATCCACTCTCAATTCTCAATTGCCTTATGGATCAGATGAGCGGCTTCTTTGGGTTTGAAAATGCCTTTGCTGGTGATAAAAGCGGTGATCAGACGGGCAGGTGTGATATCAAAGGCAGGATTGAACGCCGGACTGTCCGGATTGGAGAGCTGGCAATCACCAAAGCGGGTGATTTCCTCGGGACTACGGTATTCGATCGGGATGTGTTTGCCGTTCATGCAGGCAAGGTCAAAGGTGGTCTGGGGTGCGGCAACGTAGAAGGGGATCTTGTGCTCTTTCGCCAATACGGCTTTATCATAAGTGCCGATCTTATTGGCAATGTCGCCATTGAGGCAGATGCGGTCAGCACCGGTGATCATGAGATCGATCTCATTTTTCCAAAAGTAATATCCGGCAGCGCTATCGGTGATGATGGCGTGTTCAATCCCTTCCTGCTGCAGTTCAAAGGCAGTGAGACGGGCGCCCTGAAGACGGGGACGGGTCTCGCTGACATAAACGAAGAGTCTCTTGCCCTTGCGATGAGCAACACGGATGACGGCAAGGGCGGTGCCCCAATCCACCGTCGCCAGTGCTCCGGCATTGCAATGGGTGAGGATCCTGGCACCATCAGGGATCAAGGGCTCGCCGATCGCTCCCAGGATGCGGCAGTCATGCTCGCTGCGATCAACGAACTCTGTGGCTGCGAGAACTGCGACCTGCCGGCAGTGGCCATTGTCGGGAATAAAGCGCAGGGCATTTTCATAGACGTAGCTGACGCCGTTGTTCAGATCGATCGCCGTCGGACGGGCAGCGATGATCTGATCATGCGCCAGGCGGATAGAGGAGCGGAACTTGTCGTCCGGAGCAGCGATAACCGCCAACGCCATGGCAAAAGCACCTGCAGCACCAATGGCTGGCGCTCCTCGCACGGTCATGTCCCTGATCGCTTTGATCACTTGGGGAAAGTCATTGAGTTTGACCACCTGAAATGCGAAGGGCAGCAGGTTCTGATCGATCAGACAGACACTGCCGTCTTCCCACCACACGCTTTTGTATTCAATTCCGTTGATTAGCATATTGTAACCACGATCAATCCGTAAACTCCACTTCATCCCCCATCCGGATGTGTTTGAGCTTGCCTCCGTCATTGATATCCCGGCATAAACCGGCTTCGATCTCCGCATCATCGGTATAACCTCGCTGTTCCCAGAATCCGGAGACGTAACGATCGGTCAGTTCAATTCTGATTATGCTCTTGGCAGATTTGTAACCCCAAAGGTAGGGGATAAATGCACGCACCGGACCGCCATAATCCTCAGTCAGCAACTCGTCGTCAAATGCCCATGCCAGCAGACATTTTTCCTTGCGCGCCACTTCGATTGAGATTGAGGTCTCATAATTGGATGAATATGACCAGAACCGGACGAAACAAACGCTATTGGAACCGCCGATAAGGTCGAGCAGGTCGCTGAAGCGCACCCCCTTCCACAAGCCGCCGACCGACCATCTGGTAACGCTGGTCAGACGGGCGTTCACCTCGGTCTGGGGTAGGGCGATAAGCTCGTTCCAGGATAAAACACAGGGGCGCTGGCATAAGCCACCCACGGTGATCTGCCAATTGTCACGGTCAAGTTTGCCGGGATGTCCCTCCGCCCAGAAGATCGGGGTTTTCAGACGGGCTAGTTTATGCATCTTTTCCTCCTTCGGAGAACACAAACAGGTTCTCGATAATATCACTGGGGGTCAAGCCATAGGGGAGTATTCTATTTATGAGCCGATCAGCGGTCAAGCCCATGAACTGGGAAGCATGGATCGCCGGAATTGACATTGTGGGATCTTGCGCCATATAAGACACAATGATGCCTGCCAGGACGTCTCCGCTGCCTCCGGTGGCTAAGCCGTTGTTGCCATTGTTGTTGAACATCAAATCGGTGCCATCATAGTAAATCGTTACTGCGCCCTTGAGCAGGACTTTACAGCGGTATTGGTGGACAAAGTCCGTTACATGGGTGACGATGTCCTGATTCAGCGTTTCCACATCCAACCCCGTCAGTGCGGCGAATTCGCGGATGTGGGGGGTCAGAACTATGTTGCGGTCAGCGAGTAAGTCCAGGAGATGGCGGTGTTTTGCCAGCAGGCGTAAACCATCGGCATCGATTACCAGAGATGGAGGTTCATCTGCTGTGTCGTAGGGGCGTCTTTCCAAAGCGCCCTGTTGTAGCATAGCATTCCGATGCTGTACGTAGGGGCGTCTCTCCAAAGCGCCCTTGTTGTCGTAGGAGAGGACGGTTTCCAGTAGCTTGAGTGCATAGTTGCTCTGGCTGATGCCCGGTCCGATCAGGATGGCATTATGCCGCTGAAGAAGATGATGCAGAGCGCCGGCATCCGGTAGTCCGGCTTCATCCTCAGGAATAACGCGGGTCATTACCTCGGTGAGTTTGATCTCAAAGATCTGTGCCAGAGCGGATTGATGATACAAGGTGATCAATCCGGCACCGGTATGTAGGGCAGCTTGGCAGGCAAGCACGGCAGCGCCGGTCAGACCTGGAGAACCGGCAAAAACGGCTACCGAGCCATAGTTCGATTTATCGCTGAACCGCGTTCGATAAGGAAAATGCAGGTCTTCAACTTCCAGGAGACGTCCGCAGTTCAATCGCCTGTAGTAGATGTCCGGTATGCCGATATCAACCAGATAAAGATCACCGCAGAGTTTCGCTCCCTCTCCAACAAGATGTCCATACTTGTAAGCTCCCAAAGCCAGAGTGGCTTCGGCGTTGATGGCTCCTGCGCCCATGCCGGTATCGGCATCGATTCCGGAGGGCAAGTCAATGGCGACGATCGGAGTGAGATCCTTCTGGATAAACTCGATAAATTGACGCATCTTCCGAGACAATGCACCTTTGTATCCAGCACCAAATATGGCATCCACCATAAATGTAACATCGGAGTATTCATCCAGAATATCGTCAAAATCGCTCTCGGACTCAACCTTGAAGATCGGTATTTCGAGCTTATCACAGATCTCCAGATTGGCTTTGTTGTCCGGGGTGGGGGTTTTATTGTACAGACAAATGACGATCACCGGCACCCCAAATTCATGCAGCCAGCGGGCTATGACAGCTCCATCCCCGCCGTTATTGCCACTACCGCAGAAGATGGCGGTTGTTCCGGTCAAATGGTTCTTAAAAGTATCGATGATCAATTCTGCACAGCTCTTGCCGGCATTTTCCATCAGAACCCGGGATGGGATGCCCAGTTCGTTAATGGTTCGGGCGTCGATGTCCTTCATTTGTTGGGCTGAGAGGACGTATTTCATGGTTTCTCCTTTCTGGTGGTGTCGCCCATTCGGGGCTTCCCCTTCGGGGCTTGGTCTTGGGGTGCCGGCTGCCGATGTGCAGGGGTTCCGCTTCGCTGCACACCCTGCCTAAGATGGTGTCGCCCCTGCCGGGGCTTCCCTCAGATTATCCTGGGTGGGGATTCCCAGTTCGTTAATGGTTCGGGCGTCGATGTCCTTCATTTGTTGGGCTGAGAGGACGTATTTCATGATTTCTCCTTTCTGGTGGTGTCGATATGGAGCTTGATCTCGAAGGTGGTGCCTTCTCCGAGGGTACTTTCGATTACTCTGATATGACCGTGATGGTATTCCTCGATAATACGCTTTGCCAAGCTCAAACCCAAGCCCCAGCCGCGTTTCTTGGAAGTAACCCCGGGATCGAAGATCCTGCGCCATTGCGAGCGTGGAATACCTTTGCCTTCATCGCGGAGGTGGATATATGCCCAATTTGCTTTGGTGGTGGAAGTCACGATGATATTTCCGCCCTTGCCGCTCATGGCGTCGATGCAGTTTTTGATCAGGTTCTCCATGGTCCACTTAAAGAGCTCAATGTCGAGCATAACCTTGATCCCGCGGACTTTGCTGATCAGATGGATATCGATCCGTGAGCCCAGGTGGGGCAATCGGTTCTTGAAATAATCCACGGTATCGGTCAGAATCCTGTCCAGATCATGCGGGATCAGCTTGACCGAGGAACCGACCTTACCGAAGCGGGAGGCGATGTTTTTCAAGTGGTCCAGGTCAGCGGTCATCAGGGTAATTATTTTGTTTAAATCATCTGTGCTACGCTTGGGATCGGGACATTCCTTAAGGTAATCCATCCACCCCATCAGAGAAGTAATGGGCGTACCAAATTGATGCGCAGTTTCCTTTGCCAGACCGATCCACAGAGTATCCTTCTCGGTTTTGCGGATCAGCAGCAATCCATAGCTGCTAAAGAAAATCAACATTACGGCGATTGCCAGTTCCAGGAGGATGAAATAGCGGATCTGCGATAACGACGTGGAGGCGGAGAAATAGATGAATCCAAGGTTGTCATCGGCATTGCTGATCGGGATCTCGGTCATGCCGGTGATTCTATCCATCAGATAGTGCTTGTCATCCGGGCTCAAGGTCTCATAATTCAGGTTTTCCTGGATGCTGACGTTTCTCCAGAACAGCGGTGACTTACTGTGGTCGGTGACGATGATGGCGATATCGATACCTTTGATGAATTGCTCAAATGATACCGGTTTGGAATAGAAGGCATAGCCGGTCAGTTTGTCTTCATCGACCAGTTCTATTTTGAGCATTTCATCGAGCAATTTATGCAACCTGGCTTGGGATCCATCAGACAGCTCGGCAAAGGTTGTATCGGAAGAAACCGGCACCTGGTTCCAGAACATCGGTTCCATATTGGCATCGGTGATGATGATTGGGATGGGATACTGTGGGACGAATTCAGTACTGATATAGTTCCAGAGTTCCTGCTGGAAATTGCGTCTAAGCGAAATCTGGATATAGCTGGTGAACAATTCCGTGAGCTTCTGGGTATACACTTCGGTTTCCTTGAGATAGCTATCAGTGTAGGCGATGTACTGGGCAAACACCCGCGGCACGTACTGCTGTTCTTGTTTGGCATTCTGGATTAATATCTGGGTATAGACAGCAAAAAAGGCGAACAGGATCAGCGAACCCAGGATCAGGTAAATACGGAGAGTGTGAAACCGGTTACGGCTTTTTAACGGTTTCCCAAATTCGGTCGAGTTCTTCGAGTGTGGCGGCATGGATATCCTCACCTGTAGATTGATAGTGCTCTTCGATCCGGTTAAAACGGGTACGGAATTTGGCGATAGTACCGCGCAGGGCTGATTCTGCATCGATTTGCAACTTGCGGGCCAGGTTTACCAGCGTAAAGAGCATATCGCCCAGTTCTTCCTTGATGGCATCCTGATTTGACTCCAGAAGCGCCTGGTCGAGTTCGGTTCGTTCTTCGTCAAGCTTAGCCATGATCGGAGCGGTATCCGGCCAGTCAAATCCAACCGCCGCTGCCTTTTCTTGGATCCGGTGGGCTGTGATCAGAGCTGGAAGAGCGCGCGGGATCCCATCTAAGATCGACTTACGTTCTTTCTTCTCCTTTTTCTTGATTTGCTCCCAGTTTTTTTTTACGTCCTCGGCATCAAGGATCTCCAGATCACCAAACACATGAGGATGGCGGCTATGGAGTTTGTTGACGATGTGTTTGAGTACATCATCGATGGAAAAGCGCTCCTCTTCTGCGGCTATCTGTGCTTGGAATACTACGTGCAACAGTAGGTCACCAAGTTCTTCCAGCAAAGCTGAATCATCCCCATCCTCTATTGCTTCCACCGTCTCGTACATCTCCTCAATGAAATTGGGGATCAGCGATTCGGGTGTTTGTTTAATATCCCAGGGGCAGCCGGATACCGGTTCACGCAGTTGCCTCACAAGCTGTACCAGATCATTAAAATTGGTCATGTGCTCATGTCGTAGATTCATTTTGGTTCATTTGACAAACCAACCGGTTCTATCGGACAAGCTTCGCTTATGCAAGGGATCTGCTCCGCGTATCGATCGATTGGAGAAGGGGAACTGGCAGCATTGTTTATGGTGTTATCCATCAGTGTAACTTCTCAAGACAGGCAATAGATTAAGAGAGGTATATAGAACAGTGCGATCAGGATCGAGAAAGAGACGAGAGTGGTGGCAAACTCCCGGTCCATTTCTTCCAGATTGGCAAAGATCAGTGTATTAAAGCCGATTGGGGTCGCTGAACTGACGATCACCACGATCCGGGTGATTCCATCCAGACCGAGGATCGAGGCAAGCGTAAATCCGCAAAGCAATCCTATAACCATCCTGATCCCGATGGCGGTAAATGCCTTGTCCAGATTATGCAACCGGGGATGAAAACAAAGACCCAGTGCGATCATGATCAACGGGATCGTTGGCTGCCCAATCAGATTCAGGAAGTTTATCCCGATCTCCGGCACTTTCAGATCCAGCAGACGCATCCCGAACCCGATGACCATTGCCCACAAGGGTGGAAGGCGCAGAAACCTTTTCCACCTGCTCTTGTTCTTTCCGGTCTGGGAGCCATACTTGACTGCCTGATAATAGGTAAAAGTGAAGATCATCAAGCTATTGCCAACATCAAACAGAGTCCCCCGCACAAACCCCTCATCACCGTGGGATGCTGCAAAGAAGGGCAGTGAAAATGCAGTGTTCATGATCATCGTTCCCACCAGGAAACTTCCCATCATCCCGCCGTCCAATTTTAACTGCCGGCCATAGAGCGTCCCCACGAAATACATGATCACGACGATGGCAATTGCACTCAAGGGCAGGTAGATCATATCCATCGTCAAATGCGCTCGCAGGATCGAATTCAACGCCATTGCCGGCAATGAGACGCTCACCACGAAGCGGAGCAGGACCGGGGCATCATCCCGGTTCATCAGCTTGACGGCGCGGACAAACAGACCCATCCCAAAAGCCAGGATGAGCGGGATGATCTTCATGAAAAAAGGACTCACTCTCCACCCCCCTGGCTGACCTTGCCCTCACTGCCACGCAAGCTGGATCCCAGCTCCTTTCCATTGCGGTAAAACGCCCGGTAGAGCAGTTCCATCTGATTGAGGAGATCGCGATTGTGTTGCTTTTCCGCTTCTCCTTTGGGATTGCTGATCAATTGCCACCCCTCGTAGGACTGTAGTGCGCCCTGTAGTTGCCATTTGTGGTAGAAAGCTGCACCGGTCAGTGAGATTAGATCATTCACCTGATTTGCCTCAAACCGATTAATCATCCGGCCACTGTACAGCTTCTGAATATCCACCTGCAGTGGATATACTTCCGCGATACGGACAATCTTCAGGATCTCTTCCCGGCTGAATCCACCGGTGTTATTTAATTCATGGTAGATCTGTCTTTCGCTATAATAATTTACCTTTATAAAGGGCAGTTTATTAACGTCCAAGCCATTTCTCTCCATTTCTGGAACCGTAACAGAATTGAAACTGTAAGTTAGTTCCTGATGCACCCGCTGTTCAAACACGTTCTGTACGATGAACAGCGCAACAAAGGAAATGAGAAATGCCATGACCGGAGCAAGCACCCAAGCCATGGAGATCTTGCCCAGGACATTGTAGCGGATGTTTTTTCCGCCTTTGACGATACCGATCCCGACCACGGCTCCGACGATCACCTGCGAGGAGGACACCGGCACTAATGGAATGGTGGGCAAGCCCAATTTCAGCAGCAAGTGATACAAGCCTTGCGAGGCAAAGAGAAAAAGCACGATCGCCTCCGCCATTACTGCGATCAATGCCGTGACCGGCGACAGGCGAAAGAGGTCTTTACCCACCGTTCGCATCACTTTATGCGAATAGGTATAGATCCCGACGGCGATCGAGATCGCACCAAGCAGATACAACTGGGATATCCCACTGAGCACGAAGCCCGATCCCAGCGATATATCCTTGAAGGGCGACACCGGAACGAAAACACCAACCACATTGGCGATATTATTGGCGCCCAAACTGTAAGCCGCAAAAGCACCGACCACGATCAACCCGTAACGGGTGTAAAGATCGAGTTTCAGCAAATGCAGTTTCGCTCGATCCAAAATCCTCCTTAACAAAAAGAACAAGGCTCCGGATATTACGCCGGACAGTACGAAAGCGATCACCCAACTGCCGGCTATGGTAATCAATGGCTTAAAATCGGTCAGACGACCGGCAAAGTAATTCCACCCGATAATAGCGCCCACAATGGTCTGCGAAGTGGAAACCGGTATCCTGATTTTGACCATGACTGTGATTACAACCGCAGCGGCAAGCGCTACCGTAAAAGCGCCGCCCAGAGCATCCACCGATCCCAGCCGTCCCAGTGTCCGTGATGGACCGCTTCCTTCCAGCACCGCACCCAGAGTGATAAAAATGGCGGCTATCAGCGCCGCCCGTTTGAACTTGAGCATCCGCGTTTCGACCGCAGCTCCAAAGATATTGCCGGTGTCATTGGCACCCAGCGACCAGCCCAGATACAATCCGCTCAACAGGTAGATAAATATCATCGTTTAACTTCCGAAGCAGAGTATTCCGACCTTCCGACCAAGCCGTCAGCGGAGCTGATCCGTTGCAAAAGCAACGCTTGTCCGTCAAAATAACCTATGCTCAATAAGGACATGGCAGATAAGCTCCGCTTATGCAACGGGATACACTGATCAATCATGGACAAGCTTCGCTTATGCAACTTACAACTGACGTTTGATGGTATAGATCGCCAGCCGGTCACAAACCGCCTGGGCATAATCCGAGATCTTTTCGATGTGGATGGCAAACCAGCGCAATTGGCTCTTCCGCGCCAGGTCGATCGGCAGGGCAAAGATCTGACGGCGCAGTTTCTCGCCCAGATGATCCGCCTCACGTTCAAAGAAAAACACCTTGTGCATATAGTTATTCACTGCCGGCAGATCGTTGAAGAACGACCGTACCGCACAGACCAGTTGCTCCACCGCCGAGACCGATGCCCGCGTCGTCTGCATCCATAGATCATCCAGCGACTGCTCGATCTCCGGCATCTCTATGGAGAATTGCAACAGCGAATCCTTGATATTGTCGATCACTTCATCCGTATTCTCCAAAATCGCCAGAACATCCCCCCGGTTCTCCGGGATCAGCGTCCGTTCATAAAGATAACGCTCAATGCTGATCCTCAGGTCATCCGCTTTCTGTTCCTTCTCGCGGATCTGGCTGAGGCGTTCCTCAAACTGGGCATTCCGCTCCAGCAGATAATCCTCCATCCCCAGTTGAAACAGCATCGCCGCATCGCTCACAATATCGAGGAACTGATCCAGTTGTGCCTCGATCTGTTTGGTGGTCTTGAGTAGTAGTGCCATAATCCACCTTCTTTTCATGTTTATGCGCCACATTGCCCTCACGGACAGGCAACAGCATAACTTTTTACAATAATCCCAAGCATCTGTTTTTGTCAAGTATGTCATGATCTCGCGATCATCTTCCGCATACCTCTTATAGGTGGACAAATCTGAAATCAATGGACAAAATGCCCCCGGAGCCCTTTGTTGATCAGGATAAAATTGGGGTAACTCCTGCTCAACTCTCTCAACTCTCTCAACCCTCTCATTCACCTCGTCATACTCTTCCTGATCCATCTGCGTTATCTGCGTTCTATTATGAATCTGCGTCGATCTGCGTGAACCCCAAAACACCCCTCACCGGATCAAGGTCACCTTTCGGGTATTGACCCGCCTGCCATCGACCATCAGATTGAGCAGATAGATCCCACTGGCGCATGCTCTGCCGTCTTCATCCCTGCCATCCCAATAGCTATGCTACTCTCCCGTCTTGTGTGGATCGAGGGCAATGCTCCTGACCCGCTGCCCCTTCAGGTTATAGATCTGGATGGCGGCATCATTGACCGGAACCTGTCCACCCGTCCCTGAAGCAGCCAGATCAACCTTGAGGTTGGTAAAGATACGGAAGGGATTGGGATAAGTGGACAGGTTGATGGTATAAGCTGGAGGCACGATCTCCGGATCCGGAATATCCCCCAGTTTCACGTAGTAGAAATCGGAAGTGTGACGGAAGCAACTTCATCCTGGCTCATGACCCTCTTTCCGGTTTGAGAGGACGGCTGGCGCAAGTTGATTCAGAAAGAACTGAAAAAGAGTATGTCATTCAGACAATAGACCGGCTATTTCGTGATGCCTGTATTTCCTGCTCTGCGATGTCATATCGGATAGCCACACAATTATTTATAACCTCACTGGGGAATAATCCTGAGGAATTGTCCAATATTGGCATCAGGTTGATCGGTCAACGAAAACTGGGTCT
>Ga0194125_10002894_pt1 | contig 28126 bp, 34 predicted proteins | sample TA2KigC250mmetaG_FD_148626 | JGI IMG/M metagenome (GOLD analysis project Ga0194125, IMG submission 148626) | Freshwater microbial communities from Lake Tanganyika, Tanzania - TA2015034 Kigoma Deep Cast 250m | ecosystem: Environmental > Aquatic > Freshwater > Lake | place: Tanzania: Lake... | reverse complement strand
GCGGCCAGCAGTTCCGCCTCGAGCTCAGCGGCGGTGGCATCGAATCGCAGGTGCGGGATCTGGAGGGCCAACGGCAGCACCAGCAGAGCGTTCCCCAGCGCCAGGTGATCGGCATCGGCGCCGGCGTCCGCTACACCCTCTACGACCCCGGCAGCGATCGCCTCGATTTCCTCGTCGCCGGCAGCAGGCCTCAGCAACGGGCGCGGGGGTTTGCGTGACACCGCAGCTGGGGGGAATGCTCGAGACCCTGCAGGTGGACCTGGCCGGGCGACAGTTGCGCCTGGTGCTGGAGCGCCGGGGGCCGGCGGCGGCCCCCCTTTGGCTGCTGCTGCCCGCCTTGAGCACGGTGTCGAGCCGGGGCGAATGGCAAGCGTTGGCCGAGGCGGTGGGCGATCAGCGCCAGCTGGTGAGCTTCGACTGGCCCGGTTTCGGCGACAGCGACCGCCCCGCGATGCCCTATGACGCCGCCGTGCTGCGTTCGGCGCTGCGGGCCGTGCTCTCCTATCTGCGCACCACCAACCGCCAGCGCATCACCGTGATCGCCGCCGGCCACAGCGCCTCGGTGGCCTTGGGATTGGCGGCGGAATGGTCTGGCCTGTGGCAGAAGCTGGTGCTGGTGGCCCCCACCTGGCGTGGCCCCCTGCCGACCATGATCGGCTGGCCCTCCCGGCGGTTCGGCTGGTTGCGGCAGCTTGTCGCGTCACCCTTCATCGGACCGGTTCTCTACCGGCTCAACACCAGCCGGATGGTGCTGCGCCTGATGCTGCGGCGTCATGTCTGGGTCGACCCCGCCCTGCTCACGCCGGCGCGGATCCGCGAACAGCAGCGGCTGGCCAGGCGCCCCGGGGCACGCTTTGCCAGTGTGGCGTTCGTGAGTGGTGGCCTTGACCCGGCCGACGGGCGCGCCTGGTGGTTGCAGCAGGCGCGCCTGCTCCAATGCCCGCTCCAGGTGGTGCTGGCCTCCGAGGCCCCACCACGATCCAGGACAGAGATGGAGGCTCTGGGCTTGGAGGCGGCCGATCAGCTCAGCGTGATTCCAGGGCGCCTCGGTCTCCACCAGGACTGTGGCGCCCTGCTGGCACGGCAGTTGCTGGAGGGCGAGGCGTCATCTGGCTGACCAGCAGCGCCAGCAGGAAGCCTGCAAATTGCACGATCACCACGCAGGGCCCGGAGGGCAGGTTGGTGAGGCCTGAACCCAGCAGTCCCAGCAGGGCGCAGCCTCCGCCGAGGCAGGCGGAGATCAGGGCATAGAGCGGGAAGTGGCGACTCACCAACCGCCCCCCGCAGGTCGGAATCACCACGAAGGCACTGATCAGCAGCACCCCCACCGCCTTGATCGACACCGCCACCACCACCGCCAGCAGCACGATGAAGGCCAGGCGGTGACGGCTGGCGCCCACCCCGAAGGCTCCGGCGAGATCGCTGTTGAGGGTGAGCAGCACCTGAGCCCGCAGGCTCAAGGCGAGATAGCCCAATGCAATCAGCAGCAGCAGGCCGATCACCACCAGATCGCTCCAGCTGATGCCGAGGATGTCGCCGAACAGCAGCTGCTGGATGCCGCCGCGGTAGGTCTCCACCAAGCTCAGGGCCACCACCGCGAAAGCGAGCGAGGTGGAATAGACGATGTTGAGCAGGGCGTCTGCCGGCAGGCCGCTGCGGGCCACCAGCTGGTTCACCAGCAGGGCGAACACCACCGCGAAAGGGATCAGCACCAGGGTGGGATTGACCCCCAGCAGGATTCCCAGGCTGATACCCAGCAGGGCGGAATGGCCCAGGGCATCACTGAAGAACGAGAGCTGGCGCAACACCGCGAAACTGCCCAGCAGCCCGCCCAGGGCACCGGTGAGCAGGCCACCGAGCAGGGCCCGCTGCATGAATGGCTCGGCCAGAACGGACCGGATGGCTGTCAGGTCCGTCATGGGCGCTGAGCGCCGGCGTGGTTGTGCTGATGCCGGTAGGGCACCACGTTGGGCCCGTAGAGCTCCAGCAAGCGGTCGGGGCTGAGGGCGTGATCAGGGCTGCCGCTGCAGCGCAGACGGCGGTTGAGGCAGAGCACCTGATCGCAGCTGCGCCGCACCATCTCCAGATCGTGGGACACCTGCAGCACGGTCCAGCCCTCCTGGCGGCGCAGCTCCAGCAGCAGCTGATGGAACTGCTCGGTCGACGGCACATCCAGGCCTGCCTGGGCCTCATCCAGCACCAGCAAACGCCGGGGACGCACCACACAGAACGCCAGCAGCACCCGCTTGAGCTGGCCACCGGAGAGTTCACTCAGGAGGCGATCGCCAAGATCGGCGCAGCCCGTGCGCTGCAGGGCCTGCTGGATCGCCTGACGGCGGCCGCGGCTGCCACCAGCCAGCCAGGCCAGGTTCAGGCCCGGCAGATCAAAGCCAAACCCAACAAACTCATTCACTGACAGGGGGAAACGGCCCTGCAAGGCCAGGGTCTGGGGCAGGTAGGCGATCTGGGAACGAACCGAGCGTGGAAGCTCTCCGGCAGGACCGAGTTCCTGGCCCAGGATCCGCACCGAACCGCCTGACCTGGGCAACAGCCCCAGCAAAGCCGCCACCAGGGTGCTCTTGCCTGCGCCGTTGGGCCCCACCAGGGCGGTGTCGGTCTCTGGGGCCAGGGAGAAGCTGACCCCATCAACCGCCAGCAGGCCGTCGCGCAGAACGCTCAGGTTCTGCACCTGCGCCACCGGAGGCGATCCCATCAGCTCTCAACCTCCAAAGGCCTGGATCAGATCGGCTGTGTTGCGCCGCATGATTTGGAGATAGGTTCCAGGGTCCTTGGAGGATTCCAAACTACCGGTCTCTAGTGGGTCAAACACACTGATCTTGACCCCAAGATCCTTCGCCAGGGCGTTGAACGAGCGCTGGCCTTCCTGCGGTTCGCTCAGCAGAGCCTTGAGCTGGCTGCTCTTCACCGCCACCGCCACTCGCTGCAGATCGGCTGGAGTGGGATTGATCTCAGGCACATCCACCAGGAACTCAGCCTTTAGGCCATAGCGATCAGCGAAGTATGGGGCGAAATCGTGGAAGGCGATGAAGGTTTTGCCGCTATAGGGCTTGAGCTTGCCTGCGATCTCGCTGTTCAGTTGCCGCAGCTGGGTGATGTACGCGGCTGCATTGCGCTTGTAACCCTCAGCGCAGCTGGGGTCAGCCTTGATCAGCCCGTCGCGGATGGTTTCCACCTGCTGCACGGCCCGCAGTGGATCCAGCCAGATGTGGGGGTTCACCGCCCCATGGGCATGTCCATGGACCTCGTCCTCTCCATGCTCATGGCCGTGTTCCGCTTCTTCTTCTGGCGAGTCGATGGTGGTGATGCCGCGGCTGGAATCAATCACAGCCAGCTTGCTGTTGCCAGCCGAGGCCACCAGCTTGTCCAGAAAGCCCTCCATCTCCAGCCCGTTTTTGACGAGCACGCGGGCCTGGCGCAGCGCCGCCAGATCTCCTGGCTTGGCCTGGAAGTCGTGGGGACCTGTGCTCGGCGGAATCAGGGCGGTGACCGTGGCGCAGTCGCCCGCCACGGCGCGGGTGAACAGAGTGATCGGCAGGAAGGTGGTGACCACCTTGAAGGCCTTGCCCGCCGTGGCGTCAGGGGGCTCCGGGCGGGGGGCGCCGCAGGCGGCCAGAGCCAGAGCCAGGGAGAAGGCGCCTAAACGGGCCATCAAGGGGGTCACGGGCTTCATCGGTAAAGGGCGATTGAGCAACCGGGACGCGGCACAGCGGCCGAGGCTCTGGCGCCGGACAGATCGAGAACCATTCTCATTCTAGAGGGGCTGCCGAGCCTGAAGCAGCACGTCTCGCCAGGGGATGCCGCGCGCGGCCAGGCTGTCCTGCAGGGCATCCAGCAGCGCGAGGGTCTGCTCCACATCGTGCCTGTCTGGCGCCTGCAACCATTGCTGGGCCAGGGATTCAAAGGCCTGCTGCAATCTCGCCACCGGCTCCAGTGCCGATTCAGCCTGCTGATCCCTAACGCGAAGACGAGCGCGATCGCTGAGGGCATCCGCAGGCGGAGGCAGGGCGGCCGGTCCGCCGTCTGTCGGGCTTTCACCCTGCTCGTAAAAACAGCCACGTGCTCCGGTATGGCAGGCCACATCACCGACCTGCTGCACGCTGAGTAGCAGGCAATCGGCATCACAGTCGTAGCGAAACCCCCGCAACAGCTGAAGGTGGCCGCTGGTGGCGCCTTTGTGCCAGAGCTGCTGGCGCGAGCGGCTCCAGTAGTGCACCTGTCCGCTGTCGAAGGTGGCCAGCAGCGATTGGCGGTTCATCCAGGCCAGCATCAACACTGCGCCATCGAGCCAGTCCTGTGCGATAGCAGGGATCAGCCCGTCGGCGTTGAAGCGCAGCTGATCAATACAACCACGTGGCCATGGGGTCGCACTGCTCATGGTCGCTTGTCCTCCGGCGAGTTGAGGGGCCACATCACCCAGGCCCCTTCCTCTCCGCCAGCAGCCAGGGCCTGGCGGTCGTGGCGCCAGGCCAGGCTGGTGAACGACTGGCCATCCAACTCCAGGACCTGAATCAGTGATCCAGCTTCGCTCCACAGCGCCGCTGTGCCATCCCGCGATGCCGTGACGATCGCCGCCTCTGCAGGGCCACAGGCCAGTGCCGTGATCCGATCGAGATGACAGGGCAACAGCACGGCATCCCAGGCCTCAAGATCATCCCCCTTCCCTGACCACAGCACGGCAGCCTCCGCAGCTGCCACCAGCAGCCCCCGCTGCCCGCTGGGCAAAGAGGCCACGGCAAGGGCGTGAATCTTGCCTGGCAGGTCACCGACGCCGAGTACGGGCTCCTGCAGATCCCGCCAGAGCACCAGGCGCCTGTCGATCAAGCCCGCCGCGAGCCAAGGGGGATCGCCTCCCCACGCCAGCTGCAACACGGCCGAATCTGTAACCAGCTGCAGGGGTTCAGCAGTATGGGGCGAGTCCAAGGGAACGCTCCAGACGAAAACCCCCTGGCCCGTGGCCGCTGCCAGCTGCGCTCCGGATGGACTCCAGCTCAGGGCCATCACGGAGGATCCCGAGGTGCGCAGCGGCGGCAACCAGACCTGATCGCGGCCGTGCCAGATCCAGATCTCCGACCCTCGTGCTGCTGCCAGCAGCACCCCATCCGGTTGCCAGGCCAGTTGATCAATCCAGCCTGCGAGCGCCGGCACCATCCGTTGCTCTGGTACGTCGTCTGCCAGACACCAGAGCGACAGCATGCCAGCCTCCCCAGCAGCGGCTAACCAGCGGCCGCAGCTGGAGAACCCCAGGGCATCAAAGCCCTGTCCACCAGCAGCGTGGGCTTGCTGCAGGGGCCAATCCACGCCGGCTTCAAAATCCACCAGGATCAGATCACCAGCGGCGCTGGCCACCGCCAGCTGGTGTGCCTGCGGAGCCCAGGCCATTCCGGTGATGCAGCCCTTCACCCGGCCGCGCAGCTGCTGCGTGATGGGCCCTTGCGCTGGCGGTGGCCCCGAGCGGCTGAGCTCAGCCATCCGTGCCGCTCCTCTCCAGCAACTGATTGAGCCGTAACCGGCGCTCGCAGCGTGGATCGGGAGCCAGCTCGCCCACCAGTTCCTGCGCCAATTGCTCCACAGCCTCGGGCCAAGCAACTTCGCCGGTGCGCTCCAGGAGAAGCTCCACTGAGAGCAGCAAGGCCTGCAATGCTTCCAGATCGTTGATGGCCTGCCACCGGTTTACCGGTCGTTGTTGCAGGCTGGGTGGCTCGCTAGTCAGGGTTTGTACGACAGCCGTCGTGAGGCTGCGCAGGGCCTGCACACAGACCCAGAGCTGACGCTGCTGCCCCCGCAGGGTGGCGTGCTGGCGGAGCAGATCGTCGTGGAGACGGTCGAAACGGGCCTGCTCTTCTGCCGAGGGCTGCTGATCCCCGGGCTCCTGCCCTGACCAATCCTGGGCGTCGGCGCTCATGGGCGCCGACGAGCAACAGGAGGCCGGGAGGCCGGCAAGGGGTGGCAGCGACAGCGCTTCCTCATCAATGAGTGAGAATCGTTCTCATAGGATATGGCCACGCCTTCGCTGGCCTCGTGATGCCACGGACGATCCCCACACCCCACGGCGAGGCGCGCCTGGATGCCTCCGCAAAGGCCTCCGTCTTCACCGTGGCCTTGCAGGGCTCCGATCTCGGTGGCAGGCGCCGCACCGAACGGCAACTGCTCTCGGTGGCCATCGGGCAAGGCAGTCTTCCAATCTGGCTGGAGGCGGAGCTGGCAATGCTTCCGGTGGGCAGCGTGCGGCGCTGGCGTGTGGGGCCTCGCCAGCGGCCTCCCTCGTTGCTGAACCACCCTCTTCTACCCAACAACGGATTGATCTGGCTCGAGCTCGAACTGCTCGACGCGCGCTTGCCGCCCCTGCAAAGCGACGGACCGACCGGCTGCGCTCTGATCAGTCAAGGCGAGGTGCGGGAGTTGTTTGAACGCTGGAACAGAGCACTGCAGAGCCGAGATCCGGAGCAGGTGGCGCAGTTGTATAGCCGCGATGCGGTGCTCCTGCCCACGCTCTCCGATCAGCCCCGCACAGACCACGACAGCATCGTGGATTACTTCAGCCACTTTCTGGATAAACGACCCCAGGGCCAGGTGAGCCAACGGGAAATCCTGATCGGCTGCAACATGCTCCAGGATGCAGGCCTTTACACCTTCCGCTTTGCTGATGGCTCCAGCGCGGAAGCGCGCTACAGCTTCATCTACATCTTTGAGGGTGGTGAGTGGAAGATCTCCCACCATCACTCTTCACTTCAACCTGAATCGACCGCTTGAGTCACGACAGAGATCCTGACCATGTCCCCGACTTCCTTGTTGCGCCGTCTGTTGCTGCTTCTGATCCGTGGCTATCAGATGCTGATCAGCCCGCTCTTGGGGCCAAACTGCCGCTTCACGCCCAGCTGCTCCCAGTACGCCATTGAGGCCCTGGAGATCCATGGAACTTGGCGCGGCAGCTGGCTGGCGCTATGCCGGCTGGGTCGCTGTCACCCGTTCCATCCCGGTGGCTACGACCCGGTTCCACCTGTTGCTGATCAGCCGAAACCGCTGCCGGCAGATGCCCGTTGACGATCTCGTGCAGGCACGGATACCGGCCACAGCCACCAGCGCCCCTTGGCATCTCCGGCCGCAAGGTGCCGGCCATCCGCTCGCCAGGCCAGGGCGTTGAAGCCGCTGCCCTGGCCCTCGAGCGGCTGCAGCATTCGTCCTTGGCTATCCCAGAGCGCCACGCTGCCGTCGCTGGAGGCACTGGCCAGCAGGGTGCTGCCGGGCGCAAAGGCCAGCGCGCTGACGCGTTTTTCATGCCAAAGCAAGGGTTGGGGTTGCCAGGCCTTGGACCCTTGCTTCACCTGCTTCCAGAGGATCACGGCCTCTGCGGCAGCACTGGCCAGCAGCGGTGCCAGGCGGCCGGGCTGCTCACTCCAGGCCAGCTGGCGCACCTTGGCTGGGAAACCGCTGAACTGCCAGGGCTGGCCTTCACAACCCGGCGGCCACACCAGCAGGGAGCGATCCAGCATCCCGCAGGCCAAATGGTGCCCAGGGCCGGAGAAGGCCAGGGCCAGCCCGGCAGAGGCGATCGGGTGGCGCAGCGGCGGACCGGCCGGCGTGCTCAGGCATGGTTGCCACAACACCAGTTCACCGTGGCAGCTGGCAGCCAGCTGCACCCCATCGGTGCTCCAGGCCAGGGCCTGAATGGTGCCGGGCAGCTGCAGCGGTGGCTCACGCCACTGGCGGCTGGCCCCATCCCAGAGCCGCAGCTCACGCCCGGCCGCCACAGCCAGCAGCAGGCCGCCCGGCTGCCAGGCCGCCGCATCAATCCAAGAGCCGCCCAATGGGATGGGATCCATGGCCAGGGGCCGCACTCCGGTGCCGCCAAGCTCCCAGAGCAGCAGCTCGCCGTCCTGGCCGGCGGCCATCAGGAACTGACCATCGCTGCTGAAGCCCACCACATCGAGGCTGCTGTCGCGGTCGCCGCGCAGGAGTTCCTCACAGCCGGCGCGAAAATCGAGCAGTAGTAGTTCACCACCGGCGCTGGCGATCGCCAGAAACTCGCCGTCGGCCGTCCAGGCCAGGGCCGAGATCGGCTGCTGCAGATCACCGCAAAGCCGTTGGCTTACCAGCGGGGCCGTGGGGGCCACCGGCGGCTCAGGCCACGCAGGCCAGGAAGCTGGCTCGCAGGGCCTCGGCATCGAGATCACGGCCGATGATCACGAATTCGGTGCGGCGCGGCTCTGCGGGCTTCCAGGGGCGATCGAAATCGCCATCCAGCAGCATGTGCACCGACTGGAACACGTAGCGACGCGCCTCTCCCTGCAGCTGGATGATGCCCTTCATCCGGAACAGATCCGTGCCGCGCTCGGCCACCAGATCCGACAGCCAGCGCCCCAACTTGTCGAGGTCCATGGGCCGCTCCTCCACCAGGGCCACCGAGCCCACGGCATCGTCGTGTTCGTGGGCATGCTCATCCACTAGGAAACTGGGATCCAGGCTCAGGGCCCGCTCCAGCTCGAAAGCTTCCACCCCCAGCAGCTCCTGCATCGGTACATCGGCGTTCTCGCTCGTGATCAGGCGGGCCACGGGGTTGATGGCGCGCACCCGCCGCTCGATCGCCGCTCGATCGGCGTCGCTCACGAGATCACGTTTGTTGAGCACCAGCACATCGGCAAAGGCCAGTTGCTCCTGCACCTCTTCTGTGTCCCAGTGCTGCTCCACGTGCTTGAGATCCACCAGGGTGACCACGGCATCGAGGCGCAGCTCATCGCGCAGGTCTTCATCGACAAAGAACGTCTGGATCACCGGCGCCGGATCGGCCAGGCCGGTGGTTTCAATCACCAGGTGATCGAAGCGATCACGCCGCTTCATCAGGTTGCCGATGATGCGGATGAGATCGCCGCGCACGGTGCAGCAGATGCAGCCGTTGTTCATCTCGAAGATCTCCTCATCGGCATCCACCACCAACTGGTTGTCGATGCCCACCTCCCCGAATTCATTCACGATCACCGCCACCTTGAGGCCGTGCTCGTGAGTGAGGATCCGGTTGAGCAGGGTGGTCTTGCCGGCGCCGAGGTAACCGGTGAGCACGGTCACCGGCAGGCGCTCGGCGGCGGGAACAGGGCTGGAGAAGGCCATGGCCAGGGAGGGGCCGGAGCCCCGTATGCTGCGAATGATTTTCGTTGTAGCAGGTTGCGCACCGAGGGGTCTGTCTATGGATCAGCCCGCCCATCCCCCCGACCCAGACGCCCTGCCCCTTGGGCCGCGCCAGCGGGCTTTGTTGGCCGCGCTGCGGGAGGCGAATGCCGAGCTCAGCTGCCAGGCGCTGCATGAACGCCTCAGTCAGAGTTCGCAGCGGCATGGGCTGGCCACCGTGTATCGGCACCTGCGGCTGCTGCAGCGTTCAGGCCTGGTGCGCTGCCGCAAGTTGCCCAACGGGGAGAGCGTCTATGCCCTGCTGGAGCGTGATGACCATCACCTGATCTGTGTGAGCTGCGGTCGCAGCGAACCCCTGCCGATCTGCCCGGTGGGAACGGGTGGACTCGGGCTGACCCAGGTGCTGCTGCAGGGGTTCAAACCCCTGTTCCACACCTTCGAGATCCACGGCCTCTGCCGTTCTTGCCAGCAGCGTGAACCCCTGGCCCATGGCTGATCTAGTCATGGTCGGGGCCGGGCCCCAGGCTCTCACCCTCAGTTGTCTGTTGCTGCAGAAACGGTCGCGGCTGCAGCGCCGCCTGCGGATCGTGGACCCCAGCGGCCGCTGGCTGAGCCGCTGGCAGCGACAGATGAAGCGCTACGAGATTCCCTGGTTGCGGTCGCCCTCGCCCCATCACCTCTGACAGACAGCGCGAATCCCAGCTCACGTCGAGCGTTACGGAGCTGCGGGAGAGGTCTTCAAAGCGGCGTGTCAACTGGACTTTGCCCTGTTTTTCGCGAATCCCCCAGCCAAATCCGTGCTCTTGCTTCAGGGACGCTCTGAGAGTCGTGACCCATGGCCGTTGCTGTGGCATCCACTCGGTCGGTCAACCCATCCATTTCTGCGCCCTGGGCGCAGAAATGGGCGCAGAATTGCCATTTTTAGCTGTGGTCCTCCTTGGATTGCTGTGGTGTTTTCCTTGGAAACCCATGAAGTAACAAGGGTTTGTTAGCGCCCCCTCCGTGATTCGAACACGGGACCGGCTGCTTAGAAGGCAGCTGCTCTATCCAGCTGAGCTAAGGGAGCTGGCAGGGGCCATTGTGACAGCGCAGCCCTGGGCCCTGCCCCCAGGGGACGCTTCTATGGTGGTGTGCTGCGCACCGTTGCCTGATGGCCGCTCCCCGGCTCACCGATAGCCAGAAGCAGGAGCTGGTGGCCCGCTATCGCCAGGGGGAGACCGCCCAGGCCCTGGCGGAGGCCTATGGCTGCAGCCCCAACACCGTGAGCCGTGTGGTGAAGGCGGCCCTCAGCCCCGATGAGCTGGCGGCGAGCCGCAAGCAGGGCCGATCCATCAAGGCCGAACCCGTTCCGGCGCCGGCGTCGAGCGCGATGGCTGCGGCTGAGGCCCCAGAACCCGAGGCCCCAGAGGCACCCGACGATGACGATGCCGGCGTGCTCGCCATCGACGACGCCGACGACTTCGGCGACGACGGCCTCGACGATGACGATGCCGATCTGGAGGCGGATCTGGCCGATCCCGCCCCGGCCCTGAGCCTGGCCCAGGGGGAGAAGCTCCAGACCAAGCCCCTGCTGCCCGGCCTGCTGCCCAGCAGCGTCTACATGCTGGTGGACAAGACCGTGGAGCTCCAGGCCAAGCCCCTGCGGGAGTTCCCCGAGCTGGGCGGTCTGCCCGACGAGGAGCAGGAGCTACAGGCCCTGATGCTGTTCACCAATCCCCGCCAGGCCAAGCGCCAGTGCGGCCGTAACCAGCGGGTGATCAAGGTGCCCGATGGCGAGGTGCTGCAGCGCCGCTCCTCCTATCTGGTGGCCCAGGGCATCACCCGGCTGGTGATCGAGGGTGGTGCCCTCTATTCGTTGCCCGGCGCCTGATCGGCCCGCGGCAGCAGCAGGGCGGTGGCGGTGCCGCCGCTGATCACGCCGATCACCAGGGCAATGCCCACCAGGAAGCCCGTGGGCAGCTCCGCCGTGCGGCCAAAGCCCAGGTTGAGGCTGGCGCGCTTGTCGAGGTTCTGAGCCCCGAGGCAGAGCAGCAGCAGCAGCAGCGCCCCGCCCCCCAGGCTGGCCACCAGCAGGCGCAGGCGCAGCAGCATCAGGTGTCTTGCTCCTGGTGATGGAGCAGAGCGTAGAGCTCCCGTTTGGCCAGGCCCGTTTGCTGCGCCAGCTGGCGGGCCGCCTCATTGCGGCTGAGGCCCTGCTCCACCAGCGCCTCCAGCTCCTGGCGCAGTTCGGCATCGCTGCGCTCCGCCACGGCAAGGGCGGTCGCGCCCCCCAGCACCAGGGTGAATTCCCCCTGGGGCGGGTGGGCCTGGAAATGGGCCAGGGCCGCCGACAGGCATGGGCCCACCTGTTGCTCGTGGCGTTTGGTGAGTTCGCGGGTCACCGCCACGGGGCGATCGCCCAGTTCCGCCAGCAGATCCTCCAGCAGGGCCAGCAGCCGGTGGGGCGCCTCAAACAACACCAACGTGCGCTCCTCCGCTGCCAGGGCGTGGATGCACTGGCGGCGATGGTTGGGTTTCGGCGGCAGGAACCCCTCAAAGCAGAAGCGTCCCGCCGGCAGCCCACTGCTCACCAGGGCGGTGGTCACGGCGCAGGGGCCCGGCACGCAGATCACCGTGCGATTGGCGGCCCGCGCCGCCGCCACCAGGGCTTCCCCCGGGTCGGAGATGCCGGGCAGACCGGCGTCCGAGATCACAGCGATCGCCTCGCCGGCCTCCAGGGCCGCCAGCAGCTCGGGGATCCGGCTGGCCTGGTTGTGCTCATGGAAGCTCACCAGACGCGGCCCCCCTTCGCTGCCGCGCAGCCCCAGTTGATGCAGCAGCAGTCCGCTGTGGCGCGTGTCCTCGCACGCAATGCGATCGACGCCCGCCAGCACCTGCCGGGCCCGCGGCGAGAGGTCGCCCCGGTTGCCGATGGGGGTGCCCACCAGGTAGAGCACGCCAGCGGCCGGTTCGGCGCCCTGCATCACAATGCCCCTTTGCCAGCTCCATGATGCCCGCCGCCAGCCTTCCCACCGGTGTGGCGCTGGAGCCCCTGCTGGCGGAGCTGCGGCGGTTGAGCTGGGGTGCCGCCGATATCCTGCTGGCCTATGGCCGCGGCGAGCAGCCGCCCTATGGCTTTCCGCCCGCCCTGAGCGTCGACCACGGCGGCGAGGGGCCAGTGAGTGCCGCCGATCTGGCGGTAAACCAGTGGCTGCTGGAGGGCCTGGCCCAGGCGTTTCCGGAGGCGGGCTGGACGCTGCTCAGTGAGGAGACCGCCAAGCAGCAGCTCACCCCGGGGCAGCCCCTGGATGCGGAATGGCTGTGGATCCTCGACCCCCTGGATGGCACCAAGGATTTCCTGCAGGGCACCGGCGAGTACGCCGTGCATCTGGCGTTGGTGCATCGCGGCGAGCCGGTGCTGGGGGTGGTGCTGCTGCCGGTGCCGGAGGAGCTGTGGATCGGTCTGGTGGGCGTTGGCGATAGCCCCGGCCGGGCCTGGTGCGAAGACCGCACCGGCGTCCAGCGCCCTCCGCGGCTCAGCCCCCGCCGTGCCCTTGAGGAGCTGGTGCTGGTGGCCAGCCGCAACCACCGGGATCAGCGTCTCGAGCAGTTGCTGGAGGAGCTGGCCCTAGGCGACACCAAGGCCATCGGCAGCGTGGGCGGCAAGGTGGCCACGATCCTGCGGGGCGAGACCGACCTCTACATCTCGCTCTCCGGCTCCAGCGCCCCCAAGGACTGGGACATGGCCGCCCCCGAGGCGGTGCTGCGTGCCGCCGGCGGCTGTTTCAGCCACGCCGATGGCCGCCCGCTCACCTACAACGACGGCGATGTGCGCCAGGCCGGCTGCCTGATCGCCAGCCATGGCCCCAGCCACCGGCCGCTGTGCGAGCGGGCCGCCGCCGCCATGGCCGTGATTGATCCTGGCTTTGCGGTTTGAGTCAGCGGGGCATCGTGCCGCCATTGAGGAGCGGAACCCCCAGCCTCTCTGCTGCGGTGCACAGGGCCCTGTCGTGGCTGGCCAGCGGTAGTCCACTGCGCATCGCTAATTCCAGGTAGGCCGCGTCATAGCTCGTGAGCTGGCATTGCTCCGCCAGGTTGATCACGTCATGCCAGATCACGGCGGGGGTGGCGGGGTCCACCGCGAAACCCTGCGCTTCGAACAGTTGCAGGGCCTCCACCCGATCGGCATGGCTGAGCCGCCCGCGCCGCTCAGCCATCAGCAACACATTGGCCACCTCCCAGAAGAACAGGGCGGGCACCAGCGCCTGACCGGCTTCAAGCAGCTCGAGCACCCGCTCGCTTTGCTCATCGGCTTCGTCTTCAAAGCAGAGCGCGCAGGCGGCGGAGCAGTCCAGCACCAGAGAGGGCGTCACCGTTGGCGGCCCTCATCGCGCAGGGCCTGGATGCTCAGCCCTTGCAGCCGTTTGCCGCGGCGGATCTGGCGCAAGCGGTCGAGCGCTGCCCGGCGTTCCTCGGATCGGTTGGGCTCCGGTGGCAGGAGCCTTGCCACCGCAAGCCCGTGCCGTGTGATCAGGACCTCTTCACCGCCGGCCACCTCCTCCAGCAAGCGGGAGAGGTGGGTCTTGGCTTCAAAGGCGCCCACCGTTTTCATCGGAGCAAATCAACCAGATGCCAACCAGTTTAAATCGGCTCTTTGGGTTGGCCAGCAAAAAGCCGGCCCCTGGGGGCCGGCTGAGGGGGGTGAGCTGCAGGCTCCGGATCAGGCGGTGGTGCTGGCCGCCGCGGGATCTTCCGCCTGGGGCACGCCCCGCAGGGTGAGGTTGATGCGGCCGCGGTTATCGATTTCGCGCACACGCACGGTCACCTGGTCGCCGACGCGCACCACGTCTTCCACCTTCTCTACCCGCGCTTCGCTCAGCTGGGAGATGTGGATCATGCCCTCCTTGCCGGGGAGGATCTCCACGAAGGCGCCGATGGGGATCACGCGGGTGACCGCACCGCTGAACACCTCGCCCTCCGACACGCGGCGGGTGAGGCCCTCAATGATGCGCTGGGCCTCCTCGGCGGCGGCACCGTCGTGGCTGGCGATCGTCACGATGCCGCCGTCCTCGATGTCGATCTTGGTGTTGGTGCGCTCGGTGATGCCCTTGATCGTGCGGCCGCCGGGGCCGATCACGGTGCCGATCAGCTCGGGGTCGATCCGGAAGCTGAGCAGCCGCGGCGCGTGGGGGCTCATCGTGTCGCGCGGCTTGTCGATCGCCTCGAGCATCTTCTCGAGGATGTGCAGCCGCGCCGGGCGGGCCTGGTTGATGGCCTCGGCCACGGTTTTCACCTCCAGGCCGGTGATCTTCATGTCCATCTGCAGGGCGGTGATGCCCTTCTCGGTGCCGGCCACCTTGAAGTCCATGTCACCGAGGAAGTCCTCGATGCCCTGGATGTCGGTGAGGATGCGCACCTCGCTGCCCTCCTTGATCAGGCCCATGGCGGCGCCGCTCACGGGGGCCTTCAGGGGCACGCCGGCATCCATCAGGGCCAGGGTGCTGCCGCACACCGAACCCATGGAGGTGGAGCCGTTGGAGCTGAGGCACTCCGACACCACCCGCAGCACGTAGGGGAAGCTCTCCTTGCTGGGCAGCACGGGCACCAGGGCACGCTCCGCCAGGGCGCCATGGCCGATTTCGCGACGGCCGGGGCTGCGCATCGGCTTGGTCTCGCCGGTGGAGTACGGCGGGAAGTTGTAGTGGTGCAGGTAGGTCTTCTCGGTGGACGGGTTGAGGTCGTCCATCTCCTGGGCGTCGCTCGGGGTGCCGAGGGTGGCGCAGGAGAGCACCTGGGTCAGGCCGCGCTGGAACAGGCCGGAGCCGTGCACGCGCTTGGGCAGCACGCCGGCGGCGGCGCTGATCGGACGCACCTGATCAAGGCTGCGGCCGTCAACGCGCTTGCCCTCTTTGATGATCTGCTCGCGCATCAGCTGTTTGGTGAGCGCCTTGTAGCTGTTGCCCAGGGCCTTGCCGTTGCTGCTCACCGCCACCTTCACGCCGTCCTCATCCTTGAGGCCGCCGATCTTCTCGGCCACCTGGGCCTTGATGGCATCGAGTTTCTCGTCGCGCTCGGTTTTGGTTTGGCTGAACTGCTTGAGCACCTCACCGATGGGCTTGGCGCATTCCTTCTCCAGGAATTTGGGCAGGGTGTCATCCTCGACCAGCTTCTCGGGGATCACCTGCTCGATGCCCAGCTCCTTGAGCAGGGCCTGCTGGGCCTTGATCAGTTCGCACACCGCTTCGTAGCCGAAGTCGATGGCTTCGATCACATCCTGTTCGGGCAGCTGGTTGGCGCCCGCCTCCACCATGATCACGCCCTCGGGGGTGCCGGCCACCACCAGATCGAGGTCGGAACGTTCGATTTCGCGGTAGCTGGGGTTGAGCACGAAGTCGTCGCCCAGCAGCCCCACCCGCACGGCCGCCATCGGCCCATGGAAGGGGATCTTGGCCAGCAGGGTGGCCAGGGAGGCGCCGGTCACCGCGAGCACATCGGGTGGCACGCGCTCATCCAGCGACATGCAGGTGGCCACGATCTGCAGGTCGTCCCGCAGCCAGCCGGGGAACAGCGGCCGCATGGGGCGGTCGATCAGGCGGGCGATCAGGGTGGCCCGCTCGGGGGGGCGGCTCTCCCGCCGCATGAAGCTGCCGGGGATGCGACCGGCGGCATAGAGCCGCTCTTCGTAGTCGCAGATCAGGGGCAGGAAATCGATGCCTTCACGGCCACCGGAGCGGGTGGCGGTGACCAGAACGGCGGTATCTCCGCATTCGACCATCACGGAGCCGCCCGCCTGGGGGGCGAACCGACCGGTGGTCAGCCGGATCTCCCGACCATCAAAGGAGACCGACTGAATGTGACCTTGCACGTGGGCTTATGTCTTTTTGTTGTCAAGAGCCATCCTCGCATCCGGCCATCTGCGGTGGGCGCAATGGTCTCAATCTTTTTGGATTGAGCGGGCCCCAACCGGCGATTGGGGTGCCTCCAGACACAACAAAGGGCGCCTGGGGGCGCCCTGTTGATGTTGGCTTACTGGGGCCTGGGGCTCACCAGGACGACTTGACCACGCCGGGCAGTTCGCCTTTGTGGGCGCGCTCACGCAGCTGGTTGCGGCACAGGCCGAAATCGCGGTACACGCCACGGGGCTTGCCGGTGGCCCAGCAGCGGTTGCGCAGGCGCACCTTGGCGCTATTGCGGGGCAGGCCCTGGATCTTGCGATGGATCTCCAGGCGCTCCATCGGATCGGCAGCGGCATCGAAAGCGGCCATCAGAGCTGCGCGCTTGGCGGCGTAGCGCTCCACCAGCTTCTGGCGCTTCACGTCGCGCGCAATCATCGACTTCTTCGCCATGCGGCCTGAACTCGTTCAGCAGTGATCGATCAGCCTACCGCGTCGGGGTGCCTGGCTTGGGCCATCAGCGGCCCAGCAGCTGCTGCACCGCCGCCAGTTGACTGGTGTCCTTCACGATCAGCACCACGCTCAGGCCCACCAGGAACACAAAGCCCGATTGCATGAACGCCAGCTGGAAGCGCTCGGGCAGTGGCTTGCCCCGCAGCCCCTCCAGCAGCAGCAGTACGAACTGGCCGCCATCCAGCAGGGGCAGGGGCAGGGCGTTGAGCACCGCCAGGTTGATCGAAATCAGGGCGGTGTAGAGGAACAGGCTGCTGCCCCCCTGCTTGGCCAGGGAGGCGCCCATCTCCACGATCTTCACGGGCCCGGACACCTGGCCGGCGGTTTCCCCGAAATGGGTGGCCAGGGTGACGAAGCCCTCCACGGTGCGGCGCGTGAGGCTGCCGAAGTCACCATTGGCCTGGCGCAGGATCTCGCCGGGGCCATGGGGCCGCCGGAAGCGTTCACTGCCGCTGGGCTGTAACTGGGCGCCGATGCGGCCGATGCCCCCGACGTCGGCGGGGGTGAGATTGAGATTGATGCGCTGGCCGTCCCGCAGGGCCTGCAGTTGCAGGGCCTGGCGCGGGGCCCCCTTCACCTGCTCCACCAGGGCTGCCACGGCGCTCTGGCCGCCGCCGAGGTCGCGGCCATCCACCGCCAGGATGCGATCGCCGCCGCGCAGGCCGGCACTAGCGGCCGCCTGGCCGTTCTGCACCCCCGCCACCAGCACCCCCGGCGTGGCGCTGAAGCCAGCGGGGATCCCCATCACCAGCCCCTGGGCCACCAGCACGGTCCAGGCCAGCAGCAGGTTGGCGAGCACGCCGGCGGCGATCACCAGGGCCCGTTGGGGCAGGGGCCGGTTGCCCAGCAGGTCGGGGTCGTCGGCCGGGATGGGGCTGTCCTCGTCGTCATCGGGGAAGGCCACGAATCCCCCCAGGGGGATGGCCCGCAGGGCGAACTGCACGCCCCGCCGCTGCCGCTCCAGCAGCACCGGCCCGAACCCCACGGAGAAGCCGCTGACGCGGATGCCCTGCCAGGTGGCGGCGAAGAAGTGGCCGGCCTCGTGCACCACGATCAAGCCCGCCAGGATCGCCAGGGCGGTCAGCACCCCCATCCGATGTCGCCCGAAGTGCGTCCATTGTGGTCTCAGCCGCGGCCATAGCGTTGGCGGTGGAGTTGGTGGCAACGCCCGGCCGCATGACGCAACGCTGTGACGCCCTGCTGGTGGGGGCCGGGATCATGGGCGCCACCCTGGCCCAGCTGCTGCGCCAGCTCGACCCCGATCTGCAGGTGGTGGTGCTGGAGCGGCTGCCGGCCCTGGCGGCCGAAAGCAGCGCCGCCATGAACAACGCCGGCACGGGCCACGCCGCCAACTGCGAGCTCAATTACACGCCGGAGGCTGCCGATGGCTCGGTGCCGATTGACAAGGCCCTGGCCATCAATGCCGCCTTCGAGCTGAGTTTGCAGTTTTGGAGTGCCCTGGTGGAGGCCGGCGAGCTGCGGGATCCCGCCGGCTTCATCCGGCCGGTGCCGCACCTCAGCTTTGTCTGGGGCGAGGCGGCGGTGGCCTACCTGCAGCGCCGCCACCGGGCCCTGGCGGCCACGTCGCAATTCGCCGACATGGCTTGGAGCAGCGATCCGGAACAGCTGCGGGCCTGGATGCCCCTGGTACTGGAGGGGCGTCCCCTGGATCAGCCGATGGCCGCCACCCGGGTGGCCCGCGGCACCGATATCAACTTCGGTGCCCTCACCCGAGCTCTGCTGGCGGGTGTGGATGTGCGGCTCGGGCACCAGGTGCGCCAGCTGGAACGCCGTGGGGCCGGCTGGTGCGTGGAAGCCCGCACTGCCGCTGGCCAGGCCGTGACTTTTGAGGCGCCGTTTGTGTTTCTGGGGGCCGGCGGCGGCAGCCTGCCGCTGCTGCAGCGCTCCGGCATCCCCGAGGCGCGCCAGTTCGGGGCGTTCCCCGTGAGCGGCCAATGGTTGGTGTGCCGCAATCCGCAGGTGATCGCGGCCCATGACGCCAAGGTGTACGGCAAGGCGGCGGTGGGGGCGCCGCCGATGTCGGTGCCGCACCTCGACACCCGCTGGATTGATGGCCAACGGGCCCTGTTGTTTGGGCCCTACGCCGGCTTCAGCACCCGTTTCCTCAAGAGCGGATCGTTGCTGGATCTCGGCCGCTCCGTGAAGCCCTACAACCTGCTGCCCAGCCTGCAGGCGGGGGCCGAAAACTTCGATCTCGTGAGCTATCTGGTGGGCCAGGTGTTGCAGACCCCGGCCCAGCGGTTGCAGAGCCTGCGCCAGTTCCTGCCCCAGGCGCGCAGCGAGGATTGGCGGCTGGCGGTGGCCGGCCAGCGGGTGCAGATCATCAAGCAGGTGCAGGGGAGGGGATGCCTGCAGATGGGCACTGAGGTGGTGAGCAGCGCCGATGGTTCCCTGGCCGCCCTGCTGGGGGCCTCCCCCGGGGCTTCCACCGCCGTGGAGATCATGCTGGAGGTGTTGCGGCGCTGCTGGCCCGAGCGGCTGGCCAGCCCCGTTTGGGGGGAGCGGCTGCAGCGGCTGATCCCCGCCTGGGGGGCAGATCTGGCGGCCGATCCGGAGCGACTCGCCCGCTGGCGCCGCCGCAGCGATCAGACGCTGGGCTTGATGCGGTCGGAGCCGAAGTAGGGCGCCAGGGCCTGGGGCAGCCGCACCGACCCATCTCGCTGCTGGCCGGTTTCCAGCAGTGCCGCCATGGTGCGGCCCACCGCCAGACCGCTGCCATTGAGGGTGTGCAGCAGCTGGGTGCCCTTGCCCTCCTTGAAGCGGATGGCGGAGCGGCGGGCCTGGAAGTCGCCGCACACGGAGCAGCTGGAGATTTCCCGGTAGGCCCCCGCTCCAGGCAGCCACACCTCCAGGTCGTAGGTGCGGCTGGCGGAGAAGCCCATGTCGCCGGTGCAGAGCTCGATGGTGCGGTAGGGCAGCTCCAGGGCCTCCAGCACCGCTTCGGCATCGGCGGTGATCTGCCGGTGGGCCTCGGCGGAATGGTCGGGGTGGCAGAACCAGTAGAGCTCCACCTTGTTGAACTGGTGCAGACGGATCAGGCCGCGGGTGTCGCGCCCGTAGCTGCCCGCTTCCCGCCGGAAGCAGGGGGTGTACGCCACGTATTTGAGCGGCAGCTGCTCCGCGGGGATCACCTCATCGCGGTGCAGGGAGGTCACCGGCACTTCGGCGGTGGGGGTGAGCCAGAGGTCGTCCTCGGCGCAGCGGAAGCTCTCCTCGGCGAATTTGGGCAGCTGGCCTGAGCCGGTGAGGCTGGCGCTGTTCACGAGGATCGGCGGCAGCACCTCGCGGTAGCCCTTGCCGCCGTGCAGGTCGAGCATGAAGTTGATCAGGGCCCGCTCCAGCCGGGCCCCCTGCCCCAGCAGCGTCACGAAGCGGCTCTGGGCGATGCGCACGGAGCGTTCGGTTTCGAACAGCCCCAGCCGTTCGGCGATCTGCCAGTGCTCCTCGAGCTCTTCGTCGAGGCCGGCGGTGCGCGGGGTGCCCCAGCGCTTCACCTCCACGTTGTCGCGCTCATCGCGGCCATCGGGGGCCTCTGCGGCGGGCAGGTTGGGAAGGGTGAGCAGCTGCTCACGCAACTGGGCCTCGAGCCCCTTCTCCTGCTCCTCCAGGGCCGCCACCTGCTGCTTGATGCGGTTGCCCTCATCCCGCAGGGCCTGCACCTCGGGCCCATTGGGGGCGGCGCCGGCCTTGATCTTGAGGCCCACCTCCTTGCCGATGCGGTTGCCGTCCGCCTGCAGGTTGCTGCGCTGTTCCTCCAGGTCGCGCCCCTGGCGGGCCATCTGCTGCAGGGCCGAGAGGTCAACCTGGAGACCACGGCGGGCTAGCTGCTGGCTGATCAGGTCGGGGTTGTCGCGCAGCAGCCGCTGGTCGAGCACGGGCCCAGATGTCATCTGGGGCCGAGCCTAGGGGCCGGTGCTCAGAGCACCTGCACCACTTCACTCACTTCGGGGATGGCTTCCCGCAGCTTGCGTTCGATCCCCATCTTGAGGGTCATGGTGCTGCTGGGGCAGGAGCCGCAGGCCCCCTGCAGGCGCACCTTCACGATCGGGCCGTCGATCTCCACCACTTCCACGTTGCCGCCATCCGCCATCAGGTAGGGGCGCAGTTCATCGAGGGTGCGCTCCACGTTCTCAATGGTGAGGGCGCGGGGATCCGCGGTGGTGGTGTCGTCGCCCATGGCCGGTGCTCCAGTGATCCGTAGGGGCCAGCTTAGGAAGCTGGGGCTGGCGGCTCGGGGCGGGATCAGCCGTGGGCCCCACCCTGCGCACCGCCGTTGAGGTTCACGATCACCACACCGGCGGCGATTAGGGCCATGCCCACCAGTTGGCCCCCCGACGGGATCTGCCGGTAGGCCAGCACCCCCACCAGGGTGATCGCCACGATGCCGATGCCGCTCCACAGGGCGTAGGAGAGGCCCAGGGGGATGTGCTGCACCACCTTCGCCAGCAGCAGCATGGCCGTGCCGTAGGCGGCGAGCACCACCAGGGTGGGCAGGGGGCGGCTCATGCCGGCGGACAGCTTCAGGCAGGAGGTGCCCACCACCTCCGCGGCGATGGCCAGCAACAACAGCAACCAGGGGTGGCTCATGGCACGGGGCGTCCGGGGTGTCTCCCTAGGATCAACCCATTGAGATCCGATGTCCCGAGCCGGGAAGCCGCCAGCGCATGACCGACGTTCCCGCCTCACGGATCCGCAACTTCTGCATCATTGCCCACATCGACCACGGCAAATCGACCCTGGCCGACCGCTTGCTGCAGGAAACGGGCACCGTGGCGGCCCGGGACATGCAGGAGCAGTTCCTCGACAACATGGAACTGGAGCGTGAGCGGGGGATCACGATCAAGCTCCAGGCCGCCCGCATGGAATACACGGCGGCCGATGGGGAGACCTACATCCTCAACCTGATCGACACCCCTGGGCACGTCGACTTCTCCTATGAGGTGAGCCGTTCCCTGCAGGCCTGCGAAGGGGCGCTGCTGGTGGTGGACGCCAGCCAGGGGGTGGAGGCCCAGACCCTGGCCAATGTCTACCTGGCCATTGAGAACGATCTTGAGATCATTCCCGTTCTCAACAAGATCGATCTGCCGGGGGCCGATCCGGAGCGGATCAGCGAGGAGATCGAGGCGATCATCGGTCTCGACACCTCGAATGCCATTCGCTGCTCCGCCAAGACCGGCCTGGGGGTGCCCGACATCCTGCAGGCGGTGGTGGATCGGGTGCCGCCTCCGCCCGACCGGGTGGCGGAGCCCCTGCGGGCGTTGATCTTCGACTCCTATTACGACCCCTACCGCGGGGTGATCGTCTACTTCCGGGTGATCTCGGGCTCCATCAGCAAGCGCGACAAGGTGCTGCTGATGGCCAGCAAGAAAACCTATGAGCTTGATGAGGTGGGGGTGATGGCCCCCGACCAACGCCAGGTGGAGAGCCTCCATGCCGGCGAGGTGGGCTACCTGGCGGCCTCGATCAAGGCGGTGGCCGATGCCCGCGTGGGCGACACCATCACCCTGGTGAGCAATCCCGCCGCTGAGCCGCTCCCGGGCTACACCGAGGCCAAGCCGATGGTGTTCTGCGGCCTGTTCCCCACCGATGCCGACCAATACCCCGACCTGCGGGAGGCCCTCGACAAGCTGCAGCTCAGCGACGCCGCCCTCAAGTACGAGCCGGAAACCAGCAGCGCCATGGGCTTCGGCTTCCGTTGCGGCTTCCTGGGGCTGCTGCACATGGAGATCGTGCAGGAGCGGTTGGAGCGTGAGTACGACCTCGACCTGATCGTCACCGCACCCTCGGTGATCTACCAGGTGAACATGATCGACGGCGGCACCCTGATGGTGGACAACCCCGCCACACTTCCGGATCCGCAGAAGCGCGAATCGATCGAAGAGCCCTACGTGAAGCTCGAGATCTACACCCCTAACACCTACAACGGCACGCTGATGGAGCTCTGCCAGGAGCGGCGGGGTGAGTTCATCGACATGAAGTACATCACCACCGACCGGGTGACCCTCCACTACGAAATGCCGCTGGCGGAGGTGGTGACCGATTTCTTCGATCAGATGAAGAGCCGCACCAAGGGCTACGCCTCGATGGAGTACTCCCTGATCGGCTACCGCAAGAACGACCTGGTGCGTCTCGATGTGTTGATCAACGCCGAAAAGGCCGATCCACTCACCACGATCGTGCACCGCGACAAGGCCTACAACGTGGGCAAGGGGTTGGTGGAGAAGCTCAAGGAGCTGATCCCCCGCCAGCAGTTCAAGATCCCGATCCAGGCCGCCATCGGCAGCCGCGTGATTGCCTCCGAGAGCATCAGCGCTATGCGCAAGGACGTGCTCGCCAAGTGCTACGGCGGCGACATCTCCCGCAAGAAGAAGCTGCTGCAGAAGCAGGCCAAGGGCAAAAAACGCATGAAGGCGATGGGCAAGGTGGAGGTGCCGCAGGAGGCCTTCATGGCGGTGCTCAAGCTCAACCAATGAGGCGGCGCCTTGCGGTTCTGGCCCTGTTGCCAGCCCTATTGGGGGCTCCGGCTGGGCTGGCGGCGCCACAACCGATCCCGCCCCAGACCCTGCGCCTCGAGGACGGGGCCGAGCTGTGGACCATTCCCTACGCCGCCCTGGAGCAGTTCATCGCCGACGGCACCTTCGCCGACCAGCGGCTGCGGCAACTGGTGACCCGCTCCGGCTGGCCGGAGGATCAGTTGCGGGTGGCCCTGGCCAAGCCCTATGGCGTGGAGCTGGTGCCCCTGGCCCGGTTCCTGTATTCCCCCGCCGGTGTGGCGTTTCTGCAGCAGCAGACCCGCGCCTTCCGGCCGTTGAAATCTCAGCGCCGCGACCTGCGGGTGGAGGGCCTGCGGGCCGCCATCCTGCGCGATGCCCAGGGCGGCACCCTGTCGGTGATGGGCATCCTGCGGCAGCTGCCGACGGACTTCGTGGTGGAGCTTGGCGGCGTGGGGGTGGCCCGCTGTTCCTCCCTGCCCTGCACCAACCCGCAGCAGTGCCGTTCGGTGCTCAGCTGGTTGGTGTTCCTGCCGGCCTGCCTGCAGGCGGCGGCCATGAACGTGAACGGATCCGTGCCGCCGGCCACCCGCTGATTCACCAGCTGGGATCAACGCTCAGCTCGACGCGGAGCTCACCGCTGCGGCTGGCGGGCACCGTGGCGATGCAGGCCCGCACCGTCTGACCGTTCACATCGATCTCGCAGGCACCGCAACTGCCCCCCAGGCAGCCGGTGGGGATGCTGAAGCCCGCCGCTTGGGCCGCCTGCAGCCAATCGCTGCCGCTGGCGGCGGTGCTGCGGCAGCCGTTCGGCCAGTGGATCACAACCGTGCTCATGGCTCCCTCAGCAACGGCTCCAGGTTGACGTGCTGTTCAAAGGCATCGGCGAGCCGATCCAGCAGGGCCTCCCGCTGACGGCTGTGGTGTGGTTGCCGTTCGCTGAGGCTGGGCAACCCGCGCCGTTCCCGCAGCCGATTCAGCCAGCGGCGGCGCCAGGGGCCGCTCTCGAACACCCCGTGCAGATAGGTGCCGGCCACCAGCCCGCCCCGTTCACCGCTGGCCTGCACCCAGCCCAGCTCCCCATCGCCGCAGAGGGGTTGGCAGGGCTCCAGGGCCGTGGTCTGTCCCCGGTGCAGTTCAAAGCCCTCCAGCTCCACCGCTTGCCCGCTCGCCTCGGGCCATAGGGCTGCACTGCGGCGTTGGCGCAGCGCCTTGCCCAGGCCGAAGGCGGTGCGCAGCGGCAACAACCCCATCCCGGGCACAACGGCGCCGGCATCCCCCTCCAGTCCGTCGGGGTCGTGCAGTTCCCGGCCCAGCAGCTGCAGCCCCCCGCAGATGCCGAACACATGGCCGCCGCCGTGGGCATAACCCCGCAGGGCCTCCCCCAGGCCGCTGCGCTGCAGCGCCTCCAGATCCCGCAGGGTCTGTTTGCTGCCGGGCACCACCACCGCATCCGGTTGACCGAGCTCCTCCCCCGGCGCCAGCCAGCGCAGTTGCACGCTGGGTTCGGCCTCCAGGGGGTCGAGGTCGGAGAAGTTGCTCAGGGAGGGCAACCGCAGCACGGCGATCTCCAGCTCGGCGCCCCGCTTGCGGCCGCGGCGCTCCAGCAGATCGAGGGAGTCTTCCGGCGGGAACAGTTCATCCAGCCAGGGCATCACCCCCAGCACCGGAACGCCCGTGTGGGCCTCCAGCCAGCGGCGGCCCTCATCGAAGAGCTCGCGCCGGCCGCGAAAGCGGTTGATCAACAGCCCGCGGATCAGCGGCCGCTCCACCGGCCGCAGCAACGCCAGGGTGCCCACCAGCTGGGCGAACACACCGCCGCGCTCGATGTCCGCCACCAGGATGCAGCGGGCGCGGAGGTATTGCGCCAGCCGCAGGTTGGTGAGATCGCGCGGCTGCAGGTTCACCTCCACCGGGCTGCCGGCCCCCTCCAGCACCAGCCGTCCGCCGGGGTCTGCCGCTTGCAGCTCACCCAGGCCCTGGCGGATCGCGGCCCAGCCCGGCCGGAACCAGTCGCGGTAGTAGTGCTCGGCCCTGCAGTTGCCCACGGAGCGCCCCAGGTGGATCACCTCGCTGGTGGAGTCGCCCTGGGGCTTGAGCAGCACCGGGTTCATGGCGCACTGCGGCTCCAGCCCCGCCGCCCAGGCCTGCAGCGCCTGGGAGTAGGCCATCTCACCTCCCGCCTGATCCACCCAGGCGTTGTTGCTCATGTTCTGCCCCTTGAAGGGCAGCGGCGTTTCGCCACGGCGCCGCAGCACCCGGCAGAGGGCGGCTGTCATCAGCGACTTGCCGGCACCGCTGCTGGTGCCCAGCACCATCAGGGGGGTGGGCCCGGTTGACCCCATCAGCGGCGGGCTTGGCTCACAGCAACGGCCGCCTCACGCCACCACGGTGGCCACGGAGGTGTGGGCCTGAGGTGGCGGGCAGGCATCCGCCGCCAGCCCCTGCAAATGCAAGGCAATGGCGGCTTCAATCTCCGCCAGAACGGCCTCACGGGTGGCAGCCGCCGCCACGCATCCCGGCAGATCCGGCACGTAGGCGCTGAAGTTGTCCCCTGCTGGCTCGATCACAACGGCGTAGGCCTGGCTCATGGCAAGGAAACTCCCGACTGCCTGGTGATGCTCTTGAGGGTGCCGGGGGCGAGGGTGTCGCTGGGCTGTCCCGCAACCGTAACGCGACCCGGACGGCTCGGGTGCTTGAACTGGCGATGGCTCCCGCGGATGACCACCAGGAACCAGCCCTCCGCCAGCAAGCGCCGGATCACCTCCAGAACCTTCAACCACCACCAGCTGTTCTGTTCACGAAGCTGGCTGCGAACCGCGCCGGCACCATCGGTGAAAGCACGGTTCATGGCTGCTGACTCACAGCCGCGGCCAGTGGCGCTGCAGCCCGTGGCGCAGCCGCGTCAGCGGTGAAGCGGCCGGGATCTCGTGGCTCCAGGGGCTGAGCACCTCCCGGCCCAGGGGGGTGAGCCGCACCCGTTCGGTGAGCCCCTGGCCATCCACTTCGCGCCGCAGCACCCCCAAGTGGATCAGCCAGATCAGGTGGTCTTCGGTGCGCTGGGCCTGCAGCCTCCGCCGACTGAGCCGCGGCCAGTCGCTGCGGGCCGCCAGTTGGGTGCTGCTCAGGGCCGTGTGACCCAACTCCTGGTAAAGCGCCAAGCGAAACGGCAGGCAGCGCAGTGCCCGCCGCGCCCGGGCAAGGGCCCGTTGGTCCTGCTGGCTCGGGGCGGGGCTGGTCACGCGGGGGCTGCTTCCGCTGCCATTGTCTTGCCCAGCTGTGCCCCACCGCCGTGCTGCTCCTGGCCTCCGCCTCACCGGCCCGCCGTCGTCTGCTGGAGCAGGCGGCGATTCCCCATGGGGTGCGGGTGAGTGGGGTGGACGAGGCGGCGATCCAGCACCCGGATCCTGCCCAGCTGGTGCAGCGGCTGGCCCGGGTCAAGGCGCAAGCGGTGCTGGGTCAACTCCCCAGCGCTGAACGGGACGGCCGATGGAGCGCCGTGTTGGGGTGCGATTCGGTGTTCGTGTTTGAGGGGGAGGTGTTCGGCAAACCGCGGGATGCCGCCCAGGCCATGGCCCGTTGGCGGCGGATGGCCGGGGGATGGGGCCTCCTGCACACCGGCCATGCCCTGCTCGCGGTGGCGGGCGGCGGCGAGCGGCTGGCCACCGTCACCACCCGGGTGCAGTTCGCGCCGCTCGCTGAGGCCGAGATGGAGGCCTATGTGGCCACCGGTGAACCCCTGCAGTGTGCCGGTGGCTTTGCCCTGGAGGGCCGCGGCGGTGCCCTGGTGGAGCGCATCGAAGGCTGCGTCTCCAACGTGATCGGCCTCAGCCTGCCGCTGTTGCGCCGTTGGTTGGCGGATCCGGCTTGCCATCCCTTGCCCTGATGGCTACCAGCAGGGCAGTGATCCGCTGCCCATGCTGCGTTCTGTGTTGTCTCGCCCCACGCGACTGGCCCCGCTGCTGTTGGCCGCCGCCGGCCTTGGCCTGGCCTGGCCGGCCCTGGCGGAGATGCCCATCGGCCAGGTGCGGGCCGCCAACCTCGCCCGCATGCAGGCGGAGCGCATCAACGGGGGCCTCACCCGCTATTTCACCGCCAACTGCATGCATCAGAAGGGCGGCGGCGCCTGCATGGTGAAGTCGGATGGCCAGGGCTACCACTTCGATTTCCTCGGGGGCCCTCCGGGCTGGGAGGTGAACGGCCAGCGCGCCACCGTGCAGACCCGGATCCTGATCAACCCCGCCGGCACCCAGGTGGTGAAGCTGGAGTACAACGGCGCCCCGCGCTGAGCATCTGGCCGTTGCGCCACAAAAAAGCCCCCGCCGGAGGGCGGGGGCTGAGGAGCGTCCGCTGACAGGAGCGGATCAGTCGAGGTCTGGCATGGCCAGCACGGGCTCGGCCTTGCGGTCGATGCCCTTCTCGAAACCGGCGGCGGCGGCGCGGGCGCGGCCAGCGTGCCAGAGGTGACCCACCAGGAAGAAGAAGGCGAGCACGAACTGGGTCGCGGCCAGCCACTGGCGCAGGTTCACGAAGTTCACCGAGTTGGGCTCGGTGATGATCCCGCCCACCGAGTTCAGAGACGCGTTCGGGGCGTGGGTCATGTATTCAGCCGCGCGGCGCACTTGCCAGGGCTGAATGTCGTTCTGGAGCTTGTCGAGGCTCAGGCCGTTGGGGCCACGCAGGGGCTCCAGCCAGGGGCCGCGGAAATCCCAGAAGCGCATGGTCTCACCACCGAAGATGATCTCGCCGGTGGGGGAGCGCATCAGGTACTTACCCAGACCGGTGGGACCCATGGCGGAGCCGATGTTGGCGCCGAGGCGTTGGTCGCGCACCAGGAAGGTGAAGCTCTGGGCCTGGGAGGCTTCGGCGTTGGTGGGGCCGTAGAACTCCGAGGGATAGGCGGTGTTGTTGAACCAGATGTAGGCCGAGGCGATGAAGCTCATGAAGCTCAGGGCGCCCAAGCTGTAGCTCAGGTAGGCCTCACCGTTCCAGATGAAGGCGCGGCGCACCCAGCCGAAGGGCTTGGTCACCACGTGCCAGATGCCACCGAAGATCAGGGTCAGACCCAGCCAGATGTGGCCACCGATG
>Ga0194125_10002892_pt1 | contig 28141 bp, 28 predicted proteins | sample TA2KigC250mmetaG_FD_148626 | JGI IMG/M metagenome (GOLD analysis project Ga0194125, IMG submission 148626) | Freshwater microbial communities from Lake Tanganyika, Tanzania - TA2015034 Kigoma Deep Cast 250m | ecosystem: Environmental > Aquatic > Freshwater > Lake | place: Tanzania: Lake... | reverse complement strand
GGCCTCCATTTCATCGGGTTTCACTCCGCGGAAAGCCGAGCCGAAGATTTCGACACGATACTCCCATTGCGTGATATCAGCCATGATAACTCCTCTCGAACAAATGGCTCGGGGTTGGTCTGAAGCCCCGAGCCAGTTTGTCTCGCTCGATTCTCTACTCTTCGATTGGGATCGTCTTCGCCAACGATACCAAACCGCTCATCCCGCCAAGATTCATCGTATCCACCGCGCTGCTGGGGACGATCACCATGGCGCCCTTTTCTTTAAGTCCCTCGAAAAGCATGTTCATCGCCCGCAGGTGCAATGCAGTGGGGTTATTGACATACGCCTTGGAGGCCTCAGAAAAGGAAGCGGCAATCTGCTTTTCGGATTCGCCCAGGATAACGCGCGCCTGTCGCTCGCGCTCGGCCTGCGCCTGACGAGACATGGTATCTTCCAGGTCTTGCGGAATAACAACGTCGCGGATTTCCACGGATTGCACCGTGATACCCCAGGGTGTGGTGCGCTCGTCAATGATCTTTTGCAGATCGGCATCCATCTTGGCCCGCCCCACTAAAATATCGGCCAGATCCATTTTGCCGATCACTTCCCGCAAGGCGGTTTGCGCAGCCCAGGCAATTGCCATCTTATAATCCTCGACCTCAAGGGCAGCCTTCTCCGCGTCCCAGACCATCCAGAAGAGCACAGCGTCCACATCAACGGGGACGGTATCCTTGGTCAGGGTTTTCTCTGCCGAAAAGGGCGTCACCATGACGCGGTGGTCAATCCACATGGCAACATTGTCAACAATGGGGATGATCCAAAACATGCCCGGCCCCAACAAGCCCTGGAACTTACCCAGGCGCAAGATCACGGCCTTCTCCCATTGGTTGGCGATCTTCAAGGCGAACATCAAGTACAGGGCGATCAGCGTCATAACAATCGGGAAGGAGATCACCAGCCAGAGCGCGGCATTGGTGATCGCCATCCAAACCGTGCCCCCGCTGCCGATCAAGATGAAGATGGTGAACAGGATCCCTGCGACGCCGTTGATGCGCACCTGGTCGTCGCTATATTTTCGCATCATTGGTAAATTAGAACTTCTCATGGTAAACCTCGCTTTCTAATCGGTATGTTCAGGAGGGGGGGAGCCTCCTTCGGTCCATTGGTTGATAAACTTTTCAACGATCTCTTTGACTTCTTCCGCCGAGTACTCCAGGCTGGCGGCTTCGTTGAGGTAGTGGAGAGTCAGCCACTCGATATCCTGGCGGCGCAGGGCTTCGCCATTGGCCTCGCTGGGCGGCGGAAGGATGTAGGTGCCGCGCCCATGCTGCGTAGAGATCAGGCCCTCCTCATCGAGCATCCGGTAAGCCCGGGCGATGGTGTTGAAGTTGACCCTCAGGTCGGTCGCCAACTGCCGCACAGTGGGGAGCTGGTCACCGGATTTCAAATCACCGGTAGCGATGCGGTGCTTGACTTGATCAATGATCTGAACGTATATCGGTATTTTGGAGGTCAGATCCAGTTCGATCTGCATACACACTCCGTTTCTTTCAGTTGGAATTGTATCTTTGTCTGATTGTATTATTGTATCTCTGTATAATTGTATACAATTCTCGAAGTTTGTCAAGCCCCAAAACAGAACATCCTCCCCCGAAACCATCGCAACCGCCCTGTTTTGACCCCGTCTACGATGTCTTGATGGTTCTCTCGATTGTTAAGGTGCTACTTTTGTTCACGATGTTATGATGGACGACATCTACTCCCTACCCCCTACTCCCTACTCCTTGCAAGGCACGGATGCGGTGGAGCGGTGGTTTACGGAGACGGAAATGAAAGAAATGGTGGAGTTTGCCAACCGAATGGCGGTATAATTGCTTTGCAATTACCGTTCGATGAAGGAGATGTAAAAATGGAAGCCCTGACCACTATTTCCTCCAAATACCAAATCATGATCCCGCGCAAAGTTCGGGAGCAGTTCAACTTGCTGCCTGGGCAAAAGGTGATGTTCATTCCCTATAAAAACTCCATTCGGCTTGTCATAATCCCGTCCATAAAGGATGCGCGGGGAATTTTCAAGGGAATCAACATTGAAAATATCCGCGAAGAAGTTGACGAGGATCGCTGATGAACGTTGTTGACTCTTCAGGCTGGATCGAATATTTCACTGAGGGCGGGAATGTGGATTTTTTCGCCCCACCCATTCGCGATGTTGACAGGTTGATCGTTCCCACGATCTGCATTTACGAGGTTTTCAAGCACCTGCTGGCGGAACGCGACGAAGATTCCGCCCTTCTCGCGGTGGGACTCATGTCGTATGGACGCGAGGCGGGACTGGATCGCAATATAGCCATTGACGCGGCGCAAATATCCCATGAGATGAAACTCGCAATGGCGGATAGCATCATCCTTGCCACTGCCCGCGCCCACAACGCTACTTTATGGACTCAAGACGCGCATTTCAGAAGGATGGATGGCGTGAAGTTCATTGAGAAGAAATCGTAACTCTGCTCACGAGGTGGGTTTTGCGAAAAATTTCTGAAGAACGCACCCGCAAGGAAATGATAGACCCGCAGTTGGAAAAGGCGGGTTGGTATTTGCGTGACCACGCCAGGGTGAAGATCGAAATCCCCGTGAATGGCTACGACGCCGAGCCGTGGAACGGGGTGACGGATTACTGCTTGTACCGCGAAAACGGGGAAGTGCTCATGCGCTCAAATCAGGCGCAGCATGCGTTGTTCGTGTAAAATATCATGAGAGATATGCCCCATAACGAAGAAAAGACTCGCCAGGAACTCATCAACCCCAAAATCCACGCCCGCGGCTGGACGGAAGATTTGATTCGTCCAGAGCGCACGGTTGGCGCGGTTGAGATCGTCACAGACCGCCCGCGCCGCGGCAAAGGCCGCGTGGATTATTTGCTTTGCCTGCCTGTCGAAGCGGGGAGATCGCCCCTGCCCGTTGCCATTCTCGAAGCCAAAAAGGAAAACGAGTTTGCCGCATTGGGGATTCAGCAGGCGCAGGAATATCGCAGGCGTTTCAATGTTCCGTTCGTGTTCTCATCCAACGGACATCTTTTCACGCAATGGGATGAGCAAACGGGAATGGTAATTGACAACCTGCCGTTGGAAAGATTCCCGACTCCAGCGGAGTTACGCGCTCGTTACGAAGAAACCAAAGGGTATTCGCTTTCAGATAAAGAGGCTTCGACACTGTTCGAGCAATACAAAGGCGGCGAATCGGCGCGCTGGTATTTTCAGGACGCTGCCATCCGCGCCGCGTTGGAAAAGATTGCCAGCGGCGGCAATCGCGTTTTGCTTTCGCTTGCAACGGGGACAGGCAAAACCATTATCGCGGCGCAACTGCTTCACAAACTTGCCCAGGCAGGCAAAGTGACAAAAGCCTTGTTTGTCTGCGACCGTGACGAATTGCGGACGCAAGGCTGGTCGAAGATGCACGCGGTCTTTGGCGATAACGCCCAAATTGCCACATCCAGCGATCCCGCGACCAATGCCCGCATTGTGATTGCTTCTTATCAAACCTTGAACATCTCGGACGAAGATAGAGAGCCGAGATTTTGGCGGGAGAATTATCCGCCCAACACATTCAGCCACATCATCATTGACGAGTGTCATCGTTCCGCTTGGGGCAAGTGGAGCATTATTCTTACGGACAATCCAAATGCCGTGCAAATCGGTTTGACCGCCACGCCGCGCATTGTGGTCGGCGGAAAGAAAGATGATCCCAACCGCAAAGCGGATGAAGCCATCACCAACCACAATCTCGAATACTTTGGCGAGCCTGTTTACGAGTATCCCATGTGGATGGGGCAGGAGGATGGTTATCTTGCCGCCAGCGAAGTAATCAGACGCGTCGTTGATAGGGATCAAGAGAACATCACCCGCGCCGATATCGAGAAGCGCACGGCTACCGATCCATATACAGGCCAACGCGTTGATCCCAATCAGTTGCAAGACACCTATACCGCCAAGCAATACGAAGAAAAATTGATGCTGCCTGACCGCGTAAAGGCCATGTGCGAAGATCTGTTCGAGCATTTGCTAAACACGGGAGGCCCTCTCCAAAAGACGATTGTCTTCTGTGTCCGTGACACACACGCTACAATGGTCAGGGACGAAATGAATAATCTCTATCAGGTATGGTGCAAGGCGCGCAACGAATGGCCTGTGGAGAATTTTGCGTTTCAATGCACGGGCAACCCCAACCTGCGTCCCTCCGCCGAGGCGTTGATCCCCGATTTTCGCGGCTCAAAGTCGTCGCACTTCATCGCCACCACCGTTGACCTGCTCTCGACGGGCGTGGATATCCCCAATCTCGATAACGTGGTTTTCTTCCAATACATCCAATCGCCGATTGAGTTCTACCAGCGTGTAGGACGCGGCACGCGCACAGGCGAACCGCGCGGCAGTAAGTTGATGTTCCGCATTTACGATTACACCAATGCCACGCGCTTGTTCGGCCACAAGTTCATTTCACGCGGCAACCCGTCGCGGGATTATGTTTCCGACATCACGTACTCGAAAGACCAGGCAGTCAGCGAGACGAATCAACCGCCGAACATGGTGCGTGTGGAAGGCTTCGACGTTCACATTTACGGGGACGGGCGCGCCATCGTGGTGGAGCAAGACGGACGCGAAACGCTCATGCCTGTGGAAGAATACGAACAAAGGCTGGCCGAAAAATTGACCGAAGCCGCTCCTTCCCTCGACGAGTTGCGGGCGCGCTGGATTTGGCCTGACCGCCGCCGCGAACTGATCCAAACCCTGCCAGGCGACGGCGGCTCGGTGAGATTACTGCGCGCCTTGCGCGAACAGGAAGCCTGTGACCTGTACGATGTGCTGGCTGAATTGGGTTATGGCGTGGTTGCGCGTTCCCGCGCCGAACGCGCCGCCGCCTTTGCCTACAAACACCGCGAATGGCTGAAAACCCTGCCAGAGAAATCAACCAAAGTTCTTCACGCCATTGCGCGCCAATTTGAACTGGGCGGCATTGAAGAATTGGAAACCACGAACATCTTCGACGCGGAAGAAGTAAAGAACGCAGGCGGTTTCAACGCCTTGAAGGTTCTCGCCCTTTCCCCCGCCGAACTTATCATCGAAACCAAATCGAGACTGCTTGCGCCATGAAGAAAAAAAAGGAAACACGTCCTTTGCCTGATGGTTGGAAATGGACAAGGCTGAAAGGTGTTGCAGATGTTGTTCAAGGATTTGCGTTCCCCTTAGAACACCAAGGAACCGCCAATTCAGAATACCCATTTATCAAAGTAAGTGATATGAGTGAATGGCAAGTGGACAAGGTAATAACTACTGCTCAAAATACAGTTAGTCATACAACACTCAAGTCGTTGCGCGCCAAAGCGTATCCAAAAGACACGGTGATTTTTCCAAAGGTGGGCGGGGCACTTCTAACGAATAAAAGAGCAATTCTGGGAAGTGATGCTTGCTTTGACAACAACATCATGGGGGCGATTCCGAAAGAAATAAATGGCGAATACCTTTATTACTGGCTGTCGGCTATTGACTTTGGAAGTATAGCCAATATTCAGGCAATGCCATCAATTCGCAAATCTCAGGTTGAAGATTTGGTTCTACCTGTACCCGATGCTACTGGACAATTTGCTGTTGTAAATCGTCTAAAATCTCAATTAGCCGAAGCCCAACGCCTGCGCCACGCCGCCGAGAGGCAATTGGAGGCGGCAAAGGCGTTACAGTCGGCACACTTTAGGTTTGTCTTTGGAGAGTTGGAAAAACAAGACTGGCCTAGAGTTTCGCTTGGAAAACTTGCTCACATTGTTTCAGGAATAACGCTAGGTCGAAAGCTATCGGATGATATTCAAGTTCGCCCAGCTGCTTATTTGCGCGTGGCAAATGTGAAAGATGGGTTTCTTGATTTGTCCGATGTCTATCAGATCAATGCAACAGACTCTGAAATTGATAAGTTGCGCCTCCAAAAAGGTGACTTGTTGCTTACCGAAGGCGGCGATAGGGACAAATTAGGCCGAGGAACAATCTGGGAAAATCAAATATCAGAATGTATTCATCAAAACCATATCTTTCGCGTTCGATTTGATCATGAACAAGTGCTTCCGCAGTTTGCTTCTTACCAAATAGGTTCGCCTTATGCCAAAGCCTATTTCTATACTCACGGAAAACAAACAACGGGCATTGCGACAATCAACCAAGAAGTTCTCTCTAACTTTCCATTTATCCTACCTCCGATGGATGAGCAAGTAAAAATAGCAGAGCGATTGAATCCGCAAATAATCAGAACTGCTGAAATCTATCGGTCAATTGAAAGACAATTCGAAGTTATTACTGCTTTACCCAATGCCATCCTGCAAGAAACCTTCGGCGGGTTCGAGCCGCCTGCCTGATGTCATTGCGAGGCGGCGTTCTTCCGCCGAAGCAATCCCCTGGAACGAGGAGACTGCTTCGGGCAAAGGCTCGCAGTGACACATATTCCAGTGTCATTGCGAGGCGGCGCACTTCCGCCGAAGCAATCCCCTGGAACGAGGAGACTGCTTCGTTCCTCGCAGTGACACCCAAAACAGGAGATTGCTTCGGGCTTCGCCCTCGCAATGACAGAAGCGAGAACGTATGGGAAACAGGCAATACTGCGTTTACATCATGACCAACGCCCATAACACCGTGCTTTACACGGGCGTTACCAACGACCTCCAGCGGCGCGTGCTGGAGCATAAAGCAGGCAAAGGTAGCGCGTTCACCAAGAAATACAACGTCACAAAACTGGTATATTTCGAATGCGGCGACGATGTGAATGCCGCCATCTTTCGCGAAAAACAGATCAAAGCAGGCTCTCGTAAGAAGAAGATCGAACTCGTCAACAGCATGAATCCTGAATGGAAGGACTTGTTTGAAGAATACTTCACCTAACCAGTGTCATTGCGAGCCGTTCTTTGGCGAAGCAATCCCCTCGCGTGAGGAGACTGCTTCGGGCAAAGAGCGCCCTCGCAGTGACGCCGCCCCGTCGTCATTGCGAGCCGTTCTTTGGCGAAGCAATCCCCTGGGACGAGGAGACTGCTTTGGGCAAAGTGCGCCCTCGCTGTGACGCCGCCCCGTCGTCATTGCGAGCCGTTCTTTGGCGAAGCAATCCCCTGGGACGAGGAGACTGCTTTGGGCAAAGTGCGCCCTCGCAGTGACGCCGCCCCGTCGTCATTGCGAGCCGTTCTTTGGCGAAGCAATCCCCTGGCATCAGTGTCATTGCGAGGAGCGTTTTTTGCGACGAAGCAATCCCCTCGCAACGACATGCTACTATCAGGATATAATTCCAAACGATGAACAGTGCATACAAGATTACAGGCGACCAGCTGGCGAATGCCCTGAATTCGTTGGGCGTCAGGTTCATCATGGGCGGGCAAAGCCATGGCACAATGCCTTACACACCGCCCGCGCGCCTGCTCGCCGCCCTCGCCCGTAGCGATGAAGCGCGCCTCCGACTCGCGCTCATCCCCCTGTTTTTGGAACACCCCGAATTCGCCGCGCATGTCCGCGCTGCCGCGAGACAACTGGACCGCCTCGCGCGGCTCACGCTTCAATGCTATTACACCGCCGCGTTCTGCCTGCAGCAAACCCTCCCCTCGCAAAGCGAACCGCTGCCCGATCTTTTTTCGGGCGAGTTGAATCTGAGCCTCGGCGATGACCCTGAAGAAAACCTGCGCGCATTGGCAGAGCGGCATCGGGAATTGAGCGGCGCGCGGGTCAACTGGCTTGGCACGTACCAGCACGCGGCGCAAACCTGGCGCAAGGGGCTGGAATTCAGAAAGGCCTGATGGCATGGACAACCCGGAAATCCGATCCATTTTGAAAACCCTGGGAGAGCGAGTTCCGCCCGCCTCCCAATTGATTCTCGTAGGCGGGGGCGCGCTGGCCTTGCTTGGAAGTCCGCGCCTGACAATTGATATTGACTTCTTTGGCGATGATGTGCATCCAAGCGAATTGCATCGAACCATCATGCAAATTGCCCGGGAATTGCAAATCCACATTGAACCCGTTCCTCTGGATCGTTTCGTTCCCCTGCCAGAGGGAAGCGATGAACGTAATATTCGCATCGGCCAATTTGGAAACCTGGAAGTCTATGTTGCCGACCCCTATAGCATGGCCCTTAGCAAACTGGACCGGGGTTTGGATACCGACCTTGCCGACATTGTTTTTCTTGTTCAAAACGGTTTCGTTGACGCGCAGCGATTGGAGCGCATTACACAAGAGTCGCTGGCGCAGGCGGGCAAATTTGATTTCGATCCCGAAATCCTTGACCACCTTCAAGAATTGAAGAAGCGGTTGAAATGATTCGACATCCCTCATTCCAAAATTTATGCCCAAATCCAACACTCACAACGGACTAATCGCTAACCAGGCCTCCCTCGACCGCGCCGTCTGGAGCATTTGCGACATCCTGCGCCGCGACAAAGCCAAAGGCGCGCGTCTTTATGTCCCTGAGTTGACGTGGATGCTCTTTCTCAACGCGCTCGACCAGAAAGAAGCGCAGGAAGAACAGCGCGCCCGCGCGCTTGGCACAGAATTTACTCCGTCCATCGCGTCGCCGTATCGCTGGCGCGATTGGGGAACTTCGCCGAAAAATCCTTCCCCGCTGTTTCAAGCCGACGGCTTTTAACCTGGCTGGAAACGCTATGAACTGACCCAACAGCCCATTGGTTCCTACCTTGCGTTCATCAATGGCGAACTATTCCCGTATCTCCGCAAATTGGGCAGTGCGCCGAACGCAAATGACCGTCAGCGCGTCATCGGGATGATTTTCAGCAACAAACCGCAAACCATCCTCGAAAGCGAAACCAACCTGCTCGACGCCATTGATAAAGTGGATGCGCTCACCCGCGCCGAGATCAGCGACCAGCATATTTTCCTTGTCTCGCAAGCCTTCGAAGGTTTACTGCCGCGCCTGGGCGAAAAGAAAAACGACGGCGGTCAATTCTTCACGCCGCGCGAGGTCATTCGCGCCATTGTGCAGGCGGTCAATCCGCAATTGGGAAGGACAGTTTACGATCCGTGCTGTGGAACGGGCGGTTTTCTCATCGAAGCCTACAAGCACATTTTTGCCCAACATCCCTCGCCGACCCAAATCGAAATGCTCAAGACGGAAACCTTCTGGGGGCGTGAATATGCCAACGAAGCCATTCCCATCACGCTGGCGAACATGGTCTTGCACGATATTGACCTGCCGCGTATCTGGCATGGAAATACTTTGACAGGCATAACAACCGAAGCAAGTCTCTTTGAAGGCGCGCCGCTTCAATTCGATTTCATCCTCACCAATCCGCCTTTCGGCAGTAAAGAAGGCAAAGACGCGCAAGCCGCGTTCGCTTACAAGACCAGCAAAGGGCAAGTTCTATTCCTGCAACACATCATTGACTCCCTCGCGGATGGCGGCACGTGCGGCATGGTCATTGACGAGGGTGTTTTGTTTCATACCAAATCCGCCGCCTATCAACAAACCAAACGAAAACTACTGAATGAATGTAATCTCTGGTGTATCGTCAGTTTGCCAGCGGGCGTATTCGTAAATGCAGGCGCGGGCGCAAAGACCGATTTGTTCTTCTTCACCAAAGGACAACCCACCAAGCGAATTTGGTATTACGACTTGTCGGATATCAAGGTCACAAAGAAAAAGCCGCTCACTTTGAAGCACTTCGATGATTTCTTTGCGCGCATGGCTCTTGACGCCGATAACCCCGAAAAAGTCAGCGAACGTAGTTGGTACGAAGAAATTGAAACCATTCAGAAGAAAAAATACGACGTGAAAGCCGTCAATCCCAATGCGCCTGACAAGTCAGATAAGCGGACGCCGCAAGAATTGATAGCCATTATCAAAGAAGCACAACAGGAAATTGATGATGGATTGAAGGCATTGAAAGAGTTGATGCAATAATACGTTGGTGGAGGCGGTGAACCTGATTGACCAGATGGAGATCAGCCAGCAAAATCAGGATGTGCAGGGCGACACTTCGACTAGGCTCAGTGCAAGCCTGTACGAGTACCTGCTGGGGTATTTGAGCATCGCGGGGCGCAATGGACAGTTCCGCACGCCGCGTCACATCATCCGCATGACATCGTCCCCGAGCACAGCGAGTGGGATGGTGCAGATGCTCGACCCCAAGCCGAAGGAACGCATCGGCGACCTTGCCGCGGGCACGGGCGGATTTTTGATCAACGCGCATCAACACATCCTGGAAAAAGCCACGTCGCCGAGCATCCTTGAACGTGACGAAGACGGCATCGCGCATCATCTGATCGGTGACCTGCTGAAGGATGACGAGCGCAAGTTCATGAAGAGCAAAAAATATCTGCGCGGTTTCGATCCCACAAGGGGACGATGCAACAACTCAGGCATGACCATGCTGCGCATCGGCTCGATGAACCTGATGCTGCATATCATCCCCTTGTGGGACGGCATTCAGGAGCCGCAGTTCTTTTACATGGACACGCTCTCCAAGGGTTATGGGGAGGTGGGCGAGTACGATGTCATTTTGATGAACCCGCCCTTCAAAGGTGCGGTGGACAAAGGCGACGTGCATCCCGACCTGCCCAGCGACACGACCAAGAGCGAGTTGCTCTTTTTGCATTTGATTTTGCGCGCGCTCGATATGGGCGGACGCGCGGCGGTGATCGTCCCCGATGGCGTGCTGCCGAAGGGAGGTCGAGCCGCGCCCATGTGGACCTGCGGCGCAAACTCATCGAAGAGAATCGGCTGGACGGCGTGGTCTCGATGCCTTCGGGCGTCTTCAAGCCTTACGCGGGCGTGAGCACGGCGGTGCTGTTCTTCACGCGCGGCGCGCAGACGAAGGACATCTGGTTCTACGATATGGCGCACGATGGTTTTTCGCTGGATGATAAGCGGACGAAAGTGGATGAGAATGACATCCCCGATATTTTGGATTGTTGGAAGAACCGCCTCGATTCGACCTTTGGGGCTGGTCGCACTAAAAGAATCAGTGACCTACGCCGAGAGTTGACTCCGCTCAAAGCCGAACGGTTGCAGTTGCAAGCCGAGATCAATCGGTTGCAATTTGAGTCTGTTCTCGAAAACCATTTAACCGCAGAGCACGCGGAGAGCGCGGAGAAAAATAAAAAAATCTCTGCGGACTCTGCGCTCTCTGCGGTTAATTCTTTAGCCGAAGCCCAAGCCAAACTTGCCTCCCTGCAATCGAAAATCGTCAATCCACAATCGGAACTCGACCGCCTGACCCACCTGTTCTGGGTGACCAAGGAGCAGGTCAAAGCGAACAAGTACGATCTCTCTGCCAGCCGCTACCGCCAGGTGGAAGCGGACGCGGCGTATCACGAGCAGCCGTCTGTGACGCTGGAACGTTTGGCGCGGTTGGAGAGTGTGATGTTGGATGAGATTGCGGAATTGAAGAAAATGATGAAGGATGAATTATGAAGGATGAAAATTATGCCCCGATCATTCCTTCGATTTCTCTCAAAACGGACTGTAAGTCGGGAGCATTAGCCGCGACGACTTCGGTTTCCCCGATATGTTTGTGGTGCGGCGCGGTGGGAAGGATCAGGAAATGGTCGGAGTCGTCGTAGCGAAAGATTGTCTTTCCGTCCGCCCCCATGTATTGATAGGTGTAACTGACAAGTTGAACGTTCGGATCGGTGGAAACCAATTCCCTGAAATGCAGGCGTGAGTTGTCTTTGAAAGTCACATCCCCGCGTAGGAAACCTTCGGTGGGCGTGCGTTTCTCAGCGTGGACATTCTGCGACTTGACGGTGCGCGAAAGCGCGAGGATGTTGTTGATATGCCGAAAATATCCCGCGATCCCGCCCCGCACTTTCATTTGACCTGCGCTTCCTTGTACGCGGCTTTTTTCTCTTCGAGCAGAGCCAGCATTTTGGTTTCGCCCTGCCAGTCGAGGAAATCGAGCGTTTCCTCCAGGTCGCCAGGCTTGAAGCGACGCAGGAACTCTTTGGTGCTCATGCCGTACTGTTTCTCGAAGGTTTCCAGGCGGGCGCGGGTCAGTTGGATGCCGTGTTCGAGGTCATCCAACTGAATCTGGATGGCGCTTTTGATAAGCGGTTTGAGCCGTTTGGCGTCTCTGGTTTGAATGGTCACTTGTTGTAACATTTCGTTCTCCTTGCCAATGAAATCACTGACTGGTGATATTATAGCAAAAAGCAGGTACACATGGATACAAGTAAACAAATGGAAGCGGACGCGGCGTATCACGAACAGCCGTCTGTGACGCTGGAACGTTTGGTGCGGTTGGAGAGTGTGATGGCAAGTGAAATTGAAGAGTTGAAGAAATTGGTGAGTGGTAAGTAGTAATTGGTAATTGGTGAAACCGTGAATTTGACGCCTATTCGAGATGTAGTGCAAAAGACTCGTCAACTTGACCCAAAGAAGTTGGGACGGGATTCTTTTGTTTATGTTGATATTTCTTCCGTCGATAAAGATACAAAGAAAATTGTTGAGCCGCAAACGCTTTTAGTTGACGCTGCTCCAAGCCGAGCAAGAAAAGAAATTAAAGCCAATGATGTTTTGGTTGCGACTGTGCGCCCAAACTTGAATGGCGTTGCAATCGTCCCGCCAGAACACGATAACCAAATTGCTTCAACAGGTTTTTGTGTTTTGCGGTCTGACACTGAACAACTTGACCCGAACTATCTTTTTTACTTTACCCAAACTGAAACCTTCGTTTCCCATTTGACAGAGTTATCCACTGGCGCAGGTTATCCTGCTGTTTCAGATGAAGATATTCTGGACACTCGAATTCCCCTGCCCCCGCTGACCGAGCAAAAGCGGATTGCGTCCCTGCTGGCGCGGGCTGACCGACTCCGTGCCCTGCGGCGGACAGCGCACGAACTCGGCGAGTCCCTGCTCCAGTCCGTGTTTTTGGAGATGTTTGGGGATGTTGAAAAGAATCCAAAACGATTGCCAGAAGCAACATTGGAACATATTGCTTCAAAAGCAAAATTCGGGATTGTTGATGGTCCGTTTGGCTCTCACTTGAAAGCCGAAGAATATACCAATTCGGGGGTTCGAGTTATTCGAGTGAACAATATCAAGCCAAACAGATTCAATTTTGATGATGTTCGTTTTGTCTCGCAAGAAAAATATGAAACGATAAAACGCAGTACAGTTCGTCCAAATGACATCATTATGGCAAAGGTTGGCAACACGATTGGAAAGACTTGTATTTTTCCAAGCGAAATTGAATACGCAGTTTTGACAGCGAATGTTTGTAAAATCACCGTTGACCCCAAACATGCAAACCCAGTTTTCATTTCTTATCAAATGAATTTTGAAGCGATTCAGGAAAGAATAAGAAATCTCTCTGGTGATACTGCAAAGCCGATGATAAACATTCCACGCCTGAAAGAATTGAAACTACTGCTTCCACCGCTGAGCCTGCAAGAAGAGTTTGCGGGCGTGGTGGCGCGGGTCGAGTCACTGCGGGGGAGGATAGCCGAGGGGGAGGCAGGCTTGCCCTGAGAGTTTCGACATCCCACAGTTTCTTGGTGCGATAGCGTTTCTTGCGCTGGTCCCATTTGCGACCTTGGAAGAAGTACTGCAAATTACCGATTTCGGAGGAGGTCCCGGCGGCGAAGACAATGCCGATGCCTCGAATATCGCTCAGATGGATGACTTCAGGATGAATGACAGTCACTCGACCATGCGTGGAGTGACTGTCATTCGTGATCTTGTTCCACCTTCAGGAAGTCTTTTTCCCCCACCAGGGCGGTTTGTAGTAAGACGCTTCAACGATCAGACCTTGCGCCAGCGCGCCCGCAAAGTCGCCTTTGGCGAGATTACTCAGCTTGGCTGGATCGGTTTCTGTGACGAAGTAATACTTGCCGGTGCTTTCATCCTTGATCAACGCCGGGGGGCTGTCCACCGGTTTGCCGTTCTCATCCACCACGCTGACGCTGCCATCCTTATTGGCGTAGACCTTCATCCCCTCCGTGGAGGGTTTGTACTCCGGCGCCTCGGTGATCAAACCCTTGGATAGGGCTTCGGCAAAATTGCCCGACTTTGCGAAGGGATCCAGCCTGGATGGGTCAGTCTCTGCGACGAAGTAGTATTTGCCGGTGGCCGGATCCAATTCCCAATGCCCAACATCCTCCCCCCATGGGTGTTTTAAATATCCCTCTTTGACGAAGTAGTATTTGCCGGTGGCCGGGTCTTGAACGATGGCCGGGGGGCTAGCCACCGGCTTGCCGTTCTCGTCCACCACCTTGGGGTTGCCGTCCTCATCGAAATAAACCTTCATCCCCTCCGTGGAAGGTTTGTACTCCGACGCTTCGGTGATCAAACCCTGGGACAACGCTTCGGCAAAATTGCCCGACTTCGAGAAGGAAGCCAGCTTGGATGGGTCAGTCTCTGTGATGAAGTAGTATTTGCCGGTGGCCGGGTCTTGAACGATGGCCGGGGGGCTAGCCACCGGCTTGCCGTTCTCGTCCACCACCTTGGGGTTGCCGTCCTCGTCGTAGTAGACCTTCATCCCCGCCGTGGAGGGTTTGTACTCCGGCGCTTCGGTGATCAAACCCTGTGACAGCGCTTCGGCAAAATTGCCCGACTTCGAGAAGGAAGCCAGCTTGGATGGGTCAGTCTCTGTGATGAAGTAGTATTTGCCGGTGGCCGGGTCCTGAACGATGGCCGGGGGGCTAGCCACCAGCTTGCCGTTCTCGTCCACCACCTTGGGGTTGCCGTCCTCATCGTAATAGACCTTCATCCCCTCCGTGGAGGGTTTGTACTCCGACGCTTCGGTGATCAAACCCTGGGACAACGCTTCGGCAAAATTGCCCGACTTCGCGAAGGAAGCCAGCTTGGATGGGTCAGTCTCTGTGACGAAGTAGTATTTGCCGGTGGCCGGGTCCTGAACGATGGCCGGGGGACTAGCCACCGGTTTGCCGGTCTCGTCCACCACCTTGGGGTTGCCGTCCTCGTCGTAGTAGACCTTCATCCCCGCCGTGGAGGGTTTGTACGCAAGAATCTCGTACTTGGCGAGCTTGCCCGGATCATCCACCGTGCCATCCTCATTGACGGGAATATCATCACCTGGATAGACGGCGTAGTACTTTCCGTTGAAATACACAATATTCGGCGGACTGTCTACCGGCTTGCCGTTTTCATCTACTACGGTGACGTTGCCGTTCTCATCCTCGTGCAGGTACCACTTCGGGATGTCGTCGGGTCTTTCCGCGTCACCCTCGCCCTCCTGCCTCGGTTCGCCCGGTTGATCCGATATTCCTTCCGCTATTGGCATAACAGCTATTGCGCCATCCAGCATCTCCCCGACAAAGAATTCGCCTTCGGGGGCGACCATCGCTTCGGCCGCCCTCCCCGGCAGCGAGGTTTCACCCATTTCAGGCACCAGTTCTGCATCGGTTTCGGCCACGCGAGGATAAGGGCTGGGGCCAGGCTCAGGCGCTTCGACAGGCTCATGGTAAGGATCGGAGCCAGACTCAGGCTGGCCTTCGAATACAGGCTCAGGGATAGGCACAGGCAATACACCGCCGCGCTCTTCCGGCGAGGGCGCAGGTTCCAAGGCCAGATCGAGCGCCTCTTCTATCCCCTCGGCCTGTTCGAATGATTGCGTCTCTTCGAGGCGGGCGCCGGGTTCGTGGGCAGCGTCTTGCAAAGCTTGCTCTTCGGCGCGCTCTGTAGATTCCACGCGCTCCAGATTTTCATCGGGTTGGGTGATTTCTTGTTCGTCCATACTTGTTCTCCTAACTCAGACAAGCTGAAAAAGACTCACCGCAAAGCACGCAAAGACTGCGAAGGTTTTGTTCGATTTTCTTTGCGTTCTTCGCGGGCTTGGCGGTTCAAAAATCCTGACGCAAAAAAGAATCTCGCCGAGAAGCTACTACGGCAAATTGATCGGAGTGGCTTCGCCGCCGTCATCTTTTCCAGAGGCTTCGGGGCCTGGCAGGTTGATGGGAGTGGCAGATTCGCCGCCCTCGCTTTCTTTGCTGCGCCGCCAGTGAGGTGGAACGTCGCCGCCATCTTCCCGGGGGGCGGCTTTGGCCTCCCCGATAATGTGATCGGGATCAGGCCCGGGATCAGGGAACGCTCCTATTCCGGCAGAGGAAGGGACATCGGAAGTAAAGGCTTCTGGGATCACACCCGGCGGCTTGGGCAGGGGAAGGGGGATGGGGGAAACACCTTCGCCGCCCCCAGCAGGTTTAGATCCATCGGCTACTTCGAATTCCAGGCCGGGGCTGATCTTGCCGGCCTCGACGGAGGCCGCCTGTGGACCGGGCAGGTTGATCGGCGTAGCCTCGTCGCCGCCTTCATCATCCTTGGGGGTTTCTCTCAACTCGGAGCCGTCCACCATGCCGGGTTTGTCGCGGTCAACAGCGCCATCATCTCCGGCAAGTTCGATGGGCGCGTTTTCCACCGCCTCGACCAAGGCAGTCTCCACCGCCTCAGCCTGCTCATAGGATTGCGTCTCCTCGACGCGGGCGCCGGGTTCGAGTGCGGTTTCTTCAATGACCTGTTCTTCCAGGCGTTCGGGTATTTCGGCGCGTTCTGAGATTTCTTCAGGTTGGAGGTTTTCTAAATCTGTCATGGCCTATACTCCTTTCACAGCATGAACATCAGCACGGTTTCTGGTTCTTTGATTTTTGTGGAGTGCAACTTTCACATTCTCACAGAACCTGATTTCTTGATGCTATTGTATACGACTCCCCACACCTTTGCTTGACGCAAGATGGTCGCTATGTGGTCGCCAGGTGGGCGGAGAAGATCGGTTTCATCCCCTTTGTACGAGACGGAAACCATACCCGCGCAGGGCTTCGATATACTCTTTATCGGGTTGCGTTTCTCGTAAACGGGCGCGCAAGCGTTTTATCAGCCCGTTGACAGAATCTTTGCTGACACCCGCGGGGTCTATTCCCGGCCAAACATAGGCGATGATGCGCTCAAAAGAGAGCGCCTTGCCTTCTTCGCGATACAAGGCCGAAAGCAGCGCGTGCTGGGAAGGGGAGAGCGGCGGCTCGACTTGTTTTCCATCCAACCAGACAGCGTCCGTTCGGGGATCAATCCATATCCCCTCCATACGCCCCAGCATTTTCCCATTGATGGTTTCGTAGGGATCTTCGAAAATCAGCGTAGCTTCCCCGCCCAGGACAATCGTATCGCCCGAATTAAGCGGCTGCGGATTATCGCCAAGCGGTTGTCCGTTGAGAAATGTGCCGTTACGGCTGCCCAAATCCTCGATGAAATATCCTTGCGGGGTGCAGGTGATTTTGGCGTGCTGGCGTGAAATCGCCAGCAAGGGAAGGGCGACCTCTGCCGATGGGTGGCGGCCGATCACGGATTCTTCGCCCTTCAAAACCCAGGTCTGGGGGTCTCCGGGTGGCAGTTTCTGCGTAAGATAAGCCTTATTCGTCATTTCACGAAAACCGTTGGGAATCCATCATGGCCTGGTTCAGGACCTGGAATTTCTGCATCTGCGCCTCAGGGAAGGGATAGCGCGATTTGGCCGTTGCTAACGCGATCAGGCAGTAGGATAGATTACCGAGGTGCGCGGCGGTGATGTGCCATCTCCCCGCAGAGAAAGTTTGCGCTAGGTGCTGCAAGGTGAAGCGCCATACAGCCTGGACGGGCTGGCGGGGATGCGTTTCGAGCAGGTTTGGCAAACTCGCGAAGTCTGGCTCACTAATCAGGGAGAAAAATCCATAACGGCAGGGAGCGACGCACAGGCGGCAGCCGCGCTTGCGATGCAGGCGATTCTCCGGTTTGGCGCGCCCTGGGAGTTGGGCAAGCGCATCCATTCGAGCTTGAAAAGCACGGCAACTCTCCGGGGACGAATCCGCGCCCAGGGCTGCACGCGCCAGCTCAGCCGCCAATCTGCTCTCCGGGTCGCGGCTGGCCTGCTGGAACGCGACGATCAACCTCGAGGCGGCCTCCACCGCCCGGGGCCAGTCTTTCCCAAAATTCTCCCGCAGAGATGACAATTCACCCACGCGCTCCGGCGGTGCGAACGAGAGCAGGTGCAGGTAGATAAGGGTGCGTTTGAGAAGTGAGTTCATGAAGTTCCTTTGGAGATGCGATAGGGGGTAGGAGATAGGAGTTAGGAGATAGGAGTTAGATGCTGAATCCTATCGCCTATCTCCCTAACTCTTAAACCGCGGTAACGACGTATACGCTACCTTGACCCAGGAGGCCATATCATCCTGGATGCCGCAGACGATGGCTTGCCCGACCTTAAGCCGGGCGATGACCTTGGCCTGGTCTTCGGTGAGCGCCAGGGCGCCAGACATCGAGTCGCGGTCATCGGCGGCCACCAGGCGATGGATGATTTTCAGGTTGGTGTTCTTGATAGCATCTGGCACCAGCTTGGAGGGCACCTGGTCAATGATAGCCATGCCTTGACCATAGGCGCGCATCTCGGCCAGGATGTCGGCGAACATCTCGCCCATCTTGGCCTGTGGGTTGGCTGAGTCGGCGCGTTGGGGCGCGGTTCGCAGCACGCGGTGGGCTTCCTCGGTGATGGCCAGGTGGCGCAATTCGCTCGATTCAGGCGAACCCAGGCTCTCGTGCTGGGCCTGACGGTACTCGTACATGAAGTTGAGCAGCAGGGCCATGGTAAAGCATTTATCGGCGTCATCGCCCAGGTACTGCAAATTAACCACCACCGGGCGGTCGAAAAGCTCGGCCCAGGGAGTGGAGAAAGCCTGATCGAACATGCGCCCCTTCCAGCCGCGCAGCAAACTGCCGATGCGCGTGCGCAGCGCGGCGGTGATATTCGCCGTGATACGTTCCTCGTAGCCCTTTTGGCGCACCAACCCGGTGATGCGATGATATAAATTCTCCAGCGTGGGCCGTCCAATATTCCCAGGAGGCAGCGTCTCTTCCAACCAGCCCTGGCTGTCGTACAGGTCTACCAAGGCCTCTTCGAGGATCACCGGCAAAATCTCGTACATCGGGAAGCTGGCGTTGAAGATGGACTTCAGCCGGTCGAGGTGGGGCATGACCTGGGTGGCCGCCCCGGGGATCTGGACGATGTCGAAGGGGTTGAGGCGCAACTGCTCCAGCTTCTGACCACCCCAATCGCCGCGCCCCGGCATGTAGACGGCAATCTGACGGTCGAACGTCCCGGCTTGGTTGTAAGCCAGGGCCAACTGCACGTATTCGTCTTTGGCCGGTTCGATGACCAGGAAATTCTTGCCCCTTTCCATCAACTCGCTGATGATCCGGCGGCAGGTGTTGGATTTGCCGCTGCCGGTGATGCCGGTGATGAAAATATGCCGCGTCAGGGAATCGAGGTCAACGTCATAGCCCAGACCGGGGATCTCCTCGCCTCCTTCGAGTAGATTGCCAAGATGAAGCGTCTTTTGCGGATTTTGGGAGAGGGGGGGATTCAGACTGAAAAAAGCAGTCGGCTGCATGGGCATACCAGGCATCTCACGCAGAGGAAGGTTGGCCAGCAACGCAAGTTCCTCGGTGTTCATGGGAGTGGTCAGGCCCTCGAAAGCGGCGCCGATGGGGTGCTGGAGGGGCGCACCCCCCCGGGGCGCGAACAGCTTCAGCGGCGGTTGATAGAAAGCATCCAGGGCTACCTGGGCCTTCCCATCCCAAACCGGAGCCAGATCGTGTACGCGCATCGGCTCGAAGGAAGTCTTCTCGCCGGAGACCAGCGCCTTGAGTTGGGCTTGACCCTGGGCAGCGGTCTCGCCATGGTCGCTGATCAGATAGACGCCTACATTCCAGCAGCCCTGGGCTTTGGCTGCCTCGAAGCGCTCTACAGTTTGGGTGAGTAATTTCTCACAGGCCTCGGCATGGCGGTTGAGATATTCGCGCCCGAAGGAGAGCGACTCATTCGTGGATGTCCCTTCGCTGAAGGCGCGCCCGGTGGTCGTGCCCACCGTCTCGGATTCGGATGATGTCGTGCCCGTGACCGTCGAGCTGGTGCTTGAAGGTAGCAACTGCCCGAACATGCCCAGCATCCCGGAGAGCAAGAACGGCCCCCCGGCGGCTACCAGCAAAGCTGAGACCGCCCCTAGGCCGACACCTTTCAGGCCCTTGGCAACGCCCGATGATTTTTCCATCTCCGTGCCCAGTACGCCCTTGCTGCGCCCGGTGCTCTCGCTCTCCGATGTGCCGGTGGTCTTCGCTGTGGATGTGCTTTCGCCCTCCGAGCGCGAGACGCTCTTGGTAGCCCCGCTTCCGGTGCTGCGGTTGAGCGTTGCTTTGGTGAAGGCGTGCACCTGCCCCGATAAGGTATGGCAGGATGAAATGATCTCCCCGACTTCGCTCTCTGCCATCGGCTCAGCCACGACCATGTAAAGATAGGGCTTGCCGCGCAAACCGCGCATGAAGCGGTCCAGACTTTGGGGGTGGTTCTGTGCCCGATCACTCTTCTTTATAGATGGGATGCCTGTAAAGGCACGGGCGTGGCGATAGGTACTCAGGGGCACATGTACATGCCGGGCCACCTGCTCGTAATCCTCGACCAGTTTGACGCGCGTCCCCGGCCAATTGGAACACAGGAATTGCCCCAGTTGATCGGCAAACAGGCGCGGTTGGGCGCCGTGCTCTCGGGCTGCCACACCGATGTAAATACGGTTGCGCAACCCATCACTGGAGATCATGAAAACAAGGGCATAACGGGGGTCGTGGCAGGCCGCCAGGGAGGTCTGGATGGCGGTGAAGTACTCGCTCATATCTTCCGTGATGGGCTTGCCGACCTGCTCCAACTCCAGAATGGCCAAATCAGGCTGATGGGGGATATCCACATCCGCCACGCGCACGTAATCGTTGGCGAAGATGGGGCCATCCAGGTAATCGCGACCGAGGGTGAACAGCAACGACTTGGAGAGGGCATCGCCCGCCTCCATGAGCATTTCAGGGGTCAGTTCTTCATGCAATTCAGACCCGGCAGGGATAATATTTGTTTCGTCAGTCATGTGTCAGGCCTCCCCAAAAAATATCCGCACAAATCCGCTCTATCCGCGTCATCAGCGTTTTATAATAAATAGTAACTATTCAGCCAAACGGAGAAATTCCCGAAAAAAGGGTGTGCGTGGGGGTGCTGCGCACCCCCACGCACACCCTTTTTTCGGGCTAATCCGTTCGATGACTGAGCAGTTACAATAAATATGCGATCGCCAAAGCGAATCTCATCGCCGATCTGCAATAGATGCGGCAGGTTGGCATCTAATCGCACACCATTGACAAATGTCCCGTTAGTGCTGCCCAGGTCGCTGACTGTCAGGGTATCGCCGTTCAGTTGGAGTTCGGCATGGTTGCGGGATACTTTCTCGCTCTCCAACCAGATGTGACTCTGGCGGGCGCGGCCCACTTTGGTCACGCCGAGGTTCAAGGGGTAGATTCTTCCCTCGGGCGAGATGAGCTGCAAACCAGCCTCGGAGGCAGATTCTGCCTCCCTGTGAAGGTCGGCATCTAACACAGGATCAGCCGCACCCGAAGGTTCGGCCATCGGCGGCGGTTCGATCACCAGGCTGGCGCCGGGTTCCAAGGGCCCCACCGATGCGCCATAGGCCAGCCCAACCCCGCGCACCACGATCTCGTCGGGATTATCCGCCAGCACGACTTTCTCCTCCCCAAAGCGCTCCCGCATATGGCGCACGATGCTGAACAACTGCGCCCCGCCGCCAACTAACGCCGCCTGGCCAATATCCTTCTCGGTCAACCCGAAGGCTTTCATCGCCTTGTCAATCAAAGCTTCGAAGGCCTGATCCAAATGACGGGCGATCTGGTCGAAGGAGCTTCGATCCAGGCTCATCAGGTGACGATAGACCTGACCATCACGCAACACCAGGGTAATCATACGCTGGGCAGTGGGGTCTCCCCCGCCTGCGCTGCTATGCAGCCTCTGCCGGCTGAGCGACTCTTTCAGGCGTTGCGCGTAGATGCGCAGGGTCATCATCGCCGAAGGATCATCCGCCAGGGCGGAAGCAGGGATTCGCAGCGCGTCGGCCAGATATTTCGACAACTCAGCATCGTACAGGCCGCCGCCAAACGGCTCGCCATACCGACCGAGGTACAGCAACTCGCCAGTGCGGGGATCAACCGTTCCAGCGACGATATCGGTCGTACTGCCGCCGACATCTACAATCAGCGTCACGCCGCCGCCCGCAGCGCCGCTCAAGAGACCCTGCTGTTTCAGACTCAGGATTGCGCCCTCTGGCTCAGGGACGAAAGCGATTTGCTGGCGAATTTTTTCGGAAAAACAAGTCAAAACCAGGGCTTTGAAATCATCCAGGATCGCCCCCCCGTGATCGGCGCCCCAATGGACCGGGTAGGCAAAGGCAAAACGGACGCGCTCATCGAATGCGCTGGCCCGCCACTTCTCCTCCCGAATCTGTTCGACCACGGCCTCGAGCAGCATACGGGTAAATTCCAAAGCCTGGGCATGGGTGTAGCGTTTCTGGTGCGGCAGCGGATTCGCCTCCAAATGCGCGCCGATGCAAGGTTTGAAATATTCGCGCACGCGCTCGCGGGCGGTCTCGTCTTCGAGCTGCCCCTGAGAGACTTCACCAATACTCTCGATCGCCGAACCTTCTGGGGTGAGGGTGAAAATGGCAGGCAGCTTCCGTTCCGAGAAGCTGGTCAACGGCGAAGGCTGAGGGTCCCCGATGATACGGATCGAGTTGCCCTCCAACCGATAACCCACCCTGTACAGGCGCCAGTTCGTCGCCCCACAATCCAAAGCGAAGAGAGTCACTTGTTTGCTACTGGTCATGGAAGCCATTTCACCTCCCATCATATTCGTCATCGAATTCCTGAATATGCGGTATTCGGCGGCGAAAATGCGGGGATCGAGGGGAGTCAGAGATCACTGATAATCGGCATTGTAGTGTAGCATTAATTATACCCACAGTTTTTCGAATCTTCCCCAATTCACCCATCGAATAGCTTGCAAATTTCGAAACATTCAGGACATGATCCGATAAATTCCTGTATAATAGCATGAGCGCCATGAAAAAACTCATGGATGAAGGGGCGGGGCAGCATGGATGCCGCCCCGAATCCTCTACTCGTAGTTTTTTTCAGTGGACTCATATCATCATCGTTCATACGGATCCTCGGGAGGCATACATGGCAAATCTAACCGGCAAAACGCTGGGCAAATACCAGATCATCGAACGCCTGGGCCGCGGCGGCATGGCCGAGGTCTACAAAGCCTATCATCCCCAACTCGAACGCTACGCCGCCGTCAAAGTGCTCCACAGCTATCTGGCTGAAGGGCAGGATTTCCTGGCGCGCTTCCAACGCGAGGCAAAAGCCATCGCCGCGCTGCGCCATCCCAATATCGTGCAGATTTACGATATTGACATCGAAGACGAACACTATTATATGGTGATGGAATTCATAGACGGCGGCACCCTCAAAGATCGCCTGATCCAGGCCGGCGGCCCTCTGTCTATCGCCGAAATGGCGCACATCTTTCGCGAGACCGCCTCAGCCCTCGATTACGCCCACCGCCAGGGCGTGCTGCACCGCGACATCAAACCCGCCAACGTGCTGCTGGATAAATCCGGGCGCGTCGTGTTGACCGATTTCGGCATCGCCCGCATCGTCAGCGAGACTCAGTTCACCGTCACCGGCACCCTGGTGGGCACCCCAGCATACATGTCCCCCGAGCAGGGCATGGGGATGCCCATCTCCACATCGAGCGACATCTATTCCCTCGGCATCATCCTCTACGAGATGGTCACCGGTAAAGTGCCATTCGACGCCGACACCCCGCTGGCTGTGATCCACAAACACATCAACGAACCCCTGCCTTCCCCTCGCGAGCTGCGAGACGACATCCCCAGGGCCTTGGAACGCGTGATTGTCAAAGCTCTATCCAAAGGACCCCAAGACCGCTATCAATCCGCTGCTGAGATGAGGGAATCTGCCGAGGCAGCCTTCGAAGATTTCACCAGGATCACCCTGTCCGAGACGATGGCCGAAGCCCCTCGGAGGGATGTTCGACCCGACCTCGAGGCTGGTCTGGCCCAACCCGAGCCGACCCTTGCCTCCAAAGCGACCGTCGCCATGCCGCCGGAAGAGGAGGACATCGCCGCCAAAGCCACCGTGGCCATGGAAGTGGAAAAAGCGCCGCCCCAGCCGCCCGCGGCAAAACCCACACCGGTCAAGAAAGCGCCACAAAAACCGAAAATCAAACCCCTGCCTATCCTCCTCGGCATCGCAGCCCTGGCCCTCATCGCAGTTCTCCTGATCTGGGGCATCCCCAGGCTGACCGGCGGAGGGGCAGATTGCGCCACACTTGATGAGTGTCATATCCTGGCCGAAGAACGAAGGCAAATGGGCGATCTCGAAGGAGCTATCTCGGCGGTTGACCTGGCAATCGGTTATGTGCCGGATAACGAGCGCCCGATCAATGCCACTCTATGGTGCCTGAAAGGAGAGCTCCACACCGATCTCGACCAGAGCGACCAGGCTATCGCCAGCTTCGAAGAGTGCATCGGCTGGACCGGGGGCAGCCCAGAGTTCGAAGATACGCGCAATTTTGCCGAAGAGCAAATCAGTCGTCTGACGGCGGGGATTCCCGGCTCATCTGGCGGCGAAGCAGATTGCGCCTCGGTCGAAGCCTGCCACGGGCTGGCAGAGGAGTTATTGGGGATTGGCGACGCCGAAGGGGCGATCAGGGCAATCGAAAAGGCTATCGGATTCGTAGCTGAAAACGAGCACCCGGCCAACGCCAAATTGTGGTGTATGAGGGGAGAAGTGGCAGCTTCGATCGAGCATCACGACGAGGCGATCAGGGACTTCGAAGAGTGCCAGGCCTGGACAGAGGGGGACCCCGATCTGGAAGAGCTGCGCGTCTTCGCAAGAGACCAAATCAATATGATCCAAAGTAAGTAGCTGTTATATTCCACACAGTCGCTCGGAGTATTCCCATAATCGGGCCGCCTCGCGCTCCCTGAGGGCGTACTCGCTGGGGGGGACAGGCTGACAATCTTTCCAATAAACCTCCTGCGATCCAGCCACCGCCGGGTCAGTAGCGATATAGACAACCGTCTCCGCGCCCTGTTCAGGCGACACCCCTTTTGCGCGCCGATTCTCCCAGATCCAGCGTACGATGCCGCGGGTATCCTTCGAGCCGATTCCGGTGTTTACCAGCCCCGGATCGATCGCATAGGCGCGCATCGAGGTCGCGGCAGCAAAACGTCGGTTGAACTCCGCTGAGAACATCACGTTGGCAAGCTTCGACTGTTTATAGGCCAGCAAGATGTTATACCTGCGTCGCATCATGGGGTCCCGCCAGTGGATGCGCTTGCGCCGGTGCGAGTTCGAACTGACCGTCAGGATGCGCGCCGCCCGGGCTGCCGCCAACAGAGGGAGCAATTCATGCGTCAATAGGAAACCCGCCAGATGGTTCACCGCAAACTGCGTTTCGTAACCGTCTTCGGTGGCCATGTACCTATTCGTGACCATGGCGGCATTGTTTATCAGCACATCAATCTTCCCTGATGCGTTCGCCCCTGCCCATTCCCGAATTTGAGCAGCGAGCGCACGAACATGCCCCTGGGCGGAGAGATCCGCAACTCGAAAGCCGATCTGCGCGTCTGGATGGGATTCTCGGATTTCCGCCTCCGCACTCAGACAGCGCGCCTCAGAACGCCCAACACCTATGACAAGGGCGCCTCTTCCCGCCAGCTCCCGAGCCGCCGCGTACCCAATCCCTGAGGTGGCCCCTGTAATCACAATGACTTTATCATCGAGCTTCGTTGATTGGTTCATTGTTGAATTCACTGAAAAAACTCCTGAACGAGGGGGCGGGGCGGCATATATGGGGGTGCGTGCTGCGCACGCACCCCCATATATGCCGCCCCGAATCCTCTACTCGCAGTTTTTGCAGTGGACTCATTGTTCTATATGCCCGGTTGGGTTTTGGGTGTCGGACTCAAGCATGACTCTATTGTACACGAATCACCACAACTCGATCATATATGCCGCCCCGAATCCTCCACCCGTAGTTTTTGCAGTGGACTCAGTTTTAGAACATGTATAATAGAGTCATGCAAGACCTCTTCGATCACGCCATGAAAGAAAAACTCAAACACGAGGCCCCGCTGGCCGCCCGGATGCGCCCACGCACGTTGGAAGAATTCGTCGGGCAGGAGCATATCGTCGGCGAGGGCAGGCTGCTGCGGAGGGCCATCGAGGCCGACCGGCTGTTCTCCTCGATCATCTTGTGGGGGCCGCCGGGCAGCGGCAAGACCACCCTGGCGATGGTCATCGCAAATCAGACCAAATCACATTTCGAGACCCTCTCGGCGGTGCTGGCGGGTAAGCCCGACCTGCGCCGGGTGATCGAGGAAGCTGTCGAGCGCAGGCGGCTCTACCAGAAGAAGACCATCCTCTTCGTGGATGAAGTCCATCGCTGGAACAAAGCCCAACAAGACGCCCTGCTGCCCCATGTCGAAAACGGCACTGTCACGCTGATCGGCGCCACCACCGAGAATCCCTACTTCGAAGTCATTGGCGCGCTGGTCTCGCGCTCGCGGGTTTTCCAGCTTCACATCCTGGAAGATCAGCATGTGCGCGCTTTGATGAAGCGCGCCCTGCATGATTCGGAGCAGGGGTATGGCAAGCGAAACATCGAGATCGCCGAAGACGCCCTGCAACACCTGATCCACGTTGCCGGGGGGGACGCCCGCAACGCCCTGAACGCCCTGGAACTGGCAGTCGAATCCACGCCCCCGGACGCGCAGGGCGTCAGCCATATCACCCTGGAAGTGGCCCAGGATTCCATCCAGCGCCGGGCGGTGCTTTACGACAAGGACGGCGACGCTCACTACGACACGATCTCGGCTTTCATCAAGTCGGTGCGCGGCTCCGACCCCGACGCGGCCCTGTACTGGCTGGCCAAGATGCTCTACGCCGGGGAAGACCCGCGCTTCATCCTGCGGCGGCTGTTGATCCTGGCGGGGGAAGATATCGGCCTGGCCGATCCGTTGGGGTTGGTCGTAACCGCTTCAGCGGTGCAGGCCTTCGAGTTCGTCGGGTTGCCGGAGGGCATCTATCCCATCGTGGAGGCCACCCTCTACCTGGCAACCGCCCCTAAATCCAACACCACCAACCACTACTTCAAGGCTTTCCAGTTGATCGAGCAGGAGGGTAAAGTCGAAATCCCCAACCACATCAAGGATGCCAATCGCGATGCGGTCGCCTTAGGGCACGGCAAGGGGTACCGCTATCCCCATGACCACCCCGATCACTTCTTACCCCAGCAATATCTGCCCCGCCAAATCCTGGGCACCTATTTCTACAAACCCTCCAACCAGGGTTACGAGGCCGAAGTCTCCGACCGGCTGGACCGCTGGCGAGAGGCCCAACGGAGAGCGCTCGGCATCACGAAAACGGAAACCCTGCCGGAGCTTTCGGAGGAGCAGGTCAGCGAGGTGAAGAGCAAGCACAAGGCGGGATGAGCGGATTGCTGTGAGCGGATATGGGGAACGGATTGAGCGGATGGTAAAATGGGTGTGGGCATACCGGAGAAGAGGATAGTTTGTGAGGAGGATTATATGAGTGATGGGTTGATAAAGACACCGTATGATGATCTGACCTATAAAATCATCGGCTGCGCGATGGCGGTTCACCAGAAGCTGGGGCCAGGTTACCGGGAAAATACTTACCAGCGTGATCTGGCAGTTCACTTCGATAATGAGTCTTTATCTTACGAGGCGCAGATGTTGCTCGAGGTGCATGATAGCCTGGATGGCGATGTTTTGATCGGATATTATATTCCCGATTTTGTCGTTGCTGATCTGGTGGTGGTAGAAATCAAAGCCCTGCAGGGTCTGAATAGCAGCCATGAGGCTCAGGTGATCGGTTATCTGGCCGTTACCAGCTGCCTGGTCGGGTTATTGATCAATTTCGGCAGGCGCAGCCTGGAATGGCGCCGAATTCTCCCACCTAAAGATGTGACCGCACACCGCTTCAGCCGTCAGTGGCTGTTTGTGCCGGATTGGTTGAGGGGTGAGGACGAGCACGATTAACGGATTGCTGTGAACGGATTTTTGGAACGGATGCTGTAAGCGGATTTGGGGAGCGGATTGAACGGATTGCGGTAAGCGGATTGGGGGAGCGGATTGAGCGGATGATGTAAGCGGATTTGGGGAGCGGATTGAACGGATGCTGTAAGCGGATTGGGGGAGCGGATTGAGCGGATTGCGGT
>Ga0194125_10002886_pt1 | contig 28183 bp, 26 predicted proteins | sample TA2KigC250mmetaG_FD_148626 | JGI IMG/M metagenome (GOLD analysis project Ga0194125, IMG submission 148626) | Freshwater microbial communities from Lake Tanganyika, Tanzania - TA2015034 Kigoma Deep Cast 250m | ecosystem: Environmental > Aquatic > Freshwater > Lake | place: Tanzania: Lake... | reverse complement strand
GATTCCCTTCACCTTGCCACGGTACAGCACGCTGACGCTCTCGTTCCTTTCAAGCGCCTTCAGGACGTCGTTCATGTGATATCGCAAGTCAACCACGGTCGCTTCCATACGCCCCATCCTTTATATATAGCCACACTATACATAACGGGCGGCTGCAGCGTCAAGCCCGGCATCAGCGCATTCCATTCTGGACCGGACGGCGCGCAGCAGGGGCGCGAGCTTGCGAGCGTACCCTGCGCTGGTTGGCGGATTCCTTCCTGTTTCCCCGTCCACGCTGGAAAGAGCAGTTCGGGCACGCGCAGCGGGACCGAACTGCTCTTTCCAGGGTGACTCAGGGTCGATCTGCCGCTTCCTCTTCAACGTGTGACGGCAGCGCCGGACGCGCTACGCCCGGGTTTCCAGGGCAGCGGAGCCGCCCGCGTCGGGGGGCGGCGGCGGCGGCGGCTCCGTCCGCAGGGAACCGCCCATGAAGGGATGCTTGAGGCCGCGCACGCCCCGCGGGCCCGCGTTCTCCTCGTAGACGAAGGCGATCGGTCCGATCTCGATGTGGTCGCCCTGCCGCAGGACGACCTCTTCGGCCTTCTCGCCGTTGACGCGAATTCCGTGGCGGCTCTGCAAATCGCGCAGAACGTAGGCGCCGCCCCGGGGCGCGATCTCGCCGTGCGCGGCGGAAACGTGCGGATCGGAGATGCACATATCCGACGCGGGATCCCGCCCGATGGTCAGCTTCGCGTCGCCCAGTTCGAACAGGGCGCCCCGCAGCGGTCCGCCCGTAATCAGCAGCCGGGCATACCGGCCGGCGGGCGCTTCCGGCACGGGGATCATGTGCACGTCCCGCTGCGGGAACGGGATCGTGATGCCGTGGCGCTTGAACGAATACCAGATGGCCTGGCGCAGGTCGCTCCCGATCGCCGGCACGGACTCGTAGTTGTCGATCCAGGCCCGCAGCTCGTATACCAGCGCGGAGTCCGCGAACTCGCGGAAGTGCGCCTCGGGCGCCGGGCTGGTCAGGACGTCCTCGACCCGGGCCGCGGCCTCGATCAGCGCGTGCACCGCCAGCGCGCAGGGCGTTTCGTAGGTCACGCCCACGCAGATCTTCAGCAGGTGCAGGGCGCTGGGCTGATCGTAATTGGTCACATGCTCCTTGGTCGTGACCGTGTTCGGCACCAGCAGGTAGTCGTTCTGGCGCGTCCGGATGCGCGTCGCGCGCCACGTGATCTCCGCGACCTCGCCCTCGGTTTCGCCGATCCGGATCCAGTCGCCGACCTTGAACGGCCGCTCGAAACTGATCACGACGCCGGCGAGCAGGTTGGCCAGCAGGTCCTGCACGGCAAGGCCCACCACGATCGACACGGCGCCGGACGTGACGAACATGGGCGTGAGGCTCAGGCCGGGGAACGACCACGTCAGCAGCACAAACAGGCCCGCGAACGCGATCACGGCCACGATCAGCCCCCTGATCAGGGGCGGCACGCCGCCGCGCGTGAGCTGCGCCGAGGACGGCAGCAGCAGCTTCGCCGCCGGATAGAGCACGGACACGAACGCGAAGAAGACCAGCAGGAAACGCACGAGCGCGCGGAGCCTGGGCAGCTCCGGATAGACCGTCAGGCGCAGCCCGGCCAGGAACAGCGCGCACAGGGCGATCAGGATCGGAAGCAGCCAGGCAATGTGGCGGGCCACGCGCAGGCGGATGAGCATGCGCAGCAGGGCGCCGCCGAAGACGAAGATGCACAGCGCCGTCAGCAGCATCAGGCCGGGCTCGAGCCGGGACAGCGAGGATGCCGCCGGACCCTCCTGGGCGGACGCCGCGAGCGGAAGCAGGCCCAGGGCGGCGGCCAGGACGGGAACGGCCAATCGCTTTGGCAACGCCTTCATGTTGCTCGGCCCAAACCAGGCGTCGGCGCGCCGGACGGCGGCGCGGTCTCCGCTACTTCTCAGGAGCGGGGGCGGTTTTCTCGCGCAAGGACGCCAGCGTCGCTTTCACGTCAGCCGCGCGCCTGTCTTCAGGGTAGCTCTTCAGAAAGCGCTCGTACAACGCAACGGTCTTCGGGACGTCGTCCGACTGCCTGCGATGGGCCTCGGCGGCGCGATACAGGGCGTCATTGCCGTCCGGCTCGCCCAGCTCATGCAGCCGTATGTACGCGGCCGCCGCCGTCTTCCAGTCCGACAGATCCGGGGCCTCGGCGACTTCCGCCATCAGCCGGTAGGCTTCCGCCGCCTTGGCGTTGCCGGGGTGCTTGCGGATGACTTCCCGCAGCTCGTCGATGATGCGGCTCTGCAGGCCCGCGTCCCGGGCGTTGCGCAGCAGACCCCGCCGCGGCGCCGTGACCCAGTCGGCCCAGCACTTGCCCACGATCGCCGCCGGAACGCGGGGCGATCCGGGATTGGAGCGGATGAACCGTTCGTAGGCCAGCTTGGCCTTCTCGTAGTCCCGCAGGTCATGGTGGGTCGCGGCGAGGGCGAAGCCCGCCTCCGCGGCCAGGGGGCCGTCGGGGTCCGCGCGCAGCAGCTGCTCCAGCGCGTCCGCCGCCTGCAGCAGCTTGCCCTGGCTGATCAGCCCCTGGGCCCGGACGAAATCGGCCTGCAGGCGCGTGCGTTCCTCGGCCGTGACCTGCCGCGCCGGCGGCGCGCCCGCGCTCTGATCCGTGCCGCCGCCCGCGTCGCGGGAGCGCCCGCGCAGCGCGACCAGCATGATCACGCCGATGAGCAGCGCGGCGGCGGCGCTGCCGGCGATGATCAGGCGCTGTCGCCGTCCGACGAAGCTCAGCCGGCTGATCGCCCTGATGTCGGGAAGGCCGGCGGTGCGGTGGCTGAGACGGACAAGATCGTCGCGGATTTCGCGCGCGTTCTGGTAGCGGTCGATGGGGTTCGGGGCCAGGCACTTCTTGGTGACGGTGTCGAACCCGATCGGAACATCGTGGCGGATGAAGCTCGGCAGCTTGAAATGCCCCACCGGCAGCTCGCCGGTCAGCATCTCGTAGAGGATCACGCCGAAGGAGAAGACGTCCGTCAGGTGCGTCACCTTGTGCGCGTCGATGCGCTGCTCGGGCGACATGTAGTTCATGGTGCCCAGCGACGTGTTGTTCATGGTCAGGGTCGCGACGGCCCCGCCGGTGGTCTCCAGGGCCGCGATGCCGAAATCCGCGATCTTGACCCGCTCGGTCCGCGCGTCGATCAGGATGTTCGAGGGCTTCAGGTCGCGGTGCACCACGCCGGCGTTGTGCGCGTATTCGAGGGCGTCGCACATCTGCGTGGCGTAGGCGACGATCTTGCCCACCGCGAGGCGCCGCTCGCGTATGACCTCGTCGAGGCTCTTGCCTTCGACATACTCCATGACGATGTAGAGGATGTCGCCCTGCCGGCCGCGGTCGATGACCTGGACGATGTTCGAATGGTTGAGCTGGGCGATGATCGTGGCCTCGCGCTCGAAGCGCGCCAGAAGGTCCGGCGACGCGGCGAACTGCTCGGGCAGCACCTTGACGGCGACGGAGCGGTTCAGCGAAGGCTGGACGCCTTTGTAGACCACGGCCATGCCGCCGCGGCCGATCATTTCCTGGAGTTCGAAGTGCCCCAGCATGCGGGGCATGGTCCCGGGGGAGGTCTTCTTCGGGCCGTTACGCTTGCGCGTGCCCTTTGTCCCCGACTGCTGATCGGCGCACATGACTCCTCCCGCGAAAGCCGGCCGGCGGCGGGTGCCCGCCTCCTGACGAACGCGACGTTTGCAGCAAAGCACCGCCCCGACCGCAGATCAAGCCTGAAAGCGGCCGACGGCCTGAAAGCGCTCCCAGAAGGCGGGCGCGATGCAGAGCGTCTTCCCGCGCCAGAAAAGCAGTCGCCGCCGCCCGAGCCGCCGGAGCAGGCGGCTGAAGGTTTCGGGCGTGGTCCCGATGGCGGCGGCCACGTCCTTCTTGGAGAGCCCGGGCGTTATGGATTCGCCCTCGCCGAACTGTTCCCGCAGAAAGGCGCTCAGCCGCTCTTCGACGCCGCACGAAGCCAGGTGCCGCACGCGCTCCGCCAGATAGCGCTGCTTGCGCATGAGCGCGGCGATGAACGCGTTCCGGAACGGGCGATGGTCGAGCAGCCGCAGGAGGTCGGCGCGGGCGAAAGACAGCGCGCGCGATGCCGTCAGGGCCGCGGCCGTGACCGGGTAGCGGTCCTGCTCGAAAAGAATGACTTCGGCAAAGGACTCCCCCGGCTTGATGGTGCGGATGGACACCTCGCCGCCGTCCGCCGCGGCCTTGGTCAGCCCGACGCGGCCCTCCAGCAGCAGGAAGACCGCCACCCCCCGGTTTCCTTCGAAAAAGAGAACCTCGCGCTTCCTGAGCCGCCGCTCCCGGCCGCAGGCGGCAAGCTGCCGGCAGGCTTCCGGCTCCAGGCCGCGGAAGAGATCGCTCTCGCCAATCAAACGGGTCGGCTCGTCTGCCATTCCGGCTTTCCGCAAAAAATCCCGGGTTCTTGATTTGCGTCAAGGTCGCGCCCGGACGACTATGCGAGACTGTTTCCCCTGAAGCAAACACAAAGGCGGGCCGCGGGTCCGCGAAAGGAGAAGACGGTCATGTTCTGCTACCAGTGCGAGCAGGCGGCGCGGGGAACGGGATGTACGCAGTTCGGCGTGTGCGGCAAGGCCCCGGACGTCGCGGCGCTGCAGGACCTGCTGGTGCACGCCGCCAAGGGCGTCGCGCAGTACGCGCATCGCGCGGGCCGGCTCGGCGTGCGCGATCGCGAAGTGGACGTCTTCGTGCTGGAAGCGCTGTTCACGACCGTAACCAACGTCAACTTCGACGCGGACCGCATGGAAAACATGCTGCGCCGCGCCGGCGGGGTCAAGGACAGGGCCCGCGCGCTCTACGCCGGCGCCGTCCGCAAGTCGGGCAACATCGAGGAGAAGCTCGCCGGCCCGGCCTGCTGGACGCCGGCGGCCGACCGCGCCGGCCTGATTGCCGAAGGCGCGGAAGTGGGCGTCGACTCGCGCCGCGAGACTTCCGGCCCGGATATTGCCGGGCTGCAGGAGCTTCTGACCTGCGGGCTCAAGGGCGCGGCGGCCTACGCGGACCATGCCATGCTCCTGGGCCGGGAAAGCGAAGAGGTCTACGCTTTCTTCCACGAGGCGCTGGACTTCCTTGCCGGCGAGAATCCGAAGGCGGAAGAACTGCTGGCGATGAACCTGCGCTGCGGCGAGATCAACCTGAAAGTCATGGAGCTGCTTGACGCCGCCAACACCGGCGCCTACGGCCATCCCGTTCCCACCCAGGTGCGCGTGGAGCCGCGCAGGGGCAAAGCCATCCTGGTGTCGGGCCACGACCTGAAGGACCTGGAGGAACTGCTCAGGCAGACCGAGGGCCGGGACGTCAACGTGTATACGCACGGCGAGATGCTGCCGGCCCACGGCTACCCGGGGCTGAAGAAGCACGCGCACCTCGCCGGAAACTACGGCGGCGCGTGGCAGGACCAGCAGAAGGAGTTCGAGGCGTTTCCCGGCGCGATCCTGATGACGACCAACTGCATCCAGCAGCCGCGCCCCTCGTACCGGGAGCGCATCTTCACCAGCGGCCTCGTGGCCTGGCCGGGCGTCGCGCACATTGCCGACCGCGAGTTCGCGCCGGTCATCCGCGCGGCGCAGCAGGCGGCCGGCTTCGCGGAGGACGGCCCGGACCGGAAGATCCTGGTCGGGTTCGGACACAACGCGGTCCTGGGCGTGGCCGACAAGGTGATCGAGGCCGTCAGGCGCGGCGCCATCCGTCGCTTCTTCCTGATCGGCGGGTGCGACGGCGCGAAGAGCGGGCGCAACTACTATACCCGGTTTGCCGAGGCCGTGCCGAAGGACTGCGTGATTCTCACGCTGGCCTGCGGCAAGTACCGCTTCAACAAGCTGGACTTCGGCGACATCGGCGGCATTCCGCGCCTGCTGGACTGCGGGCAGTGCAACGACGCCTACTCGGCGATCCGGATCGCGCTGGCGCTGGCGGAAGCGTTCGACACCGACGTCAACAGCCTGCCGCTGTCCCTGATCCTGTCCTGGTACGAGCAGAAGGCCGTCTGCATCCTGCTGACGCTGCTGCACCTGGGCATCCGCAACATCCGCCTGGGGCCCAGCCTGCCGGCGTTCGTCACGCCGCCCGTGCTGAAGGTCCTGGTCGACAAGTTCAACATCGCCCCGGTCACAACGGTTGAACAGGACATGGCGGCGATCTTCTGAGCGCTTTCTGGCACTCTTCCTGCCTGTCAGACGGCCGACAACCTGGCAGCGCTGGCGTCAGGCGCTTTCGCGGCAACGCGCGAAATGGCGACGGTTCTCCACGAGCCCGCCTTCCAGTCGGTTAGTCACGAGGGCCGCGATTTGAGCATCCACATGCGCGGCGCCGGCGAGGACGGCCTGGTCCTGGTCGTGTTCGACCGCGGAACCACCCCGACGGTGAATGAGCAGGCGCGCCGCCTCATGGACGGCTCAGCACGACGCTGGAAAAGACCTTGAACGAGGCGCCCTGCCGCCACGCGTTGCCGTTCATGCCGGCCTTCTGGCTGAGCGAGGTGAGGGTCTCCTCCTTCGTCCAGTTCTGCTCCACGGCGACTTCGGGCAGATAGACCGCGCGGCAAGGCCCCTTCTCGATGATGATGCCGTGTTCGCCCAGCTTGAACTCGTCCAGAGAGGCAATGGGCACGATCGGGCTGAGAACGGAAATCTTCATGTCGATCTCCTCCAGCTCATCCGGCGCAACGGGGCGGAAACGGAAATCCCTCAAGGCCGCGTTGACCGCGTTGTCGTGCACGGACCGGTACAGGGGCGCAACCGGTTCCAGCGATCCGATGCATCCGCGCAGATTGCCGCGGATCTTGAGGGTGACAAACGTGGCCTTCTCTTCCTTGAGCTTCAGAGTCAGCGCGTATTTCTCGAACGAGAAGCCACCCTTTGGCCGCCGCACGCACCATTCGAGCGTGTCGCGTCCGATGGCGAAGAGCGTATCCTTCTCGGCGTCGGTCAACCCCGGCGTCCATGCTCCGCTGCGTTCTTCCTTCACGGTCGTCCCCCCTGCCGCGCTGCCCGCGGCGGGCGGCGCCGGCTCCGGCGCCGCCGTCGTGCACGCCGCAAGCAGCGCCGCGCCTGCCGCCAGGCCGGCCATCATCCGTCGCGCCGTGCGCATGCTCCAGCCTCCGCTGTCGGGCTTCGGCTCGCCGCGGCGGGCCGCGGCTTGCTCGGGGCCGCCTTTCGGCGCGTCGAAGGGCCAACCTTGTGCAAGGTGCGCAGGCAGCGCGCCGGGCTAACAAAGCCCTCTTCCCGTTCGTTCTATTATACGGAGGCGGGAGAGCGGATAAAAGGAGTTAAAAGCCATGCGTAACGGATTTGTCACGCGGCTGTTGGCCGCGCTTCTGGCGCTGCCGGCGGGCGCCCTCTGCGCCGCGCGCGGGGCCGAGACCGGAATGACGTCTTCACTGCAGCCCGCCGGGACCATTCCGCTGTCGCTGGCCAACGAAGTGGACGCGGCGATCAATCGCTCGCTCGAGTGGCTGGCCGCCAGGCAGAACGAAGACGGCTCATGGTCCGACGCCAATTTCCCGGCGATCACGGCCCTGGCGCTGCAAGCTTTCCTGCGCGTCGAACATCCGCGCAGGCAGGAGGCGGTCGACAAGGCCGTGAAGTACATCCTGTCCTGCGTACAGGAGGACGGCGGCATCTACAGGGAAGTGCCCGGACGCAAAGGCGGCGGACTGAGCAACTACAACACGGCCATCTGCATGACCGCGCTGCATGCCGCGGGACGGCCCGAGCTGACGCGCGTCGTCCAGAAGGCCCGGGCGTTTCTGGCCGGGACGCAGCATTTCGGCGATGACGAATATCGCGGCGGCTTCGGCTACGACAAGTCCACGGGGCGCGCCTACACGGATCTGCTCAACACGTACTACGCGGTCACGGCCATGCGCAGCACGCAGGACGTGGAGGACAAGCGCCCGGCCGGCGAGAAACGCGTGGACATCGACTGGAGCGAAACCGTCAAGTTCATCGAGCGCATGCAGAACAAGCCCGAGTCCGGCGACGAGGCGGGCGGGCTGTTCTACAATCCCGCCGACCCGAAGGCGGGCACGGCGACGAACGCGTCCGGGGCCGTCTTCTTCCGCTCCTACGGCAGCATTACGTACGCCGGCATGCTGGCCATGATCTACGCCAACCTCACGCGCGACGACGTGCGCGTGCGGTCGGCCTTCGACTGGGCCGCGCGGCACTGGTCGCTCGACGAAAACCCGGGCATGGGCCAAGAGGGTTTGTATTTCTTCTACAACGTGCTGACGCGCGCCCTGACGGTCCACGGCGCGGACATCATTCCGGCGCCCGAAGGATCGCCCGTGAACTGGAAGCCCGATCTCGCGGCGCGGCTGGTGAGGCTGCAGAAGATCGACGCCGACGGCCGGGGCTGCTGGGTCAACGAAGTCTCCCGCTACTGGGAAGGCGACCCGGTGCTGGTCACGTCCTACGCGACCGTCGCGCTGGAGCTGCTGCGCTGACCCGCCTCGCTCACGCCTTCCGGCGCGTCGATGCCCAGTTTGCGGCAGGTATTGCGCACGTGCGATCCTTTCCAGAACACCGTGCCGCATGACGGGCACGTGTAGAATTGCGCGTAGCGCCGGAACACGTTGGGATGGACCCTGGCCTCGATGTCCGGCTTGTGCGCCACCTCGTCCAGCTCGACGTTGCAGCGCACGCAGCGCGAAAAAAGGTAGCGCCGCCGTTCCAGGCCGTGCGCGCCGGCCACCTCGCGAAGCTGCTCCACGGGATCGGTTGAAGCCGGAACCGTGACGCGCGCCGCCGGGGGGTACTCGTCCGCCAGCCGCGTGTTGCGCGTGAGGAAGATGCGCCCTTCCGCGTTGGCGCGCTCGATCAGCGCATGGGTCCGGGCCGCCTTGTCCCACGCCGCGTCGTATCCGAGAATCCGCAGGTACTTGCCGAGTTTGATCAGCATGTTGTCCGCGAGAAACCTGGGCTGGCCTGTTTCCACGAACCTTGGATTGTTCATGAACAAAGCCGGGCTAGAACAGGCTGAAGCGTCGCGCGGGGACCAGGATGCGGTCGCCGTTCTGAAGCGTGAAGTCCTCGTCCGGATCTCCGGTTGCCAGGATGCGCCGGGCGTTGACCTTGAATTCCCGTTCTTCGCCTTCCGCGTCGCGCCGGATGACCCTGATTGCCTTGCCGTTGGCGTAAGGGGGCAGCCCGCCCATCTTGAAGAGCAGGTGCATGATCGTGGATGGTTCCGCGCCGGCGAACGTGTACAGGCCCGCCCGGTTCACTTCGCCCAGCACCAGCACCGACTTGCTGGCCGCCTCCTGGCGCGATTCCTCGGCGGCCGAAAAGACGTAGGCCACGTCGTTGTTCCGCAGGCGCACGTCCGGAACCGCGGGCACGCCTTCCTCGGTCATCAGCGCGTACTCCTCGCCCTCAAGAGCCAGGTAGATGGGGCTGCGCAGCCCGTCGCGCACGATCTTTACGCGCGCCCCGCGCACGGAAACCGCCAGGCCGCCCGCGCGCAACAGGGCGTCGCTCAGGGTGATCGAGTCGCCGGAACCGATCTTGATCACGCCCGGGGAGGAGAGCGAGCCGAAAACGCCGACCGTGTCGTAGGAGGCCCGCAGGATGCGCACCGCGACCGTGGCGTTCTTGAAGTCCCTCGTGCGCAGAACTTCGCCGATCTTGCCCGCGGCTTCCTGCTCGGTCTTGTTGAGCAGAATCACCGGACCGACGTAGCCCAGCTGGATGGCGCCGATGCTGTTGACGGGGTAACTGCCGTTGAGGGACGGATCCTCGTCCACGCGCACCTGCACGAGCGAATCCGGCTGAATGGTGATTTCGGCCTTCCTGATCTCGACGGCCTGCGCCGGCACAGGGCCCGGACGGGGAAGCCCGCGCACCGGCGATTCCGGGCGGTCCGGTTTCTCGGCCGTGTCGTCGTAGGCGCGCTCACGCTCCTCGAGAGCGCGGACGTAACGGGTGTAGTCGACGGGCTGGCGCGTGCCGCAGCCCGCGGCCCAGATCCCCAGGCCGATCAGCGCAACGGCGCGAAGGCAATTGAAGCGCAAAGTGGCGCAACGGTCCTTTGCCGCAGGGGTCAACACCGCACGGTCTCCCGATGTCCTGATGGCGTCACTGCCCGCCCCGCGGTCCGGCCCCCCCCACCGTCCCGCTCACGGGACAAATCTTCCTCTTTACATTTAAACTACGCGGGGCGCAGCATGTCAAACCGGAATCTGTAGTTTTTTGCGTCCTTTTTCACGGGGAACGGTCTTGCCAAGCGGGCGTCAAGGAGGCTACCATCCGGCCCATGAAAACGCAACTGCCTGTTCTGGGCTCCCTTCTGCTTGCCGTGGTTGTCATGCCCGCCCCCCGCGCGGGCGCCCGCGGCGCCGATTCCCCCGAAAGCTCCATCCTGCGCGTGCCCAGCCTGAGCGCCACGGCCGTGGGCATCGAGGGCGGGCAGGAGATGAGGCGCCTGTACTACGACACGGGCGGGCGCGCGGATGTGCGGAACCTCATGGGACAGGTCTACTTGTCGCTGGACGTTCTTTCCTGGCTCACGATCAACGGCGGCGGCGGCGTGGCGGACGCCGTGATCGCCGGCCCGGGCGTGCGCCACGCGCCGAAGCCCCTCTGGACGGCGGGATTCGAAGCCGGGCTGCTGCAGTACGACCTGTTCGAGCCCGGATTCTTCGAATCGCGCGCCACCGTGCACCTGCTGGGCACCTACCTCAGCCACAGCCTCGCGGACCGGCACGGATCGCGCCCGTGGGAAGAGTACCGCGTCGCGCTGCTCGCCGCCGCGGAACGTTTCGCCAAGAAGGACTTCGGGGCGGACCGCCACGCCTCGCCGTACAGCCTGCGGCTCTTCATCGGCCCCTACTATTCGGAAGTGGACCCCGCCGGCCTGGCCAGGGACCAGGAGATCGGCGCGACGGCCGGCGCGGACATCCGGCTGGCCCGCGGCTTCTCGCTGGGCTACGCGATCCGCTACCGCGACTTCACCACGCACATGATGAACGTGGTGCTGCACTTCTGATTCACGCCCACAGCTGCCGGTCCAGGGTGCGGTACTGGACGGCTTCGGAAACGTGGTCCGGCCCGATGCGCTCCGCGCCGGCCAGGTCGGCGATGGTGCGCGCCACCTTGATGATGCGGTCGTAAGCCCGCGCGCTGAAGTGCAGCTCGGTCATGGCCATGCGCAGCAACTCCTGCGCCTCCCCGTCCAGCCGGCAGTACTGCTGAAGCTGCCTGGGGCCCATGCCCGCGTTGTTGTGCAGACGGCGGTGCGCCTGGAAACGCCGGCCCTGAATCTCGCGCCCCGCCGCGACCCGCTCGCGGATCGCCGCGGAGGACTCGCCGCGCTCCAGCGAGGTCAGCTCCTGATAGCGGATGGCCGGAACCTCCACGTGAATGTCGATGCGGTCCAGCAGCGGCCCGGAAATCTTGTTGCGGTAGCTCTGGATCTGCCGGTCGTTGCAGCGGCATTCCCGCTTGGCGTCGCCGTAGTAGCCGCACGGACAGGGGTTCATGGCCGCCACCAGCATGAAACGGCACGGGAAAGTCACCGACGCCGCGGCGCGCGCGATGGTCACCCTGCCGTCCTCCAGCGGCTGGCGCAGGACCTCCAGCACGTTGCGGTGGAACTCGGGCAGCTCGTCCAGGAAAAGCACGCCGTGATGCGCGAGGCTCACTTCGCCGGGCATGGGATGCGCCCCGCCGCCCAACAGCCCCGCGTCGGAAATGGTGTGGTGCGGCGCCCGGAACGGGCGCCGCTCGATGAGCGCCCGGCGCACCCCCAGCGTCCCCGCGATGCTGTGAATCTTGCTGGCCTCCAGCGCCTCCTCCAGCTGCAGCCGCGGCAGAATCGAGGGAATGCGCTTGGCCAGCATGGTCTTGCCCGCTCCGGGCGGGCCGATCATCAGCACGTTGTGCCCGCCGGCGACGGCCACCTCCAGGGCGCGGCGCGCATGCTCCTGGCCCTTGACGTCGGCGTAGTCGTCGTCATGCTCGCCGACGGATTCATAAATGCTCTTCAGGTCCGCCCGGAAAGGCTGCTGCTGCCGCACGCCGGCGACAAAGTCGGCGGCCTGCCGCAGCGTACGCACCGGGTAGACCGCCAGCCCCTCCACCACCGCGGCCTCCTCGGCGTTGTCCGCCGGAACGATAATGCCCTGCCGCCCGGCCGCGCGCGCCGCCATGGCGATGGGCAACACGCCCCTGACCCGGCGCACTTCCCCGCTGAGGGCCAGCTCGCCCACGACCGCGAACCGTTCCAGACCGTTGCAGTCGATTTCGTCCGACGCGCGCAGCATGCCCAGCGCGATGGGCAGGTCGAAGATGGGGCCTTCCTTCTTGATGTCCGCCGGGGCCAGGTTCACGGTGATCCGGCCGACGTGCGCCTTGAAGCCGGAATTGCCGATGGCCGTACGGACGCGATCCTTGCTCTCCTTCACGGCGGCGTCCGGCAAACCCACGATCACGGTCTGGGGATCGCCGTGACCGGCGTTGACCTCGATCTCCACCGGATAAGCATCAACGCCGTAGACCGCGCCCGAATACACTGTGGCAAGCATCGCGGATCCCCGAAGAAGAATAAGCATGTCTCCTACAGGAAGCCGCCGCCCGCATTCAAGGCAAAAAAGCAGGGTTGTTCTTGAAGTACTCCTGGTGGTAGTCCTCCGCCGGGTAGAACACGGCCGCCGGCGCGATCTGCGTCACCACCTTCTTGCCGAGCTTCGCGGCTTCCTTCGCGGCGGACGCTTCCGCGCGGCGCTTCTGCTCGTCGGAGTGATAGAACACCACGGAACGGTACTGCGTCCCGACGTCCGCGCCCTGCCGGTTGAGGGTGGTCGGATCGTGGATCTTCCAAAACACGTGCAGCAGTTCGTCGAACGACACCCTGGCCGGGTCGTACGTAACCTGCGCTACCTCGGCGTGGCCCGTGTCGCCCCGGGACACCTGCTTGTACGTCGGCTTCTCGACGGTTCCGCCCATGTAGCCGACCTTCACTTCCCTCACGCCCTCGAGCAGATCGAACGCGGCCTCCGAACACCAGAAGCAGCCGGCCCCGAAGGTGGCGGTTTCAAGGCGCGGATCGCCGGACGCCGGCGGCGCCGCGGGCGAGAATTCCAGGGCCGCCGAGTTGATGCAGTACCGCATGCCCGTGGGCTGCGGCCCGTCTTCGAACACGTGACCCAGATGCCCCCCGCAGCGGCTGCACACGACCTCGACCCGCCGCATCCCGTGCGAAGTGTCGGCCTTCTCGATCACGCGGCCCGCCGCCGCCGTTCGCCAGAAGCCGGGCCAGCCGGTCCCGGAGTCGAACTTCTCGCTGGAACGGAAGAGCTCCTGCCCGCACGCCGCGCACGCGTACACCCCGGTTCCGTGGTGGTTCCAGTACTTGCCCGTGAACGGACGCTCCGTGGCGCTGCAGCGCATCACGTCGTACTGCTCCTCCGTAAGCGTCTTCTTCCAGTCGGCATCCGTCATCCTGTCGGGATCTTGCATGGCTCCTTCCCCCGCCGGCCCGGCGCCTCCTCCGGCCCGCGCCGCGTACAGTATCCCGGCGGCCAGGACGGCCGCCGCGAAACGCCGCCGCCCGCGGCGAAGGCCCGCCGGTCTTCCATAATTACCCGATTCATTCTTCATCCGCGTCACCCGTCCTTGTGTGCTTCGACAATGGGAGGTCAGTCAGAATCAGCTCGGAGGGCCCGGCAGCCTTGATGGCCGGCGGATCGCCTTTGCTCCTCATTTTGCCTGTCCGTCGATCTGACCGGCCGACTCAATCGGCAGTAGAATCTCGTTTCGTCGCAGGAACCACGGCGTGAAGGGCGGATTGTATCTTACCCGTTCGCCTTCATCCATTCCCGCAACCGGGCGAGGCTGCGTTCATACCCGAATGGCGCTAAGATAAGCCTCTTCACCCTCTTTGTCGCGAGCTTTGTCGCGAGCTTTGTCGGAGTCGCAAGGGGTTCGCGCATAGCGGGTTCGACAAAGCTCGCGACAAAGCTCGCGACAAAGGACGTCATGCGGAGCTGTCTTATCTTAGCGCCATTCCGTTCATACCCCTTCTCCATGGACTTACTCTATGGCCGGGATTCGTCGGTTGTCGACGGGAAACCCCGGACGCGCACCCCCCTCTGATCGCCGTCGAACGAGGAAGGAGTGTGCCGATGGCGAGACCGGGCAGATGGGGCGCTTGATCGCCGCTCTCCGGGATACCGGCCGAGCGCGGTGGATTCATCCGTCATGGGGCGTGCCGCAGATCCTCACCGGCCACGTACTCGACGACGTTCTGAACCGCCGGCTTCCGCTCGCCGCCGCCTGCCTGGGGCTGACCGCGTCGGACCTGTGGCCCGGCGAAGGATGGAACTTCGTGTTCGGACATGCGTCGCGGCGCTCAGGGGGGCGTGTGGTCGCGGCGAGTTCCATCTTGAATACGGGGCTTGGTAGTCTATCCTGGGCCCGAACAAGCGCAGAAAGGAGAGCATCCAATGCCCAATGTCGTCAGTGTCCTGAAAGCAGAGATCGTCCGGATATCGCGCAAGGAAGCCAAGGCTGCTGTCACGCCCATCCGGGGCCCGTCCGTCAAAGTGCGTCACGACGTAGCCAGTCTCAAGAAACGCATGGCTGCCCTTGAGAAAGCCAACCGGGAGCTTCAGGTTGTTGTGGCCAGGCTGGTCAAGGCGCAGCCCGAGCCGGCAGTTGACCAGGGAGCCAAAGCGCGCATCACGGCCAAGGGCATGCGCAGTCTGAGGCGGCACTTGCGGCTGTCAGGCAAAGACTTTGCCAGGCTGCTGGGCGTCACTGGCCAGGCTGTCTACAACTGGGACAAGCGATCCGGCACCTTGAAGGTCCGCGCCGGCACGCGAGCCGCGATCCTGGCGCTGCGGGGGATCGGCGCGCGGGAGGCGAAGAAGCGGCTGGCGGAGATGGCCGCGAAGAAGCCGAAGGCTTCGCGGAGGGGCAGGAAGACAGCCAGACGGAGATAACGATCGCACGACGGGGAGGCGCCATGGACTTCACGGAGGTGATCAGGACGCGGCGAAGCATCCGTGCCTACAGCCCGGATCCTGTTCCCGACGAGGTTTTACGGCGGGTTCTCGACGGCGCCCGTATGGCGCCCTCCGCCAACAACATCCAGCCGTGGCACTTCGTTGTGGTGCGCGACGCCGCTGTCCGCCGGCATCTGGCCGAGCTGGCGGCCGGCCAGGCTTTCGTGGGTGAGGCGCCCGTCGTGGTCGCATGCTGCGGCAAGCGGTACGCCGACCGCTACAGTTGGATCGGCGACAACATGTACCTGGTGGACTGCGCGATCGCGATCGACCATCTTACGCTGGCGGCCCGCAACGAAGGCCTCGGCACCTGCTGGATCGGGGCCTTCGATCACGAATCCGTCAAGCGGGTCGTGAAGCCGCCGGCCGGCTACGACGTCATCATGCTGATACCGATCGGCTACCCCGATTCTCCGAAGGCTTTTCGCGAGACGACATCGCGCCAATCCCTGCGGTCCGTGGCGTCGGGCCTGTAGGCCGACCTGTGGGTCTGCTCCAAGCCTAACGTGGGGCCGTTCTCTGCCGGCTTTTCCATGGCAGCAGATTGTGCTTGAACGGGCAAGGCTCCGGTGCTTGGATCGGCCCCGTGAAGAAGGGTGTGACGCGGGGTGTGCTGTAGTAGTAGTCCAAGTCAGGTGTGCAATTCACTGTGCTGTAGCCTTGTCAGTATGTGTGCATGAACAAAAGGGAGGTTCGTATGAAGAAGGTGCAATGGATCGTGGTAATGGCTGGTGTTGTGTCGATGATGAAGTTGACGTGTGCTGCGGGCGAGACAACGCAGGCGCAGTCCTGTTCTGAAGCCGCGACGGCCGAGGGCATCCTGGGGCTCGCAAACCCATCGAACAGTCCTGTTGATGTCGTGGTAGCGGCTGAAAGCGCCAGTCTGCGAGATGGCATCCGCTTGAAGGTTACATTCAAGAACATATCGGACAAGCCCTACCCGCTCAGTATTTGCACAAACATGTTGCTCTGCTGCGTGGCCGGTTTGCATCCGATTGTGGCGTTTGACGGTACCGGCATGGGTTTGCTTGATCTCTGCAAGGACACGACTGGGCCGGCTCCTGCGATGAACATCTCGGTGGCACCCAAAGCGGACCATACCATTGACGTCACGATCCCATCGCAGCGGCTTCCCGCGAATGCGTGCATAGCGGACAAGGCGTTGTTGGTGTTCTTCTGCTTTGAACTCGGGGACGGCAAACCCTTTCACTCTAACGTGGTGAAGGTGACGTTGACGGAGTAGGTTGCGGGAGGTTCCAATGCGGCTGACTGGTGTCTGGATTCTCTTATTGTGTATGGGTTGGGTTTCTTTGCCATCGCTTGGGCAGGAGACCCATGCTCCGGCGTCCTCGAAAGAAACGTGGCCGGTCGCGATGAAGGGGGCCACCGTCTAAGGGGGCTAAACGACAGGTGGACATGGGATGCCATGATATGCAGGTGACTGTGACGGGAGGCAAGGGAGGCGACTCGGTAGTGGATGCGGCAAGCGACAATTCCGTGGCACTAAGATGGCGACGTCTTCTGGGCGCCAGCGCCCGTGCCGTCGCTCGCATCCTCACTGCTTGTGTCATCATCGGGGCTATCCCGGCAGTCTGTCCGAGGAGATCGCTAGGAGAAGGCTCCACATCCACGACTCGTCCCCCGTGTCCCGTCAAAGGGTTGTGCGCCGGAGGGGTCTGGACGAATTCCATGGGCATGCAGTTCGTCGCGGTGCCAGGCACACGCGTTCTTTTCAGTCGGTTCGAGACTACGAACGGCGAGTACCGCCAGTACAACTTCGGTCACGGCTCCGACGACTCTAATCCTTTGAACGGTGTCCGGCAGCCTGTAGTGTGGGTGAGTTGGAACGAAGCGAAGAGTTTCTGTCGCTGGCTGACTCAAAAAGAAATCGAGGAAGGGCTACTGAAGGCAGGACAGGAGTATCGGTTGCCGACGGACCAAGAATGGAGCGCAGCCGTGGGGTTGAACGAGGGTACTGGTGGAACTCCAAGCGACAAGGACATGAAGGTCAAGGGCGTCTATCCCTGGGGCACGAACTGGCCCCCCCCGGCCGGGTCCGGCAACTTCGCCGGAGAGGAAACCGATGTGAAAGACGTGGTTTCCGGATACATAGATCGGCATACGAACACCGCTGCAGTCGGGAGCTATCCGGCAGAAGGGCACGGCCTCCATGACATGGCTGGCAATGTTTGGGAGTGGTGCGAGGACTTGTACTGCGGTCTTGGCGGCGAACGGGTCGTGAGGGGCGGATCCTGGGTCACTCCTACGACAGGGGAGCTTTGGTCATCATACCGCCGATATCTGGATCCGCTCGAAAGAAATGCCGCGCTCGGTTTCCGCTGCGTTCTAAACTACTGAACTTGTCGCTCGGGCAACCAAACCTCACGACTGATGCCGCCGGTCTCAGGCAGCGGACCCGATGCGTCGCGCAAGGCGTTCGCCCCTATCTCCTCTCGATCTTGATCAGTGCCTCTTCCGCCGCCTTCCTCACGGCGGAGTCCGGAGAGGTGAGACACTTGCTCCGAATAGCCGGGACGGCATCCTTCGCCGCCGGGCCAATCATGCCGCATGCCGTCACTGCTTCACGCCTCGCGTCCGGCCAGGTGTCGTCGAACACTCGAATCAATGCCTTGGTCACTTCCGAGACCTGCGCTCCGACTTCAGCCGACCTGAGTATCTGTCCGAGCGCTCTTGCAGCCGCGGCGTGTCCCGACATCCACTGTTCGGGCGGAGCCAGTGACGTCCCGTTGGCCACAAGAGGCCTCGCCAAGAGCGCGACAAGATCCGGAACGGCGGCATTTGCGGCTGGTCCGCATTCGCCCAGGACTTGTGCAGCGTAGAACTCCCTGCCGGTCGAGTGCAGAACGCTGACGACAGGGGGTATGATCTTCCCGTGCAGTTCTTTCGGGGCCGCAACCAGAACCTGGGCCGCGCGCCTTTGCATTGCGCCGTTGAAACTGGAGAGTTGCAGGATCCACTGTTCAAGTGGTCCCTCCTGGATCATGACACCTGCCGCTCCGATCTCAAGCCCGGCATCCTGCTCCCCGTGGCGGCACCCTGCCGCTGCCGGTGCCGCAGTCCGTGGCTCAGGTTTGGCGGGAACGGCGGGAACGGCAGGGGACGAGGAAGGCATCTTGGGTGTGGTTGTGTCCCCGAAAGTGGGGGCGCGGGACGTAAACCAGTCGCGCCATCTGACAATGGCTTCGTTGCGCTTCTCAATCGAGTCGTTCCACACGAACCCGAAGTCCTTTCCCGTGAGATTGTACAGGGATTCATTGGCCTGATAGCGCACGTTCAGACCGTTCATAATGGACGAATCATCGCCCGACGGATCGGACAAGGCATCGATCAAGCGCGGAACGGATGATGCATCTCCGAGCTTGCCTAACTCGCGTGCCGCCACGGCTCTGGTTTCCGGGAGAGAACTGTAGAGTGCCTGATAGAGCTGCGCAACTTCGAATCGTCTGCCCTGGAAAACATGCACGAAGAACTGGTTCTCTTCCTGCCTGGCCAGCGGCTTCGACGGTGCCGCGAGCGGGGAGAATCTCCTGTCAGAAAGCAGTCCCGGCTTTCTGCCCTGTTCGTCGCCGACCGAAGTGCCGGTGATCGAGTCCGCAGAAGTCCGTTCTGGTGCCTTGCCGCCGCACACCACCCGGAACCCGATGCCGGCGGGCGCGCTGTTCGGTTCTGAAACCTGACATCCTCGGGCCGAGGATTCGCAGCCATACTTGTCTGAGTCGTATCTACCGCCACGGACCACATGCGAAATGTCCGTCCATCGCCCCCAGGGATCAACGACGGAGCCACTCGGATACGCACCGTACCGATCGTAACACCATTCGGAGACGTTGCCGTGCATGTCATGGAGACCCCACGAGTTTGGCTCCTTCAGACCCACCGCGTGTGGGGATTCAGATGGTACGCTGTACTCGCACCACGCTACGCGCACCAGTGCGCTCTTGTCGTCTCCGCTACAGTAGCGGGAGCGAGTTCCAGCACGACAGGCGTACTCCCATTCGGCTTCGGTCGGCAGCCGACACGGCAAGCCAGCTTTCGAGGACAACCAGCGGCAGAAGTCGGCGGCGTGTTGCCAACTGACGCCATGAACCGGATACTTGTGACGTCGCGGGTCGAACGCGTTGTCTTCCGAAGAGCCGGAGTCCGTCAGTCCCGATGTTCGTCCCTGATCCCGCAAAAAAAGGCTGTACTCGAGGAACGTCACCTCGTACTTGCCCATCCAGAATCCCTGCGTGATCGTGACCTTGTGCTGGGGGCCGCAGGCAGCGTCTCGATGGTCCGGCGACCCCATGAGGAACTCACCAGGCGGCACCCACATCAACTGCATTTCCGTGCCCCCACCCAGATCGACTTGTCTCGCCTCTCCCACCCGATGGCTGGATGGGTCGGAGTCGGCGTTCGAGGACGCACTCTCCCGTGCGTTGACAGCGCCAGTTGCCGCAACCACTGCGACCAGAGCGAGGATACTGGATTGGGTCATCGGCGGATCCTCCGTGCCCCGCCCAAAGGTAATGACGGGGAAGAAGTCGAGAACGGCTTGCCAACTCGCTGAAGCCACTGGGGCATACAACATAGGATGACACGGCACCACGGCCGACGCAAGCGCCGCGAGGGCAACCGAGCGGGCATCCAGCACTCCGAAACGGCCGCCTGCGACGCCCCTGCAGAGGCTTAGCGCGCGCCGTGTCCCTCCGGCAACCGTGTGTGACCTCTGAACTCCCGCCAGCGTAGAGTGGTCGGCGAGAAAGGAGACGGCGACTGATGAGCAAGGAACGAGCAGCGGCGGGGTTGGCGCAGGTGCGGGCACGGAGTTGCATGCAGGGCGTGGGCAGTGTCACAAACGGACCGGATTCCACTTGCCCACTGTATCCTCGGAGCAGGCAGACACACGGGGCTTCTTGGGCGACCCGCGCTGAAGCCTGCCAGTGACCGGGTGCATGCGCTGCATCGGGGGGATCCCGATCTTTCCTGTTGTGTTCGCTCCACTGGGCGGTACAAATGACGGTGCCTCCGGCGTTTGCCGCCGGCACCTACTGGCGTGTTCGGAGAAACCGGTGAATCTCGGCGTCTGGATGTCAGGGGCGGTCTTGGCCCACAAGCGCGATGCCGGCGAACATGCCACCCAGGCATGGAACATGAAAGCCCTGCCCGACGAGTTCAGTCACTCGCCGGAGCCACATCGTCTCTTTGTCGCCGTGAACGGCCGGTGGCGTGGTTTCTTCGTCCTACAACCCTGGGTCAACCTCAACCCCCAGGATCGAACGCGCCCGTGGACGCTGGCGTTCGATGCGAACACCTGGACCGCCATCCCGCCAGTTCCGGCACCGCCGCGTGATCGGATTCAGGGCTACACCTTGGACGTTCCGGCTGCACAGAAGCAGCAGGCCGGCCAGTAGCGCGTCGTCTGCGTCGCTTGGCCGTCACCCGACCTTCAGCGAGATCCCGTTGACCGCGGCCGTCAACTGCTCGTCCTGCGTGTGCAGGTATCGGGCAGTGGTTGACAGGCTCTTGTGGTTCATTAGCACCCGGATGGTTTGCAGGTTCTCCCCGTTGGCCAGAAGTGTCGTGGCGAACGTGTGCCTGTTATGCCGAGCTCGGCATAACCGGCATTATGCCGAGTTCCGGATTATGCCGAGTAGGCTGCCGGTAGCCGCGTAGATTCTGCCTGTTTGCTCCATTTATGCATTCCTGATTCTGCATTCTGTCTCGATTTACTCGGCATAATCCGACTGTCTTCTCCCTTCGGTAGTAACACAAGCGAAGGAAGGAGTGGACATGTTGGAAGAGTACTTCTCTGATGTAGGAGCGATCGGGCGCCACCGGAAAGGTCCGCTGGGAAGCCACGTTGATGGATTCGTCGGCTGGCTGAGCGGTCAAGGGTACGCGAGGGACACAGTTCAGCTATGCGTTGCGGTCTTCAGCGCTCTGGGACGGTGGTTTCAGCGCCGGAAGTTGGGAGCCTGGGACGCGTCGGCAGAACTGGTCCAACGTTTTCTGCACCGAGCAACAAACACTGGCGGTGTGCGGCGTCATGAGAGGGCTGCGCTCAAGCACATCCTCGACTACCTGCGCCGGATCGGTATTGCGGCGCGGGACAATGCTTCGCCTGAGCCCACGCCCCTGGAATGCGTGGTTGAGCAGTTCAGGCGATACCTCCTCCGTGACAGGGCGCTGGCTGAAGCCACCCTCCAAGGCTACTGCGCACCCGTTCGGCTTTTCCTGTGTGCGTGCTTCGGAACAGGCCAGGTAGAGTGCGACCGCCTCTCGGTGAAGGATGTGCATGAATTCGTCTTGCATCATGCGCGCAATCGGACACCGAAGAGCATACAGCTCATGCTGACGGCGCTGCGCAGCTTCCTGCGGTTTCTTTACCTGCGCGGTCTGATCTCCGTGCCCCTGGCCGAGCACGTACCCAGCGTTGCGTGTTGGTGTCAGACAGAACCGCCAAAGTGGTTGCCCGATGAGGACATCGAACGGGTTTTGAACGGCTGCAACCGGCACTCGGCCACTGGTCAGAGGGATTACGCGATTCTATTGCTACTGGCCCGCCTCGGGCTACGTGCCGGAGAGATCTTGTCGCTGGAGTTGGATGACATCCGGTGGGAAACCGCCGAGGTGCGCGTACGGGGGAAGGGACCGCAACGAAAACGGTTCCCGCTGCCCGAAGATGTCGGAGCAGCGATTGCCGCTTACTTGAAGAACGTTCGGTCGCGCTGCGACTCGCGCCGTCTGTTCTTGCGTGCCAAAGCTCCGTACCGAGGGCTGGGGCATGCCTCAACCGTCGACACCATCGTCTCTCGCGCTCTGGCGAGGGCGGGGCTCGACCCCCCGATGAAAGGCGCGCATCTGTTCCGTCACAGCCTGGCGACACACATGCTCCGCAACGGAGCCACTTTGACTGAGATCGGCCAGATCCTCCATCACACGAACCCCGACACCACCTCCATCTACGCCAAGGTAGACATCGACGGCCTGCGCGGCCTTGCAATGCCTTGGCCCGGAGATCACCCATGAAAACACTTCGCAAAGCATTGGATCGGTACTTGGCCTTTCGCCGCCGCCTGGGTTTCAAACTGAGAGACCATGCAAGCGGATTGCCCAAGTTCCTCGCGTTCCTGCACGCCCAAGGCGCCGAGTCTATTACGACCGAACTGGCGCTGACTTGGGCCCAGCAACCCAGCCATACCTCACCGGCCTTTCAGGCTAAGCGCTTGGGGATGGTGCGTGAGTTCGCGCGCTATGTGAGCGCGAGCGATCCGCGCACGCAGATCCCACCCCAAGGCCTGTTGCCGGCGCAGCCCAAGCGCGCCCAGCCGTATATCTACAGCCATGAGGAGGTCCTCGATCTGATTCGGGAGGCCTCCCGGCTACAGCCGCCTGAAGGGCTCCGTCCGCACACCTATTCGACGCTTTTGGGGCTGCTGGCCGTGACCGGAATGCGTGTCAGCGAGGTCGTGGCGTTGGACCGCGTTGATGTGGATCTGAAGCAAGGCGTGCTCACCGTCAGGCAAAGCAAGTTCAACAAAACGCGGATCCTTCCTGTGCATACCTCAACACAACGGAAGCTACAGGCTTATGCCCGCCGCCGCGACCAGATGATGCCGGTTCGCACATCCGACGGCTTCTTCATCTCAGATCGTGGCGTGCGCCTCAACCCGTGCATCGTACGCTACACGTTTGTCCGGATATCCCGACGGATCGGATTGCGTAAAGCGACCGACAGTCACGGTCCGCGACTGCATGACTTGCGCCATGCCTTCGCGGTCAGAACGCTGATCAACTGGTATCGCTCCGGCATCAACCCGGAGCAACGCTTGCCGTTGCTCTCTGCCTACCTTGGCCACGTCAAGGTCAGCGACACCTATTGGTATCTCAGCGCCGTTCCTGAACTACTGGAAGCTGTTAGCACTCGTCTGGACGACTACCTCGGAGACTTCTCATGAAAATCGCATTGAATTTCCCTGCCCTACTGCAGTCCTTCTTTACCGACCGATTGATCGCACAACGCAACGCCAGCGCCCACACCGTCGCGGCCTATCGCGACACCTTCCGACTGCTCTTCGATTACGCTCGCGAGCAACTCGGCAAGTCCCCTTCCGCATTGGCGCTGGAAGACCTGAACTGTGCCTTCGTCGGCGCGTTCCTGGACCATCTCCAACGGGATCGGGGCAATCGGGCGCGGAGCCGTAATGCCCGGCTGGCGGCGATTCATTCGTTCTTCCAGTATGTGGCCTACCAGATGCCGGAACACAGTTCGCTCGTGCAGCGGGTTCTGGCGATTCCCGGCAAGAAATATGAACGTGCCCTGGTTGAATACCTGAACAAGGAGGAGACGCGCGCACTTCTCGATGCGCCAGACCGCAGTACGTTCGCCGGACGCAGGGACCATGCCCTGGTGCTGGTCGGGATCCAGACCGGTCTGCGTGTTTCCGAACTGACCAGCCTCGCCTGCGGTGACGTCACATTCGGAACTGGCGCTCACGTTCGTTGCGTGGGCAAAGGGCGTAAGGCACGTTGCACGCCTCTGACCCAGTCGGTGGCCACGGTCGTCAATGCCTGGATCAAAGAGCGTCATGCAAAGCCGGACGATCCACTCTTCCCCAACCGTCGCGGCGGACACCTCAGCACTGACGGCGTCCAGTTCATCTTGACCAAGCACGTCACCGTTGCGCAGGAACACTGCCCTTCACTCAAGGAGAAGACGGTCTCGCCCCACGTGCTTCGTCACACGGCGGCAATGAACCTTCTTCACGCAGGCGCAGATCCCGCCGCCATCGCCCTGTGGCTGGGCCACGAACGCCTCGATACAGTGAACATCTACGTGAAAGCGGATCTTGCCGCGAAGGAGAAAATCCTCGCCAAGACCGCTACTCCGAAGGGGAAGACCAGACGTTTTTGCCCTGATGATGCACTGCTGGCCTTCCTGAAGAGCCTCTGATTATGCCGAGTAAACCTGCTGTCCGGAGGCGCCACTACGCCGCCACCGGCAGCCTACTCGGCATAATCCGGAACTCGGCATAATGCCTGTTATGCCGAGCTCGGCATAACCGGCACACGTTCGCCACGACACTTTTGGCCAATGGTGAGAACCTGCAAACCATCCGGGTGCTCATGAACCACAAGAGCCTGTCCACCACTGCCCGATACCTGCACACGCAGGACGAGCAGTTGACGGCCGCGGTCAACGGGATCTCGCTGAAGGTCGGGTGACGGTACCACTCGGGGCAGGCAGCACCGGGACACGCCCGGCATGTCTGCCTGCTCCGACTGACGTGTGGAATACCCCTGACGCACCTTAGCCCGACCAGGTCGGGATCTCGGCTACGGAAGCGGGATTTCCAGATCCCGGCAGATCTTCCGGGCCGTGAAGTCAATCACCTCACGATGACGTGGTACGGTGGAGCACTTGCGCGCCTGGGGGTTCACATAAACGGAGTGGCTGCCGCCTTCACGCAAGAAGCGGCACCCATGACGCTCAAGATGAGAGATGAGGTCACGCCGTTTCATCACGCCGGAACCAGCAAGGGTTCGCGGATGACGTCTTTTCCGGCAATGTCCTCTTCGGCCAGCATCCGATTCGTGTCCAGAACAAGTTGCACGGCCTCGGCCAGGTTGCTGCGCGCCTCCGCCAACGTCTTGCCCTGAGTGTTTGCCCCAGGGAGTTCTTCGACGAACGCCGCGTAGCCTTCCGGGAATTTCTCAAACACCGCTGTCAGTTTCATGCCGTTCTCCATACCCGGGTCATCATACACCCATGGCGGCGTGGAGCGCAAGGTTGCGCTGACGCGAGATCCTCCGGCGGGGAGAAGCAACTGCGCCCAGCCCCAGTGTGGAGTCGGGGCAGGCAGTCATGCGGGCGGCTCCGCGCTCACCACATGCTCCAAGGATACGGTGGGCGGGAATCAGTCGCCTGTGAATTCACTCCGACTCTGGGGCATCCTCATCTACAGCCTGCGGCGCCTTGCCGCCATCAACTCGTTTCCAAAAGTCCTGAGCCGGCAATCGGTTGATCTTCTCAAGAGTCTTGATGGAGCGAAGAATCGCACTGTCCGTGGACGACACAAAACCGCACAGCACATTGCGCAGATGCGGCATGGTCCTCAATGGCGACAAATCGGTAACCGCAGTGTTCGGAAAGTGCAGGGTCTCCAAAGGCATTCGACTTAGCGGCGCAAGGTCAGCCACGCTCGTACCATCCAAGTACAGCCCGCGCAACGGCATACCGAGTGACCGGCCCATTCCCGTCCCGACACGCAGAACGGAACGCCTCTAGGAAGTAGGTGCCGCAAGCCCCCCCCGAAGTATCCTAGATGACCCAGCCGCAGGACCCAGCGGGTTCTGCACAGCCCCCGCATACGCACCAAACCAATCCAAGCACCACTCAAAAATGTTCCAAAGCATGTGGTACAGGCCCCATTGGTGTGCCAGGTACGAGGCGCCAGTCACTTGCCACACCTTGTCTGACACTTCTCCCGAATAGCAGCCCGCCTTTTCTCAATTGGGGATGCTCGAAGTCCGGGCCGGATGTGTCCGCCTTCTGTGTCTCGCCCGTCTGATTGAACGATCTGTCAGGGGCGGTGACAAACAGATATTGATCATAGGACTCCAGTGGATTCTGCCACTCTTCCCCCGCCATCACCGGCATGATCCCTATCTGGTCCGGTCGGAAGGACTGACCGTCCGGCATAGCGATCTGGCAGTTGGCCGACGTGATCAACGGGTACTTCTCAGTGAAATTCACAGCCGCAAAATGACCCTGATAGAAAACTATGCCTTCGATCCGTTTGCCGCTGTAGTGGATGGCTACCTGTACAGGATCACGACTACCCACATCTCTTACCGTATGCAACGCAATGGCTGCTTCTCGATTTGTATCACACACATAGTAGTGTGGCTTAGTCGCCGTGTAGGTTCGCAAGTCCTGAAGGCTAATGAGTTTGGTCATGCCATTCAGATTGTAATGAACGTATACGGGGTCGTGTTGCTGTGCTTTGGCAGCGATACCCGCGTCAATGACACTCTGGGCCCGTATGCCGACATCGCGTTCCACTCGACAGTGAATCTGCACTTCACCGGGTAGCGACAGAACCACGGTCGCTCCGATGGATGTACCATACTTGCCCGTCCGAACATCGGGTTCGATACGTAAGTAAGCCGCGCTGTTGAGCGCCCCTTGACCAAATGCATCACCATATTCTTGCTGTATTTCTTTGTACTGTGCATTGAACTCCTGCATGGCGTCAGGTGGCAGTATCATACAAATCCGCTTTCCACCAGCATCCGGAGCCAGTGAGACAACGCTGGGACCGTCAACTCGCATTGCGGGTGAGGCTTCAATAAGGGCAATAGAGATGCTGCTCCTTCCGTCCTTGAACTCGCCGACGTACTCCGCCGCGCCGTCGGAGGACGTGCGTGTCCCTTGCCCGTTGTAGGTGTTGTCCTTGAACTCGCCGACGTACTTCGTGCCGTCGGGCAACGTGAATGTCCCTTGCCCGTTGCACATGTCGTCCTTGAACTCGCCGACGTACTTCCGTCCGTCGGCCCACGTGAGTGTCCCTTGGCCGTTCGCTAGGCCGTCCTTGAACTCGCCGACGTACTTCCGTCCGTCGGCCCACGTGAATGTCCCTTGCCCGTGTCGCTTGCCGTCCCTGAACTCACCCACGTACTTCGCGCCGTCGGAAAACGTCGCTCTCCCTTGTCCGTTGGCCAGGCCGTCCTTGTACTCGCCCGCGTACTTCATGCCGTTGGGGAAGGTGAAAGCCCCTCTTTCCAGCGACGTCGCGCACCCGGCAGCCATGGTCAGAACGACGCACAACGCCAGATCAGTCTTCATCTTGCCCCCTTCCTTTGTCAGCGTCCCTTCGTATTCTCCGACTTCCGCCACCCCCATGGCGGCAAAAAGGTCATGGCCGGCATTGTCGGACGGCGGGGCGGTGGGCGCAAGCGGTAAGATGCCGGGGAGGCGTCAGGGCGACCCGCGAAGAGACTGGCCAGCGCGACGAGCGGCGGTGCGGCAGAGCGGCGGAGTTATGAGCACTGTCTGAAACGTGAGCGCCCTGCCATGGCTTCAAAACCTCCAAGCCAGAATCGGTGCCAGGTAAATAGTCCCGGCGCTCCCGGGGCGACTTCGGACCCGTGACTTTGCCGGGCGTTTGGGCGGCATCGGCGGTTTCCGTCGGCAAGCGGGGATACCTCGCGGGCGGTTTGCGGAGGCTGCTGAGGCGGCGGAAGGGGAGGGGCGACGCGGCCGGGCCGTTCTTGAGCAGGCTCCGCCGTCGGAAGGTTGGGATTTCGGGGCAACGCGGCTACGCGGTCATTCGGTGAGCACGCGGAGCTGCTTGACGCAGCACAAACCCGGTTCCGGCTGCCGGTCCGGGCGCATGGCTCGCACGAAACGACGCTTCTTCAGCTTCAGCGCCGTGCGATACTTCGCCAACGTGTTGCGCACGAACAGGTCCGAGCCGATCACCAGTCCGTCCACCCAGTACCGCACCCGGCGGTCCAGTTGCGTGACAAACGGCTCCTTCTCCGCGGCCGCGGCAATGGCCGTGGCGATCTGTTCCTCGGTCTGCTTGCGCTCTACCGCCGTGGCCAGGGCGAACTGCTTGCGCATGACGTCACGCAGATCCTTCAGACCGTCAACGTGCACCAAGCCCTTCAGCCACGGCATGGCCCGCTTCTCTACCGCTTCCGCGAAAGGATGCTTCCCCGTGGCCGACCAGGCCCCGAACGTGCAGAACCGGTAGTCCGCCGGTCTTGCGGCCATGTGCGCGCGCACCGGGTTCATCTCCACGTACAGCCAGCAATCCCACACCGCCAGGCCGTTTTCCAGCACCGTGTTCTTGAACCGGTCCGCCCACAGATGCCCTCTTCTGCGTCTGGGGCGGGTGCGGTTGAACCAGCGGGTATAGGGCTAATACCATCTGTTCCTGGATGGATGGCGGGGAGGGGCGGGGAGCGCTTGCGCTCCGCTCCCCGCCCTTGCCCGCCTCCATCCGGGAGGCGACCTTGTGAAGCGAGCGCGAAGGCGAAAAATGGCACGGAGAGGGGCGGAGTCGAAAAAACGGCTCTCCAGAATGCCCTGTGGCGGGCGATCGGGACCTGAGCCGAT
>Ga0194125_10002879_pt1 | contig 28230 bp, 21 predicted proteins | sample TA2KigC250mmetaG_FD_148626 | JGI IMG/M metagenome (GOLD analysis project Ga0194125, IMG submission 148626) | Freshwater microbial communities from Lake Tanganyika, Tanzania - TA2015034 Kigoma Deep Cast 250m | ecosystem: Environmental > Aquatic > Freshwater > Lake | place: Tanzania: Lake... | reverse complement strand
GCACGAGGCGCATTGAGGCGCATTGGGGTCAGCCCTTCACAATAAACATTGCAGGGGGAGAATAGGCATGCCATATTCCGGGCATGGCAAGACTCCTGCGAGTGGAGTTTCCCGGGGCGATCTACCACGTCACGTGACGGATGGTTGGCGATTGGTGTACGGGGCACACTGTGCGATTGCTGGTGCATGAACCCGGGAAACCGGCCGGCAACCTGCCCGCAAGCGGGTATATGGCGCCGACTATGGCATTCCCGGGACCGCAATCCCCGATCCCGCGATCAATCTGGCCGCATCACCGAGTGAAAACTTGATTTCCGTGCCGGCCAGGAAGAATCTCGCCTGTGAAAATGCGTTTTCTCGACAGTCTCGTTGGCTGAACGAAAAGAAGGAACTTGCCACTCGTAGACATGTACGTGATACTGTCCATATGAAAGCCATCACTTATACCGCAGCCAGGGAGAGCCTTGCAGACACAATGCAGCGTGTTTGCGAGGATCACGCACCGGTCGTCATCACTCGGCGCCGCGACCAAGCCGTCGTCATGATGGCATTAGAGGACTACGAGGCGCTCGAAGAAACCGCCTATCTGCTCCGCAGTCCTCGGAATGCCAAACGACTCCGGGAAGCCGTTGACCAGCTCCGTCAGGGCAAAGGAACCGAAAGGAAGCTTCCGGTGCTTGGATGAAGATCGTCTTCGCAGACCGCGGGTGGGAAGACTTCACGTACTGGGTCGAGAACGAACGCAAGATTGCGGCACGGATTGTCCGCCTGATCAAAGCCATCGAACGTGAACCTTTCGAGGGGTTAGGCAAACCGGAACCTCTATGCCATGACCTGACTGGGTTCTGGTCGAGGCGCATTACGGACGAGCACCGCTTGGTGTACACCGTAAACAAGGAACGAGTGCTGATCGCCCAAGCACGGTACCACTATTAGCCGAACATCACTGTGGACTCGTATCGGCGAAGCCGCGCCGCTGCGCGTCACGGTTTCACCGAGCGGTCACGGTGGGCGTTGATGAAGAAGACAGTAACAATCTGCCTGGTGCTGGTGGCGATCGCGCTTGCACATCTGGTGGCGCGATGCGGGCGGTGGCAAACCGTTCATGAGTGGGCAAGTCCCTGAAAAGCCCAACCAGCAAATCTCGGCACGGCTTCGTCGCCCGAGATTTGCGCCATCTGAATCCTCAAAGCGGTGATGTGAGGTCGGCCGGGTGCGCGAAGATGGGTTGCTCCTGAAACATCAGTGCTGGTAGAGTTCGCTCGCTGTCGTCCGGCAGGCGTAGCGCAATCATTACGGATGCCGGTGGCGTCGGGGAGGTAAGCGGGATGGGAGTTCTCGACGGTTTGGAAGACGCTCTTTTTGTCGGTTTCGATTCCAGCACACAGGGACTCAAGGCCACGGTGATTGACGGCCGGTTCCGCATGGTCCACAGCGAGTCGCTGAACTACGACACCGATCTTCCGCACTACAAGACCAGGGGCGGCGTGCACCGGCACGCCGACGGTGTGACGGTCACTTCGCCGGCGCTGATGTGGGTTGAGGCGCTCGACCTGCTGCTCCAGCGCATGGCGGCTGACGGATGTCCATTCAACCGGGTTGTGGCGGTTTCCGGGTCCGGCCAGCAACACGGCAGCGTGTGGCTGAACAACGGCGCGCTGAGTGCGCTTCGCGGGCTTGATCCGTCGCGTTCCTTGAAGGAGCAGCTTGGCGGAGTGTTTGCCACGCCGGATTCGCCGATATGGATGGATGCCAGCACGCGCGGTCAATGCCGCGAGTTGGAGCGGAGGCTTGGCGGCGCGCAGGCCGTAGCCGACCTCACCGGTTCCCGTGCCTACGAGAGGTTCACGGGGAACCAGATTGCCAAGATGTGGCAGACGGAGCCGGCCGTTTACGAGGCGACTGAGCGGATAGCGCTGGTCAGTTCCTTCATGGCGAGCGTGCTTGCGGGAGAAGGCATTCCGATCGAGGTGAGTGACGGATCGGGGATGAACCTGATGGACTTCCGTGCGCGCAGGTGGGCTCCGGCCGCCCTTGACGCTACGGCGCCGGGGCTGGGCGCCAAGCTTGGCGAGGTGGTTGCCTCGCATGTTGTGGCGGGAAAGGTTCATGCCTATTTCTGCGCCAGATACGGGTTTGGCGGCGATGTTGCCGTGATTCCTTTTGCCGGAGACAACCCGTGCAGCCTGGCCGGTCTGCGCCTCGGGAAAGAGGGCGATTTCGCGATCAGCCTCGGAACAAGCGACACGCTTTTCGCTTCCGTTCTTGACCCTTCGCCTTCGGGCGTCGAGGGCCACGTGTTCGCGAGCCCGGTTGACCCGAAAGCGTACATGGTGATGCTTGTCCGTCAGAACGGATCGCTGGTGCGCGAGAAGGTGCGCGACGCCGCCGCGGGCGGGTCATGGGACGTTTTCGCGCGTCTGCTGGGGCAGACGGCGCCCGGCAACGGCGGCAGGATCGGGATCTACTTTGATGAGCCTGAGATCACGCCGCCGGTAATGAAGGCCGGGCACTACCGGTTCGGTGCGGACGGCAGGCCGGCAGTGTCGTTTTCCGATGCCGAAGAAGTGCGCGCCCTTGTGGAAGGCCAGTTTGTCTCCATGCGTCTCCATGCGGTCAGGGCCGGCCTGAAGCCGCGGCGTCTGCTTGCCACCGGCGGGGCGTCCGCGAACAGCGGCATTATCAGGACGGCGTCGGACGTGTTCGGGGTGCCCGTGTACGCGGCTGACGTGACTGACACGGCGTCGCTCGGCGCGGCGTACAGGGCGCTTCACGGGTGGGTGTGCAAGCGCGCCGGCCGCTTCGTCGGTTACGCCGAGACGGTGTCCGGCGCGCCGGAGTTCCGGAAGCTGGCCGACCCTGACCCTGCCGCCAACGACGTTTACACCGGCATGCTGAAGCGAGTAGGTCAGTTTGAGGACGATATCATTGCCCGGTCCTGACGGGCCTGTGGAACGGTTGCAGACACGGGGAGGAACAGCCATGCAGATCATAGGGTACAACGGGTGGGGTAAGAACGCGCGGCTCTCAAACGGTGAGATGGACCTTGTTATTACGCTTGATGTCGGACCGAGGATATTGAGGTGCGGGTTTGTCGGCGGCCGCAATGTCTTCGCGGAGATTGACGGCCAGCAGGGATGTGAAGGCGAGAAGGAATGGATGATACGCGGCGGGCACCGTCTCTGGGTTGCGCCGGAGGCGAAGCCCCAGACCTACGAGTTGGACAACGTCCCCGTCGAGGTCGAAGAGATCAGAAACGGCGTGCGCACCATTCAGAAGCCCGGGTCGCTGACGAAGATACGGAAGACGATGGAGATCACTCTTGACCCGAACAGGAACCGCGTGCGAATCGAGCATATCCTTCGCAACACCGGAAGGTCCGCAAAGACTCTTTCCCCGTGGGCATTGTCCGTGATGGCTCCGGGCGGCAAGGCATTCATCCCCATGCCCGGCAAGATTCCGCACACCAAGTGTCTCACGCACAACCAGGAATGGAGCATCTGGGCATACACGGACTTTTCTGATCCGCGGTGGACGATCGGGTCGCGCTACATCATTTTTCGCCAGGATCGCAGGCGCGGCCCGAACAAGCTGGGGATACAGCACCGGGAAGGCTGGATTGCGTACCAGTTGAGGGACGTCCTGTTCGTCAAGTACTTCACCATGGAGGACGGCAGGGAGTATCCGGACGGCGGCGTTAACTTCGAGACCTTCTCGAACGAGCAGTTTCTGGAGCTGGAGAGTCTCGGGCCGATGGTTGTCCTGAAGCCGGGCGCCGAGGTGCGGCACGAGGAAGTCTGGCGCGTGTTCAAGGGTGTGCCGGCGTGCCGCACGGAATCCGACATAGACCGGGTGATACGTCCTCTTGCCCAGTCCGAGTTCAAGGCGGGTGGACGCAAGGCGCGCCGCTGAACGGGGCGTATTCCGGGCCGGCTATCCACTCAGGAGATCGAGGAAGGCTTTTTCGTCCAGAACGGGAACCCCGAGTTTCCGTGCCTTGTCCAGTTTGGACCCGGCGGAATTTCCGGCCACGACGAACGACGTCTTTGCCGACACGCTGGACGCGGTGCGTCCGCCGAGCGCTTCTATGCGGCTTGATGCCTCGTCCCGCGTGAAGGACGACAGTGTTCCTGTCAGCACGAAGGTCTTCCCCTGGAGAGGCCCCGGCCCGGCGCTTCCGTGCGTCGTTCGTGTCTGAAGCCCGGCATCCGCCAGGCGCCTGACGAGTTCGCGATTGCGTGGTTCCGCGAAGAACCCGACGATGCTTTCCGCGACAACAGGCCCGATGTCCGGCACGGCCTGGACCGCGCTTCTGTCGGCGTTCATCAATGCGTCGAGAGACCCGAAATGGCCGGCGAGATCCCGGGCCGAACGCACCCCGACGTGACGGATGCCCAGGGCGAACAGGAGGCGCCAGAATTCGCGTTGCCTGCTTGAATCCATGGCGGCGACGAGGTTGGCGGCCGACTTCTCTCCCATCCGGTCCAGACCGGCAAGGGTGACCTGGTCAAGCGAGTAGAGCCCTGCCGGATCCTTTGCGAGCTTTCCGTCAACGATCTGCTCCACCACGGCCTCGCCGAGTCCTTCGATATCCATCGCGCCCCGCGAGGCAAAGTGGCACAGCCAGCGTTTCAACTGGGCCGGGCACTGCAGGTTCTCGCAGCGCAGCGCGGTTTCCCCTTCGCGCCGGGCCACTGGCGCTCCGCAGGCGGGGCAGGCATCCGGCATCGTGAAGACCTCCTCGCCGCCTCTTCTTGCCGCGGTATTCACGCCCACGACCGCGGGGATGACCTCGCCTGCCTTTTCGACGTAGACGCGGTCGCCGACCCTGATGTCCCTGCGCCGGATCTCATCCTCGTTGTGGAGCGTGGCGCGGCTCACCGTGGAGCCGGCGACTGTCACGGGCTCCAGCTCCGCCACGGGAGTGAGAACTCCTGTTCTTCCCACCTGCACTGTGATCGCGTTGAGGCGCGTTTCCGCGCGTTCCGGCTCATACTTGTAGGCGACGGCCCACCTCGGGCTTTTTGACGTGGCGCCGGCTTCCTCGTACCAATCGCGCTGGTCGAGTTTGACGACCGCGCCGTCCGTATCGAACGGGAACCCGGAACGTTCCGACTTCAATTTCCCGATCCGGGCCAGTGCCTCATCCATCCCGTCGCAGCGGGTTGCGCCGGGCACGGTTCGCAGTCCGAACTCGCGCAGTCTGTCGAGCAACTCCATGTGCGTTGCGCATACGAGTCCGCCTGTCGCCCCGAGCGCATAGAAAACCGCGTCGAGTCCTCTCTGGGCGACGGTGCGCGGGTCCAGCAGCTTCAGCGAACCCGCCGCGGCGTTGCGGGGATTGGCGAACGGTTCGAGGCCTGCTTCCCTGCGTTCCCCGTTCAGTTTGCGGAAAGAATTCAGCGGCATGAACACCTCGCCGCGCACTTCCAGAATCTGCGGCGGGCTTCCATGAAGCCGCAGAGGCACGGACCGGATCGTTTTGATGTTGGCCGTCACATCGTCGCCCGTGCGGCCGTCTCCCCTTGTCGCGCAGACCGAGAGAGAGCTGTTCTCGTAGCGGAGCGAAACCGCGACTCCGTCCACTTTTGGCTCGACGACGTAGGCAGGGTGTCTGCCTTCAAGAAGCCCGCGAAGACGCCGGTCGAAATCCACCAGTTCGGAGGCGTCGTAGGTATTTGAGAGGCTCATCATCGGGACGGAGTGCCGGACCTGCCTGAATTCCGAGAGCGGTTCGCCTCCGACGCGGCGTGTGGGTGAATCCGGGTCGGCCAGGTGCGGATGGGCCAGTTCGAGTTCTTCGAGTTCATGATACAGCGCGTCGTAATCGCGATCGCTGATCTCGGGTGCGGCATCGAGGTAGTAGAGCCTGTTGTGCCGTTCGATTTCCGATCTAAGAACGGCCATCCGCTTCCCGGCGCTGGTTTCGTCTTTCGCTTGTGTCATGGGCAGAAGTCTACTCGCCGAATCGCCGGCCCGATTCCGCCTGCTGTTCCAGCGCTTGCGACAGCGGGCCGCAGTTCTGTGCGTAGGTGAGCGCGGCCTCGTGGTCTCCGGCTTTCAGAAGCAGGAGGAACTTAGCCGTGCAAAGCGCCGGCGTATTCGCCGGCCCCAGGAGAGTTCCCAGGTCAGCCGGGTGCACTTCGGCGAGATTGAACGAGATGTCGTTGGTGGCGACGAGGAGCCCGCGCCGCTCCAGCGATGTGGCGTTGAGCCGGTCGCCCGCCATGGCCCTCAGCGTTACGGCGTGCGGGACGCCGCGGATGCGAAGCGGAATTGTCTTGTTGAAGTTCGCGCGGGCGCCTTCGCGGATGAGTTCACCCATCCGTGAGACTGTTGCTATGATCTCGCGCACCTCGCCCAGTTCCGCGGCGGCGCGCGGACCAAGCGGCAGGCGCGACTCCTCGAGGGCCATGTTCATTGCCTGTTCGAAATCGGCCCTGCAGAGCGCGTCCGCAACGTCCGCGCAGAGATTCGCCAGTTCAGGAGCCGGGCCCTGCGCCCGTGCGGGTGACGCCGGAAGCTGGGTCGTCACGGCGGCGGACGTATCGGGCGCGGCAGGGTGTGGGGCGGGGGCCGTTGCCGCGCTGAACGAGCTGGCGCCGTACTCCGGCGCCGGCGGTCGGAACCGGGCCGGCATCAGCAGCCCGGCGGGCTCCAGCAGGGCGAACGCGAGGAATACGAGCCACGCTGCGAGGAGAAGCCATGCCGACCGTCGCAGCCATGCGGGGGCTTCGGTTCGAGGGACGCGAGGCGCCGTCCGCCGTGAAGTGGTCGCAGCCGGCTGCCGTGCGGGATTGGCCAGGGGTGTGCGCGAAGGAGGGAGAACGGTGCTGTCGGCGTAGGGATCGGTCTTGTGCACGATCACCCCGCCGGCCTCCAGCCGGCGCACCATGTGGATGAACGAAGCCCAGTCCGATGGGCGTCCGGAGGGGTGTTTTGCCATCGCGCGCGCAATGAAGGCGGCGAGTCCCGGACCGACGGACGGGTTCAGGTCCTGCGGGTTCTCAAGCCGGCCGTCGACGTGTTTATGGAGAACGACGATGGGATCGCAGTCCTCGAACGGACGGCGGCCGGTGAGCATGAAGTACATCAGCGCGCCGAGACTGTAGATATCGGAACGAAAATCCTGGTCCGGGTCGCAGCGGGCCTGTTCCGGCGACATGAAATGCGGCGCGGCCTTCAATTCGCCCGACCTGATCTGCTCGGACAGAAGTTCGGGGTGCGCAAAGAGCGAAAGGCCGAGGTCCACAACCTTGACCGTGCCGTCCTCGTCCAGCATCACGTTCTCCGGCTTGATGCCGCGGTGTGGCATGTTGTACGTGCGCCACGCGTTCTCGAGCGCCTCCGAAACGTGCCTGGCTATGCGAAGCGCCTTGAACGGTTCCAGCGGTCCGGACGCGTCAACCGTTTCCGCCATGGTTTCCCCGGCAACATACTCTGATACGAAGTAGTAGGTGCCTTCATGCTTTCCCATGTCCAGCAGTTGCACGAGATCGGGGTGTTTGATTGAGGACGCGGTGCGTGCCAGGGCAACGATGCGTTCGAGTTGGTCCGGGCGACCGGTAGTGTCGCTTCTGAGTGTCTTCAGGACCACGGCGCGGTTCAGCGAAAGCTGGTAGGCCCGCCACACCGTTCCGGTCGTTCCATCGCCGAGTTTCTCTACAATGTCGAAGCCAGGTATGTTCACGGCATCTCCGTGGCGGATGCTTTTACCACGTCGTCGGTTCTCCGGCAACACGGCTGGAGAGGATGCCGGGTCAACCATGGAGATGATCTCCAGACGAGCTTTCGTCTTCAGAAACTTCGAAAACTACAGACTGAGGGTAAGAGTAATGTGTGCTTAGCTCAGATCGGGGTTGCCCCCGTTAATGGTGTTGAACCGAATGGTGGTGGGGGAAGGATTCGAACCCTCGTAGGCTATTGCCAGCAGATTTACAGTCTGCCCTCTTTGGCCGCTTGAGTACCCCACCGGTGTCCAGACCGCGGCGGCCGGCCGGTGATATGGACCGGCACGGCTGCGCGAGGCGGGCGACATACTGTCCGTTCGCGGCATTTCGGCGCAAGGAAAATCGCCCTCAGCGCGCCGGAACCCGGGCCAGCAGAAGACGGGTCCGCCGCGCGGGGGCCAATTATCTATTGAAGCGGAAATGTTCGCGGACGTAGTATTGCGGTTGGAGGAGAGTAGAATGACTCTTCATAAGGTAATGACTGCGGCCTGCGTTACCGCGGCTGTCTGTCTGGCGGGTCGGAACGCCTGCGGTGCCGTTGCCGATGCTTTTGCTCCGTATCAGGTGATCCTGGACAAGCAGATATTCGGCGAACCTCCGGCGCCGGAAGCCGTAGTGTCGCCGGAGGTGAAAGCCGATCCCGGGTTTGCGAGGGACTTGCGGCTCTGTGCGCTCACGTATACCGAAGAAGCCGGCATACGAGCCGGTGTCATAGACATCAAGACGCACCGCAACTACTACCTTTCAATAGGCGGCGAGGAGGAAGGTGTCCGGCTCGTGGATGCCGATTTCGACGAAGAGTCGGTTCTTGTTGAGAAAAACGGCTTGCAGCGCCGGCTCTACCTTGATGGCCGTGAAGCGACGGCCGTTGGCGGTGTTCCGTCGGGGATTCCCGGCCTTGTGATGCCCGTGCGGGTTTCTCCATCGGTCCTTGCGAACCTGCCGAACACCACGCCCACGATGGCTGCCGGCTCTTACGCCGAGCGCCTCATGAAGCGTCGAATTGAACGCCAGCGGCAGGCGGAATCCGCGGCGGCAAGTCCCGGGCTCTCCGGAGAGCAGTTGGAAAAGCATCTGCAGCAATACCAGATGGACGTCCTGAGGAAAGGACTTCCGCCTCTGCCAATACCACTGACGCAGGAAATGGACGACCAACTCGTTTCGGAAGGCGTCCTTCCTCCGGCTGACGGGAGTCAGTTGACGGCGCCGTCAGTCGAGGCAGTGCAGTGAGCGAGCCTTTGCTTGAGGGCGCACCATGAGCGCAAGATGTGCCATCTGCAATGCCTGTCCGTGCCGTGTCGGACGTACAGGGATAGTCCAGAGGGTATTCGCCTGCAAGACGTTACGGCAGGGGTAGTTTTTCCTGGCATGCTGAATGCGGATTACAGGCGGCTGAATACGAAGAGGGGCACGGGATGGCGGAGCGCTTGAGCGGAATAAGGCAGTTGGATCATGGCGGTGAGGGTCGCCGACTTTGCGGTTTTTGAAGACGCTGGTGTGCTGATGCATGTGAAGGAGAAATGCAGTTGACTGTTTGCGGAGGAAGAGGGTATATTCTGTACAGGAAATAGGGAGGGCGCCAGCTGGCGCGAGGTCTGACATGTCGAGGTGTGGAGTCATACGGAGGACTGATTCAATGAAGAGGTTCGCGATAGCATTGATTGCCGTGATGTCTGCGACACTCGCTTTCGGAATCGAGCCGGTGCCGAGCGTAAACGTGGTCGGGTACGCAAAGATCCCGCAGCCGCCGGGGCTGGATCTGAAGAGCTGCATCTTCTACGTAATGGATGGGTCCAACACGCTGTCGGGGATTCTTGGAACGAATGGCGTGGCTGGCACCAGCGAGACAACTGCTGACAACGTCTATCTCTACATACCGAACGAAGGCTACAAGACCTATTTCCTTCTGTCGCACGCGAATCCCTCGTTGAACCGCAAGTGGATTGATGCCGACTCTTTCGAGTTGGCGACCAACGAAGTGCTACCAGGCGTGGGGTTCTGGATCAGGAACAGGAACTCCCAAACGAACCACTACATTCACCTTGGAGAGGCTGAGCTCGACGCGACCGTTACGGCCACAGTGTTGCCTGGTCTTCAGATGCTGGCCTACCCGTACTCGGCGAACGCCAACATCAACGGCGCACTCTCATTGACGAACGGGATTGCAGGTGCTGGCGAGACTTCTGCCGACAACATCTACATCTACACTTCTGGAACGGGCTACAAGACCTATTTCCTTCTGTCGCACGCGAATCCCTCGTTGAACCGCAAGTGGATTGATGCAGACTCGTTCGAGGTCGCGGATGTTGATGTGCTGGCAGGGCAGGGCTTCTGGTACCGTAGCCGGGCTTCGTCTTCATTCCAGTGGGTCTTGAAGCGTCCGTATCTGAACGACTAGGTTCGGTGTACTTCAGTTCGCTGTGTTTCTGATGGTGGAACTTACTTGGTGAGGAGACACTCTAATGTCCGTTAGATACCTCTGTGTGGTGACGGCCGTTTTGCTGGTGGCCGAGGTTTCTTCAGCTTCGCTTGTCGGGCTTGGCCATGATGTGCGGGGCATGTTTCGCTTCAGTAGGAACCAGTATCGTTGGGGGGAGACCTCAAACATCATCACGGACGAGAACAACCAGAACTTGGAGTATAGCGAATCAACTGGAACGCAGGGCGCTTTTGCTCAGTTGATCTGGGTTGGGCCTGACAACACGAAGGACCCCTTCAGTACTTCGACACCCACCGGAGTGTCGGGCGACGATGCCGTTGTTGCCACGACCTACTCATTCGGAGGCACATCTGGCGTTCTGGGCCCTTATACGAACCAGTTCAAGTTCAACAACGTAGGTAGCAGTATCATAGGTCCAGATGAAAATGGCTACCGGTATTACGTCAGGGTGTTTAATGGTCCAAACCCGAACTATGCATCGGGTACAAATGCGGCCGTCAACGGCGTGGCTGGGATAACCTACTATTACGAGTCCGATGTTGATACCTTCAACTACTCTGAGTTCGGTGCCAACGACACGTTTTCGTTTGGACAGGGCCAGGACCGTCAGACGCTTACCGCCGTTCCGGAGCCTTCCACGCTGGCTCTGATGGGGCTTGGCGCTGCTGCGTTGATTGGTGCGCGGCGCAAGCGGCGCGGCTGACCGGGGTTGGACAGAGCGGGTTGATGCGGGCCCTGCGATCCATAGATCGCGGGGCCTGTTTGTTTTATGGGCCCTGCGACCCGATCCGGTTGCACGTCTGCGTGCTTCATCGTCGTCTGGTTTGTCTCTCACCCCGGGCTTTTGTATTGCCCGCAATGGGAGTAATGTCACGCCCATGCCGATTGCGAAGGTCAGGGTGGATGTTGCCGTGGACCGGGAGTTTGACTACCGGATACCGCCGGAACTTGAGGGATCGGTGCGGCTCGGATCGCGTGTTGCGGTGCCTTTCGGTCCGAACATGCGGGAGGGGTTTGTTGTAGGTTTCGTTGAATCCTCATCCTTTGCCCGTATCCGGGACATAGCTTCCATTCTTGACTCGAAGCCGATCCTGGACGACCGGTTGATTGCGTTGGCGAAATGGATGGCCGACTACTACTGCGCCGGGACTGACAAGGCGATAAACACCGTTCTTCCTTCGCCGGTCAGGCGGAAGGGGGTCAAGCACAAAGAACGCTTTCTTGTCTCGCTCACGCCTGCCGGCGTGTCGGCGCTGGCGGATGACGGCGTGAAGAAGACGCCGCGTCAGCGCGCCATGATGGAACGACTGGCAAAAGACGGGCCCGTGTTCGCCGCCGATCTGAGCGCGGAATCCGGGATGAGCCCGGCAGTGCTCGGCGGGCTGATCAAGCGCGGACTGGTGCAGCGGGCTCTCGGTGCGGACCGCCGCGACCCGCAGTCGGGCAGGAAGATACTGCCGACCCTTCCGTTGCAGCTCATGCCGGAGCAGGCCGAAGCTCTCAAGGAAATCGTGGCCGCGATGGACGGCGCCGAATCCGGAAGGCGTGGCGTCGTGCTGTTGCAGGGCGTGACCGGCAGCGGCAAGACGGAGGTGTATCTGCAGGCCATAGACGCCGTGCTTGCGCGCGGGAAGGGTGCGATTGTGCTTGTGCCCGAAATCTCTCTCACCCCCCAGACGATAGAGCGGTTCAGGGGCCGGTTTGGCGAGCAGACGGCCCTGCTGCACAGCAGGCTTTCCGAGGGAGAGCGGCATGACGAATGGCACCGTTTGCAGGAGGGCAAGGCTCGCATAGCGGTGGGGGCTCGGTCCGCCGTTTTTGCCCCGGTTCACCCCCTCGGCCTCATAGTGGTTGATGAGGAGCATGAGCCCAGCTACAAGCAGGACGAGTCGCCAAGGTACAACGCGCGGGACGTGGCCGTGATGCGGGGCGCGATGGAATCCTGCGCGGTCGTGCTGGGTTCCGCCACGCCTTCCCTTGAATCTCTGCACAACGCCAGGCGCGGAAGGTACCGGATTGCCCACCTGCCGCGGCGCGCCGACAACAGGAAGATGCCGTCTGTCCGTGTTGTCGACATGCGCATCGAGAAGGGGCCAACTGGAAAGACGACGGTCTTCTCCCGGCCGCTGCTGGATGCTATGGCGGGTCGCCTGGAGCGGGCCGAGCAGGTGATGCTGTTCCTGAACAGGCGCGGGTACGCCACTTCGCTTGTCTGTCCGGCCTGCGGGCACGTCGCGGTGTGTCCCGACTGCAGCGTATCAATGACCTATCACCGGGACGAGGAACTGCTGCGGTGTCACCTGTGCGGAGGCGCGCATGCGCCGCCGCGCGCATGTCCGGCGTGTTCCGACCCGGCCTTCCGCATGTCCGGGATCGGGACACAGCGTGTCGAGGCCGTTGCGCAGAAGTGTTTCCCCCATGCCAGGGTCGGTCGGCTCGACACGGATGCCGCAAGGCGCAAGCGGTCATGCGAAGACATCCTCGATGCGTTCAGGGCGGGGGAGATAGACATCCTGGTGGGGACCCAGATGATAGCGAAGGGTCTTCACTTCCCCAGGGTGACACTTGTCGGGATTGTCTGCGCTGACATGGGGTTGCACATGCCGGATTTCAGGGCGGGCGAGAGATCCTTCCAGTTGATGGCGCAGGTCGCAGGTCGGGCCGGGCGCGGCGAGGCGCTTGGCGAGGTCATAATCCAGACATTCACTCCTTTCCATGTCGCCGTTCAAGCGGCCCGGCGGCTCGACTTCGACGGCTTTGCCGAGCAGGAGTTGGAGTTCCGGAAAGAGCTGGGCTATCCGCCATACAGGCGGATTGTCTGCGTGGGGTTCCGCGGCGTTTCCGAGGAGGTCGTTTCTTTCGCGTGCGGTTCTTTTGCGCGGGCGCTCCGGCCGCTGATGCCGGAGGGAACTGTCCTTTCTGATCCGTGCCCGGCGCCGTTGGCGAAGATCAAGAGACAGACAAGATACCAGCTCATCATCAGGTGCAGGTCCGTGCGTGATACCGTGGGGGCCATACGCAAGACGCTTGCGGCTGTCAAGATGCCGAAGGGCGTTTCCTGCCTGGTTGACGTTGACGCGTTGAACCTGATGTAGCGACGTCCTCCCTTCCGGCGCCGCAACCGGGCGCAGGTGTTATTCCGTCGGGGGACGGAGTCGCGGGCTCTTTCGCTTTGCGGTGAAGATGACGGCGTGTATATTGAACGTTCAATCTGGATGCGGAGGTCGGGATGAAAGCAGGCAGTTTCTACGTAACCACGCCGATTTACTATGTGAACGACAAGCCGCACATCGGGCATGCCTACACGACGATACTGGCCGATGTGCTTGCCAGGTACCACAGGCTTGCCGGCGACACGACCCATTTTCTGACCGGCACCGACGAGCACGGGCAGAAGGTATTGCGGGCGGCCCAGAAGAGCGGAATATCCCCGCAGGAGCAGGCCGACAGTACGGTCGTGCGTTTCCGCGACCTGTGGAAGAAGCTCGAGATAACGAATGACGACTTCATACGGACCACCGAGGAAAGGCACAAGGCCGTTGTGCAGCGCATTCTCTCCGACCTCTTCAACAGGGGCGAGATATACAGGGCGGACTATGACGGCTGGTACTGCGTAACGTGCGAACGGTTCTACACCGACAGGGACGTGACCGACGGGCTGTGTCCCGAGCCCGGATGCGGCCGGCAGGTCGAGCGCATACACGAAGCGAATTACTTCTTCAGGATGAGCCGGCACCAGCAGTGGCTGATAGACTACATCAACTCCAACCCGGGCTTCATTCAGCCTGACTTCAGGCGCAACGAGACGCTTGGTTTCCTGCGGAAGCCGTTGAACGATCTCTGTATTTCCCGCCCCAAATCCAGGATGAACTGGGGCATAGAGCTTCCCTTCGACAAGGACTTCGTCACCTACGTATGGTTCGATGCGCTCGTGAATTACATCAGCGCCGTCGGGTATCTCTCCGACGACGCCGGGTTCAATGCCCGCTGGCCCGCTGATGTGCACCTGATAGGCAAAGACATACTCACGACTCACACGGTTTACTGGCCGACGATGCTGCACGCGATGGGCGTGCAGATGCCGAAGACGGTATTCGCCCACGGTTGGTGGCTTGTCGGGCGCGACAAGATGAGCAAGACACAGGGGAACGTCGTGGATCCGATGGCCTTCGCCGACAAGTACGGCGTTGACGCCTTCCGATATTTCCTGATGGCGGAGATGACGCTCGGGCAGGACGCAAGTTTCACCGAAGAAGCGTTTATCAGGCGCTACAACGCGGATCTCGCAAACGATCTCGGGAACATGTTGAGCCGCGTATCGAAGCTTCTGTGCAGTCATTGCGGCGGCAGCATTCCGGAGCCGGGCGAAACAGGCGCGGAAGAAACGGAGCTGCGCGACGCGGCGCTTGCCGCGGCGCGTGCGACCATCGAATCCGTGAAGACGATGCGCATTGACCAGGGGCTGGCCGGCATAGCCGACGTGGTCCGCCGGGCGAACCGCTACATTGAGCGGCAGCAGCCGTGGAATCTTGCGCGTGATGGCAGGGCCGGCGAATTGCGAAGGGTGCTGTACTGCGCCGCCGAGACATTGAGGATCGTGAGTGGAATGCTCTACCCGGTTATGCCGGGCAAGATGGCGGATCTTCGCGAAGCGCTCGGGATGTCGCGCAAGCAGCCTGATTTCGACGGGTTGATCAAGTGGGGAGGGCTGAAGCCAGGTTTGCCTGTTGCAGAACCGAGCAGCCTGTTCCCGCGGGTCCAGCCGCAGAAGCAGGACGAGCGCCCGCCGAAAGAGGCGAAACCCGTGGCGGCCAAGCCCTCTGGCGATGCCGCCGCGGGGCCGACGCCGGCGGGACTCATCACCGTTGATGACTTCTTCAAGGCGAAGTTGCGCGCCGCGCGCATCCTCTCGGCCGAAGCGGTGGAAGGCGCAAGCAAGTTGCTGAAACTGCGCATAGACGCGGGCGACGGCGAGCGGCAGATCGTGGCCGGCATAGCGCTTCACTACAAGCCGGAGGAACTGGTCGGACGCACGATAGTAGTCGTTTCGAACCTGCAGCCAGCGCGAATACGCGGAGTGGAGTCCAACGGCATGCTTCTGGCCGCATCCTCGGGCGGAGTCATGCGTCTGGTGACTGTTGACGGCGACATTCCGGCCGGCGCGCCGGTGAAGTGAGCGGCGGCGCGCTTCGTCCGCGGTTCTATTTCAGCACTGTCCTGAACCCCATGGCCTGATCGGCAAGGCGGGCGGCGCCGGCCTTGCGCCGTCCAAGCGCGAGCAGGGGCGACAGCAGGGACAGCAGGCGGATCAGCAGCAGCCTGTCCACCCAGCGATACCCGCGCTGGGAGCGGAAAAGCAGCGCGAACGCCAATCGCAGCTGCGCGCGGGACATGCGGAACCGGGAGAAATCCATCAGGATGGTGTAACGGACCGGGTACTTCCTGTCATAGGCGGCCTTCAGTGCGTGCAGGCGCGCGACGATGTGAGGTCCGAACTCGCCGAAGTAGTACTCCCGCGCCGCCATGAGAATCTCGAACGTGTCGTACTGGAAATCGAAATCCTCCGCCGGCAATCCGAGTTCCGCGGCCATGGAGCGCATGGAGCGGATCTTCACCAGGGCCGCCTCCGACTGGGCCAGTTTGCCTTCCGGGTCGCGGACGAAACAGCGCAGCAGCTTGCGCATGGAGTGGTTGACGATGATCTGGTCCCAGAAGACCGAAAGAAGCGGAGGGATGCGCAGTCTGCGGAAGAAGAGTTTGCGCCGGGCGAATTCGTCGATGTAGAGCGCTTCCTTTATCGTTTCGTCGGACATCCGCAGAAGGACCAGGAGGCGCTCGCCGCTGTTCGGGCCCAGCCGTTCGCGCGCCCACGACCGGACGGCGTCGTCGGCGCTTATGCCATCGCGCACGATGCGCAGGGACACGAAGGTGTTGATCTCGTTCCACGCACCGCCGGGTTCGAGAAACGTGCGGCGGCGGAACCCGGACCAACCGCCCGTCTGGCACCAGATCCACGCGCCGGCCATGTTGGGCGCGACAGCCAGTTGCCTCGCGAAGTCCTCGTAGTCCCATCCCACGAAAGAGGGGAATTCCCCGAAGCCCTCGTACTCGCGCCGCGCCTGCAGTTCCACAATCTTGCGGTGGTTGCTTCGGAAGAAGAGCTGATTCAGCGGCAGGTATCGGAAGAAGTCGGTTTCCCCGTACTTCATTGAGAGAACAAGATTTGTGCTGTCAAAGCCGCCGAACACGGCGTCGAAGGTGTTTCTGTTCCAGATCAAATCGCCGATCGGGTGTGCGCCCACGGTCCACGTGCGGAAAATGAGCAACTTGCCGGCGCTTTCGAAGACGGGAAGGAGGCTCTGAATCAGTTTCCTGGCCTGCGCCGGCGTACGGATGGCGAGGCGGCTGGAGAAGCCGCCCCGGACATCGCGGGCGTCGCATTCGCCGATCCTGAAGATCACGCCGCCAACCGAAGGGAAGTCGCAGAAGAGCTTCGAGCACGCGTCGGGCAGCAGGTTTTCCGCATGGGAGCGCAGGGCGGTCAGTCGCCCGCGCCGGGCGGCGGGCTCAAAGACCACGTCGGTGGTCACGTAGGCGGTGAGCCCGCGACCGGCGGCGATTTCGAACAGAGCGCGGTAGGCATCCCGGTACCGGGCGAGCTTGTCCGACAGGGCGGCATCGTAGTCGGGGCATTCGCTCAAATGCGCGAGATCGTCAAGCGTTACGCCGTTGAAGCCTGTCGCCGCGGCGGCGTCAACGAACCGGGAGAAGTCATCCGAGACCGAAGCGAAGCGCGCCTTGTCGAATCGCCCGTCGCGTTCCAGGTTCTCGAAGGGAATCTTCGACCAGTTGATACGGCGGCGTGAGTACCCGCGGAAGAACGGGCCTATTCCGTCAACCAGCAGCAGTCTCATGCCGGGACGGCGAATTCCCTTGCCGTGTCCGGAAGCGCGCGCGCGGCGCCGGCCTTCGGTGAGGTTGGATTCAGTCCCATCATCTCATCAAGCAGCCGGTCCCATCCGAATCCGTTCTGGGCCCGAGCGCGCGCGGCGGAGCGCATGCGCTCGAGGAATTCCGGATCGTTCTGCTTCAGGTCCAGGACGCCCGCGACGGCGGCCGTCCATGCGGGCAGGTCGTTTGCGCGGACGACGAAGCCTGTTTCGCCGCTTGCGACCAGTTCCTGCGGGCCTCCGACGTCGCTGACGATGGCCGGCACGCCGCAGGACTGGGCTTCCAGGACGACCATGCCGAAGGTGTCGGTTGTGCTCGGGAACACGAACACATCGGCGAGGGCGTAGAGGTGCGGCAGTTCAGCGCGGTCCAACCGGCCCGTGAAAACCACGAACGGGTCAGCCCGGCATTCGTTTTGCAGCCGTTCGAGTTCCGGCCCGTCGCCTGCGAGCACGAGGCGGACATCCGGCAGGCGCTTCGCGACGGCGTCGTGGACCTGGATGAGGAAGTCGAGATTCTTCTCACGCCCCAGCCTTCCAGCCCAGAGAAGCACCGGGGCATCGGCGGGCAGGTTGAGGCGTCTGCGCCATTGTTCCTGTATGCCTTTGTCCGTCGTCACGAAGGACGGCTCGATGCCCCTCTGGAACAACTTCATCTTCGACGGTTCGATTCCGCGGTCGGCCAGCATGGTCATGTACGCGGCCGTGGGCACGCGCACCTGGTCCATCAGCGCGAAGAAACCGCGGGTGTAGGACTCGACGACCGAAGAAACCCAGTGATCGCCGATGAACTGGTCCACCTGGCGGGTGAAGTCGGTGTGATAGACGCCTGTGCACTTGATCCGCAGCAGCCGCGCCGCGGCCAGCCCTATCAGGCCAACCGGGCCGGGGGTGGATATGACGATCTCGTGCGGGGATTCCCGCGCGATGATATCCAGCGCGCGCAGCAGTGACGGCAGCCGCAGCGTCCATGCGCTGTAGAAGCCGGGCGTCACGTTGTAGATGCAGGGCAGATAGACGACGTTGCCGGGCAGGGATGAGCGGTCCTCGTCCTCGGCCAGGCAGGTTACGAGCTTCATCGGTCTGCCGGACGACTCGGCTCGCGTGGCGACCTCGCGCATCGTGACGGCGACGCCGTTGAGTTCGGTGACTGTGTCGGAGAACCACAGCAGCGATCGGGGTTGGGTTTGCTCAACGCCGAAGGCGGCGGCCACGCCGCGAAGCAGGTCGCGGTCGCCGTGCATGTGGCGCAGGACGGTTATGAAGGGCGTCATGAGAAAGAGAGCCGGCAATGCCGCTGACAAGTTGCGCAGCAGCGGCCCCGTTTCGCCCTTCTTGAGATCCTTTTCGAGCGACTCGGCGACGAGCGCGAAGAACCCGTCCGAAAGCCCGCTGAGCGCGGCGTACATGCGCTCGACTCGGGCGTCGCTGTCGAGAGGATCGTGGTTCCGTCCGTCCAGCAGTTCCGAAATGCACTGCGAAAGGACCCTGCCGCCCGAGCGCTTTTCGCGCTTCGCCTTCTGGACTGCCAGCCAGTTCTTCAGTCCGAGTTGGCCGTTTTCGAAGAGCAGAGAGGTCAGCAGCGCCATTGGCGCGCCGCCGCCGCTCTTGTTTTTTGCGCGGGAGAACTCGTGTGCGATCTTGTACACGGCGCACGAAAGTGACTTGTGGTCGGCGTGTCTTCCGCCCGGGCGTGTCTCGCGCAGCCGGACCTGGTCGAGGAACTCGGGAATGGTGGCGTCGCAAGCCATAGTGAACGTCTGGCCGATGAAGAGCCCCGCGTGGTCGTCCGATCCGCCCGTCAGTCCCTTGATCCAGGAATCGGGGCCCCACGGTTCGATGCCGTGCTTCTGCTGAAGGCGCATCAACCGCGCGTGCGTCATCTTCTGGAGCGCTTCCGTCCACGTGCGGTTGTGCGCATCGTCGCGTCCGCCGTTGATTCCTTCGAACACGTCGAAGAGAAGTACGAGTTTCTCCGTCGTCTCGATCGTGAGCCGGTCATTCACGCTGTAGGTGGCGTGGGCCACAGAACAGGCGATCCCTTCCCTGCGCAGGTAATCCCGCAGAAGGCGAACGTCCTCGCGAAGGGTCTGAATGGCGTCGAACTGCCCGGGCGTGATGCCGTAGACAAGCACGTGCACCTTGCAGCCGTCCTCCGGGAAGTAGGCGGTTACCTCGGCGCTGATGAACGTGTCGTGAGGATGGCGGGCGTTCAATTCCAGCGCGCCGTCAATGGTGTTGTGGTCGGTCAGCGTGACATAGGTCATGCCGCGGGCCTTGGCCGTGCGGTACACTTCCTCGACGTCCGTGTATGACTCCTGGGCGCCGATTCTCTGGAGAAACCACTCGGATGGATGCCGTGAATGGCAGGAATGTACGTGCATATCCACGTGGACCATTTCTAGTTCTCCTTTTCGCCCGTACGCCGTCCGGCCCGTTGATCCTCGCTTCTTCCAGAAGCCCGATGCTCGCAGCGTCGCGTTAGGGCAGTGTGTCTTCGTCGTTAGGAGTTCGCGAGGAATGAGGCCGGGTCCTACTGCCTTGCGTGCCCGGCGAAGCTGTTCAGGCACAGGTAAGCGCCGCGTGTGAAGGACGCAGGTCTCCTGCGTTTCACGGCCTGCCAGCCTGCGGCCCGGCACCCCTGTGGGTCGGCTTCGATTTTTTTTCACGGAAACGTGTTGACATGAGGTGGGGGCAAGTGTTGGATTGTGGGGCAGAGTGGAGGATGAATGGACCCCAGTGCAGAGCGAGATAACCCGTTGCTGGAAGACGAGGTGCGCGGGTTGGCGATGTTTGTCGGTGAATTCCGGCACACATTGGATCCCAAGAAGCGGCTCACCATTCCTTCCGTCTGGCGTGCGCAGGTGGAGGTGCCGCGCAGCTTGTACGTGTTGCCGGACCCGAACAACAGATGTCTCGGGTTGTACCCCGCGAGGGAGATGGCGCCGAAACTGGAGCGGATAAGGAAGCTCTCGATGTCGGATGCAAAGGCGCGGCATTACGCGCGTGTATTGGGCCGGGCATCGGACCTTGTCTCGTGGGATTCGCAAGGGCGCATACGCGTCAAGGACAAGCTGCTGGAGTTTGCCGGTTTGTCCGGTGATGTCCTGATGGTGGGAGCGATTGACCGGATTGAGCTCTGGAATCCTGACGCGGCCGGATCCGAATGGAAGGGGCCCGGGGCTGCGCTGGAAGGCGCTGACATTGACCAGGCGGTGCTCAAGGAAGCCGGGGACTACGTAGGAATGTAGAGGGGGTGCCGGGTTGCACGTGCCGGTAATGGTTGCCGAAGTCCTTGAGGGGCTTGGGCCAAAGCCGGGCGAGAGTTGCCTGGATGGGACGCTGGGCGCCGGCGGGCATGCGGCCGCGATCCTGGCGAGGACGGCGCCGGACGGGATTCTGCTGGGGCTTGACCGTGATTCCGAGGCTGTTTCCAGGGCTGCGGGAAGGCTGAAGGAATTTGAGGGGCGCTGCGTGTTGAGGTGCGGGAATTTCGCGTCGGCCCGGGAGATCGCGAGAGAGGCTGGAGTGAACAAGGTGGATCTGGTGTTGCTGGACCTTGGGATTTCATCGGACCAGCTCGACTCATCCGGCCGGGGTTTCTCCTTCCGTGAGGACGGACCGTTGGACATGAGGATGGACCGGACATCGGGCGGGCAGAGCGCGGCCGACCTTGTAGGGACGCTCGGAGAGGACGAGTTGAGGGGGCTGATAGCCGAGTACGGGGAGGACAGGAATGCGCGGCGTATTGCCCGCGCGATCGTGGCGGAGCGGGAGAAGGCAGGGATAGCCGGGACCCTGCAGCTTGCCGGGCTGATCGAGCGGGTATGCGGCAGGCGTGAGCGCATTCACCCCGCGACACGGACATTCCAGGCGTTGCGGATGGCGGTCAACTCGGAGCTGGAGTCGCTCGAGGCCGGGCTGGAGGCGGGGATCGGGTTGCTGGTCGACGGGGGCCGGATGGCGGTGATTTCCTTCCACAGCCTGGAGGACCGGATTGTGAAGAACGTTTTCCGGAAGCACGAGGGGCGATGGGTGTCGCTGCAGGAAGGCGGGCGGCGCTGGGAAGGACAGGAGCCGCGTCTGAGGCGGTTGACCGGCGGATGCGTGAGGCCCGGCGAGGCGGAGATCGGGGCCAACCCGCGCGCAAGATCCGCCAAGTTGAGGATTGTGGAGCGGATTGCGGCGTGACGGGCGGGCTGCGGGCAAGAGTCCGTCCTGCGGAGGCGATTGAGAGATGAGCAAGCGTAACAGGAAGCGGAAGGTAGAGAACGTTTCTCTGCCAATGCCTTTGGCGGCGCTGGTGGTCTTCATCGTGGCCTGCGCGCTTCTTTACGTGTGGCTGGACTGCCGCTGCCAGGCTGTCGGCCGTCAGCTCAGGCAGCTTGAGAACAGGCGCACAGAACTGAACCGTGTCGTGCTGAACGAGGAATACAAGTGGGTTCAGACGAAGGCCCCATCGAACATAGAGAGAACGCTTGCGAGGTTCGGGGTCTCCATGAGCTGGCCGCGCCCCGGGCAGGTTGTAAGGATAAGGGATGCGGAAGGCCGTCCTTTGAGCAGGATCGGCGAGTCGGTGGCTTCGCACCGTTACGGAGGTCGGGAACTGTTTCATGAGTGAGAAGTCTGTCAGGCTCAGGATTCTCGTCGGCGCCATGCTGATGGGGTTGGCGATGGCCGGGCTTGGGAGTCAAGTCGCCTACCTCCACCTCGGGCCGCACGAGGAAGTGCTCCAGAAGATTTCCCGAACCAGGGAATACGAGAAGACGATCCTTGCCGGTCGCGGCCGGGTTCTTGACTGCAACGGGACCGGGAACATCCTGGCCCTGAACCTTTCGGTGAAGAACGTATGCGTGGATCCTTTCGTGATCACGCAATCGCGCAAGACCGACGAAGTTGCGTCGGGGTTAACCATGGCGTTGCCGACCAGGAGCAGGGGAGAGATCGCGTCCCTGATCGAGAGCAGGCCGGAGAAGCGCTTCGCGTGCGTGGAGCACTACCTGCCGGAAGAGCGAGCCAGGAGGATCGGCATGCTCGGTCTGCCCGGCGTATTCTTCGAGGACGCCATAATCCGTTACTACCCGCAAAAGGACTTCATGTGCCACGTCCTCGGTTTCGTCAACTACGAGGGAACCGGGAGCGCCGGTGTCGAGCTGGCGCTCGACTCGCTGCTCAAGGGGAAGGCCGGTCTTATCCGGGCGCCGGTGGACGCCAGGCGCCGTGAGGTCCGGTCACGAAGGGGCAGCGACGTGCCGCCGGAGGCTGGTGCGGACATCATGCTTACCCTGGACCAGAACATCCAGTACATCGTCGAGAAGGCGCTTGACGAAGCCGTGGCGGAGTATCATCCGCGCGGCGCGTGGGCGATCGTGCAGCGCGTCCGGACCGGCGAGATACTCGCGATGGCCAGCAGGCCGAGTTTCGATCCGAACGAGTTCCGCGAAGCCTCGCAGGAAATGATGCGGAACAGGGCGATAGGCGATGTGTATGAGCCCGGTTCCACACTCAAAGCAATCACGATAGCCTCGGCGATCGAAGCCGGCACCGTGACGCCCAACACGACGTTCAACTGCGAGAACGGATGCTGGTACTACAAGGGGCGCCCGCTGCGTGATCACGGCTCTGGCTACGGTGTGCTGACCGTTGCCGACGGGCTGAAGAAGTCGAGCAACGTTCTTGCCGCGAAAGTCGCCTTGACGCTGGGGGACGCCCGTTTCGAACAGTGTCTTCGTGCATTCGGGATCGGCTCCAAGCTAGGGTTGGATCTGCAGGGGGAAGAGGCTGGAATACTTCATCCGGCAAAGCGATGGAGCGGGCTGGACGCGACGCGTATCGCCATCGGTCAATCGGTGTCGGCCACCGCGCTCCAGGTCCTTGGCGTCTATTGCGCCATCGCCAACGACGGCTACCTGATGCGTCCGTACGTCGTAAGTCACTGCGTTTCCGAAGACGGAACCGTTTTGAAGCGAACCCAACCGCAGGTGCTATCCAGGCCCATATCGGCAAGGACCGCGGCAACGATGAGGATGCTGCTGGCGCGCGTAACGGAAGAAGGGGGTACGGGAACGCGCGGGGCGATCGAGGGGTTCAAGGTTGCCGGCAAGACCGGCACCGCGCAGAAGCCCGAGAACGGCGGATACTCGGCCACTCGTTACATCGCCTCATTCGTCGGGTTTGTTCCCGCCGAAGACCCTCAGATAGGCGTGATAGTAGTCGTGGATGAACCGAGGGGAGAGCGCTACTACGGCGGCCAGGTTGCCGCGCCGGTGTTTGCGCGCATTGGCGGACAGACCTTACGCTACCTTGACGTGAACCCGGGTCAGGATGTGACGGCCCCGTCGGTGGCGTTGCGGAGATGAGCGTGATAGCGGTCATGGATATTCCGCGCCGCCCGGTTTCGCGCGGCCGGTCCCGGAGAGGAAGGACAGCGATGCGGCTGGCGGACATACTTGCCGGCATTCAGGTGACTGGCGGCGCGTGCGAAGGCAATCCCGAGATAACGGGAGTGGTGCAGGATTCGCGTCTTGTGAGGCCGGGCCACGTGTTTGTGGCTGTTTCGGGGAGCAAGGCCGACGGCTGGCGCTATGCGGTGGAGGCGGTCAAGCGGGGCGCCGCCGTTGTTGTCTCGGAACATGAGGCGTCGCGCGAGGTCCAGTGGCATGTGAGGGTCCCGAACGCGAGGGAGGCGGCCGCCGACCTCGCATGTGCCTTCCACGGTCATCCCGGCATGTGCCTTCGTACCGTCGGTGTGACGGGGACCAACGGAAAGACGACGGTCAGCTGGATGCTCAGGGACATCCTCAGGTCGGCCGGGCTTGCTCCGGGGCTGATCGGGACTGTCAGTTACGAAGTCGGCGAGAGAGCCATCCCTGCTTCCCGGACCACGCCGGACGCGACGCAGTTGCAGGCGATGCTCGCACAGATGTTGAAGGCCGGATGCATGAGTGCGGCGATGGAAGTCTCGTCACACGCCCTGGACCAGGCCAGGACGCGCGGCATTCCGTTCGAGGCGGCCGTGTTCACCAACCTGACACGCGATCACCTTGACTATCACGGAACGCGCGAAAGGTACTTCGAGGCAAAGAGACGACTCTTCACCGGCCTGAGTCAGGGGGCTGCCGCGGTCATCAACGCGGGCGATCCGTGGGGCCGTATGCTGGCCGGAGATCCAGCCATAGTTGCCAGGAAGGTCACGTACGGGGTTGATTGCGAGGCCGACATCTCCGCCCGGGAACTCGTTCTTCGTCACGACGGGAGCACTGCCGTGATTAGGGGCCCGTGGGGGGAGACGCGCCTTGCCCTGAGAATCCTCGGCAGGTTCAACGTTGCCAATGCGGTCGGCGCGCTTGCGGCCGCGTGGTCCATGGGGCTTGATCCGGCGCTTGCCGCTGACGTGCTGGGGAAGACGGTTGCCGTTCGCGGGCGGATGGAGGAAGTCCATGGAGAACACGGCTTCAAGGTTTTCGTGGATTACGCCCACACGGACGACGCCGTTCAGAACGTTCTGCAGACGCTCAGGGAACTGAAACCGCGCCGGATCCTGTTGGTGATGGGATGCGGCGGCGACCGTGACCGCACGAAACGTCCGGCGATGGGCCGCGTTGCCGGCGAGATGGCCGACCACACGATCATCACCTCGGACAACCCCCGTTCCGAAGACCCTGCGGCGATAGCCCTGGAGATAGACGCCGGTTTCCCGGAGTCCGGCAGACGCGAGATTGTGCTGGACCGGCGGGCGGCGATAGGGCGTGCCGTCGGCATGGCCGGCGACGGCGACATAGTGCTCATAGCCGGCAAGGGTCACGAGACATTCCAGGAATTCGCGGACAGGACGATCCCGTTCGATGACTGCCGGGTTGCGGCCGAGATGCTTGCGGCGGCGGGTCGGGAAGGGGCGAAATGACGGCGTTTACGGCGAATGATCTTGCAGCGTGGACCGGAGGGACCTGGATTCCGTCCGCGCCGGAAGTTGTTTCCGGTGTTAACCACGACACCCGGACGATCAGGCCCGGGGAGATGTATGTTGCGCTGTGCGGAGCCAGGCTGGACGGACATGCGTTTCTGGAAGACGCATTCCGGAAGGGCGCGTCATGCGCGATGGTGAATCGCGGGAAGGCGCCGCCGGCCATTGCCGGACCGTGCCTTGAGGTTGGCGACACGCAGCAGGCGCTTGAACTGCTGGCCTCGTGTTACCGGCAGACGTTGCGGGCGAGGGTGATCGGAGTGACAGGCAGCGCCGGCAAGACATCCGTGAAGGAGCTCATTTCCCGGACGCTGGCCATTTCCGGCCCCACCGCGAGATCGCCGGGAAACTGGAACAACTGCATCGGTTTGCCGATGAGCATGCTCCGGATGGATGCCGGCGACGCCTACGGCGTTATGGAGCTGGGCACAAACCATCCCGGTGAAATACGGATGTTGAGCCGGATGCTGGCGCCGGAGTGGGGAGTCATCACCAACATAGGCCCGGCGCACATCGGCTTCTTCGGATCGCTTGAGGCTATAGCCGGGGAGAAAGCGGAGCTGCTTCGCGCGCTTCCGGCGGACGGCAGGGCGTTCCTCAATTGTGACGGCGCGCACTTTGACCTGCTGCGTCGGGCTGCGCCGTGCCGTGTTGTCACGGTGTCGGCCGGCGGAAGCGCCGACTATGTCGGCGAGCGTCGTGACAACGGCACCCGGCGCGTATCGGTCACCGAATCGGCCACGGGCGAGAAGCGCGAGTTTGCTTTGCCGGGTCCCGGCGCCCACCACGTCGTAAACGTGCTGTTCGCCGTTGCGGTGGCCAGGCAGTGCGGGATGCCGTGGGAGAAGGTGCAGGACGGGATATTCGGTTTCCGGCCGCTTCCACTGAGGGGAGAATCAATCAATGTCGCGGGCGTGGAAGTGGTGAACGACGCCTACAACGCGAACCCTTCCAGCATGCGCGCATCGATACGGGATTTCATCGAGAGGCCCGCCGTCGGGGTGAAGTGGCTTGTGCTCGGCGATATGCTCGAGCTTGGCGAGCACGGGCCTGCCGAGCACCGTGACCTTGGTCAATTTGCGGGCCGTGGGCCGTGGGGCGGAATAATCCTGGTTGGGGACCTGTCCCGGTTTGCCGCGGACGGGGTGCTCATTTCCGGCTTTCCCGACGACCGGGTATTCCGGTGTTCCGAGGCCTCGGAAGCGGGGCGGATCATGGCTGACAACATTGCCAGAGGCGACGCGGCGCTCGTGAAGGGTTCGCGCGGCATGCGGCTTGAGGAAGCTATAGCGGAGTTCAAGCGCAGGAGGGAAGACAATGGTCAGCAAAACGTGGACCATCAGGGATTCGCTCAGTGCGCCGGCTGTGCAGGCGGCACGTTTGTCGCCGGCGGTTGAAACGGCCACGGCTCGCGCGCTGGCCATCGGGAAGGGGACGGGCAGGCCGGTATCGGAAGCGAGGAAGATGCCCAACGGCGATCCTCCTTCCGTGATGCTGTGGGGAGACGACAGGGGCTGACGACGTCCGGACGGTGGGCCGTGCCGGAGACGCAGGGCTCGGAGTGCGATTTCTCGTATGTTCTACTATCTTCACCTCTTGACCGACTGGTTCTCCCCGCTTCGCGTATTCCGCTACATAACCGTTCGGTCCGTCTGCGGAGCCGGGACGGCCTTTGTTCTGATGCTGATTCTGACGCCTCTGTTCATCCGCCGCGTCAAGGCGATGGGCATACGGCAGTACGAGCGGCACGAGGAAGTTCCCCAACTGTATGCTCTCCACCCGAAGAAGGAGGGGACGCCGACGATGGGCGGCGCGCTGGTCATCGCCTGCGTTTCCATTTCGGCTCTTCTCTGGGCGCAGCTTGACAATCTCTACCTGTGGCTTGTGCTCGCAACGTTCTGGGTGATGGGCCTTATCGGATCGGCTGACGACATACGGAAGGTGACCGGGCGCGGCACAAAGGGGCTGACCGCGAGGCAGAAGTCGACGTTGCAGTTTCTGTGGGCGGCGATCGCCATGGCGGTGCTTTCATGGTTCCCGGAGACTTCCGAACGGGCCAGGCAGCTGATGGTGCCGTTCTCCAGTGAACCTGTTATTCCGGACATGGGCTGGGCGTGCGCTTTCATTTTCGCCGCGCTTGTCATTGTGGGCGCGAGCAACGCCGTGAATCTTACAGACGGTCTTGACGGACTGGCGATCGGCTGCAGCAGTACGGTGGCATTCTCCTACCTGGTCATGACATACGCGGCGGGTCACGCGGCTTTTGCCGACTATCTGAGAGTTCCATTCGTCAGCGGAGCGGGGGAACTGGCCGTGTTCTGCGGGTGTCTTCTCGGCGGGTGCCTGGGCTTTCTCTGGTACAACTGTCATCCAGCGTCGGTCTTCATGGGCGATACGGGATCCCTGGCTCTCGGCGGAGTACTCGCGATGGTTGCGATGCTCATCAAGCAGGAGGTGGTGCTGGTTCTTGTCGGCGGTGTATTTGTGATGGAGGCTCTCAGCGTGATGCTCCAGGTAGGGTTCTTCAAGTGGAAGCGCCGCCGGATATTCGCCATGGCCCCGATTCACCACCACTTCCAGATGAGAAGATGGAGCGAGACGCAGGTCACGATCAGGTTCTGGGTACTTTCGATCATATTCGCGCTCCTTGGCATCCTTACGCTGAAGATCAGATGAGCGCGTACCGGAGAGCGATTGTACTGGGCCTGGGCGCGAGCGGCGCAGCCGCCGCGCGCTGTCTCGCGGGCGAGGGGACCGACGTCACGGCGGTTGACGCGCAGGGTCCGGAAGTTCTCGGCGCGAAAGCCGCGGAGCTGGAGAGGCACGGGATAAGGGTGGTGCTCGGAGCCGTGGCGCTTCCGCGTGAGCTTCGGGGCGAGTACGATGTCTGCATAACGAGTCCGGGCATAGCTGCGGATTCCGGTTGGCTGCGCGAGATGCGCGGGCGCGGGGTGCCGGTTGTTCCGGAGCTTGATCTCGGCGCCGAACGGTGTCGGTGCAGGCTGATCGGAGTGACCGGGAGCAACGGCAAGACCACGATGGTGAAGTTCATTCGCGAGATACTTGCCGGCGCCGGCTTCAGGGTCGAAGTGGCCGGCAACATCGGGACTCCGCTGACGGAGGCCGCTGCGGATTCGGGCCGTCTCG
>Ga0194125_10002878_pt1 | contig 28232 bp, 36 predicted proteins | sample TA2KigC250mmetaG_FD_148626 | JGI IMG/M metagenome (GOLD analysis project Ga0194125, IMG submission 148626) | Freshwater microbial communities from Lake Tanganyika, Tanzania - TA2015034 Kigoma Deep Cast 250m | ecosystem: Environmental > Aquatic > Freshwater > Lake | place: Tanzania: Lake... | reverse complement strand
GAAGCCTTGAGAAGTTCGGTCAAACAGCAAATCCAGGCGGCCAAAGAGCGCTTCGTAAAGCTTGGAGCTACATGCCCCTTCCGAGGTACTCGACTCTCATTCACCAATAGTCACGTTGACCATTTTGATCCAACGTTTGAGCAGCTTGTTTCTGAGTTCTTGCAGTTGATGTCCATCCGTCTGACCGACATTGAGGTGATGGAGCAGGAAGGAAACGACTTCCGCGGACTCCCTGCGGATCGACTTTTGAGAGATGCGTGGGAGGAATTTCATCGCAGAGAAGCGAACCTCAGACTTATCAGCAGTGCTGCAAATCTGTCCGATGTGCGACGGAAAAGCTAACCCCATGTTGCAGCAGACCCACTTGCCTCCGTCTTCGGATCTGGCAAGTGGGCTGCTGAAATAGGTCGTTAGCTATAATCAAAAAGAGTCATACCTCATACAAATAATTTGAGATATTCTGTAATATCAAAAAGCTAATGCCGAGTTCCTTTCGCCAACCAGTAGAATATGTTTTGATATAAAATACTAAACAATAGCGCCCCTTTGCTCTTTTGCTACATTGCCTGTTGTTTCGTTAAGGATAGGGATGAAAGACAAGGAAAGGAAGGAGTAATATATTATGTCATACACAATCGCCGTCGCAGGAAAAGGCGGAACTGGAAAAACAACGATAGCCAGTTTAATTATTGCTCAATTATTATCGGAAAAAAACGGTTCTATTTTAGCAGTAGACGCGGACCCAAATTCAACACTAAATGAATCTCTCGGAGTGAAATTAGAATACACCCTAGGCGATGTTCGAGAGGATATGTTAAAACATAAGTATGACTTGCCCGGTGGGATGGATAAACATCGGTACATGCAATATCGTTTACAAACGTGCCTGGTGGAAGAAAAAGGTTTTGATTTGCTCGCGATGGGCCGAACAGAAGGACCAGATTGTTACTGTTACGTCAATAATTTATTGCGCGGCATCATGGACGAATTTAGTTCAAATTATAAATATGTAGTCATGGATAATGAAGCTGGAATGGAACATCTCTCCCGGCGCACGACACGAAATGTTGATTTGTTGCTGATTATCAGTGACGAAAGCGTGATAGGAGTTCGGACCGCTGGCAGAATTTATCAGATGAGCAAAGGGCTTAACCTGAATCTTGGCGATGCTTACCTCGTAATTAACCGCACACATGAACATTTGCCTGAACCCGTCATAGCAGAAGCGGAAAAAATAAAATCTAAATTGTTAGGCACAGTGCCAGTAGATGAAAATATTGTCGAATACGAATTAGCGGGCAAGTCACTACTTTTACTTCCTGATGATTCACCCGCAAGAGCGGCGGTTCGGGAATTACTAAAGATTGCGCGGGAGAAAGGAGGGTTAGAAAATGGCGCGAAGTGATGAGGCGCATCGTATCAATTTGCGAAAATTCGTTGAGAAAGCAGAGGCTATTTATGCCAAGATGAGAATTGAATTGGAACGCGACCATTGGGGCGAAATTCTGATAATCGAACCAGATAGCGGAGATTATTTTCTTGGTAAAGATCTAAAGGAAGTAGAAAAGACATTCTATGAAAAATACCCAGATGAATTGAACGTCGTGCTTCGAGTTGGAACGTTAGCTGTTCATCGCTTTCCAGCACGTGCGAGACCAATGGGATTTAGAGCAAAAGGAATTTAAAAATGATTTGCGGATATTTTGATGACGAAGCTCAAACTGTTATATCTGTTCAGGTAACCGGACATTATGGAACTCTCCAGGTAATATTAACAGTTGATACAGGATTTGATAGTGATATTTGTCTTCCTGTATCTACCGCTGTTTCTCTTGGATTGCCTTTGGGAGGCTATAGATTTGTTCAACTTGCCGATGGTAGCATTAATAAAGAATTATACTTTCGTGGGCAATGCCAAATAGGTAATTTGCCATCAAGGGATGTCAATGTGTACATTACCGAATTAGAAGATGGACTCATCGGCGCAGGAATGTTCCAGAACATGAGACTGGAAATTAATTATGGACGGCAAACTGTTTCATTAGTGCCATCCCAAATAGGAATAGAATAATAGAGCCGCCGGTTCTAAGACCGCGCTGATTATAGAACGTTCCCAACCAGCGTTTTCTGGCAATCAGCGGCTATACACTTTATGAAATACAATAAGGAGTTAAAATTATGCCTGTACAGAAGGTTACTGAGAAATGGAGTAGCAGTGTAAACGTTGTCACCATTGGCAAAGGTGATAAATCTGTTCAAGTTGGTGGTGAAACAACATTACCATTTCTTCATGATGAAGGCAAAATGCCGAATCGTCCGGTGGTTGCTTTGGAAGTATATGATATGATTCCAGACGGTTGGCCAAAACCACTACTCGACGTTTTGCAAGAGGTTGCAAATGACCCCGTCGCATGGGCGAAAAAGGGACAGGACGAGTGGGGCGCTGACCTGATTTGTTTGCGACTGCTGAAACCTGATTCCCAGAAAGTGGCGCCGGAAGAATGCGCAGAACTGGCAAAAGCCATTAAAAAAGCAGTGGATATTCCGATGATAGTATGGCCTTTAGCGGATGATGAAACCAATAACAAATTGTATCCCGCATGCAGTCAGGCATTGGCTGGCGAACGATGTCTCTTTGGCTCCGCCAAGCAGGAAAATTATAAAACATTAGCCGCCACTTGTATTGCCGATGGGCACAGTGTTATCGGAGAATCACCATTGGACATCAATATCTGTAAGCAAGTGAATATTTTGTTGTCCGATATGGATTTGCCGGCGGACAGAATTGTCATCTACCCGACCAACGGCGCATTAGGATACGGATTTGAATATGCGTATTCTATTATGGAACGTACTCGCCTCGCTGCGTTAGGAGGTGACCGAATGATGGCAATGCCAATGCTCGCGGTAGTTGGCTGGGAAGTACAGCGTGCCAAGGAAGTCAAAGCCACATTGGAAGAATTTCCGCAGTGGGGCTCCCATGCCGAACGCGTTACCGCTTGGGAAGCCGCAACTGCTGTTGGATATTTACAGGCTGGAGCAGATATTTTGACGATGTGCCATCCTGAAGCAATAAAACAGGTGAAAAATTATATTGATGAGTTTATGAACGCTGGTGGTTTATAGACTTTTTCAGTTATCGACTTTTTTGTTGTAAAGATAAAGCGTGAAACGTGATGCGTGAAACGTGAATTTTGTTTCGATTAGTCTAATCACGTTTCACGTTTTACGTTTTCTCTTTCCTTAAAATTTTCTCCTAAATGAAGAAATCGCATCACCAGAATATGGAGGGATTGAAATGATTGTAATAGGCGAACGAATTAATGGCATGTTTACTGATGTTAAAAATGCTATCAGAAAGAAAAATAAAGAAGTAGTTCAAAAGTTGGCGCTTGACGAAATTGAAGCAGGAGCGAATATTCTTGATGTCAATGTTGGGACTGCTTCGGCTAGCCCAGGCCGGGCGATGGCCTGGCTGGTCAAAACCATTGAAGAGGTAACGGACACACAGTTGTCATTAGACAGCACAAGGCTTGAGGTTATCAAGGCGGGATTAGATGCTGTCAGCAATCCGCCGATGATTAATTCTACTCAGGCTGACCCCGAACGATTAGCAGAATATCTCCAATTAGCGATTGAAAATGATGCATCACTAATTGCATTGACAATGGATGTGCGTGGTGTTCCGCAGGATACGGATAGACGAGTAGAATTAGCTGGAATGATTGTTATGACTGCGATGGAGATGGGTTATCCGGTAGAAAAACTTTTCATTGACCCCATCATTCAACCGGTGAAATTCGCACAAACACAGGTCAATTTTGTGCTTGAATCGATTAGTCAAATTCGTTTATTGTCCGACCCTGCGCCGCATTTTGTGGTTGGTCTCAGTAATGTTTCGCAAGGTACAGAGGATAGAGAATTGATTAATCGCACCTGTCTCGTTATGTGTATTGCGATGGGATTGGATGCGGCTATCATGGACCCATTTGACAAAGAAATGATGGATGCCATGATTACGGCGGAATTGCTGCTGAATAAGCAGATTTACAGCGATTCATTCTTAGCGGCTTATCGTAGTAGTGTGAAAAAATGAGTACGGCGAGAAACTGAGTTTCTTGGAGAAACTCAGTTTCTCTAATTATAATATATGAAGGAGTAGTGAATGACTAAGTTAGACCCAACAAAAATGAAAGACTGGGAAATTGCTGAAGCGGCAGAAGAGAATATGACACCCTTCGCCACTTTAGCGGGTGAATTAGGTTTAAAGGAAGAGGAACTCATCCCTGTTGGGAAACGACTGGGAAGAGTGGATTTCATGCAAGCCATGAACCGTCTTAAAGACAGACCCCAGGGTAAGTATGTGGATGTAACAGCCATAACCCCTACCCCCCTTGGTGAAGGTAAAACGACAACCTCCATGGGACTTATACAGGGGTTGGGGAAAATTGGCAAGAATGTAGTTGGTGCAATACGCCAGCCCAGTGGTGGCCCTACCTTTAATATTAAGGGGTCGGCGGCCGGAGGTGGTCTGTCCCAATGTATTCCTCTTACTGAATTTTCTATCCGTCTGACGGGTGATATCGATTCTATTACGAATGCTCACAACCTGGCCATGGTCGCCGTAACATCCAGGCTGCAGCACGAGCGCAATTACAGTGATAAGATGCTGGCCAAGAGGAATCTGAAACGGCTTGATATAGACCCAAATCGTGTGGAAATGAAATGGGCAATTGACTTCTGCGCCCAATCCTTGCGAAACATAACGATAGGAAAAGGCGGAGATATGGATGGCTACGAGATGGAATCCGGTTTTCAGATAACCGTATCAAGCGAACTAATGGCCATACTCGCCGTAGCAAAGAACCTAAAAGACCTGCGCGAACGTATGGGCAAAATAGTCGTAGCCTATGGTAAGAATGGAAATGAGGTGACCACAGCAGACTTAGAAGTTGATGGCGCTATGACTGCCTGGATGGTTGACGCTATTAACCCCAACCTGTTGCAAACAATTGAAGGGCAACCGGTGTTTGTGCATGCTGGTCCCTTTGCCAATATTGCTATTGGACAAAGTTCTATCATTGCTGATGAATTAGGTGTCCGATTAGGCGATTACCATATAACAGAGAGCGGATTTGGCGCTGATATCGGGTTTGAAAAATTCTGGAACCTCAAGTGCCGATTCTCCGGCATTAAACCAAACGCCGTCGTTATTGTCGCAACAATTAGGGCGCTTAAAATGCATGGCGGTGGGCCAACAGTAAAACCGGGTATTCCCTTAGATGACGTCTATAAGAAAGAAAATCTACAACTGCTGGAAGCCGGCTGTGATAATTTAATTTCCCATATTGAAACAGTCAAAAAGAGTGGAGTACGACCAGTGGTTTGCATTAACAGCTTCCATACAGATACAAAAGCTGAAGTTGCGCTCGTAAGGAAAATAGCCGAAGAAAACGGTGCTCTCTGTGCATTCTCAGAACATTGGTTAAAAGGTGGCGAAGGAGCAATTGAATTGGCAGAAGCAGTAGTTTCAGCCTGCAATGAAGAGAACGATTTCCATTTCCTCTACGAATTGGATACGCCGCTCAGAAAGAGAATTGCATTGATTGCGAAAGAGGTGTACGGAGCAAGTGGTGTAACCTACACCGACACTGCTCTGGCAAAAGCTAAGATGTTTGAGGCTGACCCAGATGCAGGAAAACTTGGCACCTGTATGGTTAAGACGCACCTGAGCCTTTCGCATGACCCCGACATTAAGGGCCGTCCTAAAGACTGGGAACTGCCCATCAGTGACATACTCATCTACAAAGGAGCAGGCTTCATCGTGCCAGTAGCCGGCGCTATTAAACTCATGCCCGGCACAGCCTCAGACCCCGCATTCAGAAACATCGATGTAGATGTAGAAACTGGAAAAGTAAAGGGACTTTTCTAACAGTTGGCATGTTTCAAATCGCCGCGAAAATTTGTTGACGCTTCCTTGGAAGATTGGATATTTTAGAAATTGTTTTGATAGGCATACGGAAAAATTTCTGAATATTTATGTTATACGGAAATTTTTCCGTATAATCACAATTAGATGTTAAAGAGTAGGGTGAATGAAATGAAAGAACGAAAACCCATCGCGAGATGGGGGTTCGGCATGGCTCCGATATCGTCGCGAATGCAACGACGCTACGATGCAGCTGTTCAAACCGCTCTAGATCTATTCGATGGCAATATTGAGCCGCAGAGAGTCCCCCTAGACGACCTTAGTGAACTCAAAGGGATGTTTAATCGCTGCTTGCGCCAAGATCAATGGGACTGGTTCAGCGTTTTCACAGAGTTTGGGGAACCGCCGCACAAACACATGCGGCAAATAGTTAATAACCTCCAGACCCTGCGTCGCTCACTTATCGCCAATGATCACGAGGCTGTGGAATCCGCGAAACAGCGGCTCATTGACAATAATCTTCTTCAATATCTCGACAACTATCAGACCGATCTAAATTCGCGCAGTGGTTCCGATGATGCCGGATGGGTGTATATTCTCTCAACACGTGAGCAACCAACCATCCTTAAAATCGGCATGACACGCCGTTCTGTATCTCAACGAGTAAAGGAAATTAATTCAGCAACGGGAGTGCTGATTCCGTTCTCAGCGCGGCGCGTATTCCGGGTCAAACACGCGGCAGATGCCGAACGTGAGATTTTTGCACTCTTGAGCCAATACCGTATCAGGCCTGACCGTGAGTTCTTTGAAATACCATTCGCTCGAGCAGCAAGCCTGATCGATGAGTATCTCGCCGAGTCTCGGATGCGTCAGCGGCAACGAGGAAAAATTGTGTGGTTCGATCGTGAGAAGTGCTATGGGTTCATCGCTACGGCCGAAAACAAGGATGTATTTATGCACTCGTCTCAAGTGACAAGAAGTGATCTGCCCGCATTGAAACCGGGCACGTCCGTCGAGTTTGATCTTGGGCAACGTCCGCAGGGACCATGTGCTCTCCAAGTATGTGTCCTCCAAGACACCACCTAACAACGGCGTTCAGGCGACGGCTTCCAGCCGCGCCTGACGCCCATCGTTAGGCAGAAGATGAATATATGCCAAGGATAGACTAATGAAAAATAGAACTTTCTGTTTCATAGTGTTGTGTTTCGTAGGAATGATGATTCTTGGATGTGAATCTCAAGAAAAGAAAAAGGAAAAGGTTAAATCTATTATGGCTCAACAAGAAGCGACAGTTCCGCCCGACAAGTTAATACTTTCGGAGTTTGAGAGAAGTGAATTCTGTAGAACCTATAATTGCAGTTTTGATAGAAGTTGGGATCTTCGTTCAGGTGGCACTAACAATAGTTATGATATTGATGTGAATCCTACGGTGTCTGTCGAGATAACTACTTCAAATGGGAAACTTACAGGTGGGGGTTTGATGTTCTTTGAACGACCAAAACTCATATCAACAGATTTTCAACTTGTATATTCATTCTTGAACTCAATTTCTTCGACGGCTGGATTAAGTTTGGAGGTAGACTCCACTATTAGAAGGCTTGTTGAGCAGAATATAGAAACCAATGTATTTCAGATTAGAGAGGCAAACTCAATTCCATTCGGATCGATGAGAATTTGGGCAGGGAAAGTGGGAAAGGAGCAGACAATATCGGTTGAAATTGACAAAGACACCAATAAGCCTCAAAAAACTGAGGAAAACCAGAAAACATCGGCACAGTTGCCTATAGTCACACTTAGTCCCTATCAAGGAAATGCTATCTTGTTTTGGGAACGTCCCGGCGGCGGTGCCGCAAACGCCAGAGTGATAGATAGCATGAAGAGGGTAGTCCAAGCGCGGGTGTTGGGAACAACTATGTTTACGGTGCCGGGAACAACCCGAACTTATAAATGGTATCATGTTGAATGTGTTGATGATGGTAAAAAAGGTTGGGTCATGGATACTTACGTTACGGAGGGAACTGGAGAAAGAGAACCATAATAGCAAAGTATTGGAAGATTCATTGTCGCAAAGTAAAGATAGAGATTAATTACACCAGAAAACGGATTTAGCTTCCAAAGGACTCAGATGACTACCTATGGAAAAGCATAGAGAGACAATCACGGCAGAAGAGTTTCTTGCTGCCCTTACTGGGAATTGTGAAAAGGTGGAGTTAGTTGATTGTAAGATTAAGGGAGAAGTGGATATTTCTAAGGCGGGTATTGAACGTGATGAAGATTGTAAATATCCTATTGATAAAAGGGTTATTTGTAAAAACTGTGTTTTTACCGACGATGTGTATTTCGGTGCTGCTAAGTTCCAAGAAATAGCTATTTTCGGCGGATTTGGTCCGTTGAACAACCCTAAAAGAACTGTTTTCAATGGGAATGCCAACTTTTTTGCACGCGGCGGTGTGACTTCAATGCACACGTTGTTTGATGACCAACAACAAAGCTATATGTTAATAGACATTGGTTGGGAAGGTAAGAAGTATACTCACGATGTTATCATTCACATTGACATCATCGGCAGCAAAATCTGGATTCAGAGAGATAACACTGAAGAAGGAGTTGCTACCGATTTGCTCGAAGCCGGTGTTCCCAAAGAGGACATCGTGTTAGGCTTTCATCATCCCAAGGTCCGCCCGTATACCGAGTTTGCGGTGGGTTGAATCCTTTGCGTTACGGCAGGACTGACAAGATGTTGCAATTAATTGAAGACCGATGGAAAAATCCACAAAACTTAACTACGCATCATGCATTACGTTATTATGCATTGCAAATTGGTATGATTCATACCAATCGTTCTAATATTTTTATGAAAGGCGGCGAAAATTGCCTTCCATTTTGAAATATAGAACCATTCGAGGATATATGAGCTATGGAAATTCAACAATCATTGAATGATATAAGTAGCAGGCTTGAAAAAATAGAATCGATTTCCAACAAATTAGAAAATTTTATTGTCCCCCAGTCATATACGATTTTCATTCAAAACCTCCAACATCCGTTTTATCGCCTTCGCTGCCCAATTCCAATTTTGATTGAGCACGATGATGATATAGTTATTGCTACGTATCATGATATTGATATGTACGGTACCGGTGCGGATATACAAGAAGCTCTTTCCGATTTATGTGATGCTATTGTAGAATACTACGAGACATTAAAAGATAACGAAGGAAATTTGGGCTTGCTTACGTCTCAGCATTATGCTTTCCTGAAACAGATTATTGAGGAGAATCAAGATTGAATATCAAAAAGAGAGAGGCTATAAAGGTTTTAGAAAAACTTGGATTTGTCCCCGCCGGAAAAAGCAAGGATATCATTTGGAAGTATTACCACAATAGGAAATATGTTTTTGCGACTCGTCATTCCAAGGGAACTGGAGATATGCCAGGGAAAATTGCGGACAAATTCCGCACGCAACTCAAATTAAATGAGACACAAATGAGAGATGCTATTCGTTGTCCTTTTGAGCATGAGGACTACATAGATGTTCTGACTAAAAAAGGACTTATCTAATTTTCAGCCAATGGTATGTCATCATGAATAAGTGTCATCGAAGAACGCTCAACGCAATCTTTTCACAGCCTATATCGGGCAATATCAAATGGCGAGATGTTGAAGCATTGCTGAAAGCTTTGGGAGCAATCATCAGTGAACGCACCGGGTCGAGGGTGGCTGTGAGGACTGGTTTACTTCGTAAACGCAGCGGCTTAATGATAGAATTGCTGTATTTCACCGCCCACATCCGAGTCCGAATATGGATAAGGGCGCAGTGAGAGACCTACGAAGATTTTTAGAAAGTGTGGGGATTACACCATGATTGAATACAAAGGTTATATCGGAGTTGTCGAGTTTGACCCTGAAATTGACTTCTTTCACGGAACAGTAATCAACATAAACGACGTTATCACCTTCTACGGCTCATCGGTAGCGGAACTCCGGGAAGAAATGCACAAATCGGTTGAGGAATACCTTGAGTTTTGCCGCGAACAAGGGAGAGAACCAGAAAAGCCATTTTCAGGCAAATTAGTAATCCAGATAAGTCCTGAACTGCACCGTCGTCTTGCTCTGGAAGCCGCTCGTCGTCATGTAAGTATGGAGACCTACGTACAAGAGGTATTAGAAAAGGTGGTAACAACCGAATCACATCTCTGACTTTTTCAAATTGACTTAACTCATATTGAGGTCATAGCAATTATGCACGTAATCAGTCGGAAAGCTCTGCGGGAGTTCTGGGAGAGATACCCGGATAGTAAAGCCCCACTTTCTCGTTGGTTCAAAATCATGGAAAAACAAGACTTCGGAAACTTATCTGAACTGCGGGCTATATTTCCAGGCGCTGACAAGGTGGGTGACTTGATTGTATTCAATATTGGTGGCAACAAATATCGACTAATCGCTTCAATACATTTCAATCGAGGCAAGGTCTACATCCGCCATGTGTTGACTCACACAGAATATGATAAAGGAGGATGGAAGAAATGAACATGATTGCAGAGGACATTCAGGCTTACTGGGACGTAGTTCGCCCTCTCTTTTCTATTCGCAATGAACACGAATATGACCTGGCTATTGAGCGGCTCAACGCTCTAATAGATGAAGTTGGCACGAATGAGCAACATCCCTTGTATGAACTTTTGGATACACTCGGTGTTGTAATACATGCTTATGAAGAGAAGTATTATCCAATGCCTGAGTGTAGTGGTGTTGAGATGCTCCAGTTCTTGATTGAGGAGCATCAACTTGAACCGTCAGACCTTCCAGAGCTGGGTACATCGGACATTGTTTTAGAGATTCTCAATGGCAAACGTGAACTTACAGTCAAGCATATTCGCGCCTTAGCTGCGCGATTTCATGTATCGCCAGCAGTATTCGTATAATGGTCTAACAAAGTGTTGCAGTTGGAAACATCCACGCTTCTCCAAATGTTCAGTCGTAGGGTGGGCAATGCCCCATAGGCGTCAAGTTAAGCATCCTTCCCTTTCCCCTCCCTTGACGGGAGGGGCTAGGGGAGGGTGTGGTATTTCACCACACGCGGTATTTCACCCCCACCTAGCCTCCCCCATCAAGGGGGAGGAATGGCATTATGTCTATGTGATTTACCTTAACTTGACGCGCATGGGGCAATGCCCCCCTACTGAAATTGCAAACAAGTCAGAATGTTATGGAGGTTAAAATGAACCAAACCTATACCGCCATTATCCAACAACGCGGGGATTGGTGGATTGGATGGATTGAAGAAATCCCCGGGGTCAACTGTCAAGAAAAAACAAGAGAAGATCTGCTTGATACTCTGAGGTTCACACTTTTGGAAGCCTTAGAACTGAATCGGCGAGCGGCGATTCGCGTGGCGAAAAACGAAATTTCAGGAGGCTGAGAAAATGAAAAAGTTACAAGTGCCAGAATTCAAGACTTATGAGGAGGAAGTTGCATTCTGGGATAACCTTGATACCGCTGATTTCATGGAAGATGATGGGGAGTGGTTTCGCTTTGAAACCCCGCACAAGCGAGCAGTTCGTGTTGCAATTCTCCCCGAAATCGCGGACGAACTCACGCAACGCGCCCATGCACAAGGAGTATCCATTGAGACGTTAGTGAATGTTCTTTTGATTGAGGGCATACGACGAAAATCGGCTGTGACAAGCTAAAGATGTAATAGACGGCTACGATTTAATGAATAAAATAAATTTTATTCCCAATATATTCACCGAGGATATGATTACAAAGTTAGCGCAAGAGGAAACAGGCAAAAGACAATATTACCGCCCTGTCTATTCCCTACACAAATGGTGGGCGCGACGGTCTGGCGCTTTGTTTAGGACGATTATTCTTCTTGCAGTCCAAAAAGAACAACGTGAACAACTGTTTCAAAACATTGGAACGACACAATTAAGCCGCGAAAGCAAATATTTTCATAGCCACGATTTGAGCGACATCGTGATTTTCGACCCATTCATGGGCGGCGGAACTACTCTTGTCGAAGCCAATCGCATGGGAGCAAAAGTTATCGGCTGTGATATTAATCCCGTTTCTCACTGGATTGTGCAGGAGACATTGAAAGATATTGATATCGAAAGATTACAAACCTATTTCGCGCAATTAGAAAAAACAGCAGGCGAGAAAATTAAATTATTGTATAAAACGCTATGCAGTGTATGTGGTTCTGACGCAGATGGAATGTATACGTTTTGGGTGCGTTATGTAAATTGCCCTAATTGTAGAAAACCTGTGTATCTATTCAAGCGATATTTCCTCAATGCAGGGATGAAACGCAATCAGAAGATTTCACGGACAAATCCCGCCGTTGTTGTATGCCCTGGTTGTCATGCGCTCAATAAATTTTACGGAGGCGATAGTGGGAGAGCGAGGCTCCTGCCGAGTTGCAATTGCGAACATTGCTCAATGGTTTTCCATCCTGATGATGAGATATTCAACGAAGGATATTACTCTTGTTCACATTGCAAAACAAAGAATTTTTCGTTAATTGAAACTATTCAGAGCGGCCATGAATTATACGAAAAGATGATTGCAATTGAATATTTTTGCCCATGTTGTAATCAACGTTTGTACAAAGCCCCAGATAAACATGACTTCGCCAAAATTGCTGAATTGGAAGAACAATTTGAGCAATCAAAAAATATGCTTTTATTTCCCCGGCAGGAAATTCCTCATGGTTCTTCCTCTGCGCGTTGGCTGGCACATAAATTTACGCACTATTACCAGGTATTCAATGCAAGGCAAATTATAGCGTTTAACATCTTATTTGAAGCAATCCAGGCAATTCCAGAACAAAGTTATCATGAAGCATTCATTACCATTTTTTCTAATTCGTTGGAATACAACAATATGATGACGCCCTACAATTATCCAAACCGAAAACTTCACCACTTGTTCAACTATCATGCTTTGCCGCTCACGACAACGCCCGTCGAAAATTGTGTGTGGGGAGTTTCCAATGAAGGAGCAGGCACATTCGTCAATTGTTATAACCGTTATGTGCAGGCCAAAAAATACTGTAAACGCCCATTTGATAAATATAAAAATGCCGCTGGAAAGATTCATACCATATACTCGAAAAATGAAAAAATCTCTGCGCAATTTGTGAAGAGTTTCGATGAACTAAAATCCACTCCGCGCGCTGTTTGGTTAAATTGCCACGACTCTTCTTCTCTGCCTCAAATACCTGACAACTCCGTTGACTATGTGATTACTGACCCACCTTATCACGATAATATTCACTATTCAGAACTATCTAACTTTTTTTTCGTATGGCTCAAATTATTTAATCTTTTGCCCTATTTTTCTGTAGACCATGTGCCAATCAAAAATGAAGCCATTGTAAACGCTGGAATGGAGAAAAACGAAGAGGATTATCAACGTCTCATAACCGAAGTTTTTAAAGAATGCCAGCGGGTGCTCAAAGACACTGGACAGATGATATTTACCTTTCATCATAAAAAACGGCAAGCATGGTGGATTATTCTGAAAGCGATTATTGATAGCGGTTTCGTCGTTTCCGACTATTTTCCTGTTGTCAGCGAATACAAAGTCAATCCGCATGTCCGCAATAAACAATCCTTAGATATGGATTTGGTAATCATTTGTGAGAAGGAAATTATAACGCCGGATAACGTCGTATTTTCAACCGATGTTGTTTGTCATTCCGTTGAAAGGAAATTGATTTCATCAGAAGCGATTTCGCAAATAACTGAAGATAAGTTATTCCTTTACATTATGGGTGAAGCGTTAAAGTTGGAAAGTCATTGTAAAAAACTCGTTTATCAAACGTTTAGTGATGTTTTAGATGAAGCCACGCAAAATATTTCAATGTTTATCTCTCAAAATAATCTTGATTTCAAGGGTGATTTGGAAAATATTACGCTTGATGGGGAACTTGAATCGCCGCAACAATTGAATCTATTCTGAAAAGAAACCGAGTTTCTCCAGGAAACTCGGTTTCTCGAGATACAAAGGAGACAAACAAATGTATATAAATGAACCAATGAAAAAATACCTTGATGATACAGCTTCTGGCGAGCCGACTCCCGGAGGCGGAAGTGTCGCCGCGTTAGTTGGAGCGTTGGGGGCAGCGTTGACCAGCATGGTGTGTAATTTCACCGTTGGGAAAGAAAAATACAAGGACGTGGAGGCAGAGGTAACTGAAATTCTATCGCAAGCTGAGAACCTCCGCGGCGATTTAGCAGAATTGATGCAAGCTGACACCGAAGCATATAGTCAAGTTTCCGCAGCTTACGGTATGCCGAGAAAGTCATCGAAGGAGAAGGAAGCTCGCACTGCAGCAATTCAAGAAGCCTTGAAAGCAGCGTTGCAGGTTCCATTGAAAGCCGCTATGCGCTGCTATGATGTTTTAAAATTGAATGAACCATTGGTTGAAAAGGGTAACTCTAATCTTATCAGCGATGTGGGTGTAGCAGTGGCGCTGGCGGAATCTGCATTACAAAGTGCTGCACTGAACGTCGAAATCAATTTAGTTAGCATCAAGGATGAGGAATTTTGCAAGGGCGTTCGCGAAACATTAGACCCCATAGTTGCTGAAGGTACGAAGATAAAAGCAGAAGTCTGGGAGAAAGTGATGAAAGTTATTACTGGATAAGTAGTAAAAAGAAACTGAGTTTTTCCCAAAAACTCGGTTTCTTTGTGCATTCAATTTGCACTAAACCAGTTATTGTGTTTTGCGTTAATAAGTTGATTTAAATTAATTTAAAGGAAGGTGACCAACAAATTACATGCCCGCGAAATTATTAGAAGGAGAAGCTATTGCAAATGAGATTAAGAAGGAAGTAGAGGCAGCAATAGCAGATTTAAAATCAACTCATGGGATTACACCATCGTTAGCAGCGGTGCAAGTTGGTGAGAATGCCGCATCACGCGTGTATATTCAAAACCAACAGAAAAGTTTTGAGGAAGTGGGGATGAACTATAAACTGCATGAATTGCCAGAGGATTCCACGCAGAAACAGGTGGCTGATTTCATCCACAAATTAAATGAAGATGATAGCGTCACTGGAATTATCTTACAAATGCCATTGCCAAAAGGCATTGATGAGAAGGAAATGCAAATGGAAATTGCGCCGGCGAAAGATGTCGAGGGATTGAACCCGACAAGCCTCGGGCTTATTGCTTATGACAACCCGCGTCTGGTCCCCTGTACGGCGATGGCGGCCATTAAAATGCTGGATGCGACCGGCGTGCAGGTACGCGGCAAGGAAGCAGTCGTGTTAGGACGCAGTACAATCGTTGGTAAACCTGTGGCATTGTTATTGTTGCAAAGAAAATATTCCGCCACGACGACTATCTGTCACACTGGAACAATCGACGGCGGCAAATTAGAAGAACATGTGGGGAACGCGGATATTCTCATCGCTGCCATCGGGCAACCCGAATTTGTAAAGGGCGAATGGGTCAAAGAGGGTTCAATCGTCATAGATGTTGGCATCAACCGCGTGAAAATAAAAAGTAAAAAGACAGGTAAAAGTATCAGCAAAATTGTCGGTGATGTCGAATTCGATACCGCGAAAGAACGCGCTGCTTTCATCACTCCTGTCCCTGGCGGCGTCGGACCGGTTACTGTGGCGCTCTTGCTCCAGAACACCGTGAATGCGGCGAAATGGCAAGTTGAAGGATGAACAGCGCAAGAATTTGATTTTTCAAGGAGGTGAATAGCAGAATGGCGATGCTGATTACCGATGAGTGCATCAGTTGTGGCGTATGTGAATCTGAATGCCCCAATGAAGCTATCTCGGAAGGTGATGAATACTACGAAATCGACCCTGAACGATGCACACAATGCGTGGGTGCTTTCGACAAACCTCAGTGTGCCGAGGTTTGTCCCGTAGATTGTATCATCTTAGACCCAGACCATGAGGAGACAGAAGAGGAACTCATGGCTAAATACAAACGATTGCACCCATAACAAGTGACATAGAAACCGAGTTTTTGGGAAAAACTCGGTTTCTGATTCTAAAAAATAAAACGAGGAGGCGATAGACTATGTTAGGCGGTTTAGGCCCAACTGAACTTATAATCATCTTCCTTATTGTGCTTATACTCTTCGGCGCGCGGAGGATTCCTGACATTGCTAAAGGGTTAGGACGAGGTATAAAAGACTTCAAGTCGGCTCTAAGAGAAGATTCGAATAATGATAGCATATCAGAACCGAAAACGGAATCGCAACGAGATGAAGCAACTAAGAAGGCGTAAAAGCGTTCTGCGGAAATGTCAGCGGAAATTTCATTCAGAAAAAGGATGAAATAACACCGGGAAACAACTGGTGATTGGTTTTGGGATATTGACTCTAACCATTCACCAGTTATTCGGGATTTTTTAATGAGGTGTGCAAAATGAAGGAAATAATCTTGGAGATACCTTCCTGGATTGGTGAAACGGAAGCCAGGGAGGAATTTTTTCGCTTCCTGATGAGTGAAACTCTGATGAAAGCCGAATATTATCGCAGTTTGATGAAGCCTTTTGAGCGCAAGTACCCTATCTCTTTTAAAGATTTTAAGGAGCAAATTGAATCATCTAAGCAGGAAGATTTCCAGGCTTGGGATGATTTAATCGAATGGGAAGCATATTTCAGAGCACATGAGGAATGGACTGAAAAATACGAAGAGATGAAAAATGTTTGGTCGAATAATCGAAAGTCTTGAAAATAGTCCAATTGTTAAGGATTATGAAATTCATCAACTCATAGAAGAACACTCCACGAGTTTTTTAAGAGTAGAAGTGAATCTTATTGATGGAAGCCATCTTTTTATCAAAGAGCTATTGTTTCCTGATGGAAGTAAGTATTCCTATCATTGGCAAAGTGATGATAGGAGGCTTCTGGTTCGATGGGATAATGACCCTCATCATCCCGAAATTGCCACGCACCCTGACCACAAACATATTGGCGAAGAGGTAGTTTCATCAAATAGAATTTCGGTGGAAGAGGTGCTTTCGACAATTGCTGCTCAAATCAAAGTACGCTCCAACGAGAACACCAAAATATGAGATTTAGTAACCATCCTTGCGTAAACAAAAAAAGGCAGGGATTTTTTCCCTGCCTTTTATTTTCATGACTGTAAGAAACCCGTTTTCTCCGAGAAAACGGGTTTCTTATAACTGCTTCACCAACCACTACCTTTTTATCCGACCTACAGTTGCGCTGATACGCCGAACCGGCCACTTGGGAAAGTTTCTGTTCCATCGTTCCTCGTTGAGCACAACGCAAGCGCTGGCAATCTCGCTCTGCCAGCGAGGGATTGGTTTGCCTGGAGGAAGTTGTTTCCTGAGCTCTTTGTTCATCCGGGAAATCAAGGTATTTTCAAGCGTGAGGAGACAAAGGTAGCGAATCGCCTTATCTGTTTTCCCTTCGGCCCAGCGATAGAGAAAGGAATCACGATATTTGTACTTCAGGGTTTCACGCAGACGATTGAAATAATCATCCTTCAGTTGGTAATCATCGGGGGAGTGGAAATCTTTTACCTCGACGAAGAGGTAGTTATTTTCCAACTCGACAATCAAATCGACCGCTTTCATAGCATGCGATAAGCCATGATAAGTGGTTTTGGTCCGATCTTTTTCGTCAAAAATGAAAGCCCCTATTGCATCGGTAAAATCAAATTCAAAACCATCTACCTCAATTGTCATTTGCCAAGTCCTCCCATGGAACGCTCGATATCACGGTCCACCAGGTCAGCAAAAGTCTCATCAATCGCGTTCGGATGAATCTGTAGATAATCGTCCGTACTGCTGACAGCAATTTCACCGGTCCCCGCATCCCGATAAAGCGAATGGAACAGAACCTTGTCGGAAGCCGTCAGTTGTAAATCGAACTCCTTCAATAAGACATAATCGTGGGTGGCAAGGAATACCTGCACACCGATTCGTTGTAGTTCGAGGAGAATCTCAACAACAGTGCGCATCAGTTTTGGATTGAGGTTTGCCTCCGGTTCGTCCCAGCAAAGTACAGAACCGTTTAACAGCGTCCCGTTCTGGATGAGCACCCAAATCAGCGCCAGCTTGCGAATGCCCTCCGCGAGCAGCGTAAACTCAAGCTTTCCCTGTTTGTTGCGCAGAAAAAACTCTTCGTTATCGATGGCAACTTTGCCATCCATCTCCCGTTGCAGTATCTCAAGTATTTTTCTTCTTTCTGTGTCTGTCGGCCCTTTGAGGAATGGCAGAAGCGCTCTATCAACAATATCGACATAGACTTCCTCAAACGAAACCTGACGCCCGGCGTACAAGGACCGAAATCCAGGCGCATTGGAGAGCATCTCTTTAACAGGAATGTAAACGGACTCTAATTCGTGCTCTGTCCAGCGTTTTGAAGCGCCTGATATTTTGGCTTTTTCCGGAATGGTTGTATGGTTAGATATGGAAAGGCGCAACTTCACACCTTCTATCTTCAACAAATCGTTGCCAATATTGCGAACTACCTCAACCGAACCCGTGCTACTTCCTCGGGTTCTTTTGACGAGGCGTCCAATCTGCTCCTGAAACGGCAGAAACACCTTGTTAATCTTCTCGGCGAAACTCTTTTTGCTTTTCGTGATGTCACAGGCGGCATAAATACATTTCAAGATGTGAGTTTTTCCCGTTCCATTCGCGCCAACGAACACGTTGATTCCAAGAGAGCAGTTGACTTCCAGCTTTTCAAAGGCAGTGAATTTTTCGAATCCAATTTTGGTTATCATCATGAACCTCCGGTTCGTTAAAGGAAAATTAGCCACAGAATCGGCATGTTTCAGAAAATAGTTGACACTTGGGTTTCATGAACCCAAAACGGATAACCGCAATCAAGGTTTGTCGCTCAAGTCCCTGGATGAATTGGTCAAAAGGCCGGGTCAACTGCTGTTGTTGTTCGGAAGACAACGCCCCTTCATGAGCGGTGTTTTTTAAAGTATAACATACCTGCATAAAAAAAGCAATTGCAATTTTATGTAATATTTGATAACATTACTGCTGTAGAAGCAAAGACTTCTGCATTCCAGAAAAATGACAAATAAATCAATGCACCAGGTCCGAACAAGTTCGGGCGTTCGACTTTTCGGCTCTTAGCCAAAACAAGGTTTTTGTACAAGCCCTTAAATTAGAACAAAGGTGTTACGATGAACAAAATATTTTATCAATTAAATTGGAAACATTATTTGATAATTGCATTACTTGTCATTCACCTTATGCCGTTGTGGATTTTCAAATACTTCCCCTCGCAGGATGGTCCCAGTCATATCTATAACGCGAAGGTGTTGAAGGAATATCACAAACACGAAAACTACAAGCTGCGCGATGTCTTCAAACTTAACCTGACCATCTTTCCAAACTGGACATCTCATCCTTTCATGGCATTCCTTCTGTATTTTTGCCCGCCTATCATCACTGAAAAGATTTTGCTTACTTTCTGCGTCGGTCTCCTTCCACTATCGCTGTTTTACTTCCTCAATGCCATAAATAGACGGAAAATCTTATTCGGGCTGCTTGGATTTCTTTTTGCCTATCACTATCTGCTTTTGATGGGGTTCTATAACTTCACGCTTAGCGTTTCGCTGTTCTTTTTCGCATTGGGCTACTGGTGGAAACACAAAAATGACATGAGCGTGGTAAACGTCATTGTGCTTTATCTGCTGATGCTTCTGACCTATCTGAGCCATATTGTGTCTTATGGACTGCTTCTGTTGGTCATGCTCATCAGCGCTTGCATCTCATCGGTTTCTGCGGCGATTCGGGCTGTTAGCGAAGTAACAGTTCGCTCTACAACCAACGAACTGACAGTTCGTTCTACAGTCAGGGAATTTGGCCGTTGGCTTAACCGCATAGCGATATTCGGCGGCTACATGCTACCCGCATACTTTATTTTACTGGGATACTACCTTGACAGTCCGAAGGAAGGCGGCGGTTCACATCAATCGCCGGAGTGGATAACAGATTACTTCTGGGGTTTCAAATCGCTTGTCTACTTCACGGATTGGCACGTCGGCGTAATGAAATTCTTGCTCGGTTTTTTTGCATTGGTGGGAGTTTTGACGGTAGCGTATCGTATCTACAAACGACAGTTGTTAAGTGAAACTGACCAATTTGCATTATTGGCAATCATTTTTACCATCATGTTCATCAAAGCCCCATGGGGACTTGGACCGGGCGGATGGATTAACGACAGAATTCATTTGTATATTTTCTTAATTCTATCCCCCTGGTTTGTCATCGAGTTTCACCGATACTTGCGCTACGGTATTGCGGCGTGTATGATATTGCTTTCTCTCGCACATCTTGGGCGAATGAGCTACGATTTTTATCATATCGACAAAGAAATCGCTGAACTGACCTCCGGTGTGGACAAGATGGAGCCGCACACGACTTTTCAAATTCGTAGCACTGATTGGAACGCATCTGAATCAATGGGCAGTATCAAATACGTCACGCCGTTCGTCCATTCCGTCGCTTTCTACGGACTCTATAAGAAAGATATAGGACATCTTGCCAACTACGAAGCAAATTACAACTATTTTCCCATTAACTACAACGGCACCTACGAAGGAATTATTGATTACATCTTAGCGTGGTACGACAACGCCCCTGACCTCGGGGAAACTTACGATATTATTCACCAGACAAAACATCTCAAGCTGTTCCGTTTAAAAAGAGCCGTTGAGCCGGATTTAAGCTTTTGGGAACGCCAACCCGAAATCCCCCCTTTTTCAAAGGGGGGCAGGGGGGATTTGCGAAGTAAAAATGTGAATGGTAAACTTGCCATTAGATTTGACATGCAACCCTCCGGTGGACAAACAGCGCCTGGGTACCATGCCATCGACATGAACACCCGCTACACCAGCGGCCAATACGGGTGGGGCACTAGGTCGCCAGGCAATGATTTTTCAGGCCCTGGGGAAATTTCTGAGCCATATCGAGACTATGTTTGGGATACAGCGGACGCCGCTTTCAAACTCGACCTGCCAAACGGAGTCTATCGCGTAACGCTCTATTTTTGCTCCGGCGAGGGCGGCTCGCATGATGTCAATATCATTGCAAATGACCAAAAAGTCATCAAGCATCTTATCATACCCGCCGGCAATGAGACTATCGAACAAAGTTACGCTATCACAGTGACTGATGGATATTTAACTCAGGTCATCTACACGATGCAAAAATTATCCCGCGATGGTAGCAAACATGACCACTGGATTTGGAGTGGATTCGCCGTAGTAAACTTTTAAGTAAGGCTGTTGCAGAAAATAAAACCTTCCACTTTTTATCCGCTAATTCACGCGAATATTCACGAAGAAAAAATATTCGCGTAAATTCGCGCCGATTAGCGGATAGATTTCGACAGGCTCAAGAAGGCGGATTTTGAAATTGGAATGGTTATTAAGTTGGAAACGCCTAAGTTCCAAAAAATATTTTAGTTCTTCATCGTTTTTTCTAACCGCAGAGGTCGCAGAGGAGGTAGCGTCCCCCCACAGGGGGGATAAGAGGGGGGCTCAGAGAACGCAGAGAAAAGATTATCTCTGTGTCCTCTGCGTCCCCCTTAATCCCCCTTAACAAAGGGGGCAGGGGGTTGTGGGGGGTAGGGGGTTGTTCCTCTGTGTTCTCTGCGGTTTAAAAAGTAAACAAACTTAATTCGAACTTACTTACTACTGTGAAATCTAATAAAGTCAAGGTATAGTGGAAGGATGGGAAAGGTTATGAAAATCGCTTTTATCGGTGCCGGTGGAATTGCCGGCAATTATCGAGGAAGTTTGAAGAGATTACAACGTCCTATAACCGCTATTTGTGATATAAACGCCGAACGCGCTGCTCAAGTCGCTGGGGCTGAGAATGCGACGGCATACATCCATCACGGAGAGATGTTAGAGAAAGAAAAACCGGAGGTCGTTTTCATCTGCATCCCGCCCGGTGCGCATACAACTCAGGTTGCTGATGCGGCAAGGACTGGCGCGGCGGTGTTTGTCGCAAAACCGATAGCATTAGATATTGACACTGCTAATAGAACGCTTGATGCCATTGACAAAGCAGGTGTGCTCAATCAGGTCGGTTATATGGCTCGCTACAGCGACATCACGGCGAAAGCGAAGGAAATCATCGGTGAAAAAGAGTTGAGCATGGGCTTCGGTAGATTCCTCTGTCGCATGGGAGCAGGGCATCCCTGGTGGGGTAAGTTTGCCATCAGCGGCGGGCAGATGCTCGAACAGAGCACTCATGTATTTGACTTGTTACGATATTTTCTCGGCGATGTAACAGAAGTGCAAGCCTTTGGAATCAAAGACGTATCCAAAAGTATCGCGGATTTCGAGGAGTGTACCGTCTGCAACCTCCATTTCGCCAACGGCGCAGTTGGCAATGTCACCAGCACTTGCGTCGCCGGCGCGCCTGAAGGCTTCGCCGCAGAGTTGGTAGGCGACAATTTGTACCTGAAGCTCATACTCGACTTGAAGCTACGCGGCTCCGTCGAAGGCAAGCAAATTGATTATGACGGCGTGGAGTCAGGATATTTCAGGCAAGTTGAACAGTTTATGCAAGCTGTCGAAACTAATAACCAAAGTCTCATTCGCTCAAGCTATGCGGATGCAGTTAAAACATTGGCAGTTACTCTTGCTGCTAATTGCTCGTTGGAGACGGGTAAGGTAGAAAAAGTTTAATCAAAAAAAACATTGAGAAAAAAAGTAAATCAAAATTCAGTCAGGTTCGATATGACAATCCCGCTTATTTTTATATCTGCCTTTGGGTGAATGAACGCGGTATTGAGGAGCTAATTTTCTCCCTTCAGCAAGTTCCTCAATCACCGCTGCATCATGAAGTTGATCACGTTTGTTGCGGTTGCAATTAGCTGCAGCGACTTTTTAGCTTGTATTGTTGACTTTTACCATATAACTTCAACAGGATATTGCTGAAAGATTTTATCTCCGCTGATTACTGGAAGATTCTCTTTTATCCCCTGAGAAATTATCAGGCGATCAAATGGGTCACGATGATAAAGTGGGAGTTCCAACAGAATAAAAAGATGATTCAGCTTTAGCGTCAATAAATCTATGCTATTTTCAGCAAGCTGCTCTGGAAATAACTGATTAAACGGATGTAACAATTCAAGTTTACCAATGCTCACTTTGATTGCAATCTCCCACAAACTTACTACGCTCAGGAATAAATCGTTATCCGGATTAGATATGAACTGTTGAGCATTTCGGCTTAATTTTTCATCGCCAGCGATAAACCAAAGGAAACTATTTGTATCAAGCAAAGCGGCCATTACATATACTCCTGGAAATCTTCGAGTGGTTCGTCGAAATCATCGTGTATCTTTATGAGATTCCTTGCACTACCGAAACGACGTCGTTTTTTGGGTTTGCCAATAGCAACGAGCTTAACTATTGGCTCACCATTTTGGGTTATGATTACTTCATTCCCGGTTACAGTTTGTTCAATAAGTTCAGGTAAACATTCTTTTGCTTGGTTTAATTCAATGTTCTGCATTTTAACCCCCTCTATGAGATGAAATTTTAGTGAAATAGGATTTCTCTGGAAATCCATTGCTTGGCCGCCGATTCCCTTTTCTGTCAAAGCCTCTTTGATTTTGTCCCAATTGGCCTTGTTAACTGCAACTTCAGCGTCACCAGTAAATCCAGTATCCATCAAAGCTCTTTTTCTCTTGCCAGCGATTTCGACATCAAACCAGTATTCTCCTACCTTGTTAGCGGAAATTCTTATGGAAGCCATATTAGCACCCCTTTCCTTTACTAACCTTCAGTTCTCTAATCACTGAGAACTGAGATGTGATGAGGTTTATGAGCTCATTGCCGAAACTTAGAGAAAAGCAGTTGGTGGTTCATCGGCTCATTTGGACTTGGGAAAAGACGGTTTGAAACTGCCGATTGAAAGAAAGCTCCTTGAGAGCTATCTGGTACATACTCACACCTCATCAGATAAGAATATGAAACTTCTGTTTTGGAGAGTGTAACCATTGTCTCCTAACTTTTGCGTGCCTAACGATTCGGTTGAGTCGTCAAGGGACGCGCAATGTCCCCGATATCCCATTCCAAGGCGTTGTTAGGAGTCGCGTATCCAGGCAACAAGTGCGTCCCACGCCTCTTGAGGAGAAAGCCAGGTAAGGGAATCAAGAACACCTTTTTTAACATACGACGTTGATGACGGAGTATTTGACTGGAGCCCATTGCGAATATCAAGAACAGAAGCCAACGCATATTTGTTTGTTGCAGGATCAAATACCAACACCCGTGTGCACTGGACGAACGTCGATAAGTTACCAACGCTACGAAATAGTGCCCACTGAAATGGCGTAATCGGAATTGTTGAACGTTGGCTCTGAAGCCGAACTTTAAGCTCAAGATTTAATGGCTCCTTTCCATCGCGCAAAATCAAGAGATTAAGCGTCTTATCACTGCACACAACATATTTATGCCCGCACAGAGCGTCAATGATAGCCGGCTGAAGTTCGTCCTCTTCACTTGGCTGATAAACAAACGTAGGAAGCATGATGACAACTCCTAACACCGACATCAGCCGCCTTTGGATGCGCGAAGCGGCAGAAAAGGTCGGCTGGATGAAGTGTTTAGATGTTTATAATTTCGTGTTCAACATTATTAGCGCCATCTCCAATACGGCTTTCCCATGCCTTTACTAATATTTCTTTTTCTCCCTCGGTTGGTTGTTTTTTCCAAGATACGGTCATTGTTCCTTTGTAATCGTGCAATTTTGATATTTTATTAAGCAAGTTATTGTTTCCATAATGTTCCGCAAGTGCTTCTGCATATCCAATAACACGCTCTAGCCGAGATATTCTTTTGGGGTCATTATCATATGCTGTAATTTTAATTTCATCCGAATACATCATATCCATACCAACCTCCCATTTCAAGATTACATCTAACTTGTTATTAGAAGAAAAAATTCCCTCCTACTTATCTTTTATTCAGAATTTTCCAGACTATTTCTATTGAACCAATCTATAAAATATGATATAAAAAAATAGTTGTTTTTCAAATTATAGCATAACAAAATAACGAAATCAATAAGATATTTTAGACGTTAGACGGAATTGCGCTAACAAGCGGAACCGAATTCACAATTCCTCCACATAAAATCATATTTTTTATGAACAACTTTAACTCCCCAAATAATATAGATAAAGAATCGGAAATCAATCTAACATCAGGATTAACCTTACGCGCGTTTATTTTAGCTATCGGATTTATCTTAATCGGTAATTTCTGGTTGCAAAAGACAGGGTTAATCACGCATTCAGGGAATTTTGCCGAATCGGTTCCGCCCATCCCCGCCGTCGCGGCGCTTATCCTGATGGTGGCAATAAATCCGCTTCTTTCGCGATTTTTAAAATTTCTTTCTCTATCCAAAGGGGAAATCATCGTTGTTTATTGCCTTGTGGCGATAGCCATCTCCATGCCCTCCATCGGGATGATTCGATATTTCTTGCCCGTACTGACTGCCCCGTTTTACTATGCCACACCTGAAAACGAATATAATCTATTCAACAAATATCTGCCGAGTTGGTTTGTCGTTTCAAATAAACAAGCAATCTGGGAATCTTATGAAGGTTCAACAGGCGGTGTGGTGCCTTGGGGGGCCTGGATAATTCCGCTCATCGTCTGGTCTGTTTTTTTCATTGTTCTATTCTGGACGATGCTTTGCATGATTGTGATATTCAGACGCCAATGGGTGGAAAATGAGCGTCTTGTTTTTCCCGTCGCGCGTTTCGCAACGGAAATAGCTCAAGAAAGCAAGCCGGGCGAGTTGGTCGTTCCATTTTTCAGAAACCACTTTATGTGGATTGGATTTTTTTTAGCTTTCCTCTATAATTTGCTCAATATCCTGAACGCGTTCATACCATCCTTCCCTGCTCCGGGCAAAAGTTTCAACATCGGCGCATTATTCACCGAGAAACCGTTAAGCGCCATACGCCCGATATCCTTCCAATACCGACCGGAAATTTTTGGGCTTGGATACTTGATGCCTTTAGATGTCAATTTTTCCGTTTGGTTTTTCTATTTCGTTCTGAAATTTGAATCGGTCATGGCGTCTATTTTCGGGTACAACGTCCCTGGTTTTCCTTTTGACCACGACCAGAGCAGCGGCGCGTTTTTAGCGTTGACCATTGCGCTTTTCTTTATGGCTCGAGCCCAAATCAAAGATGTATTCGCCAAGGCGATAGGAATGAAGAACGTGGATGACAGCGACGAACCGATACCCTATCGCTGGGCGGCTTTCGGCGCAATCTTCGGCATGATATTCATTTGCTCCTGGTGCTACGTCGCGGGAATGCTGGTTTCTACAGCGTTGATTTACTTTTCACTCCTCATTGGCTTCGCGTTAGTATACAGCAAAATCCGAGCAGAAGCGGGCGCGCCGATGATATGGCTCTTTCCTTACGGCGAACATAAAAGAATGATGTTTTATATATTTGGCGCAAATGCCTTTATTCATGATGGCAGCTATCAAAATCTGTCGATATTTGCGAACTTGACGTTTCTTTCGCGAGGCTATTTTCCGGCTTTTATGGCATATCAGTTGGAAAGCCTGAAACTCGCCGATGACTCGAAAGTTGGCAGACGCCAAATGGCATTTATCATCATGTTAGCTCTTGTCGTCGGACTTGTGGCGGGATATTGGATGCACTTGACGACTTTTTACAAATATGGCTCAAACATTCTTGAGGGCGGCGATGGGATATGGGGCGGAACTCGAGGAGCAGGGCTGATTCGGCAGGAATACGAAATTATGAAAGGATTTCTCATTTCGGATAATTCTCCCGATTACACCCGTACTACGGCGATTGGCGCAGGATTTTTAATGACGTGGATATTGGTCATACTGCGGCGCGCTTTTCTTCAGTTTCCATTTCATCCGTTGGGATTTGCGATGGTAACTGCTTATGGCGACCCACTTTGGGGGGCGTTCTTGTCGGTGTGGATTGTGAAAAAAGTGATAACACGAATCGGCGGAATCGGACTATACAGACGTTTGATTCCGGGATTCCTCGGCATAGCGTTAGGACATTTTTTCACCGCAGGAATCCTCTGGGGAATTTTAGGGACGATGGGGAATGAAATCTTTCGCCGATATGGAGTGTGGTTTGGTTAGGTAATTTTCAAAAATAAATTTGCGCTTTTGTAGTAACGACTTCAGTCGTTTTTCGTAAGCAAACGACTAAAGTCGTTACTACAATTACACACGCCCTTTAACTACTTCGCACTCTTTATTTGTCCCCACGTCACTCCTAATTTGCCTTGATAATCAACGAGTTGCTTTGTCTCTCCCAATTCTGGGTCAGGGACATAATCTCCCTCAAACAGTCGGAAATTGTCAAACCAGACTTTTCCTTTGAGGTTGTCCCGTAACTCGACGTAAATTCCTACTTGGGCGTCATTCGCGGTCATTTTGACATCTGCGTAAAACTCTTGCCAATCCTTACCAATCGTGAAGTTTTTGCTTCCATAAGATGTCCAGGGGTCAGCGCGATGATTGCAAATCATATTCGCGGGGCGCGCATCTTCGGCTTTTGTCCATAGCGCATAAGTCAACTTTTGTCCCTTTTCAAGTAGGAAGGGATTCTGATGCAACTCAATGCGTTTGTTATTTTTGCCAGCACTTTGGATGTTGATTTGCAAACTCCTTTTCCCTTTTAGGTGTTCATTTTTATCAATTACCAGTTCAGCAGCAGCACCGGCGGCTCCATCTTCGACCCATAATGTCCAGGGAGTTATTCCATCTTCAAAATCATGGTTCGAAACCAGATTCTTGATATCCGCTAAGGCGGATATATTTATCAGGGTAATTGAGAAGATCGTTAAACCGATTAAAAATCTTCGTTTGCCTTTCATTTTGAAAAACCTCCTGAGTTTTGATAAGCATGGTCAAACGTTAACCTTATGAATTTTGCTTTTCAAGTTGAATAATTGTAGGTCAAGCTAACAGCTTGCCCTACTCGTGCGCCTACTGTGAAATTTGTTTTGCCAAAGGTTAGTAGGTACTTCAGTCGCTTTTGTTACCGTATCACAATCCCCCTGCCCCCTTTGGTAAGGGGGACTACTGAAGTCGTTACTACAGTCATAATTTATTTTACAATGCAATAGCCCCTCATGGGGTTTTAAATTGATAATTAAAACCCGCTAACAGCATTGTAGATTTCTCAACACGCTTGCCTATAAGGTAGCCTTGTTCTTTCCAACTGCCCTTCAGTAACAACCCCAAGCCTTTATAAAGATGATACTGTATACCAAGAGAGACAGCA
>Ga0194125_10002873_pt1 | contig 28271 bp, 25 predicted proteins | sample TA2KigC250mmetaG_FD_148626 | JGI IMG/M metagenome (GOLD analysis project Ga0194125, IMG submission 148626) | Freshwater microbial communities from Lake Tanganyika, Tanzania - TA2015034 Kigoma Deep Cast 250m | ecosystem: Environmental > Aquatic > Freshwater > Lake | place: Tanzania: Lake... | reverse complement strand
GTTCCGTAATCGTGAGAGTGGCTGGTTTTGTGCAGAGAAAAGGGGTGATTCTGAGGTCAACCCTTTCGGTGATGAAAAAGTCATACTTTAGTATGACTCAGATTGTGAGATGACCTTCTTGTCAACCAGGAGAGCGAAGGATGAGGTGGCAGCAGTTTTTCTTGTTGCTGATGGCACAAAAGATTTAACCAGTCAAGCGGGTCATTACCCCGGAATACCGGAATAAGCGTATGGGGATGGTTACCTCGCAATAACGGCAGCACACCTTGAGCAGTAAATAGCTGAAATCTGAAACAAGTCCCCAGTTGAGAGTCTGTGTTGGCATCCGTGGCAACGAGATGGTGGTGAAATGCTTGATTTACCATCAGAAAACCTATCAGCGGCTACATTTATGAAGTTGCCCGCAGCAGCACCGAGTAAGAAGAATAAAGCTGACCACAAAACAGCCATTAGCACTTTGGCTCTTATCCACCAGTGGCGGGAGGGAAAATCTGCAATTGGTCCCCATCTCTCAAGTCTGTCTGCTTCAGATTGCGTAAGCTGGTACCGTTAAGCAGCATAAGCGAATAATCTTGTATCTTTCCGTCCACTTGAATTCCATCGGCTTTGAGTTGTTCTCGAAGTCGGGGGCCAAACTTTTCTTCAACCTGAGCTAGAGCCTCTTCCAAATCGCCAGCATCTAAAGAGATGCTGTCTATGTCCAAGTATTGGCGCCAGAGGCTATAAAACCTCACTGTGATTAATGCCATTTTACTGCCTTTACAATTTGATTTTGTCGGTGACCCCTTCCGTGGCATCTAACATAAGAATATGGTTGCGTAGAGGTTTACCAATTCCGGTGATTATTTTGATTACCTCCTGAACCTGCCAGGCTGCAACCATTGCTGGTGTGGTGGAAGGGTTACCAAATTTTACCTCTATGCCGTGCTCGGGTCGACTATCAGGCGGTCCATAAATTGAAATAAGTCCCGCATCTTCTGGGAAGATAGTCATCAGTTGCCCACTGAAGCCAGCAATTGTTCCATAAATATAAGGAATTCCTAGGCCCCGGCAAGCTTCTTCAACTGCGAAACGTGACGGTAGATTATCCAGCCCATCAACCACTACCTGGGCATCTTTAAGTAGCTTGGTAGCATTTTCCCTGGTAAGCCTTTCCAAAAACGGAGTGACAGTAATTGCTGAGTTTATTTCCTTAACCCTTCTCGTGGCGATAATGGCTTTGTATTCATCAATGTTTTCTTCGGTGGACATTAACTGTCTATTTAAGTTCTGTTCGGCGAAACGGTCGTTGTCAATAATTATTATGTGTCCGACCCCTTGCCTGGCCAGGAGTTCAATTATCGTGCCACCTAATCCACCTGCTCCAACAACAGCCACAGTTGACTGCAATAACTTTATCTGCCCATTCAAGCCAATTGTGCCTATGTTGCGGAGATAACGCCAGGGAATAATGCCCTGCTTTAACGATGCGATTTGCACCTCTATAGCCGAGATTCCCTCTGCGTGGGCAATAGAGAGCACTGCCTTTAAGCTGATGGCAGGATATTCCGTGCCATCTGGGGCTAGATATGTCTCTGCAAATTTCGCAATGCGTTGGGCGATGCTTTTGCCTGTCGTGCTACCTCTCCTGAAATGTCTTTACTGCCCAGATGACTTGTTATGTGAAGCAGAACATTTTCAAGTATAGTGTGACATATCATAACAAACTGAGGCAAATTTAGCATTAGGAGGAGTCAAGGTTTTATTTATAAAACTTACTGGAGATAGCGCTCTCGTAATTCAATCCTATGTCTAGGCCGCACGACATAGCTACAATAAGGGCTCTCTTGGCAGCTTGAACAGCAGCCGGGGGCAAGGCAGCTATTTCATTAGCCAGTTTTCTTGCCTCAACCATTAGCTGGTCAGGTGAATAAACATGGTCTACTAATCCTATGCGGAGAGCCTCAGCAGCGTCTATTTTCCGCCCGGTGAATATAAGTTCTCTGGCTCTGCCAGGGCCGATTACACGAGGTAACCGTTGGGTGCCTCCACAGTCCGGGATAATGCCATAAGTTACTTCAGGTATTGAGAAAACGGCGTTTTCGGAAGCAATCCTGATATCACAGGCCAGTGCGATCTCCATGCCTCCACCTATGCAAGGCCCGTTTATCGCTGCTATCGCTGGCACAGGGAGAGATTCATACATACTGAAAACCCCTCTGAAATACTGCACACCTTCAAAAGCATCACGAAATGCCAGGCCTGTGAACATTTCATTTGGGGAAGCCAATGCTTTAATGTCCAGTCCTGCACAAAAAGCTCGCCCAGCTCCGGTGAGAATAGCAACTCTGACATTAGGTTCGTGCTCTATAGCTTTAGCTGCTTCCTCTAGTCCCATCCACATCTCTCTGTCGAGAGCATTCAGCTTTTCCGGACGGTTCATAGTAACCATCGCTATTGCATCTTCTATTTTCAGCAGCACCTTTTCAGTTTTAAGCATTTTCTCTCCTCGGCAAGTTTTCATTGGTAATAGGCTAGAACATCTGTGCCACTCGAAAACCGTTTTCGATGGCTTGAGCTATCTTGCCTGGTGCGGCGCTGTCTCCGACCAGGTGCAATTCAGCAACTCTCCCCTCCAATTCTTGGGCAAGCTTTCGGTTTGACTCCATTCCTACGGCAAGCACAATGCTGCCTCCTTCAAAGAATTCAGCCTTCCCATCGCGGATTATTCTCACGCCACTCTCTGTTATTTCTTCCACCTTAGCATTTTTCTCCATCTTGACACCAAGACTGCGCAGCCTTTTCATTATTACCCATCTGTTGGCTCGTTCTATATCTGCTCCTATTCGTCCCAGCATCTCAAGAATAGTTACTTTCCTGCCGCTTACTGCTAGGAATTCAGCCGTCTCACAACCTACCATTCCACCGCCGACTATGAGCACATTCTGCCCAACCTCTTTTTGACTTTTGAGAATATCAGTCGCTAGAGCAACATTTTCTCCTTTTGCCCCGGGAATGTCAGGGATTATCGGCGTCGCTCCAGTAGCTATTATCACGATGTCTGGCTTGGCATTTGCAATAGCCTTTCCGTTTACTTCTTTTCCCAGCTTGACATTCACTCCTAACTTATCCATCTGCCGTGATAGATATTTAGTTAGGTTGCCTAGCTCCTCTTTATGAGGTGGTATAATGGCTACCAAAAGTTGGCCGCCTAGTTGGGTTTTATTATCAGCAAGTGTAACATGATGGCCTCTCATGGCAGCTACTCTAGCTGCCTCCATTCCTGCCGGACCACCACCAATGATGAATACTTTCTTGGGCTCCTTAGTTAGTTCAACATTGTATTCTGCTTCTCTTCCCGCTCTTGCGTTGACTGCACATGTGATACCATCCTGCTCCATCGCCTTATCAAAACATGTACAGCAGGCAGTGCATTGTCTTATTTCATCAAATCGACTTTCCCTAGCCTTGTTTGGCCACTCAGGGTCAGCGATAAGAGCTCGAGCGAGATATATAAAATCAACTTTCCCATCAGACAGAATCTGCTCTGCCAAATGAGGGTCTGATATTCTGGTGCCGCCTATAATTGGGATGTTGACTACCTTCTTGACCTCCTCTGCCAGATAGACCCAGTTTGCTTGCGGAACGGACATCTGTATGAATGGGACTGGTGATTCGTGCCACCCTGTAGAAACGTTGATGGCATGGATGCCTGCTTTTTCTATCATCGGAGCAACTATCTTAGTATCTTCCAACGTGTTACCATCATCCATGAAATCGGCTCCAGAAACACGGCACAAAAGCGGATAATCTCTGCCCACCCTTTGTTTGATGTTTTCTATACACTCAAGAAGTAACTGAACCCGCTTTTCTATGTCGCCCCCATAGATATCAGTCCTTTTGTTAGTATGGCCAGACAGAAAGTGACTAATAAGGCTTGTACCGGCGATTGCGTTAACCTCGACCGCATCGAACTCCGCTTCTCTCGCGCGATGAGCGGCATCTCCGTAGCTTTTCACAACCTGGCTGATCTCGCCAATTGTTAATGGCCTTGGCTTGGGAGCATTGACATGTCGCTCCACCGTAACATTCGAGGGGCCAACTAATTCTAAGTTGCCATTTTCACCGGGCAGAATCCCGAGGGCAGATATTTGTATGGCTATCTTCGCCCCACATTTGTGTATTAAATCGGTGAATCCATGAAGACTGGGTATGAATTCATCTTTGTATATCCCAATACCATTCGGGAAAAAGGGACCAGGATACATAGTGGTCGCTAAACCAATGACTATAAGACCCACGCCGCCACACGCCCGTTCAGCGTAAAAATCTTTGAACCGGCTGCTCACCATGTCATTTTCGCCCAGGCCAACCATCATAGCCGGCATTACTAATCTATTCTTCAGATTCATTTTCCCTATGTTCATAGGTTCAAATAGCTTCTGAAGCTGGCTCATTTAAATTCCTCCTTTATGGGTATTATATCCGAATAACCCAAGTTTATGCTTTTATAGTAACCTTGCCAGGTAGGGTTTCACCCAGAAGTTTTATTGCTCCATCTACCATCTCATCCAAAATCTGATTAGCCGGCTTTATCTCCTTGAGCATTCCTACTATTTGTCCTGTTGGTGCACATAAAAGGTCATGCCTCCTCGCCTTTGCTAGGCTATTGATAAGATCAATCATGAGTAGCACTTGTACCACCATGGGTAAAGGATGCAGCCCCGACCCATCAAAAGCCTCTTGTATTGGGTTTTTCATCTGACGTAAAGTTTTGCCTGTCCACACCCTGCTAATTCTGGTGTCCTCTTCAGTGGCTTCTATCATCATCCTCCGATGGACATCAGTGATATTGGCCTCAGTGGCAAAGAGAAAGGCGGTACCTACCCATGCCCCTACAGCTCCTAGTGCTAGAGCGGCGACAAGTCCTCTGCTGTCACCTATTCCTCCAGCAGCCAAAATCGGGGTTGGTGCCGCTGCATCTACTACTTGGGGAACTAATGCTAATGTTCCCACTCTGCCAGTGTGACCTCCTGCTTCATGTCCCTGAGCCACGATAAAGTCAGCGCCTGCTTTTTTATGACGTAGTGCTGCGCGTACGTTGCCAGCCAACCCGAGTACTCTCATCCCACCTTCATGAGCCATAGGCACAAGCCATTCTGGGATCCCAAGGCCTGAACAATACAGAGGGACGTTCTCTTCTAGCATGACGCCTACCTGCTTCTTGGAATGCTCCACTGTGAAGACAAGCTCTTGCTCAGTTTCTATAAGAGGCACACCGTATTCTGTCGCCACCCTTTCCACAAAATCCATGTATTGTTTCGGTACAAATTTCCTTTTCATCTCCGCTAATGACATATTCGGTGGTGGTGATGCAACAATATCTTCAGGAAGTAGCACATCGACTCCGAAGGGTTTGTTTGTGAGGCTTTTGATTTCTCTAATCTGAGCACGCAGTTCGTCTAGTGACAGTCCAGTAGCTCCTAGAACACCCATACCACCCGCGTTGGATACGGCGGCAACGAGTTTCGGTTGTGCTGCGTGTCCCTCACCAGCTAATCCTCCCATACCGGCAAGCAAAATTGGGTACTCAATACCCAACATGTCACAGAGTTCGGTCCGAAAAATCTTTTTTGTGCTCAATTTGTCTCCTTTCTGTTCAATCTAATCTTGTTTTGTAGTGATTTTTATCTCTTATTCTAAGTACCCTAAAGCAGGAATCAGACTTACTATTTTGCCACGCTAGCATTCACCTGTACCCGGACATGATGAAGGTAAGTTGATATCCGGACCCCCGGCAGCTCTGTGAGCATACTTCTAAGTTTCTGTCATGAGGCTTACCATATGCCTCCTGAGTCGTTTTAAAATAGAACTTAATTGCTTAGCCTCTGTTTCGTTCAATGGTGATATGATTCTGGAGCCGATTTCCTCTCTTACGGGAACCATTTCCCTCACGAAATCTAGTCCTTTTGTGGTTATTACAACCTTTCTGTTTCTGCGGTCCTCACCTATCCCCTCCCTTATGACTAGGCCCTCCTTCACGAGGGTGTCAACAGCTCTTGTAATGGCGTGCTTGGAGCGAAATACTCTCTTGCTTAACTCAGTTGGTGTTGCTCTACCCCCAAGCACTATCAAGTGATTTAGAAGGGAAAAGTGTGTTCGATTTATCCCAACCTTCTGCATTTCAATGTCCACATACCTCTCCACTATATCGGCCGTATGGAGAAATGTGATAAAGTTGTCTACAGATAAGCGATTGACTTGCTCTCTGATTTCGTTAGCCAGGTCCTCTATCTTGTCCTCAAACTTGCTTACCACAGCGCTCCTCATCGTAAACAAAATGCAGACCAACAGTCTTAAAACACTTGACTTTTTTGCACCGCTAAAATATAATAGCTAAAATAGTTGCATGTGTTACTGTAACATATGTTAACATACCATTTTGTATCAGTGTTGTCAAGTACTGGTTTCTAATGACTTGGAGATTATCTATGTTATATAATGATCCCATTGGGGCGTCATTCATATTAGAAGACCATGACTGCAGTTTGAAAATTGTTTCAGTCACTGGCGACAGGGGCAAATCAACAGTAAGAGGAGGACACGATGACTACTAGAACTCAGATGCTTATGGTGAATACGCCGATAAAAGCTCAGCAGATTGCGCTGGTGGAATTGAGCGAGGAGGCGAGAGCGACGAGGCCCGGCTTAAAATGGTCTTTGGACATAGAAAGAGCGAGGTTGCTGACGGAATCCTATAGGCAAACTGAAGGAGAGCCGATGGCTCTGAGAAGAGCCAAGGCACTGGCACATATTTTGGCGAATATGACCATTTATATCAGGCCGGGTGAGTTGATTGTCGGTAATTATGCATCCAATTCGGACTCTGTTTCTTTCTACCCTGAGTTTGCCTGGAAATGGATAGTAAGGGAGACAGCGCCAGGGGCAGTTTACAGTAGTATGTTGACCGATAAAAGTCGAGAGGAGTTGAAAGAAATATGCAGCTACTGGGGTGATTTTTCCATACATCACCGGCTGCGAAAATATCTCCCAGAAGAATTGGCAGAGATGTTCTGGATTTTTAACTGGGAGTGTGCCACACCAAACTATGAGAAGATTCTCCAGACAGGCTTGAGAGAAATTCTTGAAGAAGCCAAGGAGAGAAAGAAAAGGCTTGATAAAGAATATATGACAGAGACCATAAATGGCGTGGACTTCGTTAAGAAGAAGGACTTCTTGGACAGCACTATCATTGCTTTGGAGGGTGTGATTAATTGGTCTAAGAGATATGCAAAACTGGCGAGGGCTCTAGCTGAAACCGAGAATGACCCAATAAGGAAGCAGGAGCTGGAAGCCATAGCCAATACTTGTGACTGGGTGCCAGAAAACCCGGCACGGACTTTGCAAGAGGCGTTGCAGTGTTACTGGTTTGTTCACCTTATTGTTAATTTTATCGAGCTACCTCAGGTGGGCAGTGGAATAAGGTTTGACCAATGTTTCAATTGCTTCTATGAGGAAGACGTGAAAGAGGGCAGACTGAATAGAGAGCAGGCTCAAGAGCTGGTTGAATTTCTCTTCGTAAAGTTTCAGGAGACCGGCTTCTTACATGCGCCTATATGGTCGGGTTTTGGTGGGGGCGCTCTAGGTTTCCAAACGGTCACAATTGGTGGGACAGATTCTGAAGGCCGGGACATAACTAATGAAATGAGCTACATAGTTTTAGATGCATGTAAAAGCGTCAGAGCCATAGTTCCTCCATTAGCTCTAAGATGGCATGATGAAATGCCCAAGAAGCTGGTTGACAAGGCTATTGAGGTAATGGCTTCAGGAATGCCTCAGCCAGCCATCTTCAATGACAAGGTAGTCATATTGAGATTGGTGAGCCTTGGTTGTCCCATTGAAGATGCCAGGAGCTATTCCATTAACAATTGTATGGTACCGACTGTTCCAGGAAAGAACTTCAATCATATTTCAGCCTGGGCTGGTGGCATACCTGTTCCTCTATGCTTGAATGCGGCGTTAGGGATCGAACCTCTGGCGATATTTGGCAAAACAGGTGAAAAAACCATAGCGCCGGCTAATCTAATCTCGATGGAGGAATTGCTCGATGCCACAATCGAAAACTACCGATGGCTTGTGCATCGTCTGGTTCTTATGGGAAATATCACCGACGCTCTTTATAAAGAATATGCGCCGAGGCCATTTTTGTCAGCAGTGATAGATGATTGTATTGAGAGGGCACAAGATGTTAGGGAATGGAATTATATTCCAGATTACAGAGATATAACCCTCTTCGGCCTTAACACTGTTGCTGATTCTTTGGCAGCTGTAAAGAAACTGGTTTTTGATGAGAAGAAGGTGTCTATGGAGAAATTAGTCGAGGCGTTAAAGAATAACTGGCAGGGCTACGAGGAACTTCACCAAGCGTGCCTTAATGCTCCAAAGTTCGGTAATGATGATGATTATGTTGATTTAATATCACGCGAGGTAGCGAGACGAATCTCCGAAGAGACCAGGAAATGCAAAACCAACCTGGGAACTTCTGTTACAGTAGATGGTACAGCGGCGACAGCTTGGTGGAGCTTCGGGCGTGTCTGTGCAGCCACACCGGATGGTAGAAGAGCAGGTGATGCTTTTAATGACGGGACGATTTCGCCGATGGCTGGCATGGACAAAAGAGGACCTACAGCGGTGCTGAAGTCGGTCTCAAAAGTTGACCCACTGATAAGCTGGAATCATCTATTCAACCAGACTTTTATGCCTCAATACCTCACTGGCCGTAATGCTGAGCTGTTTGCCCAATATTTGAAAACCTTTGCCGACTTAGGAATTCACCATATTCAGTTTACTACGGTAGGTAGAGATATTTTGGAAGATGCACAAGAGCATCCGGAAAAATATCCCAATTTGATGGTGCGGGTGGCTGGATTTGCTGCCTACTTTATAGACCTAGACAAGCGGATACAGGATTCAATTATTGCCAGAACTCCACAGTGCCTCTAGCCTGCCGAAAGGAAGAAAGTGACTCACTTGCGCACCGAAAAAAATGAGACTGGCAGAAAGGGGCTGGTGTTTAGCATTCAGCGGTATAGCATCCATGATGGCCCTGGAATTAGAACGACAGTATTCTTTAAAGGTTGTCCACTGAGATGTAAATGGTGCTCTAATCCGGAATCATTGAACCCCTATCCCGAAATCATGGTTAGAGAAGCAAAGTGTAATGGCTGTGGCAAGTGTTTAGAAATTTGTTCCCGTGAGGCTATCGTTCTGAATAACGACAGTGTGCATGTAGACAGGTCAAAATGTAATTTGTGCATGAAGTGTGTGGATGTTTGTCTCCCTAGTGCAATAGAAATAACAGGTCGGTATATGAATGTGGAGGAGGTGGTAGATGAGTGCAGCAAAGACGAGCTATTTTATCGCAATTCAGGTGGTGGTGTGACCTTGTCTGGTGGTGAACCCCTATACCAGCCAGAATTTGCCCTGAATCTACTGAGGACATGTAAGGAGAAGGGACTCAGCACGGCCATTGATACTAGCGGTTATATCAGTTGGAAAGTGCTAGATAAAGTCCTACATTGCACAGATTTGGTTCTCTATGATATTAAGCATATAGATTCGGAGATGCATTACAGAGGCACAGGTATCAAAAACGACCTTATTCTCAAAAACCTTAAACAGGTTGTTGACATCAAACTAGCTAGGGTCTGGATAAGAATCCCAATCATTCCTAACTTCAATGATTCGGAGCAATATATAGAGAAATTAGCTGCATTTATTAGCGAGATGCCTGTGGAAAAGATTTCGCTATTAGGTTATCATGAGTGGGGCAAGCCGAAGTATGAATTTCTGGGCAGAGATTATCCACTTAATGGCTCAGCTTCTCTGAGCCAAGAAAGGTTACAGAGCTTGAGCGACATTATGCAGTCTAAAGGGTTGGAAGTTACCGTTGGCTACTAGAACTGCGTGTTTAGAGAGAAGAATAACTTGCAGGTTGTGGTTAACACACCATAAAGAAACTTTGTGTGGAGGTGAAAAGGGAAAAATTTATAACAGCTATACATACTGGAAATTGAAAGTAAACTAAACGGGAGGTGAAAATCAACAATGAATAGAGCTAAGGTCGTATTGTTTGCAGTCGTTGTGATGTCGGCTTTAATAGTGTTGCCTCTAGTTGGATGTGCTCCTAGTGCAGCGCCAAAAGAGAAATATGTCACCTTTTTGAGCTTGAGCGACTTAACTGGACCTGGAGCTGGCCTCGTTTTCCCGGTTGTCGAGGCTATGAACGTCGGATTTGAGGGCATAAATGCAAAGGGTGGTGTCGATGGCGTGAAGCTGAATGTGATTACCGTGGATACACGCTATGATACGGCTCGAACGACATCAGCCTACAAGAGATATCGAACTGAACATAAGGTTATTTATGCTTTTATTCCGCTTACCCCTGGCGTCAAAGCGTTAGAACCATTGATGAAAGCGGATAAAGTGCCTGCAATGACGCCTGCTGATGGCGAGTTTCAGGCCAAAATCGGCTGGGTCTTCCTCGCCGCACTGCCTTATCAAGATGGTTTTGCTGCTTCTCTTGATTGGATGATACAAGACTGGAAGGCGAAGGGGAATCCAGGGATGCCTACAGTGGGCTATATGTCCTGGGATAGCGCATACGGCAGAGAAGCTCTGCGTGGTGGTAAGGAATATGCCGAAAAAATCGGCATAAAGTTGCTGAATCCGGAGTTTTTCCCTACTGGCACTGCTGACCACACTGTGTGGCTGAGCAGAATTAATGATTCTGGCGCCAATTATTGCTTCATAGGTGGTGTTGACCCAACGCAGAGCCTGATTTTACGGGATGCCTATAAGCTGGGGCTGACCAAGAAAATCCAGTTTGTTAGTGATTTCTGGGGGCTTGACGAAAATGTTGGCCTTAAAGTGCATCCCGAGGCTACGGAAGGTGCCGTACTTGTTAGCCCATTTGTTCGTGGGGATGAAGGCCGCAAGATTCCCTATGTTGCTGAGGCGTGGAACAGACATATGAAGGCTCCAATAAGCGAGTCGAAAGCTTTATTCCCAGGTGGCCTACTCCTAACGAGGCATGTCGAGCAGGCGTTGAAGACAGCCTTTGAGGATGTCGGCTATGACAAGATGGATGGTGAAGCGATGTATAAGGCTTATCAAAAGCTAACAGGATTTGATTCCGAAGGCGTGATGGGTCCTGGGTGTGCCTATAGCCCGACAAGTCGTAAGTCAACCGAGTTTGTCAGGTTCTACCGGGTGCAGAGTGGCAAAACAGTCTCGATAACCGACTGGGTGAAAGCACCCGACGCCGTATCTCTTTACCCAAACTGGTAGATGACAATGAGTAAAGTGAGAGGAGGAAAAATATGAGACGGTTTAAATTAAGTGAAGTAATTGTTGTGACTTTAGCCGTGTTTTTGTTGGTGCTGCCGTTAGCCGGTTGTGCCAAAAAGGTACCACCTCCACCCCCCCCTGCCGGGACTATTAGTGTGCAGCCAGCTAAGATTGACCAGGCCATGCTGAAACCACTATTGCCGGCAGTTGCCAAAGCTGCCGGTCTCCCTGAGGCAGCAGCCGCAGCATTGCCTCCTTGCCTAAGTATCCTGGCTATTCCCGTGAAGTTCAGTGGCTCAGACTGGCCAGCCAATGAGTTAGTCTTCATAGACTTGATTATACCTCCTGGTATTGAGGTAAAAGGTCTCACTCCTGGAGAAGACAGTGTCGGCATAGCTGTTGCCACGGCAGATACTACGGGTAAATTTGAAGTGAACATGGAGGCTACAGCAAAGCTTAATTGGTTGTTAAACACTGATTGGCTGCCCACCGTGAAACCCGACCTGACAAAAATCAAGCCGTTACCGAACCGCGTTTATACTATAAGGGCTACGGGCGTTGACCCTCTAACGGTTGTTACCACTACATGGGAGTTAGAGCTATTGCCACCAGCTGAGAAACCAGCAGAGAAGCCGCCGGCAGAAAAACCAGCGGAGGGCAAGCTCTCCTTTGAAGCTGCAGAGTACACTAATGCTGAACTCGGTTTCTCCGTCAAATATCCCAAGGACTGGAAGCAGGATAAATCTGAAACCCTCCTATTTTATGCTGCATCACCGAGTATGGTACCAGTTATATTTGTTGATGCTGAGGAGGCTGCTACCTTTGCCGAGGCGCTCAAGAAATCGCTTGAAGGAGCTGGTGGATCAGGCTTCAAAGTTGTCTCTGAGAAAGAAACTACTCTGGCCGATGGTACTAAAGCCACCGCGGCAGCGATTGAAGTAACATTGAGAGGTTTTGGGGCTAAAGGCTTTGCTCTGGGGGCAAAGAAGGATGCCAAATGGATATTGGTTACAGTAGGCACCGTGGAAATGCTGGCGAAATATGACGAAGCTAAATTTTCGGAAATTGCTCACACCTTGCAATTCAAAAAGTGACAAGCGGCTATACTGAAGTGGAGAAATACTAGTTGAATCAGTATTAGCAAAAGGTGGAGCACGCCAGTTCAATGAAGGGAGGTGAAAGAGCCAAAAATTAAAGAATGATTAGCTATAAAAAGCACGGAACCAAAAACTCAGGGAAGGTAAAAAATAATAGATGATAAAAGCAAAGTGGATACTGTTCGTTGCCGTGGTAATGTCCATAGTACTCATGTTGCCTTTAGCAGGATGTGCCCCAAAGGCACCAACGGAAAAGCCAGTGCCTGCTGTGCTTTCCTTTGAAGCCGCTGAGTACACCAATACTGAGTACGGCTTCTCTGTAAAATATCCGAAGGAATGGGTAGAGCAGCCAATCACAGAGCCACTACCTACTATCTTCTATGCTGCTGCGCCAGCTCGGGTACCCATATTTATTATCAGTGTCGTAGAAGGTGCTACCTTTACTGATGCGCTTAATGCAGCAGTTAGTGGTGCTGATGGCACAGACGTTGCAATTAAATCGGAGAGTGAGACGAAGCTCGCAGATGGCACCAAAGCTTACCAGGCTGTGTATAAATTCAAGCACCCTGCAGCTCCGATGGCACTTGATACCTACTCCCTTGGAGCCATGAAAGCTAATAAATGGTTAGTTGTTACGGTAGCTACCGTGGGTCTTCTGGCTAAGTTTGACGAGGCGATGTTTTCGGAAATAGGTCACACGCTACAATTCAAAAAGTAAGCGTATTGCAGGTTGGCAGGCAGTTAGGAACATAAATAATAGCAAAAGGAGAAGCCTGGTGGTCAAGGCTAAGTTTTGCTATTTCTCAAAATCCATTTTCCTAATCCTGCGACACAATAGATAAGGAGGCCACCCGTGGAATATGAAGGACTTAAGTTAGAGAAGTCGGAGGGTATTGCCATTCTAACCCTAAATCGCCCCCAGAAACTGAACGCGATTACTGTAGAAATGGGTGCTGTTGGGCTTTCTGGTCTATTGAGAGAGATTCAAGAAGACGATGATGTCAGGGTATTGATTATCACCGGAGCGGGCAGAGGATTTTGTGTTGGCGCGGATGTCAATACTCTGTCTTCACTTACTCAACTTGCCTCGAAATTGAAAAGACAGGAAAGGCTTCAGGCCGTTGGTGCCTTTGCTCTGCTGCTCTATAATTTGGAAAAACCGGTCATCTCCGCGATAAATGGTGTGGCTGCAGGAGCCGGTGTGTCAATAACTCTCCTTTCAGATATCAGAATCGCTTCTGAGAATGCCAGGTTTGGCATGGTCTTTGTGGAGAGGGGTTTGATTCCGGACTGCGGAGCTACCTTCTTAATGCCGAGATTGCTGGGCACCGGTAAATCGTTTGAGTTGATGTATACTGGTGATGTCATTGGTGCTAAAGAGGCAGAGCGTATAGGCTTGGTAGACAGGGTTGTTCCACATGACAAGTTGATGGATGAGACCACGGCCCTAGCTAAGAGGCTAGCTAAAGCGCCACCGTTGGCGCTGGCACAAATCAGGCGTGCTGTTCACAGTGGATTGTTGAATAACCTTGAGCAGCAGCTATATTTTGAAACATACGCCCAGAACTTCCTTTTCGGGACAGAGGATTTTCTGGAGGGAGTTAATTCATTCTTGGAGAAGCGAGAGCCGCAATTCAAAGGGCGGTGATAGAAGTCATTGAAGGCAGTCAGTAACAACAAGGCAAGGAGGCAAAAGTGAAGGATTATGATGTTGTAGTCATTGGTGCCGGTTTGGGAGGTCTTTCCTCGGCAACCTTCCTGGCCAAAGCGGGGAAGAAGGTATTGCTTCTGGAAAAGCATAATGTTCCCGGAGGATATGCCTCCTCCTTTACTCGAGGACGTTTTGAGTTCGAGATTGCACTTCACGAACTCTCTGGGCTGGGAAGCGAGAGCAATAAGGGACCTGTCTGGCGGATTTTGAAAGAATATGGGGTAATTCCAAGGGTGGAGTTTATCCCTATTCCGGATTTTTATCGTGCTGTTGTCCTCCCAGATGTGGATGTCATCGTGCCTATCGGGCGTCAAAACTTTGAGGAAACACTTTGTAACCAGTTTCCTAAAGACGCTGATGGAATCAAGCAATTCAGCGCTACGATGTTTGATTTTGCTGAAGAGGCACTGAGGGCAAATCGTGTAGGGATGAAGGCAGTTATGGAAGAGCCATCCAAATTCTCCACACTCCTTGCCAATTACGGCCGTACATTGACAGAAGTACTCAATCCATTGGTATCTGATGACAGGGCGCGCGCTGTGTTAAGCGAGACTTGTGGCTATTATTGCCAACCTCCATCGAAGATGTCATTTCTCATCTATGCTTTAGGCACGGTGAGTTATCTCAGGTTCGGGCCAGCGCATATAAAAGGGAAGTCACAGGCATTGTCTCAAGCCTTCGTTGATGCAATTGAGGAATATGGTGGCAATGTGTGGCTAAATAATGGGGCAGCACGTATTCTCACTTCTAGTGGCGGAGTCAGGGGTGTGGTGGCCGAAGATGGCACCGAGATTGCTTGCAAATACGTGGTGTGTAATGCTAACCCTTTGATGACCTGCCTTGACTTCATTGGGAAGGAAAATATCCCTGGCTGGTACTTAAAGCGTCTGGGGGCATGGTCTGGGGGTGCATCCACTTTCAATGTCTATTTAGGCTTATATTGTACCTGTTCAGAACTCGGACTTAATACACACGAGAATTTTATCAATATTGGGACTGACTTAGACAAACAGCACGAGAGTATGAGACACAGCATCAACCTTGAACCTTATGGAGCAGCAGTTACAGCTTACAACGTGGTGGATGAAGAATTTTCTCCACCCGGTACTGCATCGTTGGTTCTCACTACGTTGGCTTATGCGGAACCATGGCTAAAGCTCTCCCCGTCTGAGTATATAAAAATGAAGGACCTGCTAGCAGACAAGTTTATTGGTCTTGCGGAGAGGATAGCACCCGGCCTGAGAGACCATATTGAGGTGATGGAAATCGCTACTCCCTTGACTAATGTAAGGTACACCGGAAATCCAGGTGGTAGCATCATTGGATTTGACGAAAACTATCAAGGCACAGGGCAGGTGCATCTGCCCAATCGCGGGCCGTTGGAGGGTCTCTATTTCGCTGGCGCATGGGTGAACATAGGTGGTGGTTTTGAGACGTGCATTGTCTCTGGATATCTAGCGGCTAAGGAAGCATTAGAAGATATGGAACGAGAAGGGCGTGATGTAACTATAATGGAGAAGTTGCAGAGCCAACTGACCAAACAAGCGGAGAGAGCACCTCAATTGAAGGATACCCTTCTGGCTCAGGCTAAAAAGACTGTGGCCAAACTACATCCCGACCGTGTTTCACTGAAGGTCAAGGATGTCATAGAGGAGACCCAAAGCACTAAGACCTTGCGGATGGTATCAGTGGAGGGGACACTGCCCTATTTCAGGGCAGGTCAGTACATCAATTTGTTTGTTAACATCGATGGAATTTTAACCTCACGTCCTTACAGTATCTCATCTGTTCCCGGGAAACCCTATTATGATATCACCGTGCGCCGGATGGAACCAGGCTTTGTCTCTCATTATCTTTTGGACAGGGTAACGGTAGGCGACACTTTCGAATCAACTGGTCCGAACGGAAGCTTCTACTACGAACCGCTGATAGAAACCCCTGACCTAGTGTTTCTTGCAGGTGGAAGTGGTATAACGCCCTTTATGTCCATAATCAGAGAAGTGACTCAGAAGCAATCGCCTGTAAATATCCATCTGCTTTACGGCAGCCGAAACCACACAGATATAATCTTCGGGGATGAGTTGAGGAAACTTGCGGCGAAACACCAGAACATAAAGGTGGACTTTGTTATCAGCGAACCCCCGCAGGGATGGTCAGGGCTTTGTGGTCTACTGGATGCGAAAATGATTTCATCTCTGGTAGGCTCAGTCGAGGGTAAGAGGTTTTTCCTGTGTGGCCCGGTCCAGATGCACATCCTATGTGAGGAAGCACTCAAAACGTTAGGAGTACCCTCAAGGCTTATAAAGAAGGAGGCTTACGGCCCACCGGCGGACATTACATTAGAACCCGGATGGCCAGGGATCTCACCGAAGACTGAATTTGAGGTTATCGAGGAGAGGTCTGGTCGAAGTCTAAAAGCTAGGGCGGGTGAGCCGCTGATGATATCGCTGGAACGTGCTGGACTGGTTGTTCCAGCTATCTGTCGCTCTGGAGAATGCACTGCTTGCAGGACACGGCTCGTTGTCGGCAAGGTCTTCGCTCCGGCGAGGGTGCACCGACGCTGGGTGGATGAAAAGTCCAACTATATCCACCCCTGCATGAGTTACCCACTGGAGAATCTGTGTATCAGGTTGTAACTCTATTGCTGTAAGATATTCAATATGTAAGGAGGTGGCAAATGGCAGAGGTTAAAGTTAAAAAGGGGGAGGAGCTTAATGGATTGGGTACAATGCTCAAGGAGATTATGGACACAAATCTTAAAGACCCCAAAAAATACAAGAGTGTTGAGAAATTAAAAGCTAGTGTGGTCATTAGAGAGGCCACCTCTGGTGTAGCCGTCACACTTAATTTCAAGCAGGGTGAGATAGGGATACAAAATGATGCTATAGATAAGCCCACTGCATATATGGAAGCTGGATTTGAGAATTTAGCTTATATTAGTTCTGGCCAAATCAGCCCAATAATGGCAATGCTCACCGGCAAGCTGAAGGCTAGGGGTAATCCTTTGGCATTACTGAAAATCTCGAATATAACGGTGCTCAAGTAGGGCTGATTCCTCAAGGTGTCTCAAATTCTTAGCTTTTGATAAAAGTCTCGGTTTCTTTGTGGTTAGCTAATGTTCAGAGAAGGGAGGTGGGAATGGTTGTCGTGTAGCTCCTGATTACTAAAAACGTGCTATAATTGGTCGCAGAATACGAATGAAGGAGGAGGTTAAAAACAATGGCTATTTTGTTCGGGACACAAGAGTGGGCGGATGCACTGAAAAAGGCAGTGGAAGCTAGCCAGGCATACAAAGAGGCAGCTAAAAACTGGGAAGGAGATATATATATTATCGTAGAACCTGATGCATCTTACAAATACAGGAACATCATGTATCTTGACCTGTGGCATGGCGAATGCCGTGAAGCCTGTCTGATTAAGGACGAAAACGAGAAGTCGCCGAAATACCGCATATTTGGACCATTCACCAACATGAAGCAAATACTGGACAAAAAGGTTGACCCAGTCCAGTCTATGATGACTGGCAAGGTCAAGGTCAAAGGTGACATGGCCCAAATCATGAGAATGCCCAGAGCAGCTGTGGAACTGGTGAACTGTATGACCGCGTTCGAGACCGTGTTTCCTGAGTAGACAATCATCCTAAAGTGAAGCTAAATCTGGGCGCGTTATCACTATTAGTGTTTAACATAATGTAATATATTAAAACCAATTTATGGAGAGGAGGTAGCTATGTGGTACTTTGTGGTTCCGGAGGTGGTTTTTGGGCAAGACGCGCTGAGTCGCCTGGCTGAATTGAAGGGAAAGTCCGCGTTCATCGTTACTGATAAAAACATAGTAAACTTAGGCCTAATTGATAAAGTTAAGGAACAGCTTTCTCAAGCAGGGATAACGAGCAAGGTGTTTGATGAGGTTGAGCCAGACCCATCGCTACAGACGGTAAGAAAAGGGATATCTTTGATGAGCCAGCATAAGCCAGATTGGGTGGTGGCGGTAGGTGGAGGCTCAGTAATGGATGCAGCCAAGGCGATGAGGGTAGAATATGAAAGGCCAGACATAAAGGCAGAGGAAATAAACCCATTTATCTCGGATTTGGGGTTAGGTATCAAGTGTAAGCTTGTTTGTGTTGCCACAACTTCAGGCACAGGTGCTGAGGCAACCTTTGCGGTAGTGTTGACCGATACGGCTGACCAGAGGAAGCTGAGTCTTATTAATCGCGAGATTGTTCCTGACATTGCTATTGTAGACCCAGAGCTTGCACGAGCGATGCCCCCAGGAATCACCTCGAATACAGGCATGGATGCGCTGACCCATGCCGTGGAGGGATTTAGTTGTACTTGGAAAAACGATTTCACCGATGGTCTCTGCATCAGGGCTATCCAGCTTATTTTTGTGTATCTCCCTAGAGCGGTAAAAGATGGTAATGATATGGAAGCCAGAGAGAAAATGCACAATGCCGCTTGTATCGCAGGTATCGGTTTTATCAATGCACTGGCAGCGCTGGCACATGCTACTGGCCATTCTCTGGGCGCTGTTTTCCATACACCGCATGGTAGAGCAGTGGGGTTGTTTCTGCCCTATACCATCGAGTTCATCGGTGAGGCTCGTGAGGAACTCTGGGCAGAGATAGTCTATTCTCTTAAACTGGAAGTGCCTAAGGGGAAAAAAGCAGCATCAGTTCTGGCTCAGGCGATACGTGACCTGGCCCGAACTATTAAGGAGCCGCTGAGCCTTAAAGAACTAGGTATACCATCGGACAAATTAAATAGTTCCATGCAGAAGCTGATAGACAACACCATGGCCGATGGTTCACTGATTGTTTCTGCCAGAGTACCTAATGAGGAAGAAACTGAAAAATTGTTCCGCTATGCCTATGAGGGCAAATCCATAGACTTTTGAGGCGAGTAGCAATAATCTATTGGTACTGTAGTTGCGACCCTTTAGGGATGCCTGGGGTGGAGTTTGGAGTGGGGCTAAAGCCTCGCACTACATTTCTTGGCAGATAAGAATAAAGATAAAAAAGGAGGCAGGAAAATGTTCGGTTATATAGGGAGGATTTTAAGGGTTGATTTATCAGACGGTAAGGTCTTGGAAGAAGGTCTGAAAGAGGGCGACTGTAAGATGTTCCTGGGTGGCAGCGGGTTGGCAACTAAGTATCTCTTTGACGAAGTGCCAAAGGGTGCTGACCCGTTAGGTCCAGACAATGAACTCATATTTATGACCGGGCCCTTAACCGGTACGGAATCTCCCAGCGCCGGAAGGTATTGTGTGGTTGCCAAGTCCCCTCTTACCGGCTTCTGGGGAGAGGCAAACTCAGGTGGCAATTGGGGCGTACATCTTAAGTGTTCGGGCTTTGACGGGATTATATTTAAAGGTATTTCACCCAAGCCGGTTTATCTAGTCATCGATGATGGAAAAGCCGAGCTTAAAGATGCCAAGAGTATCTGGGGCAAAGGTGTTGCTGAAACCAATAGATTAATCAAAGAAGAACTAGGTGAGGACTTCCAGGTTGCTTGTATCGGTATATCTGGTGAGAATCTGGTTAGATATGCTTGTATTATCAACGACTTGCACCGGGCACCTGGAAGATGCGGCATGGGGACTGTGATGGGCTCGAAACGCCTGAAGGCTATCGCAGTAAGAGGGACGCAAGAAATTAAGGCGGCGAATAAGGAAGTCTTCAGCGAAATCTCAAAGAGGAACTATGACCTGGTTAATGAAAGCATGCTGAAGATTACGCTAGAAACGTATGGAACAGCTATGGCTACCGACCTAATAAATGTCAGGGGCGGATTTCCTACCAGGAACTGGCAGACAGGTGTTTTCCCCGATATAGAGAAAATAAGCGGAATCACACTGGAAAGCACGCTTCTCGTGGATAGAAAACATTGCTATGCCTGCCCGATTAGTTGTTGCCGGGTAAGCGTGGTGAAAAGCGGCCCCTATGCCTGCAAAGGCGAAGGGCCGGAGTATGAAAGCATAGGGGCTTTTGGTGGCATGTGCGCACTGGAAAATCTGGAGGCGGTAACACTGGCACATAATCTGTGTGATGATTATGGGCTCGATGTTATTTCTACGGGGAGCACAATAGCTTTTGCCATAGAGTGCTACGAAAAGGGAATATTGACCAAAGCAGATACAGACGGGCTGGAACTGAAATTCGGTGACCCTGATATTGTCATTCATCTGATACACAATATAGCGAAGAGAGAAGGTATCGGTGATTTGCTAGCCGAAGGGTCAAAGAGGGTGGCAGAAAAGCTAGACAAGGGAGCAGAAAGATTTGCCATGCATGTTAAAGGCCTGGAGATGCCAGCATATGACCCAAGGGCAGCTAAAATATGCGGTCTGGCATTTGTCACGGCGAACCGTGGCGGTGACCATATCACAGCTTATGTTGAAGGCCCAGCCTTTATAGATATCCCATTCCTTTGCGTTGAAGATAGCAAAATTGAGGACCCGATGGTAGAGAATCCCGCTGAGACCAAAGTCGTCAAGGACCTGGAGGATGCCAATACGGTTTTCGATTCCATGGGGACATGCAAATTTATGGGAATGGCATTGGCTACGGAAGATTGGGTTGATATGATAGCCAACTGTGTCGGCTGGGAATTTACTGTGAGTGATTTCAGGAAGCTCGGGGAGAGGGTTTACAACCTGGCCAGAGCTTTCAGCGTAAGGGAAGGCTTGACCAGAGCTGATGATACACTACCCAAGCGATTATTGGAGGAGCCGCTGCCTGAAGGTGCCGCTGAGGGAGAAAAAGTACAGAAACTTGATGAGATGTTAGATGCCTACTATGAATTCAGAGGCTGGAATAAAAGGAGCGGCAGACCAACTCCAGAAAAGCTCAAGGAGCTGGGTCTGGAATATGTTATCAATAAGATGTAGGGGTAAAATTATGGTTACTATGGCTGAAAAACCCTGGCTAAAGCAGTATAGGTTAGGACCATACAAGCTTCCGCAGACGAAAGAACCTTATCCCAAGATAACTGTTCACAGCCTTTTGGACGCCTCGTCAGCCGAGTTTCCTGACAAGGCTGCCTGCTTCTATCTGGGAAAAGAAATCAGCTACAGCGAGATGAAGATTCTTACCGATAGGTTAGCGGCGGCACTGGCTGATTTAGGTGTTAAGAAGGGCGACAAGGTAGCCACGGTTTTGCCTAATTGCCCGCAGTTTATGATAAGCGATTTCGGGATAATGAAAGCCGGAGCTGCCCATGTCCCATGCAGCGTAATGCACAAAGCTGCTGATTTGGTATACGAGGTAGGCGACTCTGGGGCTGAAACGGTGATTTGCTCTGATATGTCTCTGGAACTGGTCAACTCAATAAAAGACAAGACCAAAATCAACAACATAATAGTTACCTCAGTCATGGATTATTCGTCTGAAGAGCCGGAGTTGAAGAAGACACCGGGTGCCTATCAATTTCGTGATTTAATAGCCGGTCATGAGCCCAAGCCCCCACAGGTTGATATAGACCCGATGAAAGATTTGGCTGTTCTGCCATTCACCGGCGGTGCCACCGGTTTGCCTAAGGGTGTGATGATAACTCACTATAATCGGGTAGCGGCAGTGATACAGATTGCGTGGGCCTATGAGCCCTTAAAGGTTGGAATCAGGGGTAAGACTTCGGGCATGATACCCATTCCGCTTTTTCACGCTTACGGGCACGGAATGATGCACTTTGGTGTTTACTGGGGTCTAAAGGGATACTTGATTCCTGACCCAAGGGATACTGATATGTTGGTGCAGATGCTGATGAAGTATCGCCCCTTTTTCTGTGCCTGCGTGCCTACACAATACTCGCGGCTTGTTGCTAAAGGACTTGGAAGGCTCAGCACCATGTTCGTGTCTACAACAGCGGCTCTGGCCCCGGAGATTGCTCAGAAATTCAGGCAGGAAACTGGCGTGCCCATAACTGAAGCCTATGGTTTAACTGAAACCGGTGGTGGCACGCACATGAACCTTTCGTCTTTCGCCAAAATCACAGGCTTCATGCCATTCGAGAAGTTTGGCTCTATAGGTGTACCTCTACCGGACACGGATGTTAAAATTGTCGATTTGGACACTGGTGAGGAGGCTGTCCCTGGGAAGGAGGGCGAGCTATGGGTTCGTGGACCACAGGTCATGATTGGCTACTGGCCAGAAATTGGCAAAGGACTGGTTGATGGCTGGCTGCCAACCGGCGATGTGGTAAAAATGGAAGAAGATGGCTATTTTTACATTACAGACCGGGTCAAGGATATGGCAAATATATCCGGACTCAAAGTCTATACTAGGCTGGTTGATGATGTACTCTATGAACATCCGGCGGTTGGCGATGCTGTGGCAATTGGAATTCCGGACCCAGAACGTCCGGGCAGCGAAAGGATCAAAGCTTTTATCAGGCTAAAAAAGGAATACGAGGGTAAGGTGACATCTGAAGATATAATCGGCCACTGCCGGGAGAAGCTCCCCGCTTATGCTGTGCCAAGGTTCATTGAGTTCAGGGAAGAGTTACCTCTAACCGTCACTCTGAAGCTTTTCAAGAGGCAATTGAGGGAGGAGGAAAAAGCCAAGATGAAAGTCAAAGGGGAACTGACTTGAGAGCTTTTGGCTTTCATTGTCTGCCATTGTGGCTGAATCGACCGAAAATGTAGTGACAGGCTCTTTTAAACTTGTCCGAATTCAATGTCAGGCTGTCCGAAAACTAAAAAACATGATTTTGCTCTCCCACTTCGATGGCAAAAAGGCTGAAAATTTATTATTTTCTCCCACTCGACAACGTTCGCATGAAGGAGAGTGTAACGGTTTCTCCTATTTTGAATTTTCGCTCTTCATTTTCGGACAGCCTGCCTACATTTGCTACGGTGATAATAAATCGCACTTTTTTCAGGTAGGTGCATAAAAATAGATGCCAAGTTACGAAGATTTGGAATCTAAAATAATTGATACCGGTAAATGTACAGTCTGTGGGGCATGTATCCTGGCATGCCCCAATTCTCATATCAGATATACTGATGGTAAGCCCAAGCGACCCAAAAGGACACTGGACTGCGTGAGCTGCAATATATGCTATGACGCTTGCTATAGGGTACGGGAGGGCCGATTGGCTGATATAGAAGCCATAATACTAGGTTCAGAAAAGCAGGAGAGTATAGGTGTGCACAGGCGTATTTTGACAGCTCGAATAAAAGGGCAGAAAGCAGGAGCTTGCCAGGATGGCGGCATCGTTACCGCTTTGTTGATTTATAGTTTGGACCAAGGCATCATAGATGGAGCTTTGGTTGTGGGAAGGGATGGGTGGATGCCAGTAGCTTCGATAGCTAAGACGAGAGAGGAGATTATCGCCTCAGCCGGCACCAAATACGGTGTAGTTCCGGTGCTAAAGGAGATCAGAGAGGCTGTTATTGACCATGGACTGAGCAAGATTTGTGTTGTGGGTTCACCTTGCCACATCCAATCTATCAGGTATCTAAAAAACAGAGGCCTGCCGCTAGCCTCGTCAGTTAAACTTACCATAGGCCTGTTTTGCCGTGAGAACTACTATTATCACTGTATTACCGAGAAAGCCAGCAGCAAGGGGATAAATGTTGACCAGATAGACAAGCTCAATGTTGCTGATGAGTTCAACATATATGCCAACGGCAAGAAGCTGTCCTTTCCCATAACAGAGGTTAAGAGCTGTGTTCCCAAGCATTGTCTGATTTGCGAAGACTTTGCCAGCGAACTGGCCGACATCTCAGTCGGCAGTGATGGCTCACCGGAAGGGTGGTCAACCGTTATTATCAGGACTGAAGAAGGTGAGGCTGTCTTCTCGGGTATGGAAAGGGAAGAGCTTGTAGAGACAGTGGCAGTAGGGGGATTAGTTGACATAAGAGAAATAGCAGAGAGAAAGAGAGAGAAGGGGAAGCAAACAAAAGACATATTCAAGCTGAAAGAAGAAGGGCTGGATAAGAAAGAGACCGCGGCTAAGTTGGGGATAACAGAGGGTAGGGTGTCCCACAGGCTTGAGGGTATGTAGTGCGAGGCTTTTCCACCCCGAATGAAATCGGAGGGACAGGAGCCTTACATAACAATGAGAATCAGGCGACGATGATATTTGACAAGGCCGTCATAAAGATACTGGTACTGGAGACTTCTGGGACTAGTGAAATATATCGCGGTGTTGGAAAGCCTACGGTAGAATGGAAGAATTCTATTGGGAAGTGTGGATTTTTACTACTCAGTGAAAAATAAAGGAGGCGTTCTCATGAGGTCAGGCATGCGATATTGGGCAGCATTTTTACTTATAGTTCTTATTGCTCTCTCAGGCTGTGTATCACCACCAGCGCTAACAGTCACACTGGAGACGCCAACGAATGGCGGCTCAGTTCCATCACTAACACCGATGTTAGCTTGGAGTTGCTCCGGGCCAGCCAATTCGTATCATCTTCAAGTAGCAAGCGATGCTAATTTTCAGAGCGTGATTATCGATGTAATAAACCTGGGAAATGTAAGTTATACCATACCTTTAGGGAACTTAAGCCCAGACCAGACCTATTACTGGCGGGTGAGCGCTACTACGGACGGTCGGGCGTCAGGTTGGTCAGCCTACTCTTCTTTCAAAACTCAGGCCATTAGAGGCACTACTGTAAAGGTGAATGCCACGGTTGATGGTGCACCTTGGTCAGGAACAGTTAATTACACAATAAGTGGTGCCAGGACCGATTCAAGCTCTTCTGTGCCTATGAATTTTACTGAGCTTCCTGTTGGAACTTATACTATTACTTATAACTCTGGTGCTCCTCCTGGGGCAACCTTAGTCAGTATCATACCATCACCAACACAGACTCTGCCTTCTGGCGGCACCATAACCTTCACCTTGAATTTCCACAAGCAAGTCACTAGTGCTATAATGGTGAAAGCCACTGTTGATGGCACGCCATGGTCAGGCGCAGTTAATTACAGTATATCAGGGCTAAAGGCTGATGCCGGCTATACTGTACCCCAAAACCTTGATAACTATCCTGCTGGAATTTATATCCTGACTTATAATTATGGTGGTCCTGCTGGGGCAACCCTAGTCAGTATCACACCATCACCAACACAGAGTTTATCCACAGGTGGTGCTATAAACTTCACCTTAAATTTCCAGAGACAACTTACTGGCGTCATAACAGTTAATGCTGTGGTAGATGGTTCACCATGGTCAGGACCATGCAACTATACTATAACTGGTCCCGCAACAAACTATGGCACTTCCACGCCACAGAACTTTGTTAATCAACCTGCCGGGGTCTATACTCTCACCTATAATTCAGGTGGTCCCCCAGGAGCAATGATAACGGGTATCACACCATCACCAACACAGAGTTTATCCACAGGTGGTGCTATAAACTTCACCTTAAATTTCCAGAGACAACTTACTGGCGTCATAACAGTTAATGCTGTGGTAGATGGTTCACCATGGTCAGGACCATGCAACTATACTATAACTGGTCCCGCAACAAACTATGGCACTTCCACACCACAGAACTTTGTTAATCAACCTGCCGGGGTCTATACTCTCACCTATAATTCAGGTGGTCCCCCAGGAGCAATGATAACGGGTATCACACCATCACCAACACAGAAATTATCCACAGGTGGTGCTATAAACTTCACCTTGAACTTCCAGAGGCAATTTGTTGGCACGATAGTAGTTAATGCCACTCTCGATGGCGCACCATGGCGAGTCGCTATCGGTTCTGGAGTGGTTAACTACACCGTCACCGGCCCAAGAACAGAGTCCAGTTCCACTATACCCCAGACCTTTAGTAGTTGCCCATCAGGGACTTACACGCTCACTTATAGTTCTGGCGGCCCCATTGGGGCGACTTTAGCCAGTATAACGCCATCACCATCGCAGAATTTACCCTCTGGCGGCACCATAGTATTCACCATGAATTTCCACGGGCAGGCTAAGGGCAGCGTAACAGTCATGGCTGTTATCGATGGTCAACCATGGTCTGGCTCTGTCAGTTATACGCTAAATGGACCTTACGTGGACTCGGGCTATTCCGTTCCTGAGACCTTTAGCAATTGCCCTCAAGGTATTTACACCCTGAGTTATATGTCAGGGGGGCCACCTTCAACAGTATTGGAAAGAATCACACCAGGACCGACGCAGAGCTTGGCACCAGGCGGCTCTGTAACCTTCACTTTGCATTTTCATTTTGTAGGTTTACCACAAGAGCCGGGACTGTTAAAGTAGTCAGTCTGGCAAATAGGGCTACTCAGAGGTGCTGGGACTGAAACTATGGGACTGCTATAAAGTCAGCTTGTGATGACCAAAGGGTTACAGATTGTCGGGTTGGTAGAGCATACAGGATAAAAGGTAGAACTTTTGAGAAGACTTTTGCCCTGGTCTACTAAAGTGCAAATCCTCTTTGACGGGCCTAAGTGTACAATAGGCAGAAGTTTTAATCTAGACTGCCTTCACCATCTCCAAATAACTGGCAGCATCACACTTTTCAGGCTTTTGTTGCATCTTATTCGGTCTTGTTGGTGGGCGATATACTAATAGTCTCATAATAAAATGGTCTCATTGAATCGCAGCATAGGCAGTCTCTGGCATAGTAAAGAAGGAGCGTACGAGGGAAGGCAATTTCTGCAGCTTCCTGAGGTGAGAAAGAACCAGTCGCTTCAAGTGGTCGGGGCCGGTTATGGGCTGTTTTCCAACGCCATGATGCTTCAGGTGATTCCAGACTTGCTCGTCGGGGTTGAGTTCTGGAGAGTATGGTGGAAGGTAAAAAAGCTGCTGGATAAGGTTATCCCAGTCAGGCTATCAGCAGACAAATGGGAAGAACTCAGGCGAGAGGCCAGAGAGCTTGGTGTAGGCCCGACCACGCTTACCCGCATGTGGCTCTTGGAGCGCCTGCGTCAGCGCGTGAAAGCTTAACGGAATGCCTTCGCCACCTTCAATCGATATCAGGGTTACTAATGAAGAAGTCAGGCTTGCACAGAAACAGAAGTAGCTGAATCTTCCACTACGCCGCGCTGGCACTGCTTTTTAGACATAGAAGCGTGAACAACTCCCTTGGCAGCTATCCCCTCAAGGCAATTCCACAGCATGAGACGTTAACGATATTAGGACTACGGGCAGTGGCACTACCTTGCTATATCAGTGCGTGTTGTATAATGACTGCTATTCTCCAGGAGCTTCTAGCCGTCGTAAATGCACCAGTACATCGATTCCTTGGCGGACTTTTGCTTTCGATACACCATATTCAGTAGCGATAGACGATATATTAGACTCACTTAGTTCTACACCATGAGCTATTTGTTCCAATATATCTAAGAATTTCTTAGTTATCATCGCGGATTGATAAAGTTGAACTTCTTTTTCTGTGTTAACGCTGGCTTTCATAACAGAATGACAATTTTGACATTGCACTTCAAATGAATAACCTGACCACAAAGGATACAGTACGTTCACTTTTGTATCGCAAAGCACACACTGTACTGATTTTTCGGAACTTTCGACTGTTTGAGGTGCAATATTTAACTCAGAATCAACATTGATACCAAAAAAACGGCGACAAGTGTTGCACCGTACAACTTTCTTGTAGCCACTACGAAGTCTAACCCTTGTTTGATTCTCACTGCCGCACATAGGACAGCGAACAGAGGTATCAACCTTTCGTTTTTTGGGAATGCGTACTGGAATTGGGCTCTTTGATGCATAGTCACTCATAATCTTATCGATATCAGCAGTATCGAATTCGATTTTAACATTGTCCAGATCCAAATCTGGCAAGACTAATTCGGCCCTAGGACTGATTGAGGCAGACTGCAGCTCTTCAAGTTCTTCGAGCTTATTGTAGATATAATCTATATCCGCTTCAATTTCCTCCTGCTGCTTTAGCTCATTCCCGATAATACCACGCCAATCCGATAATGCTGTGTCATTAACAGATTTCAAAGTGTCAAGCATTACAGTAGCGGTTTCCAGCCTCTCGTGTGCTAGTTTACTATCTTCCGATTCGCCTGTGATGTTGATCCCATGCAAATACTCTCTTAGCCGTTCGATTTCTGAGGTATCATCAAAAAGTGTGGAAATAGTTAGCGGCAGCGAGTACCCTTTCTGTTAGCAAAAACAAAAACAGGAAGGAGGTACTCACCACCGCCATGG
>Ga0194125_10002863_pt1 | contig 28307 bp, 20 predicted proteins | sample TA2KigC250mmetaG_FD_148626 | JGI IMG/M metagenome (GOLD analysis project Ga0194125, IMG submission 148626) | Freshwater microbial communities from Lake Tanganyika, Tanzania - TA2015034 Kigoma Deep Cast 250m | ecosystem: Environmental > Aquatic > Freshwater > Lake | place: Tanzania: Lake... | reverse complement strand
CGCCACCATCGAGGTCAACGCCGCCAGCACCTCGGGCTACCGCATTCCCCGCACGGTGTACGGAACCTTCCTCGAACCCATCGGCCGATCCATCTACGGCGGTCTCTGGGCCTTACTCCTGGACAATCCCAGCTTCGAAGAGAACCTCTGGAGCGGCGAGCAGATTCGCCGCATGATCGACAACGAACCCGCCCTTGGCTCGGCCTCCCGCCAGGGCTTGCCCCTGCCCTGGGAGCCTCTCGAAGCCGCCCAGGGCTCCCGCTACGAGCCGCGCTGGGGAGACGCCGCTAACTCCTCCCGTTCCCTGCTGGTCATGGCGCTGCCCGACCGGCAGACCGGCGTCCGCCAGCAGGTCTTCTTGCCCGTCCAGCGTATCCTCCGTTACACCGGCAGCCTTTACGCCCGCCACGTGAGCGGCCCGCCCGAGGCCGAAGTCTCGCTGCGGCGCCGCAACCGGCCCGAGGCCGTGCTGGCGCGCGCGCCGCTAGCCCTCCAGGGCCGCGAGTGGCGCCGTTACGAGTTTACGCTCGAAATCCCGCCCGGCCAACTGGCCCGGCTCGAACCCGCCGATTTCGTCATTGCCTGCTCGAATGAGACCCGCATGCTCATCGACCAGGCCCTGCTGTGGCCGGCCGATCACGTAGATTTCATGGACCCGGACATGATCGCCCTGGCGCGCGCCCTCAAGACGCCGCTGCTGCGCTTTGGCGGCAATTTCACCTCCGGCTACCACTGGCGCGACGGGGTGGGTCCGCTGGACAAGCGCGTCAGCATGCTCAACCAGGCCTGGGGCATCCCCGAGTACAACCACTTCGGTACGGACGAGTTCCTGCGCTTCTGCCGGTTGATCGGCGCCGAGCCGCAGATCTGCCTCAACCTGGGCAGCGGCACGCCCGAGGAAGCCGCCGAGTGGGTACGTTACGTCAGCGCCCGCTGGGGCAACGGATCGGGCGGCCTGCTGTGGGAGCTGGGCAACGAGCTATGGGGCAACTTCCAGATCGGCTACCCCACCCTGGGCCGCGCCGCTGCCCGCACGAAGGTTTTCAGTGACGCGGTCCGCCAGGCGGACCCCCGCGCCCGCCTCATCGCCACCGGCCAGGACCCGGACCGCTTCCGTGAATGGAACGCCCAGTTGCTGGCTCTGGCGCCGGACGCCTACCAGTACCTTGCCACCCACTTCGTGGTCGGCTGCGGCAACGTCCGGCGGTCCTCTCCCACGCCGGAGTTCGTGGCGCAGTCCGCCTTCGCCCTCCCGGTCGGCCTCGAGCGCCGCTTGCGCGAGATGAAAACCCAGATCGACGAGCACCCCCAAGCCCGCGGCAAGGTGCAGCTCGCCTTCACCGAGTGGCTCTTCCACTGCCCCGACAATCGCGTGCCCTGCTTCAGCAATCAAGGTGGGGCCATCTGCGCCGCCGGGTTCCTCAACACCCTGATGCGCGTGGCCGATTTCACGCCCATTTCCGACATGACCGGCCTGATCGAGTTCGGAGGGATCTGGAAGAAGCGGGGCCAGGTCTACGGCGTGCCCGCCTACTGGGCCTTCCGCATGTACTCAAACGCCGACGCCACGCTCCCTGTGGAAACTCGCGTCAGCGTGGACGGCTACGACATCACCGAGGGCAACAACCGCATCCCCGAGATCCGAGACGTCCCGTACCTGGACGTGGTAGCCGCTCTCAACGACGCGCGCGACCGGCTCACTCTGTTCGCCGTCAACCGCGACCTGCACCGCGACATCCCCGCGCGTATCAAGCTGGCCGGCTTCGCCCCCGCCGCGCAGGGTCGCGTGCAGACGCTGGCCGGCACGAGCATTCACCAGCCCAACGACGAACTGCGCCCCGAAGCCGTCCGCCCCATCGAAAGCATCGTTAACGCCGGCGCCCCCGAGTTCGACTACCTCTTCCCCCGCGCCAGCGTCACGGTGATGGAATTCCCGGCGCGCCCGTGAAAACCGCCTCAACCCTTCAGCACGATGCCGCAGTTCGAGCATTGCCGAAGCGACAGCCCCCGCCCGAGGTTTCGCCGGCAGTGCGGACACCGCCAGTTGAGCAGCCCCAACGGGATCACCACGGCCCCTACCGCCAGCACGCCCGCCAGCAGGTGGTCGCGCGGGACTCCAAACCGCGACCGCACCGTCTTCTCTGGCGTGAAGTACAAGCCGCACACCGCCAGCAGCGCCACGACCAGCAGCACCACGAGCACTCGTTGGCGGGCTTGAACACGCTCGAACCGGTCCTGGACGCCGGGATAGCGCCACTCCTGAAGCACGGGCTCCGCCGCCGGCGGTTCCTTCGCGAAACAGACCCGTGCGGACAGCATCCCACCTGCGATCAGACCCAGGACCCCGGCGCTCAGAATGAAGGGCCAACCGGCGCCCAGCCACGCCGCCAGCATGATGCAGACAAGGCCCACGAAGACAGTGAGCAGGACGCTGTGGAGCACGCCCTGGACAAACGCGCCCACGGCAACTACCCGCTTCAGCAGCGACTCTGCCCGCACCTTAGGATGGTCCTTCCGGCGTCATCAGCCGGGCGTAGCGCAACGCGATCTGATCGTTGCCGCAGATCACCTCACCCCAGCGGGTCATGCATTCGACCAGATTCTCCTGCGTCAGGCCGTAACTGGCCATGACCGCCATGGGATCCTTGGCCTTGCCCATGGCCTTCATGAACGCACAGTACTCGCCCAGGGTCTTGAGCGGCGCGTCGGGCAGCAGTGCCAGGTTGTCCAGGATCTCGTCCGGGATCGATGGCGGTTCGGGCTCCTTCGGGACCTCGGCTTCAGGTTCCTCCTGGAAGCCCACCGCCTGGGCGAGTTCCTCGAGCGCGGGCTGGAGCATGCGGTCGCCCCATTGGCGATCTCGCAGAATCCGGGTCATCTCCGCAGCGGTCCCCTTGCGCAACTTGGGATGATCCTTGACCAGCCTCGCCAGCAACTGGATGGCGGAGACGTAGCGACATTCGAGAGTCACTTTGCCCAGTAGGGCGCATAGCGCCCCGGCCAGATCCGCCGCCAGCGACTTTTCGGACGCCACTCGCCGGGCCAGGGCATCGTATTCCGCCAGCAGATCGGCAGGGACCTCCCGAAGCGCCCATTTCGAGCCGGCTTCGCGCAGCAGACCGGCCACCGCCGGCAGCGCCGCCGCGGGACGGCTCACAGCCACTTTCACCAGAAGCTGCGCGGCCTCGGAATCCTCGCTGGCCTTGCGTTGCAGCACCTTGACCAGGTCCGCCAGTCCGGCCCGGTCCTGGGTGAGCGTCTCCTCGAGCTCGGCCCACCGCTCGGACAACTTTCTCAACAGGTCGCCGCCTGGAGCTTCCCGCTCCGTCTCCGCCAGCGCCGACAGCAAGGCCTTCAGGAATCCGGACGCATCCCCAAACAGCTCCCGTATGCCCTCCGGACTCATCCAATCCCAGCGCCGCCGATGGTGCTGGTCCAGCACCCTGTAGGCACGCGACCTTATCTCGACCGGTCCGGCTCCAAACGCCACGCCGGCGAGAAGACGGGCTATCCCGCCACCCCGGCCTGCCCCGCCGGCTGGCTCCTCGAAGGCCAGCCGGTCGAGCTGCCGGTCCGCGATGCCGATCAGCTTCTCGATCACTGCCGCATCACCTTTCGCGGCCAGCCGGGTCACGGCTTCATCGGTGAAATCGACATGCTCCGCCGCGTCGTGCAAGGCGCCGTGAACCGCCTCGAACAGCCCGGCCTGGATGGCCGCGCGAACCACTGTCTGCGCCGCCGGCAACTGCTCGGCTCCGAGCAGGGCCTTAAACACCTCCGCGTCCTTCTTTCGCTGAGCCAGATGGACGAGCCGCTCCACCATGTGCTCGTCGAGGCTCGCCAGCAGCAGCCGCACCCCCTTGGCGCGGTTCTCCTCACCGGTCCGCTCGACCGCGCGCAGTACGGGTTCAACCAACGCCTGGGGCAGCGGGTCCCGGAGGTTCTCCAGGATTTCGGCGCGGGTCTCCTCCGGCCCGTCGATCAACAGCGGCGCGATGGCCGCCGATTTCTGTTTCGCCAGGCAGGTGCGGGCCACCAACTGCTGTTGCGCGTCGGCGGAGTCCAACACCCGGGCAACGACGCCGTCTTCGCCCAGCGCTATCGCGCAGGAGAAGCGCAGGTCGGCATCCCGCGACGTAAGCCCCGCCGCAAGCGCTTCCCGCACCCACAGCGGCGGCTCCGTCTCACCGGGCCTTCCGCCGGGTTCGGGCTCCGGCGCCACGCCGTACTCGCCGCACCAGGCCAGTGTTACCGCAGCCGCCGCCCAGGGCCGCAGCGGGGACCCTCGCGGCACCGAGTCGGCGACTTCGGCCAGTCTCCGCCGGTCGATGCCGCCCGGGCCATCCAGCCAGGAGTATCCGCCCACCCTCCTCCACAGGCCGTACGGGCACAGCCTCACTCGCCAGTGCGCGAACGCCAGCGCCGCTTCCAGCGCCAGCTCCCGATCGTCGTTGTTCAAGGCCTGGCACGCAGCCTCGAAGGGGCCTTTGAACTGCCCCATCCGCAGCAGCGCAATCGACGCCAGCGCCCTGGTGATCCCCACCGGGCTGTGCTGCGCAATCTCCGGCAGCAACTCCGGCCGGTGGTCAAAAGGGCCGGCCGGCCCCGCAGCCAGCTCGGCGAGGGTCTGTCTTTCCAGGGGCAGTTGCGGCACCAGCTCGTCTTCCAGGCGCCGCGAGAATACTCTCTGAACCAGGCAGCTTTCGCACAGCCGCAGCTCCTCGACCCGCCGCGCCACCACCGCGAGCTGTGCGTTGTAGATCCGCCCCAGGTTGGCGGCCTGCTCCGGATCGAGTTCCCGAAGACGCTGGGCCAGCGTGAAGCGGTCCACCCCGGCGCTTTTCAGCATACGCGCCGGCCCGTACATCTCCGGGCTGACCACCTCGCACCCGCAGCCGCGACAGTAGCGGCTTGCGGGGGTCCACTCCGCACACCACGCGCAGCGGACGTCGCGCCGCACCGCCGCGCCACACGCCACGCATAAGTCCCCGGCCGCCCAGTCCCCGGGCTGCCAGTGTCCACACTGTTCGCAGACCGCTCGCTCCATGGTTCTCCCCCGAGGCCTTAGCGGTTGAGGTCCGGCTCAGTAGCGGCGGGCGCGGGCCCACAGCAAGTCCTTCTCCGCCTGGTTCATCCGCCGAAGCTTCTCGGGGATCTCGCTCTTGGGCAATCCCTCCCGCTTGAGCAGGATTCCCAGCTCCAGCTCACCCGTGGGAACAAACTCCGCCGCGCACTGGCGGCAGAACCGTCCCGGCCCCGTGGCGCCGCACCAGAAGCAGGCCATGATTGGCTCGGCCTGCTTGCCACACGCGCCGCACTGGTCACCGCTCTTGTAGTCCTTGGGCTGCTTGGCGCCGCAATGAACGCACAGCACCACGTCGCCCGCCTGCACCACGATGCCGCCTTTGTCCGGGACCGCGGCGATCGCCCCCAGCGCCCACGACATCACCCGCTCCGCCACGTCTGCTTTCAGTCCCGCCAGCCCCGCCAGTGTGCCGGCGTCCCCGACGAGCTTGAAGTCCTCCTTCCCGCTGATGCCCGCCTTGATCAGCCGTCCGATCCCCTGCTCCGATACTCCCTTCGAGAGCAGAATGCTCTTCTCCAGCAGCGTGAACCCTGCTTTGACGCTGCCGGATGCCTTTCCTTTGCCTGCCGCCACTTTTTTCTGCGCCGCCTTAGCCATGTAACTGAGCCTCCTCCCTGAGGAATGTAACTCCGCGCCGGTTTCTCCCAGCGGCAGCTTCAAGTATACTCCCCACGCCGCGGCGTGGGGCGCAAAAAGACGAGAAAAGGGGGCGGCCTGAACTGTCCCCACTGTTCGGCAGGGAAGAAACGGCCGCTGCTACTTCTTCTCGGTGAGCTCCTGGTAGATGATCTCGACCAGGCTGGGGAAGCGCCGGGCTGGCTGGCCGGCCGCGGCGGTGAGACCGAACGCCGCCCTGATCTCCTCCAGCGATTTCCCCTGCGCGATGAGTCCCTTGACCTTGGCCTGCCGCTCTTCGATGGAGGCCACCGCCGTCTTGATGTCGGCCTTGGTCAGCGGGTCGCTGTGGCCGGTGATGAAGGTATCGGCATCCACCTTCAGAAGCTGATTGAGGTACTTCACCAGGCCGAACGAGGTCCCGCCCTTGCGGCGGTGGATGAGCGGGTCGCGGCCGACGAACACCAGGTCGCCCACAAAGGCGATCCTCTGCTGCGGCAGGTGCACCACCAGGTCGCCGGCGGTGTGGGCCGCTCCGAAGTAGAGCAGGTTCACGCGTGGCCCGTCGAATTTCAGCCGCCGGTCGCCGGTCACCACCTCGGTCGGCAGGTACGCCTGAAGGGCGCTCATCTTGGGGTCTTTGAGCGCCTCTTCCATATCCCGCCTGGTGTTGGCGTGGGCCACGATGGTCAGCCCCGCGGGCAGCCCGGACAGGCCGCCGACGTGGTCGCCGTCGCTGTGCGTCAGCACGACTTGCTTCACCGGAAGGGCGGTGAGCTTGCCAATCTCGGCCAGCATCGCCCGGGCCGATTCCGCGGTGGTCTTGGCGTCGATCACCAGCACCTCGGTCTTGCCGATGATGAAACCGGTGTTGGCGCCGGCGCCGCCCTTGACCCAGTACACTCCGTCCTTGAGCGCCTCGACGCTGACGGGCGCGGGCTGTTGCGCCACGGCCGCAGTGGCCGCCAGCGCGACCAGCCAAACGATCCTCTTCTTCATGACCTGCCTCCTCCTCCCCAGATTATCCCGGAACGCTCACCCGCCTTTTTCCAGGTCGCGGTGGGTGGTTTTGACGCGGAAGCCGGCGCGGGCCAGGCGGCGGCGGATCTCGTCGGCCATCATCACCGAGCGGTGCCGCCCTCCCGTGCAGCCGAAGGCGATGGTGAGGTAGCTCTTGCCTTCCTGGATGTAGTGCGGCAGCAGGTAGATGAGCAGCTCCCCGATGCGGTTCATGAACTCCGCCGTCTGCGGAAACGAGCGGATGTAGCGCGCCACCCGGGGGTGCCGCCCGCTCAGCTTCTTGAACTCGGGAATGTAGTTGGGATTGGGCAGGAAGCGCACATCAAAGACCAGATCGCTGTCGGCCGGCACCCCATGGCGGTAGCCGAAGCTGGTGACGTAGACCATGATCCGGGACTCGTGCCGCTCCCCACGGAAGCGCTCCTCGATGGCCTCGCGCAGCTCGTGCACGTTGAATTTCGAGGTGTTCAGCACCACGTCGGCCAGCGCGCGGATGGGCGCCAGCGACCGCCGCTCCGATTGGATGCTCCGGACCACTGAGCGCCCGGTACCCAGAGGGTGCGGCCGCCGGGTCTCGCTGAAGCGGCGCACCAGGGTCTCGTCGTCGGCGTCCAGGAAGACCAGGGTCGAGGGCACTCGCCGCCGGATGCGGCTGTACAGGTTCGGGAACTCCTTCAGCCCTTCCCGTTCCCGGATGTCCACCACCAGCGCGGCGGCGCGGATGTTGGGGGAATCCCGGGTCAGCTCGGCGAACTTGGGGATCAGCTCGATGGGCAGGTTGTCCACCGAGTAGTAGCCCAGGTCCTCGAGGCTCTTGAGCACAGTGCCCTTGCCCGAACCGCTCAGGCCGGTGATCACCACCAGCTCGGGGCGGCGGGGCGCGCGGGCGGCTCGGGGCTTGGGGCTCACGCTTCGATCAATTCGAAGTTGCCGTCGCGGCGCCGCACCAGCACCGAGACGCGGTTGGTTTCGGCGTCCCGGTAGACCACGTAGTCGCGGTCCGCCTCGATCTCCAGGAGCGCCTCCTCCAGGGTCATGGGCTTGCGGCCCTCGTGGTGGTCCGTGCGGAACACCTGTCGTGCGGGCGCGCCCTCCGGCTCGACTTCCGGTGCCGGAAGGGCCTCTGAGATCTCGGGCGCCGCCTTCTCGGGCTTGGGCGTCCGCTTGGTGTCGCGCATCTTCCCGCGCTGCTTCAGGAGCTGCTTCTCCAGCTTCTCAGCGGCCTCCAGAATGGCGGGAAAGACCTCCGGGCCCATGCCGAAGCTCACCAGGTTCCGGTCATGGAACCGGACCGTTATCTCGGCCCGCTGGATGTGCCGCTCCTGGGTCAGGATCACGTGCGCCTCGCGCTCGCCCTGTTTCATGTCCAGGATGCGAGCCAGCTTGCCGAACTTGGCGTCCAGCCGGTTCCTTTGCGCCTGCGTCAGGGCTTCGTGTCTGCCAGTGTAGGTGACCTTCATGCTTGCCTCGGGCTCGCTCGATGTGAGCTTCTTCAGTCGCGCACGCGCCGGTGGTGCGTGGACGGAATCCGCATGTCCTCCCGGTACTTGGCCACCGTGCGGCGCGTCACCTGGATGCCCAATGCACGCAGCCGCGCGGTGATGTGCTCGTCGGTCAGGGGGTGCGCCCGGTCCTCTTCCTCGATCATCTTCTTGACCATGCGCTTGAGGGTGACCAGGGGGGTGGCGCCGCCGGAGGGGCCCTGGACCGCCTCGGAGAAGAAGTAGCGCAGCTCGAAGACGCCTTGCGGCGTGCGAGCGTACTTGTTGGCCACCGCCCGGCTCACCGTGGAGGGATGCACCCCGATCTCCTCGGCCACCTCCTTGATCATCATGGGCCGCAGGTGGTCGATGCCGCTGTCCAGGAACTCGGTCTGGCGCCGCACGATGGAATCGCATACCCGCAGGATGGTGTGCTTGCGCTGCTCCAGGTTGCGCATCAGTTGCAGCGCCGAGGCGAAGCGCTCCCGGATGTAGTTGCGGATCTCCCGGCTGGGCTCCTGGCTGCGGTCCAGCATGCGCCGGTACTGCCCGTTGATCCGCAACTGGGGCACGTCCTCGTCACTCAACTGGATGACGTAGCGGTCGCCCTCTTTGAAAATGTGAACGTCGGGCTCGACCAGGACCGCTCCCGAACCCGAGTAGCGCAGCCCCGGGCGCGGATTGAGATGGTGGATAACGTCCACCGCGATGTCGATGTGCTCGGGCGGGCGCCCCAGGATCTTGGCCAACTCCTTGAAGTGCCGCAGCTCAAGCAGTTTCAGATGCTCGGAAACGATCTGCCAGGCTACCCCGCCCTTCCCGTTACGGCTCTCCAACTGGAGCAGCAGGCACTCCTGCACGTCGCGCGCTCCCACGCCCGCCGGCTCCAGCGACTGCACCACGTGCAGCCCCGCCTCCACCTCCGCCAAGCTGTGGCCGCCCGCGGCCGCGATCTCCTCCATCGACGCCTTCACGTAGCCGGCTTCGTCCAGGTTGCCGATGACCGAATCGGCCGCGTCGTGGATGGCGTCCTCCACCGCCACCATGCTGAGCTGGGAGCGCAGGTGGTCCGGCAGGGTCTCCGGCGCGGAAGCGAACGCCTCGTAAGACGGCCGCTCCACCAGCTCCGAGGCCGGGCTCCGGTAGCCGGGATCCAGGTAGTCGTCGAAGAAGCTGCCAAAGTCGATCTCGTCGAAGGGATCGGTGGGCTTGGCCGGTTCCGGATCCGCCGGCGCCTCGGCCGCTCCTCCCGCCACCGGCGGCGGCTCGGGCGGCGTGTAATTCTCCGAGAACTCGTCCGGTGTCTCGGTGGCGCTCTCGACAGTCCCGTAGCCCGCACCGATGGTGGCTTCCAGAACCGACTGGTCCGCCGGCTCCGCCACCCGCTCCGCTTCCAGCAGCGCGTGGACTTCCTCGGGGCTGAGCTCCTCTCCGCCCTCCGCCCCGGCCTCTTCCAGCACCGGGTTCTGGGCGACTTCCTCCTCGATCATCTCCCTCAGTTCCAGACGGTTCAGTTGCAGCACCCGCACCATCTGGACCAGGCTGGGCGTTAGAATCTGCTTCTGCGCCACCTTGAGCTGGAGCCTGGGTGAGAGCGTGCTCATCTGGCTCAATGATAGCAGACGAGGGAACCGCCAGGTCCCGCGCGCAAGGGGGCCGGGAAGGGGTGAGAGAATCGCCCGCGCAAGCTAAAGCTTACGCCACCGGAGACCGCAAGAGCTGGGGCTGCCGCGTGGGACATGCTTGAGCTTGTCCTCCCCGAGCCGGCCAGGGCGATTCTCTCACGCCTTCCCGCCCCTACTGGGGCGGCGGCCCGGCCAGATTGAAGCTCTCGCCCAGGTACACCCGCTTGACTTCCGGATCGCCGCCCAGCGCCTGTGGGGTGCCTGCCCGGAACACGCGTCCATTGTTGATGATGTAGGCCCGGTCGGTGACCGCCAGGGTCTCCCGCACGTTGTGGTCGGTCATCAGGATGCCGATGCCGGTCTGTTTCAGCTCGGAGATGATGCGTTGCAGCTCCAGCACCTGAATGGGGTCGATTCCCGAGAAAGGCTCGTCCAGCAGCAGAAACGACGGCTGGATCACCAGCGCCCGGGCGATCTCCACCCGCCGCCGCTCCCCCCCCGACAGCATGTACCCCTTGTTCTGCCGCACCTTCTCCAGGCCCAGTTGCTCGACCAACCGGCTCATCCGCTCGTGGCGCTGCCAGCCGTTCAGCGCCAGCGTCTCCAGGATGGCCATGAGGTTCTCCTCCACCGTCAGCTTGCGGAAGATGGAGGGTTCCTGCGACAGGTAGCCGATGCCCTTGCGCGAGCGCTGGTACATGGGCAGCAGGGTGATTTCCTCGCCATCGAGCAACACCCGGCCGGAGTCCGGGTTGATCAGCCCCACGATCATATGGAAGCTGGTAGTCTTCCCCGCCCCGTTAGGCCCCAGCAGTCCCACCACTTCCCCTTGCTCGATGGACACCGACAGATCCGCCACCACGCGGCGACCCGCGTAACTCTTCGAGATCTCGTCGGTGTGCAGTTTCCTCATGGGCGGCGCCGCAGGCGGCTGACCACTCGCCGCTGCTCGATGCCGTTCACGAGCAGCTTATCGTTATCCGCCCAATAGGTCAACCACTCGCCGCGGGTGTTGCCGCGCAAGCTGTCGATAAGCGCCGGGGCGCCGCCATGCAGCTCCATGCGTCCTTCCTCCGCATAGTACTCGGCGTGCTCGGCCGTGCCCCTGCGGAGGCGGTCCGCCTCACGCTGCTGGATCTCCACCTGGCCGTCGGCGTAGGCCCGCTCCAGCGACGACCCTCCGCCCTCTTCCTTCAGCAGCGCGCGGATCTCCCGCGCCTTGACCTCGAGGCCCAGCCGCACCAGCCGGGCGCCTCCGTGATAGCGCGCCAGGCGCTCCTGCTCGGTGTAAACCAGTTCGGCTGACTCGACCATCACCAGCGGCGGAGGCCCTTTGCGGCGGGCCGCCGGCGGGACTTCCTTCGGCGCGTCCACGAACTGCGTCCGCACCCCGCCTCCGGCCAGCAACCGCCGCGCCCGGCGGTCGATCTCGACCCAGGCCGCCTGGATGCGGTTGGCCCCCTGCCAGACCACCGCGTTGCCCTCGTAGCGCACCCGCTGGTTGCGCTGGGTCGTAGTCATCCTGGCGGCCTTGGCCTCCAGCGCCTCGTCGGACGACAGCAAGCCCGGAGGCCGCCCTTTGCGGTCGGGCAAGCGGTTGGAGACCACATCGCCTTCGGCCGTCGTATCCTCGGTCTGCTGGTTGAGCACGATGCGGTAGGCCGAGGTCGAGCCGCTCGGGTCCCACACCCGCGCTTGCTGCTCCAGCGTGATCAGGTCTTGCGCTTCGTCCAGCTCAGCCCGCACCGCCCGGGCCTGCCGGTCGCCTTCCCGGTAGCGGAAGTCGTTCCACTGCTCCAGCCGCGCCACCTGCCCGGTCTTGGGATCGAAATGCGCCTGCATGTCCCCGCTGGAGGTTTCCACCGGCAAGGTTGCCTTCTTCCCCTTGGGCGCCGCGAGCGGCTCGGTGCGGGTCTCGACTTTCACCGCGCGAAACGCCTGGATCCGGTTCTCCGCCCCGTAGGTGATCCACATGCGCTCGGCGCGCACCCGGCGCCGGCGCTGCTCCGGGCGGTTGGGCACAAACTCGACCTCGCCCGGCGCGCCCGTTTCCACGCTGTCAATTTCCTTGCCCTGCGGCCGCATGGCCAGCAGGATGATTTCGCTGCGCAGCCACCGCGTTTCCGGCTGCGGCGCGCCCATTCGCGGCAGCGGCGCCGACTCCATCGAGGCCGCCCCCCGCGCCAGCGCGCTCTTCAGCACGCTCTCCCCGCCGATGAGGTCGAACTCCAGGTCCACCCGGTCTGCGCGCACCGTCGTGCGGGCCGCCTCCGAAAGCGCCACCATTCGGGCGCTCCCCTCCGCGGCGATGGTCTCCACCTCGCCGTGGGCCGAGAAGTGCACGGTGAGATCGCTGGCGCCGTACTCGAGTTGCCGCCGCGAGGACCGGTCCGTGCCCCGCGCCCGCTTGGCCACTGCCCGCCGGATGGAGCCGTCCTCCAAAAACACCACCGCGTCGGCCGCCTCCAGCACCGTGTCGCCGCGCGTCAGCCGCGACCAGGGGAACAACATCACCGCGGCGTCCAGCTCCTTGTAGATCATCTCCCCGGCCTCGATCTTCAGCGGCTTGCTCGCTGGCGCGCGCCCCCGCCAGTTCAGCTCGACGCCACCCAGCATGTGCAGCTCCCGAGTGGAAGGATCGTAGGAGGCGCCCACCGCCTTGCCCTCGCCCTGATCGAAGGCGAAGGAGGCCGCCCGGGAAGTCGAGGCCCGTCCGGTCTTGCTGTGAAAGGTCACTCCCGAGGTGCGCACCATCACCAGCCGGCCCTGTGGCATCCCTTCCGCGGGCAGTCCCAGGGTGATCTCGACCTCTCCGTCGGCGTAGAGCTGGTCGCGCTCGCGGCCGAACTCGGCCCTGGGGCTGGTGACCCGGTCGAACTCGCGCCCGTCCTGGTGGTACAGGCGCAACTCCAGCGGCTCCAGTTCTAAGTACTGTTTCACCTGGCGGAACCGCCGCGCGCGCACCTCGACCACTGGCTTGCCACCGGCGGTGTGCGTCCACACCCAATCGCTGGCCGCCGCCTCGACCTCCTTAGGCAGCGCCTTGGGCGCCGGCGGCGCCCTCCGGGCCAGCCGCTCTCGCTGGTAGTAGTAGCTCACCCCCACCGCGGCCAGGATCACCGCGATGGCCAGGAGCAAAAGGCCCCGCTTGCTCCGCATTCAGTTCCACTATAACAACCCTTACACTGGAGACGAGATGACCCGCCGAGATGCACTGCTGCTGCCCGCCCCGCTGCTGGCCTGGGGACAGACGGAACGTTCCCCCGCTGCGCAGCCAACCCCGGATCTCGCGAACCTGCACGAGCTGATGGACTGGATCAGCCGTGAGAACCCCCCGCGGCTTTCCTTCCTCGATCCGAAATGGAAGGCGCTGGAGGAGTGGAAGAAGGTGGCCCGCCCGCTGTACCGCCGCCACTTGAGTTATGATCCCAAGCCGGTTCCGCTGGCCGCGGAGCAGGTGAGCCGCGAGGAACGTGAAGGCTTCACCGTCGAGACGGTGAAGATCCGCGCCACTGCGGCTTACGACATCCCGGCGCGCGTCCTCCTGCCGGCCCGGCGAAGCGGCCGGGTTCCCGGCGTGTTGGCCCTGCACTGCCACAGCGGGCGCTACGTGTGGGGCCATCAGAAGATCCTCAGCTCTCCGGCCGATCCCCCCGTCCTGACGCAGTTTCGCGAGGGCACGTATGGCCGGCCCTGGGCCGAGTTCCTCGCGCGCCGGGGCTTCGTCGTCCTGGTCATCGACGGGTTATACTTCGGCGAGCGCCGCCTGCGGCCGGAACAACTGGACCCGGCCGCGGCACCCGGCGAGTTCCGCGAGCCGCTCAAGCAGCTCGCCGCGCTGAAGCCCGAGAGCCCCGAGTGGCTGGCCGCCATCAACAGCCTGTGCAGCCGTTTCGAGCACCTCACCGCCAAGACCATCTTCTCGGCCGGCGCCACCTGGCCAGGGCTGCTGGCCTGGGACGACATGCGCAGCCTGGACTACCTGGCGAGCCGCACCGAGGTGGACCCGCGCCGCCTCGGTTGTCTCGGCCTGTCCGGGGGAGGGCTCCGCACCGCCTGTCTCATCGGGGCCGACCCGCGCATCAAGGCCGCCTGCGTGGCCGGCTGGATGACCGAGTTCCGCCACCAGCTCCGCAACCACCTGCGCAACCATACCTGGATGGCTTACGTCCCCGGCCTCTACCCGCAGCTCGACCTGCCCGACGTGGCCGCCCTCACCGCACCGGGCGCGCTGCTGGTCCAGCAGTGCAGCCGCGATTCCCTCTACCCCATGTCCGGGATGAAGGGAGCCGCCGAGAAGCTGACCCGGATCTACGCCAAGGCTGGCATCCCGGAGCGCTTTCGCGCGACGTTCTACGACGTCCCGCACTCCTTCCGCCCCGACATGCAGGAAGAGGCCTTCGCCTGGCTGGAGAAGTGGATATAGGGTGGTGGGGCAGACGATCGTCTTTCGTCGTCTGCCTCTCCGCAGGCCACATAACACGATGGCCTGCGCCACCGGCTTGCCGGGTCTTTCTCACTCCTGCCGCAACTTCTCCAGCCGCTTGGCGGCGTTGGCGTTCTTGGGGTCCAGCGCCAGCGCCTTCTCGCAGTGCTGGATGGCCAGCGCCTTCTGACCGTCCCGCGCGTAGGCTTCCCCCAGACTGTCGTGGACGTTGGAGGACTTCGGATAGGCCTCCACGTTCAGCTTGAAGATCTCTACGGCCTCCTTGACCTTCTTAGCCTCGGTCATCAGGGCATAGCCCAGCGTGTTCAGCTCCCGCTCCCGGAAATCTAACCGCTCCGGCTGTTCCGCCTTGAGCTTGCGATAGCGCGCGGCGGCCGCCTGTACGCCTTCCGCCTGGATCACCGGATAGAGCACCTGCGCGATGGACTGCTTCGGTGGCTGCGCCTTCTGGCCGTGGAGGATCGCCATGATCCCGTCATTGACCTCGCCGAGCCGGGCGCGGCCCGGCGTGTTGCTCAGCAGCACGATCAGGCGCCGCTCTTCAGGCAGCCGGGTAAGCAGAGTGTTGAAGCCGTTGATGCCGCCGCCGTGGGCGATGCGCGGTACCTTGCGGTCCAGCCCGGGGATCGCCGCCTGGTCGATGATCCACCCATAGCCGTAGTTGTTCATGCCGGGCTGGAACATCAGGTCCTTGGACTTGGGCGCCAGCAGCTTGTCGCTGTACAGCGCCTGGTCCCAGACGTGGAGGTCTTCGACGGTTGAGTACAGCGCCCCGGCGGAATAGGGCAGCGACATGTCCAGGTAGGCGGCGTTCAGATAGCCGTCCAGGACCGGCCTATACCCGGAGGCTCGCCTGGGGAGAATCGTGTTGTAGTCGTCGTAGCCCGTGTCTTTCATCCCCAGCGGCGTCAGGATGCGCTCTTGAAGCGCCTTAGCGTAAGGGTGGCCGGTGATCTTCTCGATGAGCACGCCCAGCAGGTGATAGCCCGAGTTGTTGTAGGCGTAGCGCGAGCCAGGCTCGAACTCCAGTTCCTTCTCCCAGTACATCCTGGCGAGTTCGAGCGGCGTCAAGGGATCGCGGCTGAGCTTGTCGGCGAAACCAGGGAAGCCGGTGTAGCTGGGAATGCCTGAGGTGTGGTTCAACAACTGGTGTATGGTGATGCGCTCGCCCACCTTCTTCGGGCACTCGGGCAGGTAGTCGCCTATCTTCCCGTCCAGCCGGAGCTTGCCCTGCTCGACCAGTTGCAGCACCAGCGTCGCGGTGAACTGCTTGGTGATAGACCCCAGGCGGAACTTGGTGTCCGGGGCGTTGGGGATGCCGAACTCGCGATTGGCCAGCCCGCAGCCTTTCTTGAGGATGACCTGTCCCTTCTCGGCCACCAGCGCCGAGCCGTGGAACTGGTCGAGCTGGTGATAGGCGCTGATCAGCTCATCGATGTGCCGGGCCCGGTCGCTTTGAGCCGCGACGGGCGGCAGTAGCCACAAACAGGTCAACAGGACAGTTGCGGCACGGCGTGTCATATGGAGTCTTCGCTTCGGGTTCATTTTCTCAGTTGAGACGTTTGGGCGGGGGCCGGTGTTCCCGGCGTCCCGCGATACACTGAAACTTAGGCTTCTGACCCGCATGCCCGAGTGGCTCACCAGCACGCTGATCCAGTACCCCATCCTGACGCTGTTCCTCGCCATCGGTCTGGGCTACCTGGTGGGCGAGATCCGCATCCTGGGATTCCGCTTCGGGGTGGCCGGTGTGTTGTTCATGGGGCTGGCCTTGGGCGCGCTGCATCCGGACATCGCCCTGCCGGACGTGGTGCCGACCATCGGGCTGATCATCTTCGTGTACGCCATCGGGATCCACTCGGGACCGGCGCTGGCGGCGGCCTTCCGCACCCGGGGCTACCGCGACAGCCTGCTGGCGGCGGCGGTGCTGGTCTTCGGCGCGCTGCTCACGCTGGCCCTGGCCTGGGCCGTGGGGTTCTCCGGCCCGCGCGCCGCCGGGCTGTTCTGTGGCGCCTTGACCAACACGCCCGCCCTGGCGGCGGCCCGCGAGACCGTGCGCGACGCCGCCCTCCGGCAGGGCCTGCCCGAGGCCGAGGTCCGTGCCCGAGCCGTGGAGCCGGTGGTGGCCTATAGCATCGCCTATCCGCTGGGAGTGATCGGAGTGCTGCTGTGCTTCCAGCTCACCCGCCGGTGGTGGAAGGTCACCCCCCCGCCCGTCGAGGAGGCCCCCGAGATACTGGTGCGCAACTACGTGGTCCGCAATCCCGGCGTGCTGGGCCGCACCATCGCCGAAGTGCTGCGCGTACACAAGGAGTACGGCTTTGTCGTCAGCCGCATCCAGAAGGGAGGCCAGACCGATATCGCCACCTCGGAGTCGCGCCTGGAGGCCGGCGACATCGTGGTGGTGGTGGGCGATGAGGAGGCCCACGAGCGCGCCCAGCAGATCTTCGGCGAGACCAGCGAGGCCCAGCTCGAACTGGACCGTACCCGGCTCGACTACCGCCGCATCTTCGTTTCCGACAAGCGCGTGGTGGGCCTCCGCTTGCGCGACCTGGACCTTCAGAACCGGCTGCAAGCCACCGTCACGCGCATACGCCGGGGCGACCTGGACGTGGTCCCCGGACCGGATACCCGTCTCGAGTTCGGTGACCTGATCCGCGTGCTGGCCTTACGCGAGAGGCTTCCCGAGATCGCCCGCTTCTTCGGCGATTCCATCCGCGGGACTGCGGAGACGGACTTCGGCTCGGTTGCCCTGGGGATGGTACTGGGTGTACTGGTGGGCATGATGCCGATTCCGCTCCCCGGCGGCAGCACCGTGCGTCTGGGACTGGCCGGCGGGCCGCTGCTGGTGGCGCTGGTGCTCGGCAAGCTGGAGCGCACCGGGCGCATCACCTGGGTGATCCCGGTGAGCGCCAACCTGACGCTGCGGCAGATCGGCCTGTTGTTGTTCCTGGCCGGAGTGGGCACTCGCGCCGGCTACGCCTTCGTCCAGACCCTGGGCGCGAACGGCATCCAGATGCTGCTGGCCGGGGCCGCCATCACCTTCGCTGTCACCCTGGTCACGCTGCTGGCGGGCCATAGGCTATTGAAGCTCCGGTTCGACTTCCTGATAGGCCTGGTCTCGGGGGTGCAGACCCAGCCCGCCTGCCTGGCCTTCGCCGCCAACCAGTTCCACTCCGACGCCCCCAACCTGACCTACGCCTCGGTCTACCCGGCGGCCACCATCGCCAAGATCATCCTGGCGCAACTGCTGGCGGCCTGGGCGGCAGGGTGAATCGCGGCCTCCTGGCACGCGGATCTGGGATAATTGAGGCTCCCGCATGTTGAGCGAGAAGCTGAAGGAGTGCGGCGTCGTCGGGGCGGGCGGGGCCGGCTTCCCCACCCATGTCAAGGCGGCATCCCGGGTCGAGTTGGTGCTGGCCAACGGCGCCGAGTGCGAGCCCCTGATCCACAAAGACGTGGAGCTGATGGAACATTTCCCGGGTGAAGTCGTCTCTGGGATTCAGTTGATGATGCAAGCCACGGGGGCGCGGCGCGCGAAGTTCGGCATCAAGCGGAAGAACGTCGCGGCGGCGGAGGCGGTTCGCAGCCAGGTCAAGAAGCAGCCCGTTGAGGTGGTGCTGCTGGGCGACTTCTACCCCTCCGGCGACGAATACGAGCTGGTCTACCTGGCCACCGGGAAGCTGATTCCACCGGCCGGGATCCCTCTTCAGGTGGGATGCGTGGTGAATAACGTGGAAACCCTGCTGAACGTGCACCTCGCCCAGCAGGGCCTCCCGGTGACGGAGAAATTCGTCACCGTGGCCGGCGCGGTGCGCCGCCCGGCGACTTTTCGCGTGCCGGTGGGGATCTCGTTCCGCGAGTGCCTCGAACTGGCTGGAGGCGCCACGGTTCCGGACTTCGGCGTGCTGGTCAGCGGCGTCCTGATGGGAACACTGACGTTCGATCTGGACGACGTGGTAACCAAGACCACCGCCGGGCTGATCGTGCTGCCGCGCGAGCATTACGTCATCCAGCGCAAGGCCCGCAGCGCCGAGAGCATGAACCGCATCGGGAAATCCGCCTGCGACCAGTGCAGTTACTGCACCGAGCTCTGCCCGCGCTACCTGCTGGGTTATGAAGTGATGCCGCACAAGGTGATGCGCAGCCTGGGATTCACGCTCACCGGCGCGGACAACTGGAACCAGTGGGGCGTGTTGTGCTGCGCCTGCGGGCTGTGCACGCTGTACGCCTGCCCCGAGGATCTCTATCCCAAGGAGGCCTGCGACCAGGCCAAGGCGGACCTGCGCAAGGCGGGCATACAGTTCGCGCAGCGCAGCCCGGTGCGCGTACACCCCATGAAGGAGGCCCGCCGGACCCCGCTGGCGGCGCTGCGGCGGCGGCTCAAGCTCGAGGATTACGAGCGCCCCGCGCCCCTGTCCAGCGTGAGAGTGGAACCACGGCGGGTGCGCATCAGGCTGCGGCAGCACGCGGGCCGGCCGGCGCGGGCGGTGGTGCAAGCCGGCGACCAGGTTCAGAAGGGAACGGTCCTCGGGCGGGTGGGCGCGGACGAGCTGGGCGCCAGCGTACACGCGAGCATCGAGGGCGCCGTTACCGCGGTCACGGATGTTTACGTCGAGGTGAGCAGGTAGCGCATGGCCAAGAACTCAATCGGCCTGGTGGAGCTGGGCAGCATCGCGGCGGGCTTCGAGGCTTGCGACGCCATGCTCAAGACCGCGGACGTGGAGCTGGTGCTGGCCCGCACCATCTGCTCCGGCAAGTACGTGGTGCTGGTGCGGGGCGACGTGGCCGCGGTGGAATCCAGCGTACAGGCGGGCGCGCGCGCCGCCGGCGCCGCTGTCATAGACACCTTCGTCATCCCCAACGTGCATGAGTCCATCTTCCCCGCTATCAGCGGCACAACCAGGGTCGAGGCGCTCGCGGCGCTGGGCGTGATCGAGTCTTTCTCGGTGGCTTCGCTCATCGAAGCCGCCGACGCGGCCGCGAAAGCGGCGCAGGTACAACTGATCGAAGTGCGGCTGGCCATGGCGCTAGGCGGCAAGGCGTTCGTGACGCTGACCGGCAATGTGGCCGCCGTCGAGAGCGCGGTGGCGGCGGGCGCGCAAGTGCTCTCGCGGAAGGGGCTGCTGGTCAACAAGGTGGTCATCCCCGCGCCGCACCCCGAGTTGCTTAACGAAATGATCTGACACTGGCAGGGTAGGCCTCCAGGCCTGCCAACCGTGAGGGAGGAGCACAATGCGGATTCATCGCACGCCCCTATGGCTGCTGGCCCTGACGGCCGCGGCCCTGGCGCAGAGCGAGTTCAAGGACCTCGAATCGCGCACCAGCGAATTCACCCTGGCCAACGGCCAGAAGTTCATCGTGGTGGAGCGGCACAACGCGCCGGTGGCCACCTTCATGACCTATGCCGACGTGGGCGCGGCCCAGGAGGTCAAGGGCATCACCGGCCTGGCGCACCTGTTCGAGCACATGGCCTTCCGCGGCACTACCACCATCGGCACCAAGGACTGGGCCAAAGAGAAAGTGCTGCTCGAGAAGGTCGAGAAAGCCTATTACGCCCTGCGGGATGAGAAGCGCAAGGGCGCCAAGGCGGATGCGGGCAGGCTCAAGGAACTCGAACAGGCTTTCAAGGACGTGCAGGAAGAGGCCGCCAAGCTCACCTACAAGGAGGAGTTCGGCGAGATCATCGAGCGGGCCGGCGGACGCGACTTGAACGCCGGGACCGGCGAGGACATGACCGTCTACTTCTTCAGCCTGCCCTCCAACCAGGCCGAGCTGTGGTTCTTCCTCGAGTCGGAGCGCTTCCGTGATCCCGTATTCAGGGACTTCTACAAGGAGCGCGACGTGGTGATGGAAGAGCGGCGGCTGGGCGAGAGCCAGCCCATGGGCCGGCTGATGGAGGAGTTCCAGGGCGTCGCTTACAAGGCTCATCCCTACGGCGAGGGCGTTATCGGCCACATGAGCGACCTCCAGAACCTCACCACCGCCGACGGGCAGGCGTTCTTCAGGAAGTACTACGTTCCCAGCAACCTGACCACGGTGGTGGTGGGCGACGTCAATCCCAGGCGCATACGCGAGCTGGCCGAGGTCTACTTCGGGCGGCTGCCCAGCGTGCCGAGGCCCGAGCCGCTGCGCACCATTGAGCCGCCGCAGCAGGGCGAGAAGCGGGTGGCGCTGCGGCTACAGTCCCAGCGCATGCTCCTGATGGGCTATCACAAGCCCGACGTCAACCACCCGGATGACGCCGTCTACGACGCCATCGGCAGCCTCCTGAGCCAAGGCCGCTCCTCGCGGCTCTACCGCTCCCTGGTGCGCGACAAGAAAGTCGCCACGCAGGCGGGCGGCTTCCCCGGTTACCCGGGTGTAAAGTACCCCGGGATGTTCGTGTTCCTCGGCTTGACCGCGCCGGGAAGGACCAACGAGGACGTCGAGAAGGCCCTCGACGCCGAGATCGAGCGGCTCAAGAACGAGCCGGTCAGCGCCGAGGAACTCGACGGCGTCAAGCGCCGCGCCCGCGCCGGCCTGCTGCGCCAGTTGGACAGCAATTTCTCACTGGGCATTCAAATGGCTAGATATCAGGCTCTAACCGGCGACTGGCGTAACCTGTTCCGGCAGCTCGACAAGATCAACGCCGTGACCCCGCAGGACATACAGCGGGTGGCCAAGGCCACCTTCACCTGGAATAACAAGACGGTAGGCACTATTGACCCCGTCGAGACGGCTGCCAAGTGACGGCCGAGGAGGAATGACCATGCGTACAGGCAAACTGCTTTCAGTCGCGGTGATATCGCTGGGGCTGGTGCTGGCTCAGCCCCCCGTCCCGAAACCGGCCGCCAGGAAACCCGCGCCCGCCAAGAGCTACAAGGATCTCAAGTACCCGCCGCTCAGCCAGATCCAGGTGCCCGAGCCGGTTCGCTTCGAGCTGGCCAACGGCATGGTGGTCTACCTGGTCGAAGACCACGAGACGCCCATGATCAGCGTCTCCGCCATGATCCGCGCAGGCTCTCGCTGGGAGCCCGCCGGCAAGACCGGTCTGGCCTCCATCACCGGTTCGGTCATGCGCACCGGCGGGACCGCCAGCCGCCCGGGCGACAAGCTGGACGAGGAGCTGGACCGGCTGGGCGCCTCCGTCGAGACCGGCATCGGACAGGACTCCGGCCGCGCCCAGGTCTCGGTGCTCAGGGAGGACATCGACCGGGGCCTCGCCATTCTGGCCGACATCCTCCAGAATCCCGCTTTCCCCCAGGACAAGATCGACCTGGCCAAGATCCAGCAGCGTGACTCGATCGCCCGGCGCAACGACAATCCCAACGCCATCGCCGGCCGCGAGTTCAACCGCATTATCATGGGCAAGGATGCGCCTTACGGGCGCATCACCGAGTACGACACTATCAACTCGATCGCACGCGAGGACCTGATCGCGTTCCACAGGCAGTACTTCCAGCCCGAGAGCGTGATCCTGGGCGCCTGGGGCGACTTCAGCACCGCCGAGATGCGCGCCAGGATCGAGAAGACCTTCGCCTCCTGGAAGCGCGGCGGACGCCCCAGACCTTCCGTCCCCACCGTGGACCCCGGCGCTAAGGACCGCGCCGGCATCTACTTCATCAAGAAGGACGACACGCCGCAGTGCTGGGTCATGATGGGCTTCCTGGGCGGTATGCGCAATGACCCCGATTTCTACGCCCTCTCGGTAATGAACCAGATCCTGGGCGGCGGCTTTGCCTCGCGGCTGTTCAGCAACGTGCGCTCCGCGCAGGGCCTGGCTTACACGGTCGGCTCACAGTGGGGCGCCGGCTGGGACCGCCCCGGAACCTTCATGGCCCTGGGCAGCACCAAGACCGAAACCACGGTCAAGATCCTGACCTCCATCCGCCATGAGATCTCCAGCATGGCCGAGGCCGGGGCCACCGCCGACGAGCTGACTCGCGCCAAAGACGGCATCCTCAAGGGCTTCGCCTTCGAGTTTGACTCGACCGGCAAGATCGTGCAGCGCCTGGTGACTTACGACTACTACGGCTATCCTCGCGACTATCTCCAGCAGTACCGCAATAACATCGAGAAAGTAACTCAGGCCGACGTAGCGCGCGTGGCCAAGCAGTACCTCAAGACCGACCAGCTCGCCATCCTGGTGGTGGGTAAGGAACAGGGCATGGACCGGCCGCTCTCCGAGCTGGGCAAAGTCACTAACATCGACATCACCATTCCCCCGCCCAAACAGGCTGCGCTGGGCGAAGCCACGCCCGAGTCCGCCACCAAGGCCAAGGCGCTGCTCCGCCGCGCCAAGCAGGCCATGGGCGGCGCCCTCATCGACCAGATCAAGGACCTCACAGTCACGGCTGACATGAAGCTCACTCTTCCGCAGGGCGAGTTCGCCATCAAGATGGAGGTCACCAACAATGTGATGGGTAAGAGCGTCAGCACCATGCAGACCCCCATGGGCGAGGTCACCCAGGGCTATGACGGCCAGATCGCCTGGGCCAAGACGCCCCAGGGCGTGCGCGAGGCGCCGGCGAGCCAGCTCGGGGAAGTCCAGGGCACCTTCTTCCGCGACACCTTCTCGCTGCTCCGCAACATCGACAACCCCGCCTACACCGTGCAGGCGCTGGGTCCGGCCGAGATCGAGGGCAAGAAAGCCGAAGGCGTGGCCATTTCCGACACTGCGCGCAAGCTCCAGGTCAAGCTCTGGATCGACTCCGCCACGGGCTTGCCGCTGAAGAAGGCCTACACCGCGGCTTTCATGGGCGCGCCGGGCGAACTCGAGGAGATCTCCTCCGACTACCGCGACGTCTCCGGCCTCCAGATCGCCCACACGGCCATCCTGAACCGCGACGGCAAGAAGCTCGGCCAGACCACTATCACAGGCTTCAAGCTGAACCCGGGCGTCCCGGATTCGGCCTACCAGAAACCGAACTGAACAGGAGCACCCAGGCCAGCACGGCGAAGCCCGCCAGCGACAGCCACCCGCCCCAGCCCGTCAGCCGGCCCCTTCGCGCGCCGTGAGGCCCCGAAGTTCCGAAACGGCTGAATTCTGTACTCCCTCAGTCTCGGGGACCGCTGGCTGACGCGCGCGGCTCGGTTGTGTTCGCAGGCACTGGCCGAGCCGCGAGCGTCAGCGAGCGGTTGGGCCGGAGATTTCTTCACACCTTCTGAGGGATTGCTGAATCCTCCTGCCGGGGGTGTCAAGGCAAAGTAGAAAGTTCCTATTCCCGGCAAAGTAGAAAGTTCCGCTTTTGCCGGGGAAGTTCCAGGGTCCGTGCTACAACCCGATGCATGGACCGCGGATTGTTCATCACCCTCAGCGCCGTCCGCCGGCAACTGGCGGCCATGCCCAGCGAGCTGTACCTGCTTCGTCTGCTTCATGCCCGCACCCGCAAACCCTTCCCCGCCGAGACTCTTTGGACCGGCTTTCAACTCTGCCGCTGCGCCGTGATCAGATTCCTGCGCCTGCGCAACCGCGAAGGGTTTGACGTGTACCTGCGGCCCTATGCCGAGAACCGCAACGCCGGCTACATCCTGCTGGATCTGGACCTCGCCGCCCCCAGCATCCTCGCCACTATGCGCGCCCAGGGACACCAGCCCTGCGTGGTCGTCCAGACCAGCCCCGGTCACCTTCAGGCCTGGGTTGGGGTCAGCGAAACCCCACTTCAGGCCACCGTGGCGACTGCGATCGGCCGACACTTGGCCCGCACCTATGGCGGCGACTGGGCCAGCACCGACTGGTGCCACTTGGGAAGACTGGCGGGTTTCACCAACCAGAAACCCACCCGCCGGCAGGCCAGCGGCTATGCTCCCTGGGTGAGACTCCTTCATGCGCAGAGCGGCTTGGCCAGCCAGGGCCCCGCACTGCTCCAGGCAGCCCCATTCTTGATGCCCAGCCCGCCGGCGCAGGTTGCGGCGGCGGCTTGCAAGCCCCCTGGCGCCTGCGCGCTCACCCCGGCCGCGGCGGCCGAGCTCTATCAGCGGTTCCTCAGCCGCCTGCGCATCCCGCAGCGCTTCCCCCAGCCCGATTGGAGCATCGCCGACCTGTGGATCGCCCAAGCACTCTTCCGATGCCGTGCCCCCGCCGAGCAGGTCCACGCCATCCTGCGGCTGGGAAGTCCCGGCTTCCCGCGCTGCCACTCCCAGCCCGACGACTACCTCGCGCGTACGCTGCGCCGCGCCGCCCTGGATGTCGAGCACGCACGTTTTCTTGCGCGCCGTCGCGCGCCCTGTGTCCAGACCGACCAGGATCCGTAGGCGCATCAGCTCGTCCGATTGGACTGCTCGATCGCCCGCCAGGTCGGCGGCGAGGGTCGTTCCCAGAAGCCCTCCATCCAGGCTCGATTCACTTTCCGCGGACCCGCTGCGGCCGAAGTCTTCCGGGGGCAAGCCTGTGGCGGCGGCGAAGGCGGCCGCATCGGGCAAGGGGTGATCTCGAGATACCGGCCTTCCCAACGTGCTGCCAGCGTCCCTTCCAGCCACACCTCCACCCGCAGCCGGCTGCCACGCATGCGCGCCTGGATCGAGTTCTTCAGGATCTGGTAGCGCTGCGCGCCGAATTGAAACGTATAGTCGTTGGTGATCACCCGCTCCTCGACATGGCTGAGGATGGCCGCCAACTGGTGCTCGGCCAGCAGTCGCCGATGGGCGTCACTAGCCTGGGCCGGCTCCACCGTGAACCGCTGGTTCCACCGGGGCAGGTACACCTGATCCAGGTAGGCGTTGGCCGCTTCCAGCGTGCCGACGCCGGCCTTGCGCAGCCCCTTCACCAAACGGTCCTGGGCCGTGCCGAAGAAGCGTTCGATCCGCCCTTTAGCGGGGGCCGAATGCGCCGGAATCCACCCGATCCCCAACTCCTTCAGCGCCCGGCCGATCTGGGTCAGCGGCGGCGCCTCCTCCAGGCGCGTGTTGTAGTGCAGGGGCCGGTTCACCTGGAACAGGCCCGCCTTGTCGGTGTAGTATTCCAGCGGCCGCCCGAACCGCTCCAACCACCTCCACAAAAGCCGCATGTTCTCCGCCGTCGTGTCATGCTCCACAAACCGCCCCAGCGCCCGGCTGGTGGCGTCATCGATCATCCCGATCAGGTACAGCTTGGGTCCCCGCCCCTCCAGCCAGTCGTGCTCGGAGGTGTCCCACTGCACCAGCTCCCCAAAGCAGTCCCGCCGCGGCCGCCACACGTGTACCTGGCCGATCCGCGCCCGCTTGGCCCTCCACAACTGGGCTTCCATCATCCACTTCCGCAGCGTCTCCTTGCTCACTTCAAGCGCGTAGTTCTCGCTCAAGTACTCGGCCGCCAGCGTGGGGCCGAAGTCCCGGTACTCGACGCGGATCAGTTCCACCGCCCGTTCCCGCACCTGCTTGGCAATCCGCCGGTTCGACGGCCTCCCCCGCAACCCGTGCACCACCGCCCGGTCCCCTTTCCGCTTCAGCTTCCGCAACAGCTTGCGCACCCACCGTTGGCTCACCCCCATCCGCTCGGCGGCCTGCTTTTGCGTCATCTTCCGGTCTCGCGCCAGCTTCAGCCAGTGCAGCCGGTCCCGTTCCGGTTGGCTCATCTCAATCCGTTCTTCTGCCACCCTCCCATGCTGCGATCGGAGGGGCTGTCAAGAGGAACTTTCTACTTTGCCCACATAGGAACTTCTCACATTGCCGCGACAACCGGGGAGCAGCAGTTGACACCGAGCAGTTCATTATGATACAAGCTAGGTTTTTTGAACGTGCCGATGGCAAGCGTATGCCGTATGAGGTTTTGCTGGGATTCGTCGATTGACTGCGATTGGTGCGTGCCGTCGTTGCATGGCGCCGCGGTGGCGAGGGGCCGGCCGCTACTGGGAGTCTGATGTACAGGGCGTTGTCAACTGGTTGCTGGAAGGAGACGCGAGTTGAAGCTGAAGGATGAGAGTAGGCGGTTTCGAATCCAGGGGGATGGCCGGGAGACTCAGATTGCCGGTCTGAGCGACACGTTCCGGCGCTCGCCGTTCGTCCGAAGTTTCCGGCTGGAGCGAGGGTCCGGCGGGCTGTTCACGATCGATGCGGAGTTGAGTGATTCTCACATTTCGCACCTGATGGGACTGATCGATTACCATGTGGCTTCGGCCCCCGGGGGAACCCTGGCCATTAGATCGCTCGTGAACTTGGAGAGTGGAGTAGACGTGTGGCGGACCTCTGCGGTCATGCAACAGCGAACCGGCGAGGAGAGCCGCATTTCGGAGGCGGTATCTGCCGCAATGGGTTTGTCGATCAGCACCTAGCGCTGGGTCCTGTCCGCCGTGAACCGTGTTTGGGTCGGAAGGCCCCGGCGGGCGGAGCCTGATTCACTGGCGGTGCGCAGAACCACCGCCGAACAAGTGAGACTGCTCTTGATCGCCTCACCGGAGGAGGAGATATCTGTGTCTTCGGCTGTTGCCTTCGCGCGTGCGCATGCGGACCGTTTCTGGCCCAAGCTCCTGGAGCGCTTTCCTGGCGATGGTCTGCGGGCTTCACCGGAGGAAGACGCCGTCAGCGAACTAATACGCAACGAGTATGCTTTCTACGGCGCCGAGATCGAGAGGCCTTGGGCCCAACGGGTGTTTGTCGCGGCTGACGACCCCGAAGCGGGGGGATTTGTGCACCTCCGGCACTGCATCCCGGGGGTGCCCACGGAGACGGAGCTGATGGAGGCCCACCTTACCGTTCCGCGGGTGCTCCGGAACGGCTACCACATCATTGCCCACAAGCGGGTCTATCGGTTGTACGGTATCGGTCCGGCTCGGCGCACTAGCCCTTACATCGTCCCCGCTGAACCATTTGTTGCGCGGTGCGGTCAGGCCGCCCTCCAGATGGTACTAATGAGCCTCATTCCCGGAGGCGCAGTGTGCCTGGGTGGCTTCGACCTGACCCGTATCGCGCGTGGAGCAGATGGCCGGACCTCCCACGCGGGTTTTCGGACTGATGAAATCGCCCTCCAGACAGGGCAGCTCTTGAACGTCTTGGCCTCGGAACACACTGGCGTCAACGGTCTCTTAGAGGTCCTCGATCGAGGCGAGGATGAGCCGGATTCTGGCGCGGCGTCTGATCTATTGGCGGGATGCCTCCTGAGCGGCTGCCCCGTGATCATGTGCGTCGACGCCGCTGAGTTAGTCAAGGTGGTCGGTTCGCAGTTGGACCTGAAAGACTATGAAGACCGGTTGAAGCTTGCAGAAGAGAAGCCCCCACACCAGAGAGGGCACGCCACGGTCCTGGTCGGATGCCAGACATCGAAGGTCGGAGAGAACCGGGAGTTCGTGGTGCACGACAGCTTCACGTGGCCCTACATGAGAATTGTCGGCGGCGATTTGCTCAGACTTGTGCACAAGTGGAACGGCATTATCCTGTGGATCGCTGCTGTGCCCAAAGGGGTGAGGACAAGCGTCTGTAGTATCTATCGACGCCTAACCGGTTACCTCGGAGGCATCACACACTCCTCAGGTCAGCCGGTAAACCTCAGGCCGCGGTTGGTTCCGCGCGCCCGCTTGGTATGCGACTACCTCATGGGTATCGGGTATAAGCCTGACCACGACAGCCGCGATGCGATCATCGCCTTCCTCCGCAGCCTCGAAGTCACGCACCTCTGGTGCTTTGCCGTGTGGGAGCGCTCCGGCAGGCTACCTATCTCTGTCCACCTCTACGACGCCTCGGCCGCCGACATCTCCCTGGTTGGCACCCTCAAGGGGGACGATGTCTTGCGGCTCGGCAGGGAGGACGCCAAGCCCAACGAGTGGCGTTTGGTGAGCCTATGAACGGCCAGCACCCTGATCTTAAGCTGAGCGTCATCAGTTCTGTCTACGTAAGCCCCCGTGGCTCTGGTTCCCGCTCGCCCGCCGCCCATGCGCTGGCTGCCCTACAGGAACTGGTGGACTGGGTGGACTTGTACTGCTTCTTGCCCGGTGACCTGACTGACGCCGATCTAGAGACGGGCTACACCGTTCTCGGGGCGTCCGTCGCTTCGAGCATCGCCCACCTCGACGTTGGCGCCTGGGTTAGCAGGTGGAAGGGCGGGGAGGCAGGCCCGGCGGTTAAGCACTATCTGGCAAACCAGC
>Ga0194125_10002858_pt1 | contig 28320 bp, 29 predicted proteins | sample TA2KigC250mmetaG_FD_148626 | JGI IMG/M metagenome (GOLD analysis project Ga0194125, IMG submission 148626) | Freshwater microbial communities from Lake Tanganyika, Tanzania - TA2015034 Kigoma Deep Cast 250m | ecosystem: Environmental > Aquatic > Freshwater > Lake | place: Tanzania: Lake... | reverse complement strand
AAGATAGTATTACGGATTTCGGTCTTTACGCAGAGAATAAAATCAAAACTTATATACTTATTTCACCGTATAAAACAATACGTTCCACGTGATTTTGATAATTGCAATGCATTTGGATGACGCAGAAAAATATTTATAGGAGGTGGACTAAAAACAGTATAAATATTAGCGTTGAATAGAATAATTCTTTAAAAACCTTGAGAGGCTTAGCTCTACAAGTATGTCTACTTAAACTGCATTTTTTGGGATAACAGAGGTTGGTACTGTTGCAGACGTTGCTTTCTATGTGTTATCTTCATCAATGTCGAACTCCCAGTGATATGACTTGTAGAAAGGATTTTGACATGATTACTGGAATGTTTTCAGTACAAAAAGAGTTTAGCGTAACATTGAAATAGAATCAATAGCTCACAGCTTTACCCCGGCCAACTCTCGATGGGATCGGTAGAGCGGACTACATGCATTACTGCTTTACCTTAAATTTCTCTTTGAGTGCCTTCTCAACCACTTCAGGGACCAGCCCTTTTACAGGTCCACCAAAGGAAGCAACTTCTTTTACTGCGGTCGAAGTCAGGAAGCTATATTCTTCACTTGGCATTAGAAAAACTGTCTCGATCTCTGCATTGAGCCTCCTGTTCATCATAGCCATCTGCATTTCATATTCAAAGTCAGATACAGCCCTCAATCCTCTAATAATTGCAATACCCTTTATATCCTTCACATAATCTGCGAGCAGACCATTAAAAGCCTCAACCCGCACACCGTCAAGGTCTTCTACAGATTTTTTTATCATAGTAAGCCTTTCTTCAAGACTGAATAACGGTTGTTTTTTCTGGCTCGGTGCAACTGCAATTATTATCTCATCAAATATCCTGAGACCTCTTTTCACAATCTCTAAATGCGCAATAGTAAATGGGTCAAATGTCCCTGGATAGACTGCTACCTTCTTCACCGGCTCCCTCCTTTATGCTTCATAGTTCATCCTTTCTCCTGTAAAGTGTCAGCATGGTATCTCCATATCTATAGCTCTTGAGCATCTTCAATTCACCCGCAGTTTCAGGCAGCTTCTTCTTAAAAAAGTGCTCTACTATTACTGTGCCACCCCTATTTAAAAGTCTTTTTTCAGCAATCAGGGGAAGCGTCTTCATTATCTCCTCTGAATAATATGGGGGATCAAGAAAAAAAATATCGAAATATTCTTTTTCAGCATAAGCCTTTTTGAGAAATTCGTAAGCACTGCAATTTACCACTATCACTTTTTTAGAAAAACCAAATCTTTCAGCATTCTCCTTAATCATCCTTGCCCTTACTTTGTCTGGTTCAACGAAGACTGCCTTACCTGCGCCTCTCGACAATGCTTCAAGACCTACAGTCCCTGTGCCGGCATAGAGGTCAACAAAGCTCGCCCCTTCAATTCTGCCCTTCATTATGTCAAACAGTGCTTCTCTGACCTTGGATGAAGTGGGTCTGAGTTCTCTATCATAAGATGTCTTTGAAAAAAGCCTTTTTGGAGCTGTCCGCCTTCCCTTTGCTGTACCACCCGAAATTTTTATTCCTCTTCTCGTGTGAGACATATACCATAGAATTTCTATATTGAGAATATTGAGAACTTTCCTTTTATAAAAGGATTAACTATGGAGGCGTCAAAAGGTGTATATTCTTTAATCCTGACCTTTCTACCTTCTACTTCTATCCTCCCATCTGAAAATAATCGTATAGCCTCAGGGTATATCTTATGTTCGTATTTCAGTATTCTTTCAGAGAGTGTCTCCTCAGTATCATCCTGAAATATCGGTACTGCAGCCTGAATGATTATGGGGCCTGTATCCATGCCTTCATCCACAAAATGGACAGTACATCCAGATATTTTTGCACCGTATTCAAGGGCCTGTCTCTGTCCGCGTAAACCAGGGAATGCCGGAAGTAATGCGGGGTGAATGTTCATTATTCGGTTGGGAAATGCATCTATGAGGGGTTTTCTCACAATCCTCATAAAACCAGCGAGCACCACTAATTCTACATGCCTTTCCTTCAGTTCCTCCGCTATTTTTATAAAAATTTCATCCTTTGAATGAAATTCCTTTGGCCTTATTATAAGATAGTGAATACCATGTTTTTTTGCTCGCTCTATGGCAAACGCTGAAGGATTATCAGTTATCAAGAGGGCTATTTCAGCATTCAGTCTTTTAAATTCTATCTCATCTATGATTGACTGGAAATTCGAACCCCTTCCCGATGCAAGTACGCCTATTTTTAATGTTGACATGAATATCCTACATGCTTATAAGTTTATTTCTATGTAAGACTTTTCTCTCAAGCCTTTAATCCAGCTTTTATATTGAGTTAAAAACCGATTCTCGAATAATTGCCTGCGAACCTTCTCTTTTATCTCATCGATATTCTGTGTAGATACTTTGTCTTCAAGTTTAATAATATGGAGCCCTTTTTCTGTCCAGAACGGCATGCTGAAATCCCCTACTTTCATATGGGAAAGTACTTCCCTAAATTCCTTTGCTAGATGACTCTTTTTTATAAAACCGAGATCGCCACCCAGTTTTCCTGAAGGGTCTTCAGAATATTCTCTTGCAAGTGCAGAAAAACTCTCCCCTGCTTTCAGTCTCTGAATGATCAGAAACCCCCTTTCTACTATTATTATCTTTTTGCCTGCATCATCTCTTGATATCTTTAAAAATATCTGTCTCAGATTATAGGTTTCGCTATCACTGAGAGTTTCTTTGTTTGATTCAATATATTTCTTAATTTCGTCATCTGACACAACAATCTTGTTCTTTATCTGCTGGTTGACAACCTTACTGATCATTATTTGTTCAGAAAGCATCTTCTTATAAAGCTCTAACGTTAACCCTTCTTTCATAAGAGACTCCTTAAAACTTGCATCTGTCATAGAATGCTTCATTTTTATATTTTCTATGGCTTCTGTAACTTCCTCAGGAGTGACCTCAAGCCCGAGCCTCTTTGCTTCCTGGATCTGCAGTCTCATATCGATAAGTCTTTCAAGGAATTGCGCTTCATTACCCTTGAATATCTTCATGCGCTCCTCTTCTTTTAATGACTTAACCTGCTCCGTCGCCTCAAATTCCATCATCCTGTATAGCTCGCTCCAGGTTATAACTTCTTTATTCACTATTGCAACAACACGGTCGAGGAGAACTGCCGCAGAAGACACGCGTGGAAAAATAAAAAGGAGCAGAATAATAATTGTTATTTTAAACTTAAGCATGGTGGATTCCTTTTCTCATTTTGCATAAATTATAAAACATGCTACCCGTATTTCTCAATAGAGGCAGTGACATTACAGCCACCGTATTAAGTACAATGATGGATACGGAAAAGATTAGGAAATGTCCAAGGCGATGTAGATGAATATTCCTTAAGGTACATTATAGAATAATAATGAGCCTCGGAGAGTTAAAATTGAAATTATTTTAATATTTTATTAAAATAGTATTTAAATTCATTTTCTTGACATGGTTTATTTCATTGTGCTAATTTTCTGTTTACACTTGTGAGAAAAAGCGAGTCTAAATATGGAAGAAGTTCTCGAGAAAATACTAACAACTTACAGAAAAGAAGAAGGAAACATAATTTCCATCCTTCAATATTTAGAGGAAACCTTTGGGTATATCCCTGAAAATGCAGTAAACTGGTTTTCCAAAAAACTTGTTATTCCTGCAAGTCGTTTCTATGGTATTGCAACATTTTACGCCCAGTTTCATATTAAACCCCCCGGTAAAAATATAATTATCGTCTGCAGCGGTACCGCGTGCCATGTTAAAGGTTCTGACAGGCTAATCAGTGGTTTAAAAAGAGAGTTTAACCTCCCCGAGGGAGAAGATACAACTGCTGACAGGAAATTCACCATTGAAAGAGTTGCCTGTGTAGGAACATGCGGTATGTCCCCTGTTGCTCTTATTAACAAGCAGGTTTACGGCAAAATGACAGCTAATAAACTTATCAAAGAGATAAAGATACTTAAAGGCAAAAAGACAGGCAGATAATAATGAGGGCTGATATAAAGATAAAAGTCTGCATGGGGCCTAGTGGAATCGCTACAGGTGGAGCTGATGTTATTGAGGCATTCAAAAATGAGATTAACTCTATAGGGAAAAAAGCGATAATAGAGGAGCGGTGCTCATTGCATCAAGTGGGATGCCTTGGATTTTGTGCAAAGGATGTACTTGTCGAGGTAGTCGTTGATGGAAAAAAAACAATCTATGAATATGTGAAACCCGGTATGGTTTCGAGGATTGTAAAGGAACACATACTGGAGGGTAATCCTGTCACAGAATGGATTGCTGGAGAAGAATATTACAACTTCCATAAAAAACAGATTAAGGTAGTACTCTCTAACTGCGGTGAGATAGACCCGGAAGATATTAATGCCTATTTAGCAGTCGGCGGGTACGAGGCAGCAAGAATGGCTCTTACCTTAATGAGTCCTGAAGAGATAGTTGAGGTTGTAAAATCTTCTAATTTAAGGGGCAGAGGTGGTGCGGGTTTTCCGACAGGTTTAAAATGGGACCTCAGTTTAAAGATAAAGTCCGATGTGAAATATGTAATCTGCAACGGTGATGAGGGCGATCCGGGAGCTTTCATGGATAGGTCTGTAATGGAGGGAGACCCCCATTCCGTCATTGAGGGCATGATCATATGTGCAAAGGCGATTGGATCTCACCAGGGCTATATCTATGTGAGGGCTGAATACCCATTAGCTGTGAAGCGTCTTCAGATTGCAATAAACCAGTGTTACGAGGCAGGACTCCTCGGTGAGAACATCCTTGGAACGGGGTTTGACTTCGATCTAAAGATATATCAGGGCGCAGGTGCCTTTGTCTGCGGTGAAGCTACAGCCCTGATGCGTTCTATTGAAGGAAAAAGAGGGATGCCAACCCCTAAACTGTGGCGCTCTGCAGAAAAAGGATTATGGGAAAAGCCTACGGTTTTGAACAATGTCGAGACATTTGCAAACATACCACGGATTATATTAAAAGGTGCCGATTGGTACAGTAGTCTTGGAACAGAAAGGAGCGGTGGAACAAAGGTCTTTGCGCTAACGGGAAAGATGAAAAATGCAGGTCTAATTGAGGTACCCTTAGGCATCACCCTGAGAGAGATAATTTATGACATAGGCGGGGGAATCGAAAATGGCAGGGCATTTAAGGCAGTGCAGACAGGAGGGCCATCGGGAGGGTGCATCCCGGCAGAGCTTCTCGATATAGAAGTAGATTATGAATCCCTTGCATTAGTGGGCTCAATTATGGGTTCAGGCGGCATGGTCGTCCTTGATGAAACCGACTGCATGGTTGATATAGCAAAGTTCTTTCTTGAGTTCACCCAGGCAGAATCATGTGGCAAATGTATACCGTGCAGGGTTGGGACAAAGAGAATGCTTGAAATATTAAACAGAATTACAGTAGGGAACGCTAAAGAAGGCGATATAGAACTTCTTGAAGAACTCGGTCAAGATATAAAGGTAACCTCGTTATGTGGATTGGGTCTGACTGCTCCTAATCCTGTTTTAAGTACCATTAGATATTTTAGAAATGAATATGAGGCACATATCAAGGATAAAAAATGTCCTGCAGCTGTATGCAAGGACTTAATTACATTCTCTATTCTTGAAGAGTTCTGTAACGGTTGCGGTGCATGCAAAAGGGCATGCCCTGCAGATGCTATTATCGGCAAGCGAAAAAAGATACATAAAATTGACCCTGAACCATGTATAAAATGTGGGACATGTTTTGATGTATGTAAGTTCAATGCAATCATGAAAATGTAACGAGATGATAATTATGAGTAATTTTTTACATGAACTATCCTCAGAGTTAAAAGGTATCAATTCTGTCATTCTGCACTCGATGCGGAATCCAGGGTTTCCAATGCAGACAGGAATTCCTCTGGATTCCTGCTGGAGTTTATCCCGTACCGAGATACGGGGCAGGAATGACATACTGAAATACTCCGAGAGAAGCTTTAAGGATTTTTTGATTAAACAGAGGAGTTGATATGGTAACTCTTACAATAGACGGCAAGAAAGTCACAGTGAGGAAGTTGTCTACAGTTCTTGATGCTGCAAGAAAACTTAATATACCAATACCCACTCTATGCCACCACCCTGAACTTTCCCCTTACGGGGGTTGCAGACTCTGTATAATAGAAATTAAAGATCTGGCAAGACCTGTTACAGCCTGCACAACATTTGCAAGAGAAGGCATGGAGGTCATAACAACAAGCCCTTATTTAGAAAAACTAAGAAAAACTACCCTCGAACTCCTCCTCTCTGACCACCCGAATGACTGCATGGTTTGTGAGAGGGCAGGTGATTGCACTCTTCAGGAACTTGCCTATTTCTACGATATTAGGGAGAACAGATTCGTCGGCGAAAAAAGACCTTTTATTAAAAAGGACGAAAATCCATTTGTTGAAAGGGCTATGGAAAAATGCATACTCTGCGGGCAATGTGTAAGAGTATGTGATGAGATTCAAGGCGTTGGTGCAATTGATTTCGCTTATAGAGGACTTAAAACAAAGATCTGCCCTCCTTTCGAAAAAGACCTCGATTGTGAGTTCTGTGGCCAGTGTGTTGCGGTCTGCCCTACAGGAGCACTGACAGGCAAGATGTGGGCACAAAAAGGCAGACAACAGGATGTAAGAACTGTTGACACAGTTTGCCCTTATTGTGGATGTGGCTGCAACATCTCACTTCATGTAAGAAGGAATGAGGTTATCCGTGTCTCCTCTAAGGAGGATACTATTAATGAAGGCTGGCTGTGTGCAAAAGGAAGATTTGGTTATGAATTCATCCATAATTCTGACAGACTCACAAAACCTTTAATTAGAATTTCACCAAAAGAGGGGTTTGAGTTCAGCAGTCAATCACCCTCCTTTAATCCCCCCCCTGGCAAGGGGGGGAATGGGGGGGTACGCTCCTCACCTCTCACTCCTCACAATTCACGGTTTAAGGAGGTTTCCTGGGACGAAGCTTTCGATTATATTGCAAAAAGATTAAAAGAAATAAAAGATAGCTATGGACCAGATTCTATAGGAGGTCTCTCTTCAGCAAGGTGCACAAATGAAGAAAATTTTCTATTTCAGAAGTTCATAAGGGCTGTTATAGGCACAAACAATGTTGACCATTGCGCACGCTATTGACACAGCGCAACAGTGGCTGGTCTGGCCACAGTGTTCGGCTCAGGTGCAATGACAAACTCTATACCAGAAGTCGAAAACCATGATGTCATCTTCGTAATCGGTTCAAATACAACCGAGACCCATCCAATAATTGGCATAAAAATAAAAAAGGCTGTGAGAAAAGGTGCGGAGTTTATCGTTGCAGACCCGAGAAAAATTGACCTTGTAAGGTTTGCTAATATATGGTTACAGCACAGGCCAGGCACAGACGTTGCGCTTCTGAATTCCATGATGCATGTAATAGTAAGAGAAGATTTAATAGACAAAAAATTTATAGAGACATGGACAGAGGGGTTTAAATCTTTCAAAGAATCCCTCGACGAATACACACCTGAGAGAGGGGAAAAGATTACAGGCATTCCCCAAAAAGATATTATAAACGCAGCCCTCCTTTATGGAAACGCAATACGGCCTGGAATTTATTACACTATGGGTATTACCCAGCATACCCATGGAACAGAAAATGTCTATACAATAGCAAACTTAGCGTTGATGACAGGTAATCTTGGGAGAGAAAGTACAGGGGTCAACCCTCTCAGGGGACAGAACAATGTCCAGGGTGCGACAGATATGGGTTGCATACCTGATTGCTATCCCGGCTATCAGAAGGTAAATATTCCGGGTATTAAGCAAAAGTTTGAGATGGCATGGGGTGTAAAACTCTCTGACAAGATAGGGTTAACGGCAACAGAAATGACACAGGCAGCACTTAAAGGAAAGCTAAAAGCAATGTACATAATGGGTGAAAACCCTGCTTTAAGCGACCCAGATATCAGTCATACGATAAAAGCATTAAAAAGTCTTGAATTTCTTGTTGTCCAGGATATATTTTTAACAGAGACTGCAGAACTTGCAGATGTGGTATTGCCTGCAGCGTGTTTTGCAGAGAAAGATGGGACATTTACAAATACCGAGAGAAGGGTTCAGAGGGTCAGAAAAGCAGTAGATCCACCAGGAGAAGCAAAAGAGGATTCATGGATAATTATGGAACTTGCAAACATGCTGGGATATAAAATGAGATATAATTACATCGGAGAGGTACTTCTTGAAGCTGGAAAGGTCTGGCCAGCAGTTGCCGGTATTACATACAGAAGGATAGAAAAGATAGGTCTCCAGTGGCCATGTCCAACATTAGATCACCCCGGAACACCTTACCTTTTCAAAGGAGGATTTCCAAGGGGGAAGGCTGCATTCACTACCGTTAAATACAGACCGTCAGAGGAATTACCTGATAATGAGTATCCATTTTTACTCTCGACAGGAAGGCAGCTTTTTCAGTATCATACAGGTTCAATGACAAGAAAAATTGATGCAATGAACAAAGTATCACCCGAGGCTTATATCGAGATTCATCCCGATGATGCAAAGCAATTGGGCGTGAATGATGGAAACGCAGTAAAGGTATCATCACGGAGAGGCTCAATAGAGATCAAGGTGCTCATCTCAGATAGGCCAGTAAAAGGTATGGTCTTTATACCATTCCATTTCAAAGAGGCCGCAGCAAATGTGCTCACAAATACTGCCCTTGACCCTATCTGTAAGATACCTGAATTAAAGGTGTGTGCAGTGAAGATAGAATTAATAAAGCAGACATAAACAACAACCTAAACGAAAAAGGAGGGAGTATGGTTAAACCAGAAGTATTAAAAAAACAAATCTTACTTGAGGATCTTGACAATGAAGGGCTTAAAAAAATAGCCGGAATCATTAAAAGAATGTCACTTAAAAAAGGAGAATACCTGTTCAAAGAAAAAGATGACACAAGTGGAATATATCTTCTTAATACGGGAAAGGTTGAAATTACAAGGGTAACACCTGATGGCTGGAGACAGACACTTGTTGTTCTAACGCCAGGGCATTTCTTCGGAGAGTTGTCTATTTTTGAGAAGAGACAACACGTGGCAAGTGCTGTTGCAGCCGAAGACACAGACCTCTTCCTTATTCCAAGAGGTGAATTCGAAAAGTTGACTGAAGAAGATATGACACTGGCATTTAATATTATCAAAAAAATTGCCATCGTAATGAGCAAAAATCTCAGGCGCATGACTGATAAATTCCTTAGTGCATTGATCAGCTACTAAATTCAGTAGACAGCATGCAGTGGACAGAATACAGGAAAAAATAGAACCCTATGTGCTATCTACTGTTTACTGTCTACTGCTATAAAGGAGGTTTTAAAGATGCCACTTGATCCAACCAAACATGTAGACTGGGAGATTGCAGAAGCAGCAGAAGCAAATATGAAAACCGTTTACCAATTAGGAGAGGAGTTGGGTTTAAAAAAACATGAACTTCTTCCACATGGCCATTATATTGCAAAGGTGGATTTTAAAAGTATTTTGAATCGCTTAAGCAAAAAACCCGATGGTAAATACATTAATGTAACAGCCATTACACCTACACCACTTGGAGAAGGTAAGTCAACCACAACCATGGGATTGACACAAGGTCTTGGGAAGAGAGGTAAAAATGTTATTGCTGCCATACGGCAGCCTTCCGGGGGACCAACCATGAATATAAAAGGCTCTGCCGCAGGCGGTGGACTATCGCAGTGCATTCCTTTAACACCTTTTTCACTTGGACTTACAGGCGACATAAATGCCATCATGAATGCCCATAACCTTGCACTGGTAGCACTGACCTCAAGAATGCAGCACGAATTTAATTATCCTGATGAGCGACTTGCAAGGAAAAATTTAAAAAGGCTTAACATTGACCCTCGCAATGTAGAGATGAAATGGATAATGGATTTTTGTGCTCAGGCGCTCAGAAATATAATTATAGGTATTGGCGAAAAAACAGATGGGTTTATGATGAATTCCGGCTTTGCCATTGCCGTATCTTCAGAGGTAATGGCCATACTCGCAGTGTCAAAAGACCTTAAAGATATGAGAGACAGAATGGGCAGAATTGTTGTTGCCTATGATAAAAGCGGAAACCCCGTTTCAACCGAAGACCTCGAGGTTGCAGGAGCAATGACTGCATGGATGGTTGAAGCACTAAATCCAAACCTCATGCAGACTATCGAAGGACAACCTGTTTTTGTTCATGCCGGGCCATTTGCCAATATCGCCATCGGCCAGTCATCTATCATAGCTGACAGAGTTGGTCTTAAACTCGGTGATTATCATATAACAGAGTCGGGGTTTGGAGCAGATATTGGATTCGAAAAATTCTGGAATCTTAAATGCAGGTTCTCAGGCTTGAAACCACATACTTCGGTTATAGTTACAACAATAAGAGCACTGAAATGCCACGGAGGCGCCCCTATCCCGGTTCCTGGAAGACGTATGCCTGAAGAATATAAGGGTGAAAATGTAGGATGGGTGGAAAAGGGTTGTGAAAATCTTATTCATCATATTGAAACAATAAAGAGGGCTGGTATCAATCCTGTCGTTTGTATTAACTCCTTTTTCACTGATACAGAAAATGAGATAAACACCGTAAGGCGATTTGCAGAGGCAGCAGGTGCCAGGGTTGCCCTTTCCAAACACTGGCAGTACGGTGGCGAAGGCGCATTAGAACTTGCTGACGCTGTTGTAGATGCATGCAATGATCCAAATGATTTTAAGTTTCTTTATGAACTCTCAACCCCACTTCGTCAGCGTATTGAAATGATAGCCACAGAAGTATATGGTGCTGGCGGCGCTGAATACTCACCTGAAGCCCTATCAAAGGCAAAAAAGATGGAGGAAGACCCTGAGATTGCAAAACTCGGAACATGTATGGTTAAGACTCACCTGAGCCTTTCTGACAATCCAAATTTAAAGGGAGTTCCAAAAGGATGGAAGCTCTTTGTCCGTGATATCCTTACATATAAGGGAGCAGGATTCGTTGTTCCTGTTGCAGGTGCAATCAAGTTAATGCCGGGAACTGCCTCTGACCCTGCTTATCGCCGCATTGATGTGGATGTAGAAACAGGTAAGGTGAGAGGGCTATTTTAAAAACTTAGATGATCACGATGCCCCTTAGCTGAAACCGGGGCATCAAATCCTAACCCTTTATTGTAATTTATCCAGTTTAAAAGCTATAATTTTTTTATGGGAGCATACGAGGTTTTCAAACAACTTGCATATAATATTTGCACCCTGAATAAGGTGATTTGCGCTAAAATTGTTCCTCTAATTTTTCTTATACTTTTCTGTTCTCCTATCGCCTTTTCTGAAGAACCAAAAAGGAATGTGATGGTAATCACTTTGCATGGTGTCATAAATCCTGTAGCATCAGAATACATCGGAAAGAATATTAAAAAAGCAAATGAGAAGAAGGTTGAAGCACTTGTAATCGAGCTGGATACCCCGGGAGGACTGGATACATCCATGAGAAACATTGTGAAAGATATCATTGGAAGTGAAGTTCCTGTTGTGGTCTTCGTCTCACCGAGTGGCAGCAGAGCAGCCTCTGCAGGTGTTTTCATCACGTTGGCAGCCCATGTAGCAGCGATGGCACCAGGTACCAATATTGGAGCAGCCCATCCAGTAGGCATTGGTGAAAAGATAGATAAAGTGATGGCTGAAAAAGCAACCAACGACGCTGCAGCATATATAAAATCTCTTGCTGAGAGGAGTGGCAGGAATGCAAAGTGGGCTGAAGACGCTGTCAGGAAAAGCATCTCAGCAACAGAGGAAGAGGCATTAAAAAAGAATGTTATAGACATCGTAAGCAAAGACCTGAATACCCTTCTTTCGGATATCAATGGAAGAAAGGTTCGGACTGTTATAGGTGAAAAGATTTTGAAGACAGCAAATGCTCATGTTACGAGAGAGGAAATGGGCATAAGACATGAGATACTCAATCTCATCTCAGACCCGAATGTTGCATACATCCTCATGCTCCTCGGCTTTTACGGGCTCTTCTTTGAACTAACAAACCCCGGTTCGATCTTCCCAGGAGCAATGGGGGGTATCTGCCTTATACTTGCTTTTTATGCATTCCAGACACTTCCCGTCAATTATGCAGGCCTTCTGCTCATCTTACTCGGAATTATTCTCTTTATTCTCGAGGTAAAAATTGTATCCTACGGCGCCCTTACGATTGGTGGAGTAATTGCTATGATTATAGGTTCACTTATGCTCTTTGAATCACCGGCACCTTTTATGAAACTATCACTATTCATCATCCTCCCTGCTGCTCTTATAACAGCCCTATTCTTCACTATAACGCTCGGCCTCGTCTTCAGGGCTTACAGGAGAAAACCTGTCACTGGCTCAGAGGGCCTTATAGGAACAGAGGGAATAGCAAATACAGATATAACAAAAGATGAAGGTATGGTATCATTACATGGTGAACAATGGGCAGCATATTCTGATGTGCCTGTATCAAAGGGTGAAAAGATAATTGTTGAGTCTGTCTCAGGGTTGAGAGTAAAGGTAAAAAAGCTTCAATAAATTTCTAAAAGGAGGTAAGTATGCCAACGTTAGCACCATCATTTATGGGTTATCTGTTAGTAATAATCTTAATTGTTTATTTCCTCTCAAGTGCAATTAAGATCCTGCGGGAGTATGAGAGAGGAGTTGTGTTCAGACTTGGAAGGGTTATACCCGTAAAAGGACCTGGACTCGTTATTATCTGGCCGATAATTGATAAACTTGTTAAGGTCAGCCTTCGCACTGTCACAATGGATGTTCCAGCTCAGGATGTTATTACAAAGGATAATATCTCGGTTAAGGTGAATGCTGTTGTCTATTTCAGGGTGATGGACTCTATAAAGGCAATTACAGAGGTCGAGGATTTTTACTACGCGACATCACAGATGGCACAGACAACACTCAGGAGCATCCTCGGTCAGAGCCAGCTCGATGACTTGTTATCAAAGAGGGAAGAGGTAAATGCTGAACTCCAGAAGGTCATTGACTTCCAGACAGAGCCGTGGGGAATAAAGGTGACAGCAGTCGAGGTGAAGAATGTTGACCTGCCAATAGAGATGCAGAGGGCAATAGCAAAACAGGCAGAGGCCGAACGTGAAAGAAGGGCAAAGATTATCCATGCTGAAGGAGAGTTTCAGGCATCACAGAAGCTTGCAGATGCGGCAAAGATTATAGCAACAGAAAGTGGAGCATTACAGCTCAGGTTCCTTCAGACACTCACAGAGATTGCTACAGAGAAAAACTCAACAATAATATTCCCTGTACCGATAGATCTGCTTAAGCCATTCATGGAGAAACTCGGGAAAGAAGTAAAATGACAGGTGAAGATAAAACGGAACACAGAGATGAGATAGAAAAACACTATCCAGCTACTATTTTATTGTTTGGAGCCCCTGTGTGGCTTGGGTTAATCATCCTGATTACCTTTATAGCACTCGTTGAAATTTTGTATGAGAGCGAAGTATTTCATCTATTTGTAGAAAAAAATAGGCTCATCGAGTTACTCCAGTATATAGGCCCCTACTCATTTCTCAGTTTCATCATCATCCAATCGTTACAGGTTGTGGCAGCACCTATTCCGGGAGAGGTCACCGGCTTTGTCGGAGGGTATCTCTACGGGCCTGTATTTGGTATTATTTTTTCAACCATAGGGTTAACACTGGGCTCCGTAATTGCCTTTAGCCTTTCAAGGTTTCTTGGCAAGCCCTTCGTTGAAAAAGTTGTTAAAAAAGAGACATTAGAACGATTCGATTATATATTAAAGTTAAGGCATAAGGGAGGCTTCCTCGTATTCCTGCTCTTTCTTATACCCGGTTTTCCAAAGGATTATCTCTGCTATATTCTGGGTATGGGACCAATGAGATTTAAAGAATTTTTTGTGGTAAGCACTGCGGGAAGGTTTTTAGGAACCGTATTACTTACCCTCGGAGGCGCCTATATCCGTAAACACCAGTATCGTGAGTTATTTATACTTGTAGGGTTTGCGATAGTTACCGTACTGGTTGCAATGGCCTTCAGGGATAAACTTGAAAGGCTTTTCAAGAAATGGTCACATACAAGTAAGACACCTATAAAAAACGAACCGGATATGCCAACAAGTCGGCACAAAGAAGAATGAAAAAGAACTACCATTTTATCAATGCCGAGGCCCATGTAAGCCCACCCCCGAAAGCCTCGAGCAAGATATAATCTCCTTCTTTTACTTTTCCAGTTCTTACTGCTTCATCAAGGGCTATCGGGATTGATGCAGCAGACGTATTCCCATACCTGTCAATGTTTATACAGACCTTATCCATAGGTATGCCGAGTCTTTCAACAATTGCCTGTATGATGCGAAGATTCGCTTGATGCGGTATAAGAAGTGAAATCTGTGAGGGCTCTAACTTATTCTCTTCAAGAATCTTCACTGCAAGGTCTTCTAATTTTCTGACCGCAACCTTAAATGTCTCATTTCCTTTCATTTTGATGAAATGAAGTCCCTTTTCGATAGAATTCTTCGAAGCAGGGTTCCTTGACCCTCCGCCCGGCATATTCAAAAGATCCCACATGCTCCCATCTGAATAGATATGCATGGAAATTATACCTCTTTCTTCTTCTGATGGTTCAATAATTGATGCACCAGCACCATCTCCAAACAGGATACATGTCGTTCTATCGTCCCAGTCTGTAATCCTCGAAAGCACCTCTGTGCCAACTATAAGAATTCTTTTATGGATACCTGATTTTATAAAACTATCTGCAACATAGAGCCCATAAAGAAATCCTGAACAGGCTGCATTTATATCAAATGCCGTTGCTTTCTTTGCCCCAAGTTTATCCTGAAGAATGCAGGCAGTCGACGGAAAAGGCATATCACCTGTCACTGTACTCACAATAATGAGATCTAAATCTTCTGGCTTAAGGTGAGCATCTTTTAATGCTCCCTTTGATGCCTCATATGCAAGATCTGATGCTGCTTGACCTTCATCAGCTATCCTCCTCTCTTTTATACCTGTCCTTTCGATAATCCATTCATCAGAGGTATCAACCATTTTTTCAAGGTCAACATTTGTGAGGACTTTTTCCGGAACATATGACCCTGTAGATACAATCCTACTTCTTCGCAATCTTTTCTCCTTCGCTTTTCTCTATTTCGGTTGCAATGATCTCGTAGACCTTTTTTTCCGAAAAATCTGCAGCAACCTTCAGGGCATTTTTTATCGCCTTTGAAGTTGATCTCCCGTGGCTGATTATACATGTGCCATTTATGCCGAGGAGTGGCGCACCACCATACTCATCATAGTCTGTTTTCTTTTTAAAATTTCTCAAGGCAGGTTTCATCAAAAGGTATCCAATCCTTCCCACTGCTATGTCAACGATCTCCCGTTTGAGCATCTTAATGATTGCATCTGCAAGCCCCTCACTGGTTTTCAGTACCACATTCCCTGTAAATCCGTCACACACAATCACATCAGCATTTCCAGTAAATATATCCTTTCCATCAATATTACCTGTAAAATGTATATTCGCTTGTTTGAGAAGTTTGAATGCTTCTTTGGTAAGTTCATTCCCTTTCGTGTCTTCTTCTCCGATACTCAGAAGTGCAACCTTCGGTTCAGACCTTTGAAGGATCGAACTGCAGTAAGTATTTCCCATTAATGCAAACTGAAGGAGGTTTTCAGGTTTGCAGTAGAGATTTGCACCTGCATCGATAAGAACAACCGGGGCTTTAAGGGTAGGCATTATCGCTGCGATTGCCGGTCTATCAACCTTATGAGAGGTTCTGAGGAGCAGCAACGCTGTTGCCATTACCACACCCGAATGTCCGGCGCTCACAAAGGCATCTGCCCCGCCATCTTTTACAAGCTCGAGTCCCTTTCTTATAGACGAGTCCCTCTTTTTCCTTATCGCAACAGAAGGAGACTCATCCATCTTGACAACCTGTGAGGCGTGCTTTATTGCTATCCGGTGATGAGGGTATTTTTTAGTATCAAGTTCTCTTTTTATTAAGGGCTCTTCACCAACAAGAATAATATCTATGTCCTCAAAATCACTTACCGTCTCAATCGCACCCTCAACATTTACTGCAGGGGCGTAATCACCCCCCATTGCATCAAGGGCAATTCTCATGCTTCTTTTTCAACTACTTCAAGAACCTTCCGGCCATTGTACGACCCACAACTATGACATACCATGTGAGAAACTTTCATTTCATTGCAATCAGGACATGCACTCAGGTTAGGAAGACTGCCTTTCCATTGAGCCCTCCGTTTATCCCGTCTTGACCTTGTATGCCTATGTTTAGGATTTGCCAATGTATACTCCTTTCATTCCTTGAGTAACTTTTTTAATTCCTCGAATCTGGAATCTTTATTTATTTCATTACAAGCGCAATCGCCTGCATTGAGGTCTGCCCCGCATTTCAGACATATTCCTTTGCACAGTTCATTACAGAGGGGCTTCATCGGTAGATTGAGCATTATCTGCTCCTCGATAAGATCAAAGAGATCCAGTATCCCCCCGGAATAAAAACCCATATCAAGTTCCTCGACTCTCAGTGCGTGCTTCTCTTCTCCTCTGAGTTCTTCAACAGGATGATAGATCACATCAACCGGAATAGATACTTCACTCCGAAAATCTTTCATGCACCTGCTACACTGGAGCTCTACATCAGCCATCAGATTACCTCTTACTACAACCTCAGCACCTATCTTCAGTATCCTCAGCTGTCCTCTGACAGGGGAGGAAAGGTCATCAGATTTGATTGTCTCTTTTATATCAAAATCAAGCCCTTCGACCGGTATCTCTGAAATCAACACTTTCATTTGAAAAATATGAAAAAAAAAGATTAATTATAAATTTTTTGGTGTATTTTTGTCAATGGTGAAGCTCTCCGCTTACTGATAATGAGATGACCTAATTGACCTTCTCTTTTGCGTGAAACTCAACTATATTTATATTCGATTCGTCTCCCTGCATAGTAGACTTACCATTAAACACACCGCCCTCAACTATCGATAACTTATTTGTGAATATTTCCCCATAGACCTGACCCTTGGATTTGATCTCTATAAGCTCTTTAGCCCTCAGATTTCCCTCAACTCTCCCGCCTATCACAATACCCCTTGTTCCTACATCACCTTTTAGAGAAGCCTTTTCACCAAGGACTACCCAGTCAGCATTCACATTTCCTTCCATTGTACCGTCAATCCTCAGAGTCCCTTTCACATTAACATCACCTTTAAAACTTGAATTGGCCCCAATAAATGATTCCATTTTCTCTGTATTTTTCGTGAACATTATGACCTCCCTTTTATGTATGTATGAGGATTTACAGACCTGCCATCTTTCCATACCTCATAATGCACATGCGGTCCTGTCGCATTACCCGTAGACCCTATATAGCCGACTACCTCACCTCTACTGACTTTCTGCCCTACTTTTACAGTATTCATCTTGTTGTGTGCATAAAAAGTTGAAAAGCCAAAACCGTGCTCCAGGACAACAAGGTTGCCACTCCCTCCGTTCCATCCAGAAAAGCTCACTATGCCATCTGCTGTAGCCCTGATAGGATTTCCAGGACTTGTTGATATATCAATACCGGTATGAAATGCATCCTCGCCACTTCTTGGATGTTCTCTTTTTCCATAAGGAGAAGAAATATTACCCATCACAGGTAATCCCTTTGGAGTTGCAAGATAGAGGTCTTTCTGGAGGCGCAAATAATCTTTTATTTCACCCACTGTTTCAGTTGTTTTCTTGATCTGTTCTTTCAGACTTTCAATATCAATCGAGCCACTGTTTGATGTATCAACATTCTCAATGACTTTATCTTTAGAGCCGAAGGAAAACAATCTTTTGAACTCAGTTTCAGCCCTTTTGAGTGCTGATATCGTTGAATCAAGTTCTAAAAACTGTTGTGAATAGTAATTCAGTTTCTTTTTCATATCACGATACTCAAAGGTATCTACTGCAACTGAAAAAACGTAAACAGTTCCGATAAACCATAATAGTATCGAGATAACCACCCCTATTGAGGGAACCTTAAGATTTAAAGGTTTGGTATTACTATGCGGGATTAACATTATTGTTATAGGAGTGAATGCCTTTTTCAATACAATTTTTATTTTATAAATATCTAACATCCCTACCTCCTTTCTCAATACCACCGATTACAAAAGCTCTGTACCCAGTGTTATTAAGTAACGAGATTGCACTTCTTGATACCCCCTCAGAAACCACAATAATATACCCTATTCCCATATTAAAAGTCTTCTTCATTTCTTTGTCAGGTATATTCCCCATTTTTTCTATGAGATCAAAGATTGGCGGAACAGGCCAGGAGCCAATCTTGATATTCGCACTCACTCTTTCAGGTAATATCCTCGGAAGGTTTCCCGGGATACCTCCACCTGTGATGTGAGCCATCCCTTTTATCTCAAGATTGTTTTTTAATGCCATAAACGCCTGTACATATATCCTCGTAGGCTTCAGGAGTTCTTCTCCGAGTGTAATCCCGAGTTCCGGGACATCGCTGTCAACATCAAACTTGTTTAATTCAAAGAAGATTTTTCTCACCAGTGAGTATCCATTGCTGTGAAGGCCGCTTGACGCAAGGCCGATAATCACATCCCCTTCTTTGATGTTTGAACCATCTATTATTTTTTCCTTATCCACAACACCTACTGCAAAACCTGATAAATCATATTCATTCTCAGAATAAAATCCTGGCATTTCTGCAGTCTCACCGCCAATAAGGGAACAGCCTGCCTCTTCACAACCATTCACAATACCTGAGATAACTTCTATTGCTTTCCCTGTCTTGAGTTTGCCAGTCGCAAAATAGTCGAGGAAAAAGAGAGGTTCTGCACCACTGGTGAGTATATCATTTACGCACATCGCAACAAGGTCTATGCCGACAGTGGTATGCCTGTCCATCATAAAGGCTACTTTCAGTTTTGTGCCTACGCCATCTGTTCCGCTTACAAGCACAGGCTCTCTGTACCTCGTCATGTCAAGTTTGAAAAGGCCGCTGAAAGCACCAATATCTGTCATGACTTCAGGTCTGAATGTCCTCTTCACCATTGGAGTTATAAGGCTTATAAACCTGTCGCCTTCTTCAATATCAACACCGGACTTCTTATAGGTAATGTCGCTACTCATAAATTTTGTTATTAGTTATTCTAATGAGGGAGATTTTAAATGTTTATATATTGCACAAATGATATACAAAAGGCAAGCAGAAATAATTCCCCGCAAAGAAAGCAGTTATTTTGATACAATAGTGATAATGCCGTTTATTCTTGTTGCAAATGACGATGGGATTCATTCCCCTGGTATTATGGCCCTTTTCAGGGCAATGAAGGAACTTGGAGATGCATATATTATTGCACCTGACAGAGAGAGAAGCGCAGCAAGTCATTCCCTCACACTCCATAAACCACTCAAAGTAGAAAAAATCAATGAATTTACTTACAGTATCAATGGCACACCTACAGACTGCGTCATATTAGGGGTAAACAAATTGTTACCTGAGAAACCTGCACTTGTTGTGTCAGGAATAAATAAAGGCGGAAATCTCGGAGACGATATCACCTATTCAGGTACCGTCTCTGCTGCAATAGAGGGTACAATAATGGGCATCCCATCATTTGCCATCTCTCTTTTCATCGAAGAAGAACATGCTTCTCCTTTACATTTCGATACGGCATCTGATTTTGCCGTGAAGATTGGCAGATATATCCTGGAGAAATCCCTCCCACATAATACCCTGCTCAATATAAATGTACCAAATGTGCCCAAAAATAACATCCTCGGAGTGAAGTTTACACGACAGGGAAAAATGTTTTATAACAATTCCATTAAAGATATCATCGATCCGAAAGGAAAAAAACATTACTGGATAGGAGGGAGTCAACCTTATATAAAGCACGGTGATAACACAGATATCCAGGCCATTCATGAAGGCTACATCTCTATCACTCCTGTCAATATTGATCTCACAAATTATAAGGCATTGGAATTTCTTAAGAACGCATTATCATTTCTCTCTTAAAATGAAAAAAAATTACGATGTCATAATCGTTGGGGCTGGTCCTGCCGGAATATTCTCCGCTCTTGAATTGCTCAATCAGAAAGAAAATACACGCATCCTCATCATAGAAAAAGGCCATGACATCGATAAGAGAATATGTCCGATGGAAATAAGGGAAATTTCATGTGCAACCTGTCCTGAATGTGCACTCCTGAGTGGATGGGGTGGTGCAGGCGCTTTCAGTGATGGAAAATTGAACCTTTCTCCTGAAATTGGAGGTTTTCTGTCAAGATATATAGGCAGTGAGAGATTGCAATCCCTGATACACTACGTAGATGACATCTATGTGAGATATGGTGCCCCCGAAGAAACTTATGGAGACCACAAAGAAGAGATTCACGAAATAGAAAAGATCGCATCAGAAAATAACCTCCTGTTTATACCCTCAAAGATAAGACATATCGGTACCGAGAGGTGCAGGATACTCCTGAAAAATATAAAGGAGACCCTTAATAGAAAGGTAGATACGTTATTCGATGTGGAGGCAGACAGGGTCATCACAGAAAAAAGAAAGGCTGTTGGCATAAGGCTTAAGGATGGCACAAGGTTTTATTCTCAATGTGTCATCCTTGCTCCGGGCCGGGAGGGTTCGAGATGGCTTGAAAGAGAGACAAAACGACTCCGCCTCACACTTATGAAAAACCCTGTTGACATCGGTGTACGGGTTGAGATCCCAGCCACTGTACTTGAACCTCTCACAAAAATAACCTATGAACCAAAACTTATTTTCCATTCAAAAAAGTTCAATGATAAGGTAAGGACATTCTGTGTAAATCCTTATGGTGAGGTTGTAAAGGAATACCTTAAAGGTATCTGGACAGTCAATGGCCATAGCTATGCGAACAGGAAAACGAATAATACAAACTTTGCACTTTTGGTGAGCACCTCCTTTACAGAGCCATTTGATGAACCTATATTATATGGAAGATATATCGCGGAGCTTGCAAATCTTCTTGGTAAGGGTGTCATTGTGCAGAAGCTCGGAGATTTGAAGCAGGGAAGGCGATCAACACATGAAAGAATAGCAAAAGGGGGTGTGGAGCCAACGCTCAAGGATGCTACACCAGGTGATTTAAGTTTTGTGATACCTTATCGCCATATGTCTGACATCATCGAAATGCTCGAAGCACTTGACAGGATTGCTCCTGGTATAAACTCAGAACATACCCTTCTCTATGGAGCTGAAGTGAAGTTCTACTCAATGCATCCGAAGCTCACAGAGTCCCTTGAGACTGAGATTGATAAGCTGTTCGCAGTAGGTGACGGTGCAGGTGTGAGCAGAGGGCTTATCCAGGCATCGGTTTCAGGTGTAATCGCAGCAAGAGAGATCACAGAGAGGTTGGGATAATGGGTTTTCGAGAATTAAGAGAATTTATGGTTAGTACGCAGCTCGTCCCGAGAGGAATTAAAGACGAGCGGGTTCTGAATGCAATGAGAAAGGTTCCACGACATCTTTTTGTTGATGAATCCATACAGAATAAAGCCTATGACGATATGGCTTTGCCAATCAGTGAAGGACAGACTATCTCACAACCGTATATGGTTGCAATTATGACAGAGCTGCTTGAACTGAAAGGAAACGAGAAGGTATTAGAAATAGGCACAGGCTCTGGATATCAGGCAGCAATCTTAGCTGAACTTTCAAAAGAGGTGTATACAATCGAGCGTGTTGACGTACTTGCTCAAAATGCAGAAGAACGATTCCTTTCCCTCGGGTATACAAACATCCATGTGAAGGTTGGTGACGGCACCTTAGGGTGGCCTGAAGAGGCACCTTTTGACAGAATCATGATTACCGCTGCAACACCAAAGATTCCAGATGTTCTTATGGAACAACTCTCTGAAGAAGGTATAATTATTGCCCCTGTTGGAGATCGATTCTCTCAACAACTTCTGAAATGCACAAAGTCAAGTGGCAAGTATTCAGATGAATATCACACGCCGTGTATCTTTGTGCCCCTGATTGGGAAATACGGCTGGCAGCAAGAGGATATTTAAAGTCTACGCTGGCTAATTAATCTTATGTTTTTACAACCTCATACTTAACAGGTAAAAGTTTATCCAGAGTTACATGCCTTGAAGCATCTAAAATCTCTATACCTATAATTCTATCATTCTCCCCGATATCCAGAACAATATCCTCAGAAACTCGCCTGTTTATAACATCCTGCTTCCTGTCATCGAGTCTGATATAAAGAAGGTCTGTTTTATCATTATAAACGATGTTCATTTTATTCCTCCCACCTTCCGTAAAATACATATACCGTAACTGTTACAATTTTGTCTTCTTCTATAGTATAGAATACTTCAACCCTCTTTTGTTCATAATATTTGTTGTGACGTGTTTGCTTAAAGTCATATACCTTAGCTTTTCCTATGCGTCCATATTTGGCTGTGATTGCAGAACCTGTACGGATTACATCTTCGATCTCATCTTTGTTGGTACCACGTTCCTCTGCTCGTTCTAAAGTATGTGCATCTATCAGGATTTCCATTCACTCAACCCCGTCTGTTTTTAAATTAAAACATGCAAATTAAAGCCCAATCTTTTTCCTTATAAATTCTCTTCTCAAAGTCTTCTTTGTTTTTGAACTCTGGCATTTACTCCCCTTTCATAACTTTCTATTTATGAAGGTCACTCCTAATTACAAATAAAAATGGCATCGAGGTTTCTATCCACCCGATGCCTATTAAGACTACATCATTCATACTTTTAATGTTATGATCTGCTTTTGTTTTTAATTATAATCTAAACTGTTTACATCCGCTACGCTTGGTATAGTATCTGTTTTTACACTATATGTTTTAAAGAGTAATATATACCTAAAAAAACTTCAAGCCGAGTGCTCTCTGTGCTTCTCTGATGAGCCTGTGTTTTTGTATCTCTTATCAGCGAATACGACTGGTAAAATTATTTTTTGAACCCCTCCCCTGTAGAATATCATCAGCCCAGCTTAATGCAGCAGACACATTTGGAAATCCAATGGTACTTGTGAGCAAAATAATCGCATGGTAGATCTCCTCAGTCTTTGCACCTTCATCCAATGCCCTTCTGGTATGGGAGTGGACAGAACCTTCTGATTTAATGGCAGCAGCAGCGGCTAACTGTATGAGATGGGATGTCTTTTTATCAATAGGACCTGCACTTCTCACCGCTTTTCCAAGGTTATCAACAGCTCTGAAATACCCCTTAAACCTCGTTTTAATGCTTAAATACTGCTCTGGTAATTTTGACATGTACACCTCCTTATCGGGTTGCTTTCTTTTTAAATTCAGTCCAGTCCTTCATACGTTGCAAGTTCTCACTAAGACTCCACCACCCATTTTTAAAGCTCGCATAATCAGGAGCACCGGTCATCGCAGAAGCATAGCGGATAGAATTTGAATAAAACAACCATTGCCTTATCCACATCTGCTCAATCGGCTCATTAAATGGATTTGTCTTGTCTTCTATTTTATTTTCCCATGCATTTGACATGAGTTTTGTTGCTGCAAGTGTCATCTCATTGGTCTCTTTAATGGTCTCTTCAAGCTTTGTAAAGTGGTTATTAATCCAATCAGTACTATGGCAACTATTACAGATATTCTTCACCACAGCAAATCTTTTCTCCTGCTCTGTTTTATCAATAAGATACTCAGATGACAGTTCGCCTGTGAATGTAGTTGGTAGTGGTAAACCGTCCTTATTTTTAATTATTGTTGTATTACCAGATTTTGGTTGGGGATGGCTGTAAATAAGACCAAAAAGCCTGACCCATAGCCTTGAACCAAAATCATGGGTTCTTTCGGCAATTACTTCACCTCCCGGTGAGACAAGGAGGCTGTTGTGACAGGAAGCACAGGTAGGTGCCTTGAAGTCCTTACCCACAACCCAGGGTACAGATTCAAAATTCCACTCCTTGTGTTTTGAGGAATAAATATTTCCGTGTTTACTCTCCTTATATACATTCCATGCTGGAACATCAGGTTCAAGATGACACTGGGCACAGGTATAAGGCTTCCTCGCTATCTCGATTGAAAAACTATGTCGTGGATGGCAGGCTGTACAGGCACCGAGACTCCCATCCGGATTTTCTCTTCCAACACCCTGATTAGCCCAATTCATAAGTTCAGGGACGAGTATTTCTCCCATCTTTGTGTTCACCTTTTTCATACCCTTTACTGTTATTTTTGTTCCATGACAACCAAGGCATGTTTCATGGAGGGTAGTGTCAGAGGCCCTCTCAGACAATATCTTTCCGTTCTCAACCCTCTTCACACCAGTAATGGTATTTGTCAATGCATTATAGACAGGGTTTTCCATAAGGTTTTTTATTGCATGGGCTTTTTTTGACTCTGCATATTGTGTTGCCTCAGCAGGATGGCAGGCCTTACAGTCATCTGGTGTAACAATAACGTTAATCTTATATCCCAGGTGCTCAAAATTATCTTTATGCTTTTCAGGTCTCTGGCTATGGCATTCGTAACAGCCAACAACATGTTCGCTCAACTCACCCGGAAGACTTTCAACAGAAATTCTTCTCTGAAGAACATTTTTTTTCAGAGCCTCTGAAGGTATCACCTTTGAATGTCTGGATGAGAGCCAGTCTTTCACAATTCCCGGAGTATGGGTGTTATGGCAGCCAATACAGGCTTGGGTCTGAGAACTTAATCTGGCATTATCTATCACATCCTCTCCCTTTTCAGAGGCAACGATACCCTTTGAAAAAAACAAGAATAATACCAATAAAAAAGAGGCACCATATTTTAATGTAGATTTCATGGGAAATCTCCTGAAAATAAAGTTGTATTCATTTGCCTGACCATGTTAATAGAGGGTAGTCAATCCATGTCTATTCAATCTTTTTGAACATCTTTTTGGGGGCGCCACAGACAGGACATTTCTCCGGAGCTTCACGTTCTACAGTATTGCCACAGACCTGGCAAACATAATAATCAACATCGGGCATTTTGCCAAAATTCTCTAAAGCTTTCCTGTAAAGTTCTGCGTGAATATTTTCTACTTTATTGGCAAAATTAAAACTTCTCAATGCGCCCTTATTGCCATCAGCCTTGGCATCTTCGATCATCTTTGGATACATTTTCTGGAATTCATAGGACTCACCTTTAATTGCTTCTGCGAGATTTTCTTTTGTACTTTTTATAAAACCGAGTTCTCTCAGATGATTGAGTGCATGGACTGTTTCAGCTTCGGCAGCAGCCCTGAACAGTTTAGCCGCCTGTTTAAACCCTTCCTCTTCAGCCTTCTTTGCAAAGGCAAGATACTTCCTATTTGCCTGTGACTCACCTGCAAATGCCTTCTCAAGATTCTTTTCTGTATTTGACATATTCATTCCTCCTTTCAAATGGCTGATAGCCGAAAAAAACTATCTTTTGTTTGCTTCATGTATAGTTACATAATAGGATATAAAAAAATATAAATCAACCTTGACAGCCAATCTTGTGACCTTTATTATAGAATCCATCCACTATGAAAAAACCCTGGTCAGGAAGGTTTAGAGAGAAGACCTCAAAGATTGTAGAATCCTTTACAGAATCTATCTCGTTTGACCATCGTCTGTGGAAATATGATATTGAGGGAAGCATTGCACATGCGAAGATGCTTACTAAACAGGGCATTATCTCAAAGGAAGATTCTAAAAAAATAATAAAAGGGCTTGAAGAGATAGCGAAAGAGATAGAAACAGGAAAATTCAGGTTCAGAAAAAAACTTGAGGACATTCATATGAATATTGAAGCTGCACTTATAGAAAAAACAGGTGATGCAGGGAGAAAACTTCATACCGCAAGGTCAAGAAATGATCAGGTCGCACTTGACCTCAGACTCTATTTACGGGCAGAGATAAAAGAGGTCATATCATCAGTAAAGAAATTTCAGAAGACTCTTCTGAATGTTGCTACAAAACATCTTCATGTAGTGATGCCCGGTTATACTCATCTCCAAAGGGCACAGCCCGTGCTGTTGTCTCATCACCTGCTTGCCTATGTGGAGATGCTCCGGAGGGATGTGGAAAGATTTCACGATGGATTAAAAAGGACAAACCTGCTCCCCTTAGGCTCCTGTGCCATTGCAGGGACAACCTTTCCTATTGACAGAATATATGTTGCAAAACTTCTTGGTTTTAATGGTATCTCTGAAAACAGCATTGATGCAGTATCTGACAGGGATTTTGCGATAGAGTTTCTCTCAGGTGTGTCACTCCTTATCATGCATCTCTCAAGGCTTGCTGAAGAGCTTATTCTGTGGTCAACTGAGGAATTCAGATTCATCGAGTTGCCTGATGCATTCACCACAGGTTCGAGCATCATGCCACAGAAAAAGAACCCTGATGTTGCGGAACTTATCAGAGGGAAAACCGGAAGAGTGTATGGCAACCTCCTCTCTCTTCTGACGACAATGAAAGGACTGCCTCTTTCATACAACAGGGATCTCCAGGAGGATAAACAACCAGTATTTGATACGGTTGATACTATTAAATCCTGCCTTGCTGTCCTGAATGAGATGCTTCCTGGTATAAAGTTTAATGCAAAAAGAATGTATGAAACAGCAGGAGATGCCTATTCAACAGCAACTGACATAGCAGAATATCTTGTAAAAAAGGGGTTACCTTTCAGGAAGTCTCATGAAATCACAGGCAAAATTGTCCTTCATTGTATGAAGAAGGGGAAAAAGCTTGAAGAACTCACACTGAAAGAACTGAATACATTTTCTCCATTCATTAAAAATGATGTATATTCCTGTCTAAAGGCAGAAGAATCCGTAAAGAATAAAAAATCCCGCGGGAGCACATCGCCTGATGAGGTCAAAAGGCAGATACAAAGACTTAGAAAAATAATAGACAGGATATGAGAAATTGGAAATGAGAAGTTTGAAATTTCTTATTTCTTTTTTCTTATTTCTTTCTTTTTGTTTTTTCGTATCATGCGGCAAAAAAGGTCCTCCCACATTAAAGGCATACGAAAAACCTGAAAAACCACCTGGTATCACCGCAATCCATAGAGAAGAAAGAATTATACTCTCATGGTCTTATCCCGACAATCTAAAGCACACCCTGAAAGGCTTTCAGGTCTTAAGGTCAGAGAGTGACGGATTTGAAAAGGTAGCGTTTATAAAAAATGACCAGAGTTTGTTCATTGATACTACATTTAAACTAAATGTCACCTATCAATATAAAGTCATTGCCCAAAACCTTAAAGACGTCCTGAGTAATGACTCCAACATAATCACAGTAATCCCAAAGGCTTTGCCATCACCTCCGGAGAATATCCGATTTACCATAACATCTGATTCCATTGAGTTGCATTGGAGCAGTTCAGGAGAAGGAGTCTGTTATAACATCTACAAGACAACAGAGAAGGACAAGTATGCTGACACCCCACTCAATAGAGAGCCTATATGTATGGTTTCCTTTAGAGATACTTTTCTGTTTCTTGACAGAACTGTTTATTACAAAATAAGGGCATTGCTTAACACTATTATAAGAGATGAGGGTTATGCTTCGGCTGAATTAGAGATAACCCCATCCCACTTTATCCCGTCAGCACCATCAGATCTCAGAGTGGTTAAAGGAGATGATAAAGTGTACCTTCTCTGGAAAGAGAACACTGAGACATGGATAAAGGGATACCGCATTTATCGAAAAAGAGATGGGGAGACAGAATTCTCTCCCATAGGTGAGGTGACAACACCAACCTTCACAGATACAGCAAAGAGCAACAAAAAGGTCTGGTATATGATTAGAGCATTAGGGTATTTAAGAGAGAGCGATGGAATAGTCGGCGAGGTAACAGTAAAATAAAGGTATTATGTCGATATCGTTTCGGTCTGAAGTATATTGACTTTAAAAGATTGCATGGGTTAGTCTAAACAAAAATTTATTTATATGTCACAATTTTGAAACACAATTTAATCGAAGACCTTTAAATTCATAATGCCCTGGATGGAAGACAAAATACTCAAAGCTTTTGAGGAAAGCATAACCGTAAAGGAAAGGTTTGTAAAAGAATATCTTAAACTCATTATAGATACATCAAAGATAATAGCTGAGTCCTTCAATGAGGGTAAAAAGCTTATTCTCTTTGGAAATGGTGGCAGTGCTACCGATGCCTCTCATATAGCAGCCGAATTTGTCAATCGCTTCAAGAAAGAAAGACCGGGTCTTCCTGCAA